>WNGD01000425.1_pt1 | contig 44190 bp, 40 predicted proteins | sample 5400671 | NCBI WGS metagenome assembly WNGD01 (sample SAMN13153369, study PRJNA577476) | soil metagenome | isolation source: 40 cm soil or saprolite under grassland replicate 2 | place: USA:California | collected 2016-06-15 | reverse complement strand
CTTACCCCATGCTTTTCACATGTTGAGCTAAGCAGAAGCTAGCTATGCACACAGATGTCACTGACGGATGTACACGGTCTGGCTTTTTTAGGCATTTTAGTGTAAATTTTATGAGAGAAAAATTTTACTCCACGAAACCCGAGAACTACGATGAGCAGGGGCGGGTCAAGAAAGGGCGATGGCACTGGAAAGAGAGCCGTCGCTATCAGCAGACCCGACGCCAGCATGCCAATGCGGAGCGCCGCCTGGCTGCTCATCGCAAAAGTCTGCATGGGTACCTGGTCAATAGTCTTGTTCGTCTCGGCAACCGGATCCAGATTGAAAAGACCTCTTTCAGAGGCTGGCAGAAATTGTATGGCAAGAGTGTGAACCTACGCGCACCAGGGATGTTTTACGAGCATCTGAAACGCATAGTTGCAAAAACTGGCGGCACCCTGCGCGAAGTAGGCACCTTCAAGACCAGACTGAGCCAATATTGTCACGGCTGCAAGACCTATCACAAAAAGCCCCTCTCCCAGCGCTGGCATCAGTGCCCGTGTGGGATCGGACCGGTCCAGCGTGATTTATATTCGGCCTTCCTGCTTGCCTATCTCCAAGGAACAGACATGATCCCCTCGATCTCCCACGATGAGTGGGAAGGTGCGGAACCGCGCCTGCTGGCCGAGATCGAGCGATTAAAACAACGTGCGAATGAAGGGCAATCGTTGCCTCGAAGCTTTGGCATACCCAGAGCCGGAGCGCGTCGGCCAAAAAGTCTTTCTCCGAACCGACAAGATCCGATGCTCCAGTATCATCGTGGAAGATTGGAAACGTTGGGGCTGGTGAAGGACCCCTCGCGTCGCAGAGACCGGGGAGGATTCAGCCGAACCCTGTAACGGGAGTATCCGGTGGTTGCTACTTTCGTTCCGGGGAACGTTTCACCACCACAACTCACGAGGGAGCTTCAGATTGGCCCTGATACTGGCTTGCACCAACCTCCGGCTCTCTGCCATCACGGCACATCCTACTTTCCTCGCTCAATGCCTCTGTGTTTAAAAAGTACATCCCTTTATGCGATTTGTCAAGTACTTTTTGCTCTACTGCGCGCCCTGGTTAAGATCATTTCCAAAAAGGCTATCCAAAAGGCGGTACTACGCACACCCTTTGACATTCGCCAGGGATGTATGGTACTGTTTTGATGTGCCAATCAAACAAGCGTTGATTAAGAGCCCCAGGCTTGATATCGTTGCTCATATAAACCGAGATGGAGTTTTTCGATGTGTACAAGATCGCCACTGGGACTTTTATCCAGGAGTCGTCGCTCTTTTCCTGTCTTGCCGGATATATAGTTCCATTCCACGAGTATGAAAGGTAGTGCCACACACCATACCTGTGCAGGTCAGACTGCGCTAGCAGCACCTATCGCTCCCTTTACACGGTCACGCTCACTTTATTGACCTCCTATGGATTGGCGACCGGTACTACCGATGTATTCGCACATCGTACTCAAGCCGTATTATTAGTGCAGCACCGAAATATGCTGGCAAAAAGCTGGTGTTTGCTCGCGATCACAAAGCGCTGTCGTCGCTATGAGCCCTGGCGCTCATCGCAAGGGTTATCTTCTTTGTCCCGTTAGTTTGAGCAAAGGAACGGCAACGTGAACATCGACACTGTGAAGTTTTCACACATCCTTGAGGCCAACCACCTGGTTGGTCTGAACTACTTCCTCTCACACACCGCTTTCATTGTTTCCCACAAAAGTGAAAGCATCGAAACCCTCCTCGGAGTCCTCTGGTACCTTCCCATAAACAGCCCCATCATTGTTGTAACCAATTGTCCGGAAGAGTGTTTAGAGCACATCAAGCAAGGTTTGACGGAACACTTAACACACCATACGAGGACCTACCTGGTACATCAGAAGGATGCGAACGTTGCCCACTTCCTCGCAGAGTGTGGTATAGAGCAAATCCTCGGCACAGATGGCAGGGTTGTTGATGGCAAGGGCGAAGGTATGTACATTGGAACGTTGTGTGCTATGCAACTGGGTTACCCGCAGTGGATCGTTTTTTATGATGCGGATAACTTCCTCCCCAGTGCTCTGTTGGAATATACTTTAGCCATGAGCAAGCTATTTCTGTCGGCTCCGGTGGATACCTCCTACTCGCGCAGCGATGTGCTTGTTGTTGCTGGGGACGTGGAGAGCGTCGCCTCTCCCGACTTGCACAATGTGCGCATCTGCTGGTCGTCCAAGCCTGAGCCTGGCAGTAGAAATTTCCAGGACAAGCTGCTGGGCCGCTGCACGAGGGTCGTCTCGCCGCTCTTTAGCACGCTCCTGGGGGAGTGTTTTGGCATAAGAAATTATGCCATCTATTCATCCAATGCTGGCGAACAGGGCATGACCATGAAAACGGCAAAAACGTTACGCTTTTCATCTGGCTTCTCCGTCGAGACGTTTCAACTCCTGGATTTCCTCCACAAGGCCAATGAACAGAGAAGCCATGCAGGAAGCGCTATACTGCAGCAGTACCAGTCGAAGAGCCCTCACTTTCACGATAAAAAAGGAGATGGCCACATCAAGAAGATGATCGCGCAAAGCCTGAGCAGTTTTTTCCTTTTTGAGGAGTTTTTGCCTCGCAAGGTGCGCCGCCAGTTGCAGCAGGTATACAAAGAACTTAACCTGGAACTGATGTATCCTGCAGTGTACCCGTCGCTGCAGGATGTGCCCATCATAAGAAGTGAGGCCTTTGTAGTTCAATATAAACTGTTCAAGGACGAAGGTAGTCAGGACGACACGTCTTTTGCTGGTGAGGAGGTACCGTGCGGCTCATTGTAGTGCGCCATGGTGAGACGCTCTATAACGTGCAGAGCCGCTACACAGGACAATCGGATATCCCGCTCAGCGCTTTGGGTGAGCAGCAGGCCGCTGCGCTGGGGAAGCGCCTGGCTGCCGAACCGCTGGCCGCGATAGCAGCGTCCGACCTGCAGCGTGCGCGTGTTACTGCCCAGGCGATTGCGCGCTACCATAAGCTTCCTGTGCAGGAAGACGTCGACCTGCGCGAAATCTCGTTTGGCACGTGGGAAGGTGCCACGTACGACGAAATCGTGGCGCGTGATGCTGACCTGGTGCAGCGCTGGCTGGCCGACCCCACAATCCATGCCCCGCCCGGCGGCGAGACGGTTATCCAGCTTCGTGATCGTGTCGCGCCAGTGCTGGAGCGCTGGCGAACGCGCTACCCCGAAGCGATAATCTTATGGGCAGTGCATGGTGGTGTAATCGAGGTCCTGCTTTGCCACGTGCTAGGCGTGGACCTCAAGTTGCGCTGGCAGTTTCGCCACGAGAATGCCTCGATCACCGAGATCGATCTGGGCTGTAAAGGTACAAGGATAGTGCGTTTAAATGAGACAGCTCACCTGGACGAGTTATTGGTGGGGGATACTGCTGCTCATTAGACCAGCTAACACGAGAGTTTGTTATGGCGAAGATGGCGGCGGGGCCTGCGGAGGTTCTGGCTGCGCAGGCTGAGCAGATGGCTGTACTGATGGAGGAACTGCTGGCCCACTCGCATAGATTTTGCCAATAAAACCGCCAAGGGCCCCGAGGCCAGTACCAAAAAGAAGCGCCAGGATGGCGTTTCGTGTTGTCGTAAACACAACACTCACGATCAGAGCAGCTATCGAACGACTACTCGTCGCATATCTGTATTCCCATAGGAAGCGATAATCAGCACTATGTATACCAGCACTCCAACAAAAGCAGCGACCAACCCCGCCCAGAAGCCGGCAAGTGCTCCTATTATCGACCCTCCACCGTCGACCATCCCAGTGCTCAATCAACGGTTCAGAATGAGAGGGGTCCTGAACCGACTTGGACTGAGAGCCCACGTAGCCGCAGATGATCGCCTGGAGCTGTGCGACGTTCTCCTGTAGAAACCATTGTAGATAGGCTCTTACCTGCTCACCACTGTCATCCTGCCTTCCCGCTGCCTCATTCATACGCAAATAGCTACACCTCCATTCCCTATGCTTCAAAAACTGCGCAGCACCATGGTATATTCATTTCTGAGGTAAATTCGTTACAAGGGAAAGGTAAATAGTACGATTTGCTTCCTAGCATTTCTTGACAGGTACCGCATTCACAGATACAGTATTCCTAGTCAAGTAATATTTGTCCAGTTTACTGCATCAGCGGAAAGGCGTCATGTACCATGCCGCACACAATCATTCAGTCTGTTACCGTAGAACCTTTAACTATTCCCTTGTTGGAGCCGTTCACCATCTCAACTGGCAGCGTCTCTGAGGCTCGCAATGTGCTTATCACTATCTCATTGCGCGATGGGAGTGTAGGTTACGGAGAGTGCGCACCTTTCCCTCCAAGCACTGGCGAATCACAAGAAACAGCACTTGCGGCAGCTCGTGGCTGCATTAATCTCCTGCAGGGGCGAGATGCGTCCTCCTGGCGCGTCCTCTCAAAGCTCATACGTAGTGTGTATTACTCGCAAACGACCGTCTGTGCGGGCATGGAGATGGCAATTCTCGATGCGCTTACCCGCTCATACGGCATTCCGTTGTATGTCTTCTTCGGTGGTGCCAGCACAAGTGTAGAAACAGACATGAGTATTCCAGTGGTCACGCCCGAACATGCATATGAACTGGCGCAAGACACTGTCAAGCGCGGTATCAACAGAATCAAAATCAAAGTGGGAGGTGACTTGCGCGAAGATGTAGACCGCGTTGAGACTGTGCGCAGTGGCGCTCCACAACTTGGCATCACTCTCGATGCTAACCAGGGTTACACACCTGGTCAGGCATTACTCTGCCTGGAGGCGCTTGATGATCGTGATATCCGCCCGTTGCTCCTGGAACAACCAGTTCACAAAGACGACTACGAAGGACTACGCTACGTCACACAGCATACCACCGTTCCCATCGCCGCCGATGAAAGCGCCTCTAACGCTGCTACAGTCGTACGTCTGCTCACACTAGGAGCTGTCAATGTCGTCAATATTAAGCTCATGAAAGCGGGCATTTTGGAGGCGCTTGATATAGCTGCCCTCTGTCGTGTCAACCATATTGGGTTAATGATCGGCGCGATGATGGAGTCGCGCCTGGCGACGAGTGCTGCTGCCCATCTCGCTGCTGGCCTGGGCGGATTTTCCTTCATAGACCTGGACACACCCATGCTGCTGGCCGAAGACCCCTTTACAGGCGGCTATGAGCAGCGAGGCGGCATCTACGATGTGTCCGGTGTAAAAAGCGGCCTGGGAATAGAGCGAAAATAGCAAAACAAGGGGTCTCTTTTCAGAGATAAGCTTAGCCTGGACTAGGTTTCTGCTCTGTCTGTGCTGTGGCGATGGCCTGTTCCCAGTGCAACGCGGGTTGCTTCAACATCGCTGCGCTTGAGTAATAGCGTTCCTTGATGAGAGGATCGCATGCCAATCTTGCCTCTGTTGACAAGTGTTTGGACATGTTGAGGACTCACCGAGTGATGACTGTGTTTGCTGATAATCGTGACCGCTTCTTCGGTGGTAATCCAGTTGTTGCTCATGTTGGTATCTCCTTCTCTGAGCGCACTTTCAACTTTCCTATAAATAATACCATATTTTCAACATTTTTTCTGTACATGTAAGACTGTAACCTCATCTTTAATTTTTATTATTTTTGAAAGTGTCGCAAAAAAATTTACTGCATCTCGTCCTTTTTGATTGGCTCGCCCCGGCAGAAGAAGCGCTCATCCTGTGTCACCAAGAAAGGTGACACCTATGACCACCTCTCAACAGACGACCTCTTTCGGAATCCATCGGTTGGACAGTTTTAGAAAGTATAGCCGCCAGGTGTGTACGTGGCGGCTATACTTGCGATTATCGCTACCATGTGCAATGAGCGCTCAGCAAGCAGCTACAGATTCGTTCTATTGCGTTGACGATCCTCGTGGCGTTCTATCGCCAGCTCGACAAGGCGATCCAGCAACTGCGCGTAAGAGAGACCGCTCGCCTCCCATAGCTTGGGATACATACTGATCTGCGTGAAGCCCGGTATAGTATTGACCTCGTTGATATAGACCTGGCCTGTCTCTTTCTCCAGGAAGAAATCGACGCGCGAGAGGCCGCTGAGATCCAGGGCGGTAAAAGCCTGCACGGCCCAGCGTCTTACCTGTTCCGCCGTTGCCTGTGGAATAGCGGCGGGAATAATGACGTGGGACTTGCCATCGATGTACTTGGCGTTATAGTCGTAGAATTCGTTGCTGGGCACGACCTCCCCGACAATGGATGCAATTGGCTCGTCATTGCCGAGCACCGAACACTCCAACTCACGGCAATTGATGCCGCGCTCGACGATGATCTTGCGGTCGTATTCCGCGGCCACGCGGATAGCGTGCGCCAGTTCGTCTCGATTGTGCGCCTTGTTCACCCCCACGCTCGACCCCAGGTTAACCGGCTTGACGAAGCAGGGATAGCCCAGGCGCTGCTCCACGGCATCCATGATCTCTTCCGGCGAGCGCTCCCACTCGTTGCGTCGATAAGTGAGCGCTTCAACGACGGGCAGGCCGACCGAGCTAAATATCATTTTCATCTTCTCTTTGTCCATACCGAGAGCGGAGCCGAGCACGCCGCAGCCGACGTAGGGGACGTTTGCCATTTCCAGCAGTCCTTGCAGAGCGCCATCTTCGCCATAGGTGCCGTGCAGGACAGGAAAGACGACATCCAGCGCGCCTTCGGCGCCGAGCTGCTCACTGCCGCGTACCGGGATGAGGCGGCGCAGGCTTGGGTCACCTGTCAGGGTGACAGCGGTTGACTGCTCCAGTCCCTCCTCGTGACCGGCGCCCTGTTCAGCCTCCAGCAGCCAGGGTGGCGCCACGCCCAGCAGCCAGGAGCCTTCTTTGGTAATGCCTATAGGGACGACATCATATTTCTCTTTGTCCAGGTTTGCCATTACTGACGTGGCTGAGGCGAGCGATACCTCGTGTTCGCCGGAGCGGCCACCGAAAACAAGCCCAACACGAATTTTCTGCTTTTTTTCTGGCATCTTTTTTCCCTTTCTTTGGTACATAAAACTGGCTTTACAACATATCCAATATAGTTTCCATATACATGCCGCGCGAACCTTTGATCAGCACGAGATCGGAACTGCGTACCTGCTGTTTGAGCAGTCCGGCTGCCGCGTGTTTAGCTGCCTCCAACTCTGAACTATTTTCAACATCGGCAGCATAGTAATAGATATTCTTTGCGGGCATACCCGCCTGCCGTGCGCCCTCTGCGAAGAAACGCGCCTGATCGCCGATGGCGACAAGGTAATCGACAGCGCCCATCAGGGCTTGGCCGCTGGCAAGATGTTCGGCCCGCGCGTAGTCACCCAGTTCAAAGATGTCGCCCAGCACTGCCCAGCGCTTCCCACCTGCGGCAAGATGAGCAGCCTGCATTGCCCTGGTAATGGCAACAATCGATTGACGATTAGCATTGTAGGTATCGTCGACCAGTGTGCTGCCGTTCGGTCCCGGCTTAAGCTGGCCGCGTCCCTTCGCGGGCTCCAGGTCCTCCAGCGCGGCGCGGATTTCGTCGGGATCCATATTGGCCGCGCAGCCTGCCGCGGCCGCCGCCAGCGCTATAGTGATACCGTGTTCTCCTGGCAGGCGCAGCTGCACACGCGTCTGCCTTCCATGATAACTCAACGCGAAGCTGTGCCCGCGCAGCGTATCGCCGGTGATGTCGCGGGCGCGCACCTCTGCCCCCTCGCCAAGCCCGAAATAGAGCACGCGCGCCCGCGTCTTCCCGCTCATGGCTTGTACGTTCACATCATCGTAGTTGAGAATGGCAATGCCTTCAGGTGCAAGAACCTGCACCAGCTCGCTTTTGGCGATGGCAACTCGCTCCTGCGATCCGAAATATTCCAGGTGGGCAGCGCCCACGCTGGTAATGATCGACCAGTCGGGGCTGGCGATATCCCTGCACAGCCATGCCAGCTCTCCTACCCACTGCGCGCCCATCTCCAGCACGGCATAGCGATGCTGTGGCTCTAACCGTAACAGGGTAATCGGGTAGCCGATTTCGGTGTTATAGGAAGCGTACGTCTTGAGCGTCGGAGCCTGCCGGCTCAGAACGGCTGCCGTGGCCTCCTTTGTACTCGTCTTGCCATTGCTGCCGGTGATGCCGATCAATGTGGTTTCCGGCTGGCGCAGTGTACGCGTGCGGGCTGTTGCGTGCAGCGCCTTGATGACGTCTGGAACGACAATTTGCAGGAAATCGGCAGGAACATCTTTTGCGGGCTCACTGCATAGTGCGGCACCTGCTCCTGCCTGTGCGGCCGAGGGGATGAAGCGGTGCCCGTCGGTGTGAGCACCCTTGATGGCGATGAAGAGGTCTCCCAGACCGATGTGCTGGCTATTGTCCCACGCGCCGGGGAATACCTGTGCCGGGTCAGGAGGCTTTGTGCTGTGCAGGTGGACCTGCTGCCCGCGGCCTTGCAGTATATCGTTGAGGGTGAACATGCCGTGTATCCTCCGCTCGAGCCTGTGGCACATAGCCTTTTTCGCTGGGCAAATTATATCATATGCTTGCCCGCGTGATCGCAATGACTTGTTCCCCGCCTATGGGGTACTGTGACGATTCCTGCACGCAACATGTGGTAGGATATTTGGGGCAGTTGCGACACCTGGGACAGAGTTGCCAGCAAGTGTGTACCTGTTCTTCTCAGAAGAGAAGCCGTTGGGACAGTTGCGACACTTGAGACAGGGTTTCGATGCAAGTTGCAAGTGAAGAAAAATCGGTTGGGACACTTGTGGCACCTGGGACAGGGTTACAAAGAAGTCACGGCAAAGGCCATGATAAGTGTTGCATGAGACTAGAATGGCCCATACTCTATTTTCATTATACACCAGGCAAAAAAGGGGAAATCATATGCGAGCAGTAGTTATTACGCAGCCAGGCGGACCCGAAGTATTGGAGGTGCAGGACGTAGAGACACCGGAGCCTGTAGGTGACCAGGTACGCGTGAGTGTGCGCGCCTCGGGCGTTAACCGCGCCGACCTGTTGCAGCGTGCCGGGGGCTATGCAGCTCCTCCTGGCTCGCCCGAGCACATTCCTGGGTTGGAGTTCGCGGGCGAGGTCAATACAGTTGGCCCCCTGGTACGAGCATGGAAACCAGGCCAGCGCGTCATGGGCCTGGCAGGTGGAGGAGCGCAGGCGGAGTATGTCCTGGCACACGAGGGGCTGCTGGTTGAGATACCGCAAAACCTGGATTTCGTGCAGGCCGCCGCTGTGCCAGAAGCCTTTATGACCGCGCATGATGCTTTATTTACGCAGGCGGGATTGCAAATGGGCGAACGCGTGTTGATCCATGCTGCTGGCAGCGGCGTGGGAACGGCTGCCATCCAGCTCGCACATGCGGCAGGCGCCAGCGTTTTCGGCACATCACGCACCCCTGAGAAGCTGGAACGAGCCAGGCATCTGGGGCTCGATGTGGCCCTGTCCGACCGGGATTTTGCCGCCGCGGTGAACCGCCTGACGGGCGGTAACGGAGTTCATGTCGTGCTGGATTTTATCGGCGCGGCCTACATGGCGCAGAACCTGGAGGCGCTTGGCATGTGGGGGCGCATGGTATTGCTGGCGACCATGGGCGGTGCGCAGGCCAACGTGAACCTGGGCATGGTGATGGGCAAGCGCATTTCGATGCGCGGCGTCACGCTGCGTACGCGCACACTGGAGGAGAAGCTGGCGGTGACGCGCCGCTTCGCGACGCATGTTCTACCACTGCTGGCCAGTGGGAAGGTGCAGCCGGTCATAGATCACGTCTATCCCCTCCATGAGATTGCAGCTGCGCATACGGCAATGGGCGAAAATCGCAATTTTGGGAAGCTCGTAATTAGCGTAACGTGAGAGGCGGTGTAAGACCAAACGAACCACTCGGTGTTCGGGCGGCAACCTCCAACGAAGCAGGAAGGCCCTATCGCGAGGTAGGGAAGCCCCTGCGTTTACGCATGGGGAGATGTCACTGCTCAATCCGTTGGCACGCCTCTGTTTAGAACGCTTTCCTTGTCCTGGCGGAGGCCTTCCCCCGCTCGCGGGCCTGTGTATCGAAAGCTGCCTTGTAGCTCGGGTCCTGATGTTTGAGCGCATGATGGGCATAGCTTCGCAAACGTGGATCGGTCTCAGTACGCAGGATCTGCTCCAGCGCCGCTCTGGCACGTGGGTCCTGTGGGAGGCGCCGCAGCCGCCATAGCGCTTTCAGTCGCTCACTCTTGTGGGCGGATGAGAGCGCTACCTGCACATGCAGGCCAACTGGATCGCCCTGGTAGGTTGGGTCCTGGGAGAGAAGCGCATTATAGGCAGCTATTTGCAGTTCTGGATCAGCATCGCGGAGAATGCTCTTTAATGCTGCTATAGCCCGTGCATCCTGCGGCTGGTGCAGCCCCCAGAGGGCGTTCAGTCGGATACGCCTGTTCGTGTCTGAAAGCGCTACTTCAACGAGCAGGCCGATAAGATCGCTCGTCAGGGGGCATTGCTTGCACTCCTGACAGCTCGCTGAATGAACGGCCATCCGCCGAACGGAGGGAGCTGGATCGTGGAGCGCGACCTGCCGCAGTGGCGCGAAACACGCGTCGGTGCCGTGATGATCCATAAAGCCGGCGCATCCCCTTCGCACACGCACATTCATGTGGGGCAGACCCCATATCGCAGCAGCGATTCCAACCTCGCCTCTCGACGCAAGGGCAGTCTCTGCTGCCCTGGCCGCGTTCCGGTCCCGTGTGCCCAATTGCTCCACCAGGGTCTGTAATTCAGGAGTCGGATCAAGTGCATCGTTCATCGTATCGTCTCCTTGTCGAGATTCGCTCCCTTTATGAAGGGGAAACGAAGCGTGATCTTGTCACGCAGAGCAGCCTGGAGCTCATGTCTCCGCTTCTGCCTGGCCGAGTGCAGGCGTTTTTTCACATGCAGCATAGACTTCTCAGTCGCCCGCCTGTGCTGCCCAGACGCGGGTGAGAGCATGCTGATCACTAGCCCAGGCTCTTCATCAAAGATCTTCTCTTACAGAGGTGCCAAAACAGGACGAAAAAGTTCCAGTGAGTCTTCTACTGCCCTGCAGAGGGTTCTCCTGGCAGGCATTACCCGGAAACATTTATATGATTTTAATGCGCCAGCATAGCCAACCTGTGTTATGATAGAACTAGTTCATTGAGGCGGAAATCCGGCGACTATGTGGGGAGAACCACCGGAAGATTGGAGCGCTTTCCGTGCAAGAAGATCATATCCACTTGTTTCTCGGAGCGAAGCCCCGAATGGCTCCCTCGCTCATTGCGAATACGCTCAAGGGCATCACAGCTAGGCAAGTCTTTAAGCGGTTCCCTTCTGTCAAGAAGCACCTCTGGGGCGGGTCCTTCTGGTCTCGTTCGTATTATGCGGGCACGATGGGAGACATGACCGAAAGTAACGTTAAGAAGTACATTGAGTTGGGGCAACGGTCATGCACAAGACGTTGAAGTATCGCATCTATCCAACGAAAGAGACCGAACAGAAATTGTTCTGGACGCTCACCAGGTGCCGGGAGTTGTACAACGCGGCTCTGACAGAACGAAAAGACGCCTACAATTTCCATGTCAAGCAGCATCCCAACTACTATGACGAGCCAACCCGCAAGCAACTCACCAAAGAACTGCATATCGGGTACTATGAGCAGCAAAATGCTCTTCCTGAGATCAAGGCAGAACTCAGAGAAGAGTACCAGAATATTGCCGCGCATGTGCTACAGGATGTCTTGCGACGGCTTGACAAGGCATTCCAGAACTTCTTCCGGCGATGCAAAAATGGAGAAAATCCTGGCTATCCGCGCTTCCAGGGCCACAATCGCTACGATAGCTTCACCTATCCTGATGGAGCAGGTTGGAGGTTCACGGTAGCAGAGCAGGGGAAGAAGCTTGCGGGAACCCTTCACCTCACCAAGATAGGCAAGGCAAAAGTCAGGCTCCACAGGCCATTCGAAGGCAAGATCAAGACGGTGACGATCAAGCGTGAGGTAGATGAGTGGTATGTGACTTTTTCCTGTGAGGTAGAAGAGCCTGAGAAGCTGCCATTGAGTTACGAGGATGTTGGGATTGACCTGGGCGTCACGCACCTGGCAACGCTCTCCAATGGTGAGATGATCGAGCACCCCAGGTACTACCGCAAGGCGCAGAAAACGTTGGAGCAACGGCATCAGGCCCTCTCACGCAAGAAGCGGGGCAGCCATCGGCGTGAGAAAGCCCGCAAGCTCGTTGCCAAAGCGCACCGCAAGATCGCACGCCAGCGCAGAGACTTCCATCACAAAGCAGCAAAGAAACTGGTACAACGCTATCAAGTCATCGTCTTTGAGGATATCCAGATCAGCCATCTCACCAGGAAGCCGAAGCCCAAACGGGATGAGAACAGGAAGTATCTCCCCAATGGGGCGGCGGCCAAGGGCGGGTTAAACAAGTCCATGTTAGACGCGGGTTGGGGAATCTTTGTGAGCATCTGTACTGTCAAGGCAGTATGGGCCGGACGGACGATCATCACAGTGAACCCCAAGTTCACCTCGCAAGTCTGCTCGCAGTGTGGGCAAGTCAAGAAAAAGGACTTGTCCGAACGCTGGCATAGCTGTGATTGCGGGGCGGAATTAGACCGCGATGTCAATGCAGCGATCAACATCTTAGAGCGTGGAAGACGCCAACGTGGGGCAACCCGCGTAGAAGCTCCCTGCCTTTAGGCGGGAGAGCACTTCACTTCAACCTCCGTCAATTCAAGACGGAAACCATTAGAGTGTACCAGGACATGGCTTTTGAAATGACCATAATTAAGGGTCTCAAAGGAGATTTCATCAAGCAACTGGCAGCGCTGAGCAGTACAATAGAGAAACGCTTTGATGGAGTGGATCGGCGCTTTGAGCGAATAGACACTCGCCTGGACGCGATGGACACACGCCTGGACCGGGTGGAAGGTATGCTTACACAGATCCTTGAATACCTTTCAGAAAAGCCCTAGCCAACCAGCCGTTAAGACAAAAAGCAAGCACGTGGGGTCTACAGGAACCAGAAAGAGTGTGCTATACTCTCCCATATGAAACTTGCTCTCACCATCACGCCTCAGCGCAGCACCCAGTACAGCAACATGACCGCAGCCCTGGCGGTGCCCGAACTGCTCGCCAGCCCCCTGGGCGCTGCCATTCGCCACGTCGAGCCTGTGACGCTTGCTGGCCAGGCTCACTTGCTCGTAGATCTCGAAGATACAGCAGTACCAGGTATGTTTCCTATTCTCTCCCGCCTGGGTGCAACGAGCGCGGCGTACGAGTATTTCGCGCACATTGGTGAGATAGAAGGGCCGCTCTTACGCCCATTGGAGCCATGCTTCACCCCTTTCGTCCCGTTGGAAATGGCCGAGATACGCCGTTACAAAGGCAAGACCAACGAAATCTTCACACACGTCCTGCTCAACATCGCCATCTTCGCAGGTGCCTACAGTGGACAGTTTACAGAGCGCCTGCGGGTGCTCGATCCCCTCGCGGGGGGTGGCACAACGCTCTTTCTTGCCCTGGCGGCAGGCTACGACGCCTTCGGCATAGAGCATGCGCGGCAGGACGTCGAGACCACCGCCGTCTTCGTCAAGCAGTACCTCAACAATGAGCGCATCCCCTACAAGGAGCTGGACGAGCGCCGGCGGGCGGGGCGGCGCTACCAGTTCGAAGTCGGACGAAAAGGGGCGACGCGCTTGCTTGTCCTGGCTCATGGCGAGACCCACCAGGCGGGTCTACACATGCAGGAGGTTCCCGGTGGCCCGCGCATGCACGTCATCGTTGGCGACCTGCCCTATGGCATCCAGCATTTTGGCGAGATTGCCGATCTGCTGCGCAAAGCCCTGCCGGCCTGGGAGAGCCTGCTGCTCCCCGGAGGCACACTGGCGTTCTCATGGAATGCCACCCGCGTCGAGCGCGCCGTGCTGGTAGAACTGGTAGAGCAGCAAACACATCTGAAGGTGCGCAATGATCCACCCTACACACAGTTTGCGCATACCGTGGATCGTGTGATCAAGAAACGTGACATCCTGGTGGCGGTCAGCGACCCCACCGCTTCAGCGGGGGGCATGTGACGAGCATGCCCTAATGCTGACCAGCTCCCTATCTCCTTGGAGGCAGGAACCGTTAGTTGGGAGTTGCCCAAGTCCGGCAGTGTCGCGGAAACGATTCACACGGGGCGAGTTTCTCAAGGTGGGTGATGTGCTAGAATTAGAGTTCGAGGGACTGGGATGACAGCGCAATGTCGTGGCCGCGGAAGCAGCGAGTCAGAGATCGTGATGCCCTCGTGGTGAGCAGCAATGGAGCAGGGAGACAACCAGTATGAGAACAATCAGTCACGAGGAGTTGAAGCAGAAGTTGGAGCGCAAGGAAAACTTCCGCCTGGTGATGGCGCTGGCAGAATGGGCCTACCAGGCGAAGCATATTCCGGGTTCTATTCATTTCGCCACCACACGGGAGGCCCTTCAGTCGCTCAACAAAGAGGACGAGATCGTCGTGTACTGTTCCGACGAGTCCTGCATCGCGAGTACAGCCCTCGGCCAACTCCTGGAGCGGCACGGCTATGCCCATGTGTTACATTATGCAGGCGGCCTCCAGGATTGGGAGCAGGCGGGCTATCCCTTAGAAGGCGAGTGGGTCAAACCGTGACGGTCAAGACGACCCCTGGGACCCTATGCCGCGATCGATGCCTGAGGAGTAACTGCCGTGACTAGTAATATGGATGTATGTCATGCAAACGAAGGGATAAGGATTCCCGGTGGTTCTCCTATGACTAGTATAACACCTATTGAATAGCGTATACTATATATATGGAAAATGCCTCTTTGTCCAAGGGGAGAAAGCGCCCTTACCACTCGCGGGTGCGTCAACGGCAGGCGGAGGAGACACACCAACGTATCCTGGCAGCGGCACGTGGACTGCTCACGAGTCGGGGCTATGTAAACACGACTCTGGAAATGATCGCCGAAGCTGCCGAAGTGTCCCCTAAGACGGTCTCAGCAGTGTTTGGCTCCAAACGTGGAATTCTCGCCGAGTTGGTGAATCCAGACGCTTTCGATCCCCACATCCAGCAACTCCTTGACCAACTTCGCACGAGCCGTGAACCAGTGCAGCGGGTGGAACTCGTCGTGCTGATCACCCGCCAGGTCTACGAGTCACTGGCCTCGGAGTTTGAACTGCTGCGGACAGCTGGCGTGGTGGATTTAGAACTGGCAGATCTAGCGCGGCAAATCGAGGGGAGGCGGCGTCAGAATCAGTCCTACCTGATTGCGGACCTGCATGAACAGGGGCTGCTGCGTCATGGCCTGCCGCCTGAGGAAGCCATCGACATACTGTGGTCACTGACGAGCTACGACCTCTACCGCATGCTTGTCCTCGAACGCCGCTGGCTCCCAGAGGGCTATGAAACCTGGCTGGCGCATCTCCTGATCCAGCATCTGCTTCAGTCCGTCGATGAGTGACACACCACTCGGACCGGATGATGAAAAGGAGGATCCTGATCATGCTGACAAAGAAAATCGCCGGCTGGGCTGGATCGCGCTCCTGGCGATTCGACTCCTGGGCAAAATGCAGGCGCCGGTGACTATGCCCCTATCAACACCTTGACCATCTCTACCGTCTGCGGCCCTCCGGCAGCGTTATCAGGATAGAACACTATCACCCCTTCCTCGGCGGTGCCAGTGCTGATGCTGGAAGTGTAGGTGACATTGACTGAGAAAGCAGCCGTATTCGCCATTACCGTGGTATGCCCAATGCCGGTATAGAGGTGATCCAGGATAGAAACCGTGCCGGCAACCCCCTCGAACCCATTGTGGTTTCCTGTCACTGTGACTGGACTGGTGATACGCGCGAGGCTTTGAGGGGCAGTGAGAGCGGGGTTAGACCCGAGCTGCACGGAGGTTACTTCCCAGATGCCGCCGTTGGTATTGCCCTCAAGCCTGCTGAGGTTTACAGTGATCTGCTTGTTAGGCGTGCCACCCGTTGACACCGTTACTACAGCATCGGTATCGCCCGAGCCACCTCCGCTCACTATCGCTGCTTTGGCGCTGGGCCACTTGAGCATACCTAGCGCCAGGTTATTCGCAACCTTCGTCGCGTTCGTCTTCCAGAAATCCTGTCCCTGGTTCACCTTTGCCTGGTCGGCCTCGGCCTGGAAACGGGTCAGGTCGGGGTAAATGCCAGAGAAGCCTACCTGTACTAATGTGCCTGCCCCATCAGACCACTTATATTCACGGAAGAGGTCCTGCTTGAGCTGGGCGTCGGGTTTGCCCTTGTTAATACTGGAGGCTGCGTCAACCTCACCAGTAAGCACAGTGTTGTAGCCGCTGATCTTCGCGTCACCTTGGGCAAGCGTCATCTTTTTGAAGACCTGCGTTGGCTTCGGGTTGGTAATGTTATCATACACGTACAAGTCCAGGATGCCGCCCGTTCCCTGGTTACGTACCGTTACCAGTGCCTGCAAGGTAGAGACACCCATCAGATTGGCGCAACTCACGCTTTCCACTTTAGAAGAAGAATTAGTGGGGATGATCGAGTTCCAATAGGCTGTGGTCTTCACCGCGTCCGGGCAGGGCTGCACACCCAGCAGTACCTGCGGTGTGCGCGTAGTAACGGGAGTAGTGCCACCCGTGGTCGTCGGTGTACCCTGGTTCGCCGGCGCTGGTGTACCCGGCAGGCTGCAAGCGCTGGCTGCGAGGGCTAACAGGAGGAGAAGCAAGCATACTTTCATCATAATACCTCATTTCTGTGATTGATCTCATGTTTGATTAGTGTTGTCCTCGTAATTGATTGGATTATTACGTATATATAAACGTGTTTGTTCGGGTTCACTCTCCTTCCTACGCTCCCAACAACTCCTTCTCCATCACCGCCGTTGCAAGCGAGCCATCAGTATGATCCTCGATATAGAGCACCACCACCCCCTCCTCAGCGCCCGCGCGAAAAGTCGACCGGTAGGTCACACTTGCCGAAAATGTAGTATTGCCATTCCCTGCCCCCGTAGTCCCCTTCACCTCTGCATGGCCAATAGTGTTATACAGGTGATCGAGAATCAGCACCCTGCCAATGTTGCCGCCTAATACAGAGCCACTACCTGCCACCGTGACCGGGCTAGTAAGCAGGTCGCGATTCAGGGGCGCGGTAATCGTCGCCATGTTACCCGCCTGCACGGCAGTTGCTTCCCAAATACCACCGTTGGCGTTACCTTCGAGACGACTGAGGGTGACGGTAATAGTACCTCCGCCGGGACTGGTACTTTTTACAGTGACAACCGCGTTGAGATCATGGGACCCTCCACCGCTTACGATCGTCGTTTGAGCGCTGGTAGACCATTTGAGCATATTGACGGCCAGCGCGTTGGCAGTCATATCCGCATCGAGTTTCCAGGGCTGGTGACCCTGGTTGACCTGCTCCTGGTCGGCTTCGGCCTGGTAGCGCGTGAGGTCAGGGAAGATGCCTGGGAAGGTCACCTGCACAAAAGTGCCCGCTCCATCAGACCACTTGAACTCGCGGAAAAGATCCTGTATCACGCCTGTACCGGGCTGATTGCTATTGACACCAGACGCCAGGTCTACCTCAGCAGTGAGAATAGTATTGTACTTACTGATCCTGGCACCGCCCTTGTTGAGTCCCTGTAACTTAAAGAGCTGTACCGGGTTGGCGCCGGTGATGTTGTTGAAGACGTAGACATCCAGGTATGATCCCGTCCCCTCGTAGCGCACAGTTACCAGCGCCTGTAGAACAGGCACTCCTATCAAGGTAGCGCAGTTCACTCCTTCAATCCTGGAGACACCATTTTGCGTTCCGATGATGGAGTCCCAATGTGAAGGCGTGCTTACAACAGCGGGACAGGGCTGCCTGCCAAGCACTATCTGCGCTGTTGACGTGGCGCTGCTCGTGTTTGGTGTAGTCGAGTTGTGACTTTGGGGCAATGACCTGGCATTACTTTCAGTGTTGCCGCCACATGCTGTGAGAGTGAAAGTGAAGATAAACAAAAAGAGGAGGCTCGCGCCTGCAGACCGGTGCTTCCAGTAAAGAAGCGCTTTCATAGAATACCTCCTGGCAAGTCATCTGCTACGTCGATTGTGCCTGCCACACCTGTACCGTCTTATCATTGCTTCCAGAGGCGATGAGTATAGCGTTGGGCATTCCTTGCCCCCGGGTGGGCTTCCACGCCACTACGTTCACAGCGTCGCTGTGATTTCTATAGGTCAGGACATTCGTCCCATCACTGGCCTTCCATATCTGTACCGTCTTGTCAACGCTTCCCGAAGCGAGAAGTGTGCCATCGGGCGACCAGGCGACGGTGTTCACGACATCGGAGTGCCCGCTATAGGCCAGAACATCGCTGCCATCAGCGGCTTTCCAGATGCGCACCGAACCATCGGCGCTTCCCGAAGCGAGAAGTGTGCCATCGGGCGACCATGCCGCGGCATTCACGACATCGGAGTGCCCGCTATAGGCCAGAACATCGCTGCCATCAGCGGCTTTCCAGACATGTACCGTCTTATCGTTGCTGCCCGAAGCGATGAGCGTGCCGTCGGGTGACCAGGCTACAGCGTTCACTATGTCGATATGACCACCGTAAATAATACCGTCACTGCCATCGACCGCCTTCCATACCTGCACGGTAGCGTCGCTGCTGCCCGAAGCGATGAACGTGCCATCGGGTGACCATGCCGCTGCACGTACTCCCTCACTATGATTAGTGTAGGTGTAAACGCTGCTCTCATCGGCCGCCTGCCACACCTGCACCGTCTTGTCGGAACTGGCCGAGGCGATCAGTGTACCATCAGGTGACCATGCCACGGCGTGTACTCCCTCACTATGATTGCCGTAGGTGTAGAGGATATCGGCACCCGTACTGGCACTCCACAGGTGAACGATGTGATCCTCGCTGCCGGAGGCAATATTTGTGCCATCAGGCGACCAGGATACCGTATACACATAGCCGAAGTGCCCATAATAGGACCGGAGCAGCGTCCCAGCCGGTATGGGCGTAGCCGTCGGTATGCTGGTGGGGGTGGGCGATGGAACTTTAGGCCTGGCATGGGTGATAGATGAGATGTGTGCCAACCAGGAGAGACCGGTTCCTGCGACAGCCGTCGTTGCCAGCGCGGTCAGGCCCAGCAGGACGCTGCGCCGCGAGGGCAGGCGCTTGAGTATCTTCTTGGGGGTACTGATCGCCCGAGTTGCCGGTAACGGCACATGCATTGGGATAGTCGCATCAAGGTAGAAGCTCTGCGGAGACACAACTGGCTCGCCTATAGTATTGATCTCAGGGAGATGCAGTGAAGGCGGCAGGGTCGCAGCTTCAAAGGCATCGGCAAAATCTTGCACGTTAGCATAGCGCTCTTCTGGTTTCTTCGCCAGGGCTTTTTGCACGACCTGTTCAATGCCTGGCGGCAGGTCTGGCACCTGCTCACAGATAGATGGTGGGGGCGCACTGAGATGTTTGACGGTGATCTCACCGGAGGTGCCATGGAAAGGATATGTGCCACACAGCCACTGGTAGACGACTATCCCCAGGGCATACTGGTCGCTTGCCGGGAGGGGCTTGCCCTCTATCTGCTCTGGCGCCATGTATGCAGGAGTGCCAACCACGTCCTGTGTCGTCGCGCTTGCAACGACGGCAATGCCAAAATCGCTGAGCAGGATTTCTCCGCGCTCCCCGATTAACATGTTCTCCGGTTTCACGTCGCGGTGAACCAGTCGTTGATCGTGGGCATATTGTAAAGCCCCGGTAATCTGCCTGAGGTAGGATAGAATGGTGCTGGGCGAGAGGCGAGAACCCCTGGGATGGCGCTGGTAGAGCGTCCCATTGGGGGCATACTCCATAACCAGAAAAGGGACATCGTCCTTGACATCGAAGTCGAAGATAGTGACAATGTGTGGATGCCGCAGGCGCGCAATGCTGCGCGCCTCCTCACGGAACTGTTTCAAGTCCTCGCTTGTCAACTGCGCATGCAATACTTTGATGGCGGCGTTTATGCCCAGATGTATGTGCTCACCAAGGTAGACCTCAGCGAATCCACCTTCCGCCAGGGTGCGAATGAGATGATAGTTGCCTAATTGCTGGCCCGTGCGGCTAGGCATACTCGAAGCACTCCTTGCGACCATGTTAGCGGATTTTGATGTAGATGCCACACAATTGGTGACGGGCGTATCAACGAGAAGTTCCTTTTTCTTAAACCGTTCCCAAGCTAAAACGGCGCTGGAGCATCTCGTCAATACTAGTAAAACTCTTCCCTTGCTTCATAACGAAGAGCCCACAGCTTTGGTGACACGATGTTCTGCCGCTTACCTCATCATACATATGGGGTGAAGGGCAGTCATCCCGGGCCAGAGGAGCGGTCAACGGATCACCTGGCTGGAATCACCAGGCTGATGAGAGACACGATGCCAAAGAGTATCACAAAGACGATGGTGAGATTAAAAATCAGACGTTCTACCCCGCGTCTCGTCTTGAATACAGAGCCTGCACTGCTGCCACCAAAGGCGCTGCCCAGGCCTGCCCCACGTGCCTGTAGCAGGATAAAGATAATGACGGCCGCCGAGAGAATAATTTGCACGACTCGGAGTGCCGGGAGCCATAGCTGAGACAAGGTTTCTTCCTCGCTTTCATGACATGTAGAGGCACCTCTGCAAGAGGTGCCTGCCAATTTGCGCTGCCCCATACTATACATCAACTGCTGCATTATTACAAGTTTCCTGGGCGGCCTGGAGATTGGAGCAGAAGTACTAGGGTCTGCTTAAGGGATTGGAACAAATACTCACCTCTGTGGTATAATAAACAACGGGCGGTGGACGTTGGTCCCCGCCCGTACTATTGAGCATTGTAGGAGCGGCCTTATGCCAGCTCATTAGCTGAAAACCGGGCACTATACACACATGGAAATTTCCTGGCTCGGCCATTCTTGCTTCCAGTTGCGTGGCAAGCATGTTACTCTGATTACGGACCCTTTTTCTCCTCAACTAGCCGGGGGACAGGCGACCCGGACCGGATCTTCGCAAGGCGAGTTCCCACGGCTGGGTAAGGTCAGCGCCTCCATCGTCACCGTCAGCCATGATCATCCCGGGCATAATTATGTCTCCGGCGTGGGTGGCAACCCGCGTATTGTGCGCGGCCCCGGTGAATACGAGATCAGCGATGTATTGATTACCGGCGTTGCCTCCTACCACGATAACAAGCGTGGCCAGGAACGTGGACGCAATACCATCTACGTGATTCATATGGATGATCTCGTCATCTGTCACCTGGGTGATCTAGGCCATACCTTGCAAGAGGAGCAGTTGGAGGAGGTGGCTGACGCCGATATCTTACTGATACCAATAGGTGGGGGCGCTACCCTCAATGGGGCGCAGGCAGCGGAAGTCATCAGCCAGGTGGAGCCGCATATTATCATTCCAATGCATTATTCCAACGAGGCGCCTGACCCACTGGACAAGTTCTGTCGCGAGATGGGGATCGAAGTGATCAACACCCAGCCTAAACTCACCGTCACTCGTAATAGCCTGCCAGCGGAGCCGCAGGTCGTTATTTTATCGCAGCGCAGCTAATACTTGATTATAAGGATCTATTCCTTGGAGGGATAATTATATGTCAAAATTCATTTTTGTGACTGGTGGCGTGGCATCATCGGTGGGGAAAGGTATCAGCGTCGCCTCCTTAGGATGTTTGCTTAAAAATAGTGGCGTCTCCGTTTCTTTGATGAAGCTGGATCCCTATATCAATGTCGATCCCGGTACTATGTCACCTTACCAGCATGGTGAAGTCTTCGTCACCGATGATGGCGCGGAGACCGACCTCGACCTGGGGCACTACGAACGTTTTACCGACGAACCGGCCTACCAGATGAACAACGTCACCACCGGGCAGGTCTATGCCTCCGTGATCGGTAAAGAGCGGCGCGGAGAATACCTGGGCGGTACCATTCAAGTGATCCCGCATATCACCAACGAGATCAAGGACCGCATCCATACTGTAGCTCGCCGCTCCGACGCGGATGTCGTGATCGTAGAAGTAGGGGGCACCGTCGGCGACATCGAGGGCGAACCTTTTTTGGAGGCTATCCGCCAGATGCGCAAAGACGTTGGGCGACGCGATGTCCTCTACCTGCACGTCACTCTGCTGCCGTACCTCGGTGCAACGAGAGAGCTAAAAACCAAACCTACCCAGCACAGCGTCAAAGAACTGTTGCGGGTCGGCATTCAACCTGATGTAATCCTCTGTCGCTCGGATTTCCCTGTCAGTGACGAGTTGCGTGAAAAGATTGCCCTCTTCTGCAATATCGAGGCGCGTGCCGTCATCCCATTGATCACCGCCGAGACCATTTACGAGGTGCCATTGATTCTAGAACAGGCCGGCCTGGGTGAATTCCTGGTGCAGGAATTAGGCTTGCGCGAGCACGGGCTGCATATGCAGGAGTGGCATGACCTGGTTGACATTATTAAGCGTGACCGCCCGGCATTGACCGTCGGCCTGGTCGGCAAATATGTCGAACTGCATGATGCCTATCTCTCTGTCAGCGAGGCGCTGCATCATGCAGGCTGGTATCACGATGTAGATGTACACATCAAGTGGATTAACTCCGAGGCCCTGGAGAACATGGGCGAGGGCTACACCGAAGTACTGGAGGATGTGGCAGGCATCGTCGTCCCTGGCGGCTTCGGCCATCGTGGTTCCGAGGGGAAGATCAAGGCCGCGGCCTTCGCGCGTCGCACGCACAAGCCTTATCTGGGATTGTGCCTGGGCCTGCACATTGCTGTCATCGAGTTTGCGCGCAATGTGCTGGGGCTTCCAGGGGCTAATAGCAGCGAGTTTGATCCGCAGTGTTCCGACCCGGTGATCGATTTGATGCCAACTCAGCGGCAGGTGATGGACAAGGGCGGTACCATGCGCCTTGGTAACTGGGTATGCTGCCTGACACCTGGCACGAAGGCCTATCAAGCCTATGGCGAGCCGATTGTCTTCGAGCGCCATCGCCATCGTTATGAGTTCAATAATGAGTTCCGCAAGCGGATGGAGGCTAATGGCCTGGTGATCAGCGGCCGTTCTGCCGACAATAGCCTGGTTGAAGTTATTGAACTGGCAGACCATCCCTGGTTTGTGGCTTCACAGTTCCATCCAGAGTTCAAGAGTCGCCCGAATCGTCCCCATCCGCTCTATCGCGATTTCATCGGCGCGTGCAAGGCACAGGCACGCGCGGAGTCGCCTCTGGCGGATGTTGGCGCGGGATATCTATCTCCCGGACAGGGTGCTCGCAATGGTCATCCCTACACGCTTGCCCAGCCGGACACCCCTGTTGAGATATAGCTATGCTCTACCTGAGTCAACTACTTGGCACCCCGGTTGAAGATCAAGAGGGGGTGCGTATAGGCAAGATCGGCGGTATCATGATCCCGGCAGCGCAAGTGGGGTCGTCCGAACCGGCGTATCCCAGCGCGCTGCTGGTCGAAGGAGAGCAGGAGCAGTCCTGGCGCGTCCCTACCAGCGCAGTCGAATGGCAGGGAGACGCGCTGCGCCTGCGTGTTCCGCTGGAGCAACTGGCCGTGCAGCCGGCAGAACTGGGGGCGCAGGAGTTGAACCTTGCCCAGGACGTGCTCGATAAACAGGTCATTGATATTGTGCACAAGAAGGCTGTGCGCGTGAATGACGTCTGCATGGACGATGACTGGCGGTTGCTGGGCATCGATAATAGTACCATTAGCCTGCTCCGCCGCCTCGCGCCTGCCTGGCTGCTGGGTCCGAAGCGTAGAAGATCTCCCACCACGTTAATTCCCTGGGAGCAAATTGAGCTCATCGGTACCCAGCGCCTGGATACTGAGGCCCCACCCGCGGAAGAAGAAGCCCGCGTGTCTGGGCCGCTATCACGCACCCCCAGCGGTCACCTCGCAGAGCTGCGCCCCGCCGATATCGCTGACATCGTCCACCAGCTTACTCCCGGGCAGGGGGCACGACTGATCGAAGGCCTCGATGATGAGACAGCGGCTGACGCCCTGGAGGAAATCGACACCGAGCGGCAGACGCATATCCTCGAAAACATCAGCCTTGATCGCGCCGCTGATATCCTGGAAGCAATGGGGCCGGATGAAGCTGCCGACCTGCTCGCAAAATTACCGCCGGAGCGCGCCCAGGAACTCCTGAACCTGATGGCCCCGGAAGAGTCGGAAGACGTACAGGATTTGTTGAAGTACGAAGAAGACACCGCCGGCGGCCTGATGACCACTGATTACATCGTTTTAGACCAGGCTAAGACGGTGGCCGATGCCCTGGAGGCTGTACGTAACAGCATCAAGGAGGATATACGCGCGGCCTACGTCTACTGTGTCGCCGATGCCTCCCGGGATGAACGTATTCTCCTGGGCATGGTTTCGCTGTGGGATTTGCTGGTGGCGCCGCCCACGCAGCCCTTGCAGGATCTGATGGAGACGGATATTGTCACCGTCCACCCGGATGCCGACCCGCGTACCGTTGCCGAGATCATGGCGAAGTACAACTTGCTGGCCGTGCCCGTGGTGAGTGCCGAGGGCGTCCTCGAAGGTATTGTGACGGTCGATGATGCCCTCGATGTGCTGCTGCCCCCGGAACGAAGGCGCAAGCCAATGAGGATGTATTGAAACGGGCTCAGTCGTGGCAAGCCCACTGGACGCATGTGATCCCATTGTTCGCCTTCCCGGAGGACATTCGCAAGGAACGTCACATGGCAGGATAGTTGGAGCTAGGTTAGCATCAAGACTTATGGTTAGACGGTACATCTTCAATAAGTTCAGAAGTGGATACCCCCAACGTTTCGGCAAGTTTAGACAATATAGCTAGCTTTATTTCATGATGGGGATTTTTCCAGACACGACGTACCGTACTAAATGGTACATCAGATGCGCGTGAGAGCGTTGAGATATTAAACCCCTTTGACTCAGCTACTTCCTTAACTCTCAGTCTGTACATACATCCTCTTTATTGTTCACATTGCGCGGATTGTAGCAGACTCTTACACTTGACGAGAATTTAGCATGTGTGATTTACTATCGGTGGTAAGTCATACATGAATAGGGGAAGGAGCATCAAATTGAAAAAGACATTGTATCTTGCAACCTTTGATGTTGGGTATACACATATTCTTAGGGTGTTCTATGCAGCCGATGAAGCAGAGTCACAGCAAAAGAAGAGCGATTTAGAGCGTGAGATAAACGCGCTATGTAAGAGCCTGGAACATTATCCAAATGGTTTCCGTTTGGTGATGTCCACCTTACCAGGGACAGTAGAGGTATCAGAGGAGGTACAGCCACGGGCTCTAGAGGTTTAGAAATGCGGAAAGATACTAAAGCCATACTCAACCGTCAGGTTTAAAAGAAGTCATGTTACAGGCAGCAAGGAGGCACCGTCAATGCAACTGGTCGAACAACACGTGATTAGCCGCACTGATCCACGCTTTGCGATCATTGATGCTGCCGCCTTCAAATCTAAGAACCTCTACAACGCTGCGCTCTATGAGATGCGGCAAGCCTTTATCTTCCAGGGTCGGTACCTCACCTACAACCAGTTAGACAAGTTGATGCAGCCCCATGAAGCATATAGGGCGTTACCGGCCAAGGTGAGTCAACACATCATTATGGTACTTGTCAACAACTGGACCGCGTTCAAAGAGGCACGTGCCGCCTACGGGGAAGATCCCTCCAGGTTCACCGGACGGCCAGGACTCCCTAAGTACAAGCACAAGCAAGAGGGGCGCAACATCCTCATCTACACTCTGCAGGCGATCAGTCGGGGCAAAAACGGCTTGCAACGAGGTATCATCAAACCCTCACAGCTGCCCATCGAAGTGAAAACCCAACAGAAGCACATCAATCAAGTGCGCATTGTGCCTCGCAACGGTCATTATGTGGTTGAGGTGGTGTACAGCAAAGAGCCGGTTCAGGCGCAAGTAGACCCATCCTTTTGTGTCGCGATTGATCTCGGAGTCACGAATCTTGCGGCGATAACATCAAACCGTGAGGGCTTTATCCCTCGATTGGTTAACGGTCGTCCGATCAAAGCGTGGAACCAATGGTACAACAAGCGCATGAAAGAGTTAAGAATATGCCTTCCCAAAGAGGATCGAGAGCGCGTCACAAGGCAAATGGAACAAATCACCAACACGCGTAACCGACGGATCAACCACTATCTGCACGCTGCCAGTAAGCGCATTATCAATTTTCTGGCACAAGAGGGAGTGGGCACCATCATTGTTGGGAAAAATCCGCTCTGGAAACAGGAAGTGAACAACGGGCGGCGCAACAACCAGAACTTTGTGAGCATCCCGCATGCAAAGTTCATTGATATGCTCACCTACAAAGCTTCCCTCGTTGGCATCCAGGTTGAGATGCAGGAAGAGAGCTATACGTCAAAAGCCAGCTTTCTCGATCTTGACCCGATTCCTACCTACTCACCCAATGATGAAGAAGAACACATCTTTAGCGGCAAGCGGATTGGACGGAGAAACCGCCTGTACCGCACCAAAGATGGACGAAAGATATGCGCCGATGTGAACGGCTCATACAACATTCTGCGGAAACGTAAGCCTGATGCATTTGCCGATGCAGGTGCAAAGGGACTAGCGGCCTATGTAGTTCAGCCCATACGGTTAGCGATAGCCGTATAAATCCAACACAACGTGCGGCGTCCATACAACGCCATACGTTTTGGAACTATTAGCCTTTATTCAAATACCCCTGGGAGCGCACCGCGTCCAGCGCCTCCAGCACCTGCAAGATATCCTGGCAGACCTCCACCATTATTTGTGGCAGCCATTCCTCCGGGCGTGGATTGTCTGCTACCACCTCTTCTACCTCCCCGTCCTCTTCCTCGTCGATGTCGGGGCGGCGGCGCGGGATCAAGCGCCCCGAGGAGTGATGATGCGCGCCGTCTTGCAGCTCGCGCAGGCCGCGCATGCCCTCCGGGTGCCAGATGGGCAGTTCTACGCGCTGCTGCAAGGTGAACGCCTCCGGCTGTAAGCGATTGTCGTATAAGGCCATACTGATGCCTGGTCGCGTCTCGATGGCGCGGCTGCTGTGCTCGCTGGCCCGCAGCTTGAGCATTTGTATAAGCGAAAGCAAAACGGGATCCGAGATAGGCGCTCCATTCAGCGACAGGCTGTAGGAGAGATCAAGCACGAGCGCAGGGATGTCGCGCGTATGCAGGTGTGGGCAACTTTGATCCGGCTCGTGAAAAAAATCACAGATACCGATAGGCCCGTCAAGTGACAGGGCAGTATCCAACGTACTCCAACTAAACGAGATAGTGCAGGCGCTGTGATTATCCGCCTCTTCGCAGTTCCCGGTGTGACATGTACAGGCAAATTCGCGCTCGAGTGTGTGTGAATTCATCCAGTGTTCAGGGTGTGTCGTGAGTCCAACATCGGATGCCGTTTTGAGGAAGTACCCGGTCACGTCTTCATATGTCAGCATGCAAAAAGCTCCTTGCCGCCCATCCGCGCAAGATAAATTGCGATGGTTTTTCTTTGCGGCGTGCTTCTATATTACCGATGCAGCATGGCATGTGTCAATATGTCTATCTTGTACCTCCTTGACAAATTACCCTTTCTCAATATATTCTATTTACATGATCAAAATAATTTTATCGATTGGGAACTCTCGATGTTGGAAAACTACGAAATCGAAACAAATGAGCAACTGCGGGCCATTGCCGATATGCGACGTGCGCGTATCCTGGAGCTGCTGCGAGACCAGCCGATGACCGTCACCCAGTTAGGCGAACTCATGGGTGAGGCTCCGGCAAAAATCCACTATCATGTACGCGAGCTGGAGAAGGTAGGGCTGCTGCGGCTGGTGGAGACGCGCGAAAAGGGCGGTATTCTTGAGAAGTACTACCAGCCCATTGCGCGCGAGATTTCTGTCGAGAAGCAGTTGTTCGCGGGACCTCCTGATGAAGCCATGGCCGCTATTGGTACCCTGATCAACCAGGTCAAAGAAGGCTTTCAACGAGCATTTCGCGCGGCACGCGAACAAAAAGATGAGCACCCGAAGCTGATGATAGGCACCGTCTATATGTACATTACAGACGAGGAGCAGAAGCAGCTCGCCAAACAGATCCTGGAACTGCTCAAACCCTACGAAAATCGTCGCGGCATCGAAGGTGAACAGGAGATACTAACCACAATCCTCGCCTATCCCCCGCAGGCCGGTCTATCTTCCGCGCCGGACGTAGCGGTGCCGTTGCTTCAGGATGAAAAAAAGACGGATCCGCAGGGAGTAACTCTATCGATATCCACGGATGAGGGGCCAACATCGAATACCTGGACGGTAGGAGTAACGCACATCAGTCGCTCAGAGCTGGAAAAGGCGCTGGCGGAGGGGAAACGTATCAGCATCAGCGCCGTGGGACTCTGCCGCTTCGCCGACGATATCAGTGTTGACCTGGCGGATCGTGCCGTTGAACAACTACATTTAATTGGTAAGCTTCAGGCCTCGCCAGAAGTACGCGAGGTATTAATGAAAAAACGCACAGGGTAATCTGCTGGTAATGTCATGCTGAGTGAAGCGAAGCATCTCGCTGAGCAGCGAGAGACCCTTCGCTTCGCTCAGGGTGACAATTATTACCGACCTTGAATGGTAAAAATCATCATCGGGGACCTACACAAAGAAAGCTAATCATTATGTCTACAGAGGCGCCAATCCAGGAAACAGTTCCTTCTGAAATCGTTCCCACATCTAAAGGCCTGCTGATCAACCGCAACTTTGCGCTGCTGGCTATCGGGCAGGCCATCTCCAACATAGGGGATTTCGTTTACAGCACCACACTGCTCGTCTGGGTCTTCGTGCTCACCCATTCCGCTGCGGCAGTCGGCGGAGTATTGATTGCCCAGTACGCGCCCGTTTTCCTGCTTGGACCGGTGGCAGGAGTCTTTGTCGACCGCTGGAACCGGCGTCGCACAATGATAACCGCCGACCTGATGCGCGCGGTAGTAGCCCTGCTGCCGCTGCTGGCGCCGCTGCCCCTGCGGCTGCCGGCCATCTATAGCAGCGTCTTCCTGCTCTCGGCCTTTTCGCGTTTCTTTATGCCCGCCAGGGCAGGTATGCAGCAGGTCATCGTTCCCACCAGGCAGCAGGGCCAGGCTGCCTCGATCAGCCAGGCCACGTTCGCGCTCGCCATCATCGTCGGGCCTGCTCTTGCCTCGCCACTCTACTTCGTTGTTGGGCCGGTCATAGCCGTGCTGATCAATGCCGTCTCCTTCGTGATATCCGCGCTGTGCCTGCGAGCTATCCGCGCCTCTAAAGAGCTGCTGCAGCCGCGCTTCGCCATGGCGGCAGGAGACACTGCACCAGAAAGCGCCATCGGCGCGGTGTTGCGTGAAATGCTGGTGGGCTTTCGCTTCGTAGCGAAGACGCGCGTGCTGCTCATGGTGGTTATCCTTGTTCTGATTGGCATGCTTGGTGCCGGGGCAATAAACGCGCTGGACATCATCTTTGTGAGCCGAAATCTGCACGTGAGCGCCTCTTTATATGGTCCACTGGCGGCGGCTGGCGGCACAGGAACACTGATCGGGGCTATTCTCGCGGGCGTTGTCATCAGCCGGGTGCAGCCCAGGTACATGCTGACGGGTAGTGTCTTCCTGCTGGGCGTCGGCCTGGTCATCTACGCGTTCCAGAGCTGGTATCTACTGGCGCTGATCATCACGTTCATCATGTCTATTCCGCAGGGCGGCATCGACGTAGGTTTTACGCCTCTGCTGCTTGGGGTGACTCCCAATGCTATGATAGGACGTGTGCAATCGGTCATAGAAACGGCCATGTTCGCCACCAGCCTGATTTCGGTTGGCCTGGCGGGCTACTTCGGACAGTTTGTTCCCGTGAGCATCATTTTCGCTATTGGCGGCGCATTAATTGCCATCGCTGGTGTCTTCGGCTGGTTCAGCCTGCCCGGCGAGGCAGCCACGCGGCCATAGATGGTGCCTGGGGTTACATCTTTGCTCAGCATATTCATACTAAGGAGATTTGATCATGTCCGACTTTCGTTTGCAGCGCATGGCGCAGGTGCTGGTGCGCTACTCTCTCGGTGTTAAAAAAGGTGATCGCTTCGCCATTACGAGCGGCCCGGTCGCGGCCCCCCTGGTGCGCGAACTGGTGCGTGAGGCCCTGCGGGCCGGGGCGCACCCGGAGGTCTTAGTTACTCTTCCCGATATCCAGGAGATAACGCTCAAAGAAGCTTCCGATGAGCAATTGACCTATATTCCCACCACGCGGCGCATAGTGATCGAGCAGTATGAAGCGCTCCTCCAGATCCTTGCCCAGGAAAATACAAAGGAGTTGAGCGGCGTTGATCCCGCCCGCATGGTTCTGGTTCAGAAGGCGTCGGAGGGACTGTCCGAGACGTTCATGCGGCGACATGCCGACCGTTCTCTGCGTTGGTCAGGCGCCATGTATCCTACCAATGCCTATGCCCAGGACGCCGAGATGTCGCTGAGTGACTTCGAGGACTTCGTCTACCGGGCCTGCTTCCTCGATGACGCGGACCCGGTGGCTCGCTGGCAGGAACTGTCTCAGAAGCAAGAGCGCCTGGTCCAGTGGCTCAACGGCAGGCATACCGTTCACCTGCGCGGCCGGGACACCGACCTGACCCTCTCTATCGATGGACGCACCTTCATCAACGGCGACGGCCATTACAACTTCCCGGACGGGGAATTCTTCACAGGACCCGTCGAGGACTCAGTAAACGGCTATATTCGCTTCAGTTTTCCCGCCTCCTTTGGCGGGCGCTCGGTCGAAGACGTGCGGCTGCGCTTCGAGAACGGGGTAGTCGTTGAAGCAACCGCCGCGCAAGGCCAGGACTATCTTGACAAGATGCTAGCCATAGATGAGGGCGCGCGGCGCCTGGGTGAGTTTGCCTTCGGCAATAACCCCAATGTCGATCGCTGCACCAAAAATATCCTTTTCGATGAGAAGATAGGAGGAACCGTCCACCTGGCTCTTGGCAGGAGCTATCCTGATACCGGTGGTGTAAATGTGTCAGCGATACACTGGGACATGGTGTGTGACTTGCGCTCTGGCAGCGAGGTCCGCGTGGATGGTGAATTGTTCTGCAAAGACGGTGAATTCATGGTCTAGTTCTATAGAGAACTACACAGAGGTGAGAGGATAATAAAGAGGAGCAGGAAAAGAAAACATCCTGCTCCTCTTTGCTCATTCGTAATGTAACACTTCTCGTAGTTGCAAGCGGGACGCGCGTAGGGCCGGGCCGACACTCGCAAGCAGCGTTACCACCATGACAAAGCCGAACGTCGTCAGAATCAGCACTGGAGGAACGAGGAAATCGAAGGGTACAATCAAGGCGCTGAGCAGGCGAATGATGCCATAGGCGCCTGGAATGCCGAGCAGTGTTCCCATGCCCCATGCAAACAGCGCGAGTGCTGTGCTTTCGAGCCAGAAGACGCTGGCTACACGCCTGCCTTTCGCCCCAAGTGCGCGCAGAATACCAATTTCAAGACGCCGTTCAAGCACGGATGTCGAAATGGTACTGAATAGGCCCAGAAGTCCGACCAGAGCTACGATAATGGCAATTGAGTAGAAGAGCACATAGATCATCAGATCAACGCTTTGCGCCTGCGCGGTCATTTCTTGCAGGGTGGTGACTTGCGCCTGAACACCCAGGCTGCTCAGCGTACTGTTGACCTGTCCCGCCAACTGATTCACCGCATTTTCTGCATGATTGTGCGCCCGTACCATCAACATCATCATCGAATCTGCCGGGAGCCGCAGCAAATGTACATTCATATTCTCAAGCGTGGTGAATGCTTCCCCGATCCCTCCAGACGCTTGGAGGTCATGGACAATCCCGACGACCCTCCAGGTTGCCTGTCTCATGTCTTCTGTCAGCGTTAACGTATCCCCAACCCGGAGGTGCAACGTTTGCGCCGCCAGATCACTGATGACGATGGTGTTGGACTCGGAAGCTGCCAGCCAGCGCCCGGCCACCAGGTGGTACTGGTAGAATTGTGTCTGGGCCTCCAGGCCTGTAAGGGAGAGATCGCCCTGCCGAGTGCTTACCGTCCCGGATGTTCTGGGTTCGACCCGCTCCACATTCGCCAGGGCCTGCACCTGATGTATCATGTCCTCATAAATGCCGGGCCGATATTTAATCGACCCCCATTGGGCTGTCAGATCATTGTTATAGGCGTTTGCCCATTGATCCAGGGTATAACCAATAGAACTGGTCGTGATCTGCACGGACATGAACACCGCGCAGGAGAGCGTCAAAGCGAACACCGTCAGGATCGCACGCGTGCGTTTACGGAAGATCCCACGCACGCCCAACCAGGCGGTCTGGGGAACCCACGCCAGCCGCTGTCCCCAGGCCCTCTGTTTGCCGGAGCCAACGCTTACTCCGTAGCCTGCCATGGCCTCCCGGACAGTAATGCGCGTTCCCTGCCACAATGGGGCCAGCGCGGCCAGTGGCGGGAGCAACAGGCCCACCAGCACACTCACGACAAGAATCCAGGGTGAGACCTGGAAGGGGCCGAGATCAATCTGTATGATCCCGGCAAACACAGCCGCGAGCCGGTTGCCCGCGCCAATACCAGCGACAAGCCCCAGGATGGTTCCCACCAGGCTGTACACCCCAACGGAAATCAGGTAGCCCTGCATGATCACCCAGCGGGTTCCCCCAATCGCCTTCATCGTACCAATAATTCTCATCTGTTCTGTGACCAGCACAGTGATTGTGTTGATGATCAGCATGCCCGTTAACAGGAGCGCAATCAGCGCGAGCACCCGAATGACGATGAGCATGCCATTGATGGCAAGTTCTCCGCTTGTCGTGTCATGGAGACTGGCATCGGTGACCTTGACGTGAGCCTGAGTCAGAGCCTGCTCAACCGCTTGCAGGGTCTGCATCGCCTGGCGTGTATCGCGCACTTTGACCATGACCACCGTATCAAGCTCCGGGCCGCTTTGCGCTTTGGTTCTGCTCACCGGTGGGCCGGCGATCTGTTGCAGGGCAGCGGCTTGCATATATCCTGTTGCCAGGGCGGCACTCTCACTCGTCGCCCAACCGAGCGTGCGTGCCAGGCCGACGACTCGCAGAGACACGGTTCCGCTGGAGGTATCAATCGTGACGGTATCCCCAAGCGCGACTGGCTGAACCACGCTATCGCGCGAGTCCATCACAATTTCTCCTATCCCTGGCAACCGTCCGCTCGTGAGTTGAAAGGTGCCAAGTTGAATATGCTGGAGATCCGTGTAGCCATTGATCTGAATCGAAGCACTGCCCGTGCCGTTGGTGGTATGCCAGTTCGAGTGATATTCGCTCCGCAACTGCACCTTCGCAACGTTTGGCATGTGCAGCACTATGCCTACGGCAGAGGGATCAATCACAGGCCCTGAAAAGACCATATCAGGGCTGGCGCTCTGATCGTGGCTATAAATGAACGCTCCGCCTATCTCATCGTTCGCGATATTCACCGCGGTGAGTCCCAGGACGCCAATGAGAATACTCAGGATAACCAGAACGGTACGCCCTTTGCGCTGTGTGACATCGGCAAGCGCTTTGCGCAGCACTATGCTGTTGCTTTTCATCGTCATTCCCTTTCTTAGCTTTCGCGCGCTAGCATGCTTGCCTGCTTCTTGTCGACAACTTGCCCATCGCGCAGTTCGATGCCAGCCGATGCCTGCATCGCCAGCGTTTGATCGTGCGTGACATAGATGATCGTCTTTCCATAGTGCCGCAAACCTGCCAGTGTCTCAAACACCTGGTACGCTGTGCACGAATCCAGATTGCCAGTTGGCTCGTCCGCGACAATCACTGGGGGATTATTCGCCAGCGCCCGCGCGATCGCCACGCGCTGCTGCTCTCCCCCAGAAAGTTCCCCTGGGAGGCGCCCTGCAAGGTGTTTCACACAGGCCATGTCCAGGCAGGTGAGGGCACGCTCGCGCCATGCACGTCTCGGCAGGCTGCCCCCGCCTCCCAGTTCAAGTGCAAGCAGCACATTCTCCAGGGCCGTCAGGGTTGGCAGTAACTGGAAAAACTGGAAGACGATCCCGATATGCTTTCCCCGCCAGCTCGCCAGCGCGTTCTCGCTCATCGCGTGCAACGCTTCACCGGCAAAGACAATCTGACCGCTGGTTGGTCGATCAATGCCGGTGAGCATATTGAGCAGTGTTGATTTGCCGCTGCCTGATGGTCCGATAATGCTAAACAGACTTTGCGCTGGAATGATACAGGTCACATCATCTAAGATGCCTATTTTTCGTCCATGGGTCTCAATAACCCGCGAGACATGCTCGATGTGGATCAATGGATTCATGTGCATATGTATTGCTTCTCCTTCGTGAAGAAAATTCATTGCTGCAAGCACTTTTTTTGCTGCTGTTCCGAGTGTAACCGCAGCGGGTGGGCCGTGTCTTCGTGGAAGATGCGATGAAGGAACTACGGAAATTACGATCGTAATCTCCACAATGTACAGCGCCGATGCGCAATGGTATACTGAGAAACAAGCAAAAAGATGTGGAGACCATCGGTATAAAAACTGCGCGAGGAAAAGCTCCCTCGTGAGTCGCAAAACTGCAAGAAGAGAGGAGACAAAGCGATGATGCACATTGTTCGTCTTCCTCGCTGGTTGTTTCTCCTCTGGTCAGGGCTGGTTTACACGTGGGGTATACTGGGCTATTTCGGCGCTAGTTGGGGAAACGTCTGTCATCGTTTCTGGGATGGAACTCAAGCCTGTTATACAACGTTTCTTCCCGCGCTTTCCGCCTCATCTTTTCGGTTCCAGGCAGGATCGGATGTTTCCGCCCTGTTGATCTTTACGGTGTGTATGGCGCTCTTTTGCCTCCTCTGCTGGGCTGTGCTTTCAACGAAGATCGAGCGTTCACTCTACTGGCCGGCCTGTCTGCTCCAGGGAGGCCTGGTGCTGGTCGCCAAACTGGCCATTCAAGGCGATGTTGTCGCGTTCGGTGATGGTATTGCCCTGGCCCTCTTCATAGCCCTCTGCGTGCAGGCTCTCGTCGTGCTCAGACAACCGCGGCCAGTCTTGCTGGCGGCCGCAGGATATCTCCTGTTGTTTTCCCTCGGGACCTCTCTCGAAGGTGGTTGGCAGTATGTCTGGCAAGCGCGTTTGCCTTTCATTGGGTACTCAGTCCTGATCCCCCTTCTGGTGACGCTGGTGGCGTTCTATCTGACACATATTCATGCGCACAAGCGTTTAGTCATGGCCCACAGACAACTGGAAGCCGCTTATCAGCAGCTTACCGCATCGACCAGGCAGATTGAGTCCTTGACGTTACTCACGGAGCGGCAGCGGATCGCCCGCGATCTTCACGATACCTTGTCTCAGGACATAGTCGGGCTGATCCGGCAGCTTGACATTGTTGAGGCACATTTGAAGTTGCAGCACAGCGAACGCGCACTCACCATTGTGCAGGATGCCGCGCAATCGGCACGGAGCGCGTTGACCGGGGCACGCTGGACGATAGAAAATCTCAGAACGATGACAGCAGATGTGGCATGTTCTGAAGCTCTGCTGAAAGAGATCGAACATTTCCAGGCAGCCACAGGCATTACGTGCGAGAGTGATCTCACCGCGCTCTCGGGACTCCCTGAGTCCGCAAGCGACCAGGTGCTGCGCGTCGTTCGTGAGGGATTGACCAATATCGCTCGCCATGCTCAGGCCCATCACGTCTGGATACGAACCAGAGAAGGCCAGGACAGGTTGGAGATAGAGGTAGGCGATGATGGCGTTGGTTTTGATCTCGCGACCGCCGAGGGCCAGAGCGGGCATTACGGCTTACTTGGCCTGCGAGAACGCGCGCGCCTGCTTGGAGGTGCAGTGGAGATGCGCAGTATGCCAGGAGGGGGAACGGTCCTCTCTTTCTCACTGCCCAACCTGAAGAGAAGGGAGGATGTGCCACATGAGCACGCCAAACAAGGACATTCGAGTCATCATTGCTGATGATCACCCGGTGGTACGCAAGGGATTACGCATGACGCTGGAAGAGTTTGGGGCAGAGATTGAACTGGTGGGGGAGGCCGAAGATGGAACATCTGCCGTGCAACTGGTGGAGGAGATCCACCCCGATGTGGTTTTGCTAGATATTCGGATGCCTGGAATGGATGGATTGGAGGCACTTGAACACATGCGTGCAAGCGCGCCCCAGGTTGCCGTGGTCATACTCACCACCTATAACGAAGATGCTTTCCTGCTGCGCGGACTGCAAGCAGGGGCATGTGGCTATTTGCTCAAGGATTGCCCTCTGGAGACGCTGCTGCATGCTATCCGCGCGGCAGCGCGCGGGGAAACGCTCTTGCAGCCGGACACGATCACCCGCCTTCTGAAAGCACGTCCTGTTTCGGCATCCTCCTTGCCTGCTACGGTGCAGGCAGCGAACGTGCCGCGTTTCACCGAGCGAGAACGCGAAATTCTCGCGGCCATTGCACGCGGGGAACGGAGCAAGGAGATCGCGGCACATTTGGGATTGACGAGAAGGACAGTAGAAACCTATTTAACCAACATTTACCTGAAACTCGAAGTAGACTCACGGGCAGCGGCAGTGGCAGTCGCATTGGAGCAAGGTTTATTGAGGCCGAAGGAAAGCTAAATAGGGGCGGCCTTTGCAGCCGCCCCTGAACCTTCTAAATCAGAACATCGGGCGAATCGAAAGAATGGTATAATTGGTCACTCCACCCGGGGTTGACACCGCCACCTCGTCGCCTTCCTGGTGGCCCATCAGCGCTTTCCCCACGGGCGACTGGTCGGAGATCAGCCCTGCTTTTGGATCAGCCTCAAATGTCTCAACAATTTTAAATGTACGTTTCGTGCCCCTGTCGCTCTCCACCTCGACCTTCATGCCAATGCGCACAGTAGCAGATCCATCCTCAACACCGTGCATATCCGGTGTCATGATTTCGGCGAAGGTGAGCAATTGTTCCAGCTCGAGAATCTCGCCTTCCAATTTGCCTTGCTCGTGTTTGGCATCTTCATATGCGCTGCTCTCGCTGATATCGCCAGCCTCTTTAGCTTCATGGATGTAATCAGCGATCTCCTTACGCTTCACAGTGCGCAAGTAATCCAGGCGCTCTTTCTTCTTGGCAAAGCCTTCAGGAGTCAGACGATATATCTTCTGCTCTGTCTTTGCATCACTCTGTCCACCAATACTCATGAAAAATCCTCCCTGCTGTAGAGATACGCGTATCTCTACCCTATCACAGATATTCAGTCACACCGCTCTGATCTTGCTTCACCACGCCATCCACCGCCTCCGCTCCTACGATCATATGCATTCATATTCCTCGTCAACCAGCAATCCGCAAAAGAAATTCTCCTGCCCCTTACTTGTGGGGCGACACACACTTGGGGAAGCTGGTGGATTACTCGACAGCAGTACCCTGTATATGATTGGCTGCACCGGCCTGCTGTCTACCTCTGACTGGTTGAGGCGATGCCGCGCTATAAGCGTTAAGCAAGTACGCAGCATATGCGTGAGTGAGATTATACGTTGTGAAATAGCGAACGTCAAGTGACCTGGTCACTACTTTGGCAGTGCGTTCTGTTAATTTCTTGTCTTCCTTGCTGGCGGTTCCTCCTGTGTGTGGTATATGGCTCGCGTCCTCCGTGATCTATTCCTTTTCTACCTGGCCGATACGGTAAAGTCCTGTGCCACATACCGGGCACATTCCCCGTGTAGCTGGGCGCCCATTCTTCATTACCACCTTTTGAGCATTCAGCATCGTGACTTTCTTTTTACATTTGACACAATATGCCTCGATTGCTGGGGTACTGGCTGGTGTTGCGACGGCAGGGACAGCCGTCGCAACACCAGCAGCGGCACCTGCATCTTCCCCATTCGCTGGCGTAGTAGCAACCTGCGCCTCGCCGGCTGTTGCTTCCGGAATACTGGCAGCCGCTGCCTTTTTTTCATTGCTCCATTCCTGCACGTTGGCTACAATTGCCTCGGGGCGTTCCTCCTGCACGGATACCCCGCTATCCCGAACGAGTACCACCTGCGCCTGCGCCGGCAAATGCTGCTGGCTGGCAAGGTAGCGGCTGTCATTCAATGCCTGCATCCCCCAGACAATCAATGTTGGTTGCTGCAACATCTCAAACTGCTGTGACGCGTTCTGTGCCAGTTTTCCCGACAGTAGCGCCATAGGCGCATATTGCGCGCCGAGCTGGTGTGTTGTCGCATACAGGTGGGCAATCTCGGATGCCGTATAATGAGTATTCGTCCGTTCTAATTCATAGCGCAGCGCAGAACGTGTGCTCACCAGTGGGTAAAGCATCGAACCGACCGTGGGAACCCGGATGAGCCCTACCAGCTCTGATCGCAAGCCTGGCTTGTTTCCCTTTCCGCCTGTGAATAAGGCCGTGGGTGATAGGAGCACTAACCCCTTGCATAGCTCAGGAGAGCCTGCTGCAACCGCCACTGCATAGTTGCAGCTTAGTCCACTTGCTAGTACTATTGCCGGTTGTTTCACCTCATCTGTGAGAAAGTCGCGGCAAAGCGTAGTATATACTTCAGCGGAATAATCGGTGCGCGGACGATCTGAAAGGCCGAAGCCGAGGAGATCAGGGGCGTAGACCCGGTACCACTGCGCCAATGGCTCCATAATCTTGCGCATCTCGTAAGCCGAGGCACCAATTCCAGGCTTGTGCAGGAGGACAAGCGGGGGAGCATCTACAGCTCCGAGCACCTTGTAAAAGATGTGGCCGCGCTTCCAGCGATAGATGCGAGCCTCGCCGGGAAGCATACTTTCTAGTGGCTGGGGGGTATCTATCATATGCCATAGCGCGACAACGGCGGCCGCTACAATCGTGCATAGTAAAGCGAGACCGAGAAACTCCACGATCCTGAGCAGGCAGCTTCTCATCTGAGATTGAAATTGCATATTTTTCCTCCTCATCTCCTGCTAGTATAGCGTCAGTAACCCTATCCCGTAAAGGGGGTGAGCTTGCATCGGGGGTGATTGCTGCCCGTCCAATGCAAGCTGCTGCTGACTAGACTCAGTGCTTGAGGACGGGAAGCCGAGCAAGCGTGCGTCTTCTCGTTCGATGAGAGCGCTACGATACCAGGGAGTGGTCAAGCACCTACCTGGGAATGCTGCCTTAGTTTCCAGCTCTAGGAGTTCTTCTTTAACCAGTGACGGAGGGTAGTTACAGTGAGAAGGACATGTCCCGCCTGCTATCCTTGTCGAAGGGAACGCTTGTACACCCGCAAGGGTGCCTTACGGTTTGGGCATTCCGTTTCAAAATGCCCCGCCTACAGGCGGCGTTCTTTCCTCTCATCCCGTCAACGGGATGAGAGGAAAGAACGGAGTTTCTATAAAGCATACACCGGCCTAGCACACTCGTACTGGCTCATTTTGGTTTTTCCCCTCACTGTGCTAGAATTACGCAGTAATCGGCCCGTTCATCTTAGTGAGTTACAAGCCTCACCGGGAGCCACTAGCCTTTATGCGAATTATCAATAACCTGGATGAGATGACTGAAACAGCACGGGGGTGGCTCTCTGGTGGGTCCGTTGGCTTTGTGCCTACCAAGGGTCATCTCCATATAGGCCACCTGGCATTAATACAGGCTGCGCGACAGGAATGCGAGATCAGTGTTGTCAGTATTTTTGTTGATGCCGTGGCACTCGGATCCGGCGATGACCCCGCGGCATATCCGCACTACCTTGCACAGGACCTGCAGTTGCTGGCTAGTGCAAATGTAGATGTGGCCTTCTTGCCGCATGCCGGAGATATGTATCCTCCCGATTTTTCCACTTACGTGGCGCCCACTGGCCCCCTGGTGGAGCGGCTGGAAGGAGCAAGCCGCCCGGCCCACCTGCGCCAGCTTGCCACAGGCATCATCAAACTCTTTCAACTTGTACGACCCGATTTTGCCTATTTTGGTCAGAAGGATGCCCAGCAGGTTGCGATTATCCACCGTATCGTGCGTGATCTCAACATCGATATTAATCTCCGTGTTCTGCCGACCATTCGCGAAAACGACGGGTTGGCAGTGGCCAGCAGTAATGCGGCCCTCTCCCCTGGGCAGCGGCAGGCTGCCACAGTAATCCATCGTGCTTTGCTTGCCGGCAGAGCCCTGGTCGAGAATGGTGAAAGGCGCCCCGCCAGTATTGAAAAGGCCATGGCGGACCTGATAGCCGGGGAGGCTGCCGTCAAACTGGACTATGCAGCAGTCTGCCGCCCAGATACGTTCGCTGAAGTAGATACGGTGGCGCCTGGCACCTTGCTGGTAATTGCTGCATATGTCGGAAAGGCACGCCTGGTCGATAACATACTCTGGACAAGCGATGGCCGCTGGCTGCTCTAGTGGCGTTGACAGGTGTTTAAATTATTAATCTGGAGATAGGCAGGCTGATCACATCCAGGTTAATTGCTTAAAACTCATGAAATTAGCGGACGAATTGTTTCAGCACTTCATCGACACCGGGATGGAGGCGGTTTAGCCTTAAATCCTCCGCGCCCGTCTGGTCCGTCTGAAGGAGCAAAATACTCTGCTGAATGCATGCATTGAGCAACTCTCGCGCTGACTCACGCGTGAGCCGCCCACGGAAGCGGTTTTTAGGATTCACCGGGTCGCCGATGAAATTAGAGACACCGACAATCGTGCGCCAGGACCAGTTGCGGTCGATGTAATCGAGAAATTGCAGGAATTGCGGATCAAGTACGTCCACTGGCGTCGCCGCTGCAGTTCCCTGGTAAGGCAGGGGTGCCGTACCCGGGTTGATGGCAGCCATTGCCCCAGTATTCCCGCTTGGCGACATCTGCATTATACCTCCGTTGCCAGGTAGCCCTGCAGTAATACTTCCGCCCGGTACCAATGGCACAAATTGGTTGGCGCTGCTTATTAAATCTCGGCTCACGGTTCCTGGTATTCCAACAACTATAACAGTTTTGTTTAGACGTAACTTCAAGCGTGCGCTGATACGAGTGAAATCTTTATCGCCCGTCATCAAAACAAAGGTGGAAATGGTCGGGCGATCAAAGACGGTTTCAATAATATCCATCAGCATATTCAGATCAACCGTGCTCTGCACTACTGTACTTTGTACAACCGTGCTCCCGCCACTTGCATTGATAGCAGGTAGGTGACCTGTATTACCCGTGTGCTGACCTGTGGAGCCACCGGCATATCCCAGGGGACCGGTCCCGCCGGTGTGCCCAAGCGGGCCCGTGGGGGATTGGCTATATGGCTGCTGGTAGCTCGGGTTCTGGCGGGACGACTCGGACTGCTGGTAATCGCCGAGTCCATAGCTTTCCTCAGTCGTGGGCTCATCTGGCGTCGGTAACAGATTTTCGTCAAGCTCACCAGGCAAGGGATCCTGGTAAGGCGACCAGCCGTTCCCCGGTCCCTGGGGAGTTACCGCCGGCAGCGGCCCTGTATGGCCAGTAGACCACGGCCGTTGATACGTACCGGCGTTCTGCTCGGTACCGGAAGTATGATGAATCGTACCTACACGGATTCGGTCTCGCTGCTTGGCGGGACAATCGACACGATCAATCATCGCCGCTGTCAGGCTTCCTTTAAAAGGCTCTGGCTGCCTGGACCAGTCCGCGTAGGCGCGAGCAACCATAACAGTACCATATCGTCGGGCGACGGCAATAAGTTCTTGCGGGTCGGGTTCACGCCGCTGGATATTTAACATACTGTAACGGATATTCTCAAAATCGATAAACAAAGCAATATCTTCGGGCATTATCTTCTCCTCTCATAGGGAGAAACCGCGTAGACCAAGGTTTTAATGATTGTTCAGGTGCTTCAGATGGCCTTGCCTCACCCTACCATCCTGTAGCAATGAGCATATCATACTTTTTTAATAAAGTCGAGAGGTCTACACTTTACTTTGCGTAGCTACTATGGTATAGTCTGTACTTAGGAAAGGACTAGCAATAGAGTATCATACAATGGATTCAACTACCTCAACTAGCCTGGCTAATAGCATCTGTCCCGTCGCACGTACTGCTGAAATCATCAGTGGAAAGTGGACTCTCCTCATTATCCGTGATTTAGCCTCTGGTGTCAAACGCTTCAATCAACTCGAACGCTCACTTCGTGGTATTAGTCCTAAAACCCTTTCCGAACGACTTCGCTCCCTTGAAGAAGAAGGTATTATCTTCCGGCGAACTTTCGCCGAAGTACCTCCGCGCGTCGAATACTCTCTGACTGAGAAAGGACGTGACCTGGTGGACCTGATCGAAAGTATGCGCAACTATGGCGAGCGCTGGCTCTGCAACGAGCAATAGTGGCTCAACTACCTCCGCCGCTACCTTATAGTCTTGATGATATAAAAACCGGGGATCAACCCCGGTTCCTCCATGTAAGTACGAGAGATGTCGAGTTAGTGAGAGGCGCCAACTAGCACGCGACTATGTTCAGCAAGGAATCGACGCAGAACACCTTCATTTTCTTCAGTGATAGCTTCACTGTGTCCTGTCGTCTGATCTTCTGACCGGTACACTAGTTCGTAAAGGCTAGCAACATCATAGCGAATCTGAGCCTGAAGTTGACCTTCGCTGTTGAAACCTTCAACAAAGAGCCCATCTTCTTCCTCGTGAATCGCTATACTTTTCACTCCGATTTGGTCGAGCATCTGGCCAACAGCATGTAGAATGTTCGCGTAACTGAATGTGGCCCGCATTGATCCCTCCCGAAATAGTTTGGAGACAGACAATCAAATACGTGTAGACTGCGCTGTCAAACTGCACACATCGCTTCATGGCAGAGGTTGGTTCGTTTGTCAGTCCCACCCCATACCTTATAAGTCTATCATAACACTCAGCCAGTCGTCAAGTCGCCTCACACCCGGGGTAAAACTCTGCAATTTTGTGCCCTCAATGCTTCCCGTAGCTGCCGTTAACGACTCCGGTTGGCGTCGACCAGGTTCCTGTAGTGCGCACTACAGGAGTCTTTCCTGTCTGATCTCTGCCGGGTGCGTTCAGGATCTCGATGGCCTTTAGCCGCCAGAAGCGTGCGCTTGCGGGGCGCTTGAGAGACAGAAATTCGGCAAGTGCCTCGTCCGTCATGTCTGGGTTGGATCGCAACGCTTCTATCGTCATTTGCAGTTTATCTGGATTGCCTTCGCTGGGCATGGTAGTAACGACCGGATTCGCGTTCCGCTTATCGACAAGATCGATTGGCTCTCGTTCAATCGCCAGCACCTGGCCTGTGATCGGTTGCGCAGCATCGTTTGTCGTCATCTCGGCCGCGGCTGTGCCCGGAGCTGCTGTCTCGCTTGCGGGACGACTGGTCGCCGCAAGCAAGCTCATCGGGTTGATGCGAGAGCTGCTATTCGCCAGGGCGCGACGTAATGTGGCCACCGGCAGGTGCGTCTGCTTTGCCAGATCGGCCAGGGCATTCATCTGCTGTGATTTCTCTTGTTTCTCCTCTTCGGCGGTCTCCGAGATCGTCTCGGCCATCATCGTATAGACAATACCCAGCAGCGGGAAAGCGCTCGCCATGAAAGGAAATACGTTGGTCAGCCAGGGAGCCGCTGCCTCGGCAGCATTGAGCATGGACACGCTATAGAACTGCTTTGAGTAAGCCCAATTCACTGCCCATGAAAAAACGGTACACATCACTATCAGCAGCCAGTGCTGCCAAACCGCTTTTGCTGTCCGGTAGCGCCGGTAGCGTTGAAATGCCGTCCATGAAAGTAGGTATACCGTCACATCAATACTGATAGCTATTGCATAACTTACCGTCCACCACCAGACCCCTTCGGGCCCCTGTGATGGTTCAAATGACGCAAAGAAGTACGCCACGTGGGGAATAGACGCCGCCAGAAAAACGGCAAAAGAAATCCAGAAAAAATACTTCATAAAGCAGTGGTTCCTTCCACAGAAGTTTATACCCCTTTTGCTCCCTCCTAATATACAGTTTGAAGCATACTGTACCGGTTGAGCGTTCGTCAATCCTCTTTAGTACATTCAGGCTAATTTCTCCCGCTCTCATAATTTAGGCGCGGGAAGGTGTTGACAAGTCGAATGAAATATGCGATATTACCCGAGCGTCGTTGACCACCTGCCTTGACAGGTGAGTCACAAGCACATTCACAACTGAAGAAGAATAATTACTTCAATTTTGCCGAGGCAGGAAGAAGCAGAGAACCGCGAGCAGAGGAGCACAGCCGCAGCCGCGGCACAAGCTCCAGAGAGTACGAGGAGGATGCCTAGGCGCTGAAGGCCGAAGAAGGACGCGGAGACCGGCG
>WNGD01001310.1_pt1 | contig 44250 bp, 39 predicted proteins | sample 5400671 | NCBI WGS metagenome assembly WNGD01 (sample SAMN13153369, study PRJNA577476) | soil metagenome | isolation source: 40 cm soil or saprolite under grassland replicate 2 | place: USA:California | collected 2016-06-15 | reverse complement strand
CGACTCGCCCCACTGCTTGGGCAGTGTCCAGTCGATCGGCTCGTGGTAGGCGTTGAACAGCAGCAGGAAGGAATCGTCGGTCACCCGCTGGCCCCGGCGGTCGCGATCGGTGATCGCCTGGCCGTTCAGGAAGAGGCCGACCGAGCTGGTGCGGCTCGTGTCCCAGTCGTCGTCGCCCATCTCGTTCCCGTCGGGCTTGAACCAGCCGAGGTCGACCGACCCCCGGATGGGCAGGCCCTGGAACCAGCGTCGGCGTCGCAGCACCGGGTGCTCGCGCCGCAGCGCGATCAGGCGACGGGTGAAGTCGAGCAGGTCCTCGTCCACGCTGTCCCAGTCGTACCAGGAAAACTCGTTGTCCTGACAGTAGGCGTTGTTGTTCCCGTGCTGGGTGCGCCCCGACTCGTCCCCGCCGAGCAGCATCGTGACGCCCTGGGACAGCAGCAGCGTGGCCAGGAAGTTGCGCTGCTGCCTACACCGCAGGGCCAGCACCCGCTCGTCGTCGGTGTCACCCTCGGCACCGCAGTTCCACGACCGGTTGTCATCGCTGCCGTCACGGCCGCCCTCGCCGTTGGCCTCGTTGTGCTTCTCGTTATAGGAGACCAGGTCGCGCAGGGTGAAGCCGTCGTGCGCGGTGACGAAGTTGACGCTGGCCCCGGGATGCCGCGCGTCGGCCTGGTAGAGATCCGAGCTGCCGGTGAGGCGGGAGGCGAACTCGCCGAGAGTGGCTGGCTCGCCGCGCCAGAAGTCGCGCACCGTGTCCCGGTAGCGGCCGTTCCACTCCGACCACAGGGCCGGGAAGTTGCCCACCTGGTAGCCGCCCTCGCCGATGTCCCACGGCTCGGCGATGAGCTTGACCTGCGAGACGACCGGGTCCTGCTGGATCAGGTCGAAGAACGCCGACAGGCGGTCGACCTCATGGAACTGGCGGGCCAGGCTGGCAGCCAGGTCGAAGCGGAACCCGTCGACGTGCATCTCGGTCACCCAGTAGCGCAGCGAGTCCATGATCAGCTGCAGCGTGTGCGGATGCCGCACGTTCAGGCTGTTCCCGGTTCCGGTCGTGTCGTAGTAGAACCTCGGGTTGTCGGTCACCAGCCGGTAGTAGGCCGCGTTGTCGATGCCCTTCATCGCCAGCATCGGGCCGAGCTGGTTGCCCTCGGCGGTGTGGTTGTAGACGACGTCGAGTATCACCTCGATCCCGGCCTCGTGCAGCGCCCGGACCATCGCCTTGAACTCGGCGACCTGCTCGCCGCGCTGGCCGGCCGCGGCGTACTCGTTGTGCGGCGCGAGGAAGCCGATCGAGTTGTAGCCCCAGTAGTTCCGCAGCCCGCGTTCCACCAGCTGAGCGTCATGCACGAACTGATGCACCGGCAGCAGTTCCACCGCGGTGATGCCGAGCCCGGTCAGGTACTCGATCGCGGCCGGGTGCGCCAGGCCGGCGTAGGTGCCGCGCTGCGCATCGGGGATCCCGGGATGCCGGGCGGTGAAGCCCTTCACGTGCACCTCGTAGATGACCGACTCATTCAGCTGGACGTCAGGCGGCCGGTCGTTGCCCCAGTCGAAGTACGGGTTGTGCACCACCGACCTGGGCACGTAAGCGGCGCTGTCGTCGTCATTGCGTGAGTTCTCGTCGCCGAAGTCGTACGGGAAGCAGGCCCGGTTCCAGCTGACCTGGCCCTCGATGGCCTTGGCGTACGGGTCGATGAGCAGCTTCGCCGGGTTGCACCGATGGCCCGCCTCCGGCGCCCACGGCCCGCGCACCCGGTAGCCGTAGCGCTGCCCCGGCACCACCGACGGCAGGTAGGCGTGCCAGCAGGAGGCGTCGATCTCCTCCAGGGCCAGCCGCTGCTCGCTGCCGTCATCGCCGAACAGGCAGAGCTCGACTCCCTCGGCGACCTCGGAGAACAATGAGAAATTCGTCCCGCCGCCGTCGTAGGCGGCGCCCAGCGGATAGGGGTGACCCGGCCAGGTCTCGATGGCCTCGCCCATCAGGTGCTGCATCCTTTCGTCGGCGGTTTCCTGGCGGCCCGCCCCGTCCGGGCACTCCAGGCGACCCGCCGCATAAGTCATGGTGCACCGGATCCGTCACGATGGCACCGCATCGAGCAGGATGGCGGCGGTGTCAGGGGGGAGGACGAGTCCCCGCTGCGTCGTTTCCGCGCCGGGACCGGAGGCAGCGAGCAAGTGTACCGGCGGCGCCGCCGCCGCGAAGGTCCAGCTTGCTACCCCGAGGTTGGCGGCCACGATCACCGGCCCCCGGCGGATGACCAGCCAGCCGGCCTGATCGTCGTAGTCCGTCGCGACCCGGTCCAGGCGGGGATCGGTCAGCGCGGGAACCTGCCGCCGGAGCGCGATCAGCTCGCGGTGCCAGGCCAGCAGGGCGGCGTGGCGCGGCCGGCCTGGCTCGGCCCAGTCCAGCCTGGACCGCTCGAACGTCGCCGGATCCTGCGGATCGGGCACGCTCGCGGGATCCCAGCCGAACGCGGCGAACTCACGGCGTCGTCCCTCGCTGACCGCCCCGCCGAGCGCGGTATCGGAATGATCGGTGAAATACTGAAACGGCGTGCTGGCCCCCCATTCCTCGCCCTGGAACAGCATCGGCACGAACGGCGCGGTGAGCAGGAGCGCGGCAGCTACCCGGAGCCTGCCGTCGCTGATCAGGGCGGCGGTCCGCTGGCCGGCCGCGCGGTTGCCGACCTGGTCGTGGTTCTGCACGGCGACCACGAACTGGCCGCCGTCCAGCCCCGCGGGAGACCGGCCGTGCGTTCGCTGGCGGTACGGCGAGTAGCCGCCGTCGTACACCCACGCCTGCCGCATCGCCTTGGCTAGCAGGCGAAGTGACCCGAAGTCTGCGTAATATCCGGTCTTCTCGCCGGTAAGGACGGCATGCAGCGCGTGATGCCATTCGTCCGCCCAGGATGCGTCCAGGCCGTACCCGCCTGCCGCCCGGCTGCGGACATAACGTGGGTCGTTCCGGTCGCTCTCGGCGATGAGAAAGAGGGGCCTGCCCGTGTGCGCGGCGAGCGCGCCTGCCTCGGCGGCCAGTTCCTCCAGGATGTGGGTTGCCGAGTCGTCGATGATGGCGTGCACGGCGTCGAGGCGGAGGCCGTCGCAGTGGTAGTCGCGCAGCCACATCAGCGCGTTGTCGATCACGAAGCGGCGGACCTCGTCGCCGCCCGGCCCGTCGAAGTTGACTGCCGCGCCCCAGTTGGTCCGGTGCTGCGCCGCGAAGTAGGGGCCGAACTCCGGCAGGTAGTTCCCGTCCGGCCCGAGGTGGTTATAGACGACGTCCATGATCACGCCGAGCCCGCGGGCGTGCGCTGCGTCGACGAGCCGCTTCAGCCCGTCCGGGCCGCCGTAGGCGTGCTGCGGTGCGAACAGGTCGACGCCGTCGTAGCCCCAGCCCCGGCTGCCGGGGAACTCGGCCACCGGCATCAGCTCGACGGCGTCAACGCCGAGGTCTGCCAGGTGGTTCAGGTGCTTGATCGCGCCGTCGAAGGTGCCTTCGGCGGAGAAGGTGCCGATGTGGCATTCGTACACGACCGACCCGGTCAGCGGCAGGCCCCGCCAGCTGTCGTCGGACCAGGTGTACGCGGCGTGGTCGACGACTATGGACGGGCCGTGCACGCCCGCGGGCTGGGATGCCGAGCGGGGGTCGGGCCGTGCCGGGCCGCCGTCCAGGCTGAACGCGTATGCGCTGCCCGGCCCGGCGTCCGCGGCGCTGGCCGACCACCAGCCTCGCCCGGCCCGGTCCATCGGCAGCCGCCGCTCGCCGCGCCCGGCCTCGCTCGGACCGGCAGCGCTCGGACCGGCAGCGGCAAGGACGACCTCGGCGCGGCCGGCCCGCGGCGCCCAGACCCGGAACTCGTGCATCACGCCTCCCCGGCGGTCGCGCCGCCGGCCAGCCCGTCGTCTTGGGGTGGCTCGGGCTGGGGTGGTGGCTCGTCCTGGGGTGGCTCGTCCCTGGCCAGCACGGCGACCGGGAAACCGCGGAGCAGGGCGGCCACGCTTGGCTCGCCGCCGCCGACCCGGCTGCCGGCAGCGCCGTCGGCCAGCACGTCCGCCCATTCGCCGTCCGGCAGCGCGACCGTCGTGCCCGCCCAGCCGTCAGCCAGGCCGACGACCAGCCTTGGTACCACCACGGCGAGGCCGCCCGTCCGGGTGAAGGCCACCGCGTGCGCGGCCTTCGGCCCGGACACGTGCAGCGGCTGGTAACCGGAGGCCGGGCTGTAGGCGCCGGGCTGGCGGCGCCGGTGCCGCAGCAGGCGGTGAATCAGCCAGAGCTTCGGCCCGCCCACGTCGCCGAGCCGCAGCGCCGCCGCTGGCCCGGCGCCGCCGAGCGCGGCCAGCAGGCGACGCCGGGCCGAATAGTCAACCGGCCGCCGGTTATCCGGGTCCACCAGCGACCGGTCCCATACCTCGGTGCCCTGGTAAAGGTCGGGTATGCCGGGACAGGTCAGCAGCAGCGCCGTCTGGGCCAGCGAGGTAACCCGGCCAAGTTCGATGATCTTGTGCTCGGCCAGGAACGCCGCCAGGTCGGCAGTGAAGTCCTGGTCGGCAAGTACCGCGGTGACGAATGCGCTCAGCGCCTCCTCGTACTCCGCGGCCGGATCGGTCCAGGACGTGTGCACCTTGGCTTCCCTGGCCGCCTTGGCCATGAAGGCCGCCGCCCGCGCCGCCCCGATCGGCCAGGCGCCGACCAGCGTCTGGTAGAGCAGGTACTCCGCGTTCCGGTCCGGCCAGCAACCGTGCCGGTGCCGCTCGTTGCACGTCGCCCAGCGGGTGACGGCGCGTTCCCATGCCTGCGGCAGCTCGGACAGCAGGCTGATCCGGGCGCGAACATCGCCGCTTCGCTTCGTGTCGTGCGTCGAGAGGGTCAGCATCGTCTCCGGCCAGTGCCGCGCGGCGTGCGCCATTGCCTGGTGGAAATCAGCTACCGGGGCGGGAAGACCGCTGCCCGCCGTGTCGCTTGCCGCCGTGTCGCTTGCTGCCGGGCTGGCGGCCGCCGGGTCGCCGAGCCAGGCCGGGTCGCCGCCCACCTCGTTGAGCGAGATCAGCGGCTGATAGCGGTAGAAGGCGGTGTCCTCCACGCCCTTGGCCATGACCGGTGGACTCAGCTGGGCGAACCGCACGGCGAACTCATCCTCCGCTGCGCCGGGATGGCCGCCGGTGAGTAGCTCTCCGATGAACCTCACCAGCTCGTCGTCGATGTCCGGCCTGCGCCGGCCGACCACGGCTACCGCGGCGGCCACCCGTGCTCGGTCAGCGGGACTGGCGGCCTGGCCCGGCTGCCCATGTTGGCCAGGCCCTGCGGGCCGTCCGGGCTTGGGGTAGATCCGATAGACGCCGAACGCGGCGATCACCTCTCGCAGCGCGTCGCGCAGTTCCCGGCGGGTGTGATCGCGCTGGCGGCGGTGATCCTCGCAGACGTCGGCAAGCACGGCGGTCAGGCGCTCCACCTCCGCGGCCAGGTCATCGCGCATGATCTGCAGCTTGGCCGCGTGCACGATCTCGGGGTACGCCGCGTCCTCGGCGGTGAAGCGGGCGTAGCCGGCCTTGATGGCGGCTTCGCGCCGCGGGTCGACGAACAGCCGGCCGACCCGGTTCAGGAAGTCGTAGCCGGTCGTGCCCGCGGTCGGCCAGGACGCCGGCAGCTCCTCGTCCGCGGCGAGAATCTTCTCCACCACGACGTACGCGCCCCCGGTGGCGTCGCTCAGCCTGGCCAGGTAGCCCGCTGGGTCAGCGAGCCCGTCCACGTGGTCGACCCGCAGCCCGTCGGCGATTCCGTCCGCCACCAGGCGCAGCACCAGGCGGTGCGTTTCGGTGAAGACGGTGTCGTCTTCCACCCGTAGCCCGGCCAGCGTCTGGATGTCGAAGAACCGCCGGTAAGACAGCTCTTCGGCGGCGGTGCGCCAGTAGGCAAGCCGGTAGTTCTGCTGGCCGAGCAGCTCGTCGAGGGCGTCCGGGTCGTGATTCAGCACCCCGATCTCGGCGTCGATCGCGGCCGCCACCGTCGGCCGGTCGGCGCAAAGCTCGGCCAGCCTAGCGCGCAGCAATTCCTTGTCGCGATGCCGCTCGGCCACCGAGGCCGCGTCGGTGCGCGTGGCGAGCGGCAGCCGGCCGAAGGCGGCAGCGAGATTTCCCAGCTGGCTGGAGTCGGCCCGCGCCGCGGCCCGGGCCAGCAGGCCGTCCAGCGCGCGGGGCGACAGCGGTGCCTCATGCTCGTGGTAGCGGACGGTGAATGATCCGCCCTCCCGCGCTACGGTCAGCTCGCCGGCCTCAAGGATCCGGCCGTACTGGTCGCCGAGCACCGGCATGAGCACCGTGGCGGCCAGCTTATGCTCCGGCGGATCCCAGTCGATGTCGAAATAGCGCGCGTACGGGCTCGACGGGCCGTTCTCCAGCACGTCCCACCACCAGGCGTTGGACCGCCCGGCGAGCGCCATGTGGTTGGGCACGATGTCGAGTATCTGGCCGAGACCGGCCTCGGCCAGCCGCCTGGCCAGCCGGCCGTGCGCCGCGGCGCCGCCGAGTTCTGCATTCAGCCGGCTGTGATCGACAACGTCGTAGCCGTGCGTACTGCCCGGCGCGGCCTGCAGGTAGGGCGAGCAGTACAGGTGGCTGACGCCGAGCTCGGCGAGATACCCGGCGATGTCGGCAGCATCGTCGAAGGTGAAGCCGGCGTGCAGCTGGACGCGATAGGTCGCCGCCCGCGGGCGGGGTAGCTGCCTCGGCGTGGCGGGCATGGTGCGGCGCTCCAAGAGAGGGAAGGGGTGGCGCGGCCCGTCTCGGGCCAGCCAACGCTGTACCCGTTATGGTCAAGGAAACACAAGATCGTATACAACGCCTCCCGGAACTCGTCGCTCGCGGCGGACTGTCAGAGGGTCCCGGTACGATGAATTCCAGTGACTACTTATCGCGAGGCCCCTGGCGCCGGGCCCCAGACGGTCGATCTTGAGCTAGAGCTCGAGACATACCGCCGTGAGCTCACCGGCTACTGCTACCGCATGCTCGGCTCGGGCTTCGAGGCTGAGGATGCGGTGCAGGAGGCGATGGTCCGGGCCTGGCGTGCCATCGACACCTTCGAGGGCCGTGCGTCCCTGCGGTCGTGGCTGTATCGCATCGCCACCAACGTGTGCCTCGACATGATCCAGGGACCGCAGCGGCGGGCCAGGCCGATGGACCTGGGCCCGTCATCGACGGCGGCCGCGGTGATTCCCGATTCGCTGCCGGAGACATCCTGGCTGCTGCCCGTTCCCGACGCTACGGTCGGTCCCACTGGCAGCGACCCGGGTGAGGTCGCGGCTTACCGCGAATCGATCCGGCTGGCCTTCGTGGCGGCGCTGCAGCACCTGCCGCCCCGCCAGCGGGCGATCCTGATCCTGCGCGAGGTGCTGCGCTGGCAGGCCAGCGAGGTGGCCGAGCTGCTCGACACGACGGTCGTCTCCGTCAACAGCGCGCTGCAGCGCGCCCGGGCGACCCTCGCTGCCGCGGGCGTCAGCATCGACGCCAGCGAGCCCGGCGTCCTGGACGCGGAGCAGCAGGAACTGCTGGCCCGGTACGTGGACGCATTCGAGCGCTACGACATCGACGCCTTCGTGTCGTTGCTGCACGAGGATGCCACGTTCTCGATGCCACCCCACCCGATGTGGCTGCGCGGTCCTGCCGAGGTCAGCCAGTGGCTCCTCGGCCAGGGCCTCGGCTGCCGCGGCTCCCGGCTGGTGGCCACGGCGGCCAACGGGTGCGCGGCGTTCGGCAGCTACCGCCCCGCCGGGCCCGGCGCACACGAGCCCTTCGCCCTGCAGGTGATCGAGACCTCCGGCGGGCAGGTGACGGCGATCCACAACTTCCTCTACCCCGAGATATTCGCTGCCTTCGGGCTGCCGCCCAGGCTGGAGCAGTAACTAGCTGGAGCAGTAGCTAACTGCCGGTCCTGAACCCGATTCCGGCCGGTGCCGCGGCAACGGCGGGGGAACTGGCCGCCAGGGCCCGGCATGGCTACATTCGTGCCCATGTTCGAAGCGGCGAGCTGGCTCGAAAAACTGAACGACGAGCAGCGCCGCGCCGCCATGCACCCGGACGGTCCGCTGCTCGTACTGGCCGGCGCCGGGACCGGAAAGACCGGGACTCTGGTGGCGCGGGCAGCCTGGCTACGGTCTCAGGGCGTGCAAGCCGGCCGGATTCTGCTGCTGACGTTCACCCGCCGCGCTGCCGATGACATACTCGCCCGGGTCGCGCCCAGGGCGGTGACCGCGGATGAGCGGATCTGCGGCGGGACGTTTCACGCCATCGCGCACCGGATCATCCGTGCGCATGCGGAGTCGTTCTCGCTGCCGCCCGAGTTCAGCGTGATCGACCCGGCCGACGTCGCGGACGTGCTGGACACGCTCCGGGCGGATCATGAGCTGGTGGCCACCAGGCGGCGCGCCCCCCGGGCGGCCGTCTGCGCTGACATCTACACCCGCTGCGTGAACACGCATACCGCGGTGGCCGATGTCGTGCGGCGCACCTTTCCCTGGTGCGCCGACTTCACCACCCAGCTCTCCGGGCTCTTTCGTGCCTACGTGGCGCACAAGCGCCGCCACGGCCTCGTCGACTTCGACGATCTGCTGCTGCTGTGGCAGGCGGCGCTGGCCGATCCGGCCGCGGGGCCGGTCCTGCGGGGCCTGTTCGATGCGGTACTCGTCGACGAGTACCAGGACGTCAACGCGGTGCAGGCCGATATCGTGCGGCTGCTATCGCCGGACGGCCGCGGCCTGACCTGCGTCGGCGATGATGCCCAGGCAGTGTACGGTTTCCGCGGCGCTGATCCGGCGCATCTCCGGGCACTTGCCGATACCTACGAAGGCCTCGACGTGATCCGGCTGACCACGAACTACCGGTCGAAGGCGTCGGTGCTGCGGCTAGCGAACGTGGTCCGGCCGCAGTCCCAGGGCCTTGAGCTGGCGCTCACCGCGGACCGCGGCGGCGGGCAGCCACCCGTGCTGGTGCGCTGCCACGACGAGGCAACCCAGGCGCGCGAGATCTGCGCCCGGGTGCTTGCTGCGCATGAGTCAGGCCTGGACCTGCGCGAGCAGGCGGTGCTCGTCCGGGCCGCGCACCATAGCGACGTGCTGGAGGTCGAGCTGTCGGCCCGCGGCATCCCGTTCGTGAAATACGGCGGCCTGAAGTTCACCGAGGCGGCGCACGTCAAGGACTTCCTGGCGGCAGCCCGGGTGGTGGCCAACCCGGCCGACGATCTCGCCTGGTTCCGGCTGCTCCGCCTGCATGAGGGCATCGGGCCGGTGCACGCGCGGCGAATGATCGACGCCCTGCAGCTGGCAGCTCCGTCGCCGTTGCGCCGCTGGCAGGAAGCGCTGGACGCCGTTCCGCAGCGGTCCCGGCCAGCAGTCGCCGCGACGATCGCCGGGCTCGCTGCCGCTGCCGATCTCGAGCGGACCGCGGACCGGGCCGGCGCCATCCTGGCGGCCATCCTCGACCCGGTCCGGGCTCGCTATCCCGATGCCGCGGCACGTGTCGCCGACCTGGAGCGGCTGGCCGACGCGGCGGCCAGCAGGCCGTCGCTGCACGATGCGCTGGTTGAGATCGCGCTCGATCCGCCCGCGTCCGGTTCCGACCTGGCCGGACCGCCGCGGCTCGATGACGACTACCTGGTGATTTCCACGATGCATTCCGCCAAGGGACTTGAATGGCCGGTCGTGCATCTGCCGCACCTGGTGGACGGCGCGGTGCCGAGCGACATGGCGCTCGGCACCCCGGACGGGCTGGCCGAGGAGAGACGGCTGTTCTACGTCGCCGTCACCCGGGCCCGCGACCAGCTGTACCTGTACGCGCCGCTGCGGATGCATCACCACCGGATGGCCAGGGACGACCGGCACAGCTATGCGCCGCTAACCCGCTTCCTTGACGCCGAGGCCCTTGCCCAGTGCGAGATTACCGAGGCGGCCCCGGCCGTGCCGGTCATGCCGCGGGTCGCCGCGCTCGCCGCGACGGTCGATGCGGCGCTCGATTCGCTCTGGAACTGAGGTTCAGCCGACGCCGAGGCCGCTCTTCGCGGCGGCCTCGAAGATCCGGAATGGCAGCAGCCGCTTGGCCACGATCCCGGCCCGCTCGCCGGCCTTGCCGACGGAGACTCGGCGCGGCGGGCGGCGGGCAGCCAGCACTCGCTGCACGACGGCGGCGACCTGGCCGGCGGGCACGCCGTTCCTCTCGTCCCGCTCCATCAGGCCGACCGCCTTGGCGAGCGCCCCGCGCCAGGCTGTCCTCACCCGTAGCAGGTGATGGGACCTCGGCTACCCAGCGGACAGCGCCAGCGCACCGCCGCGGCCAGGCATCTGCAGGGCAGCGGCAGTCACCGACGGGTAGACGTCAAGGACCCGGTTCATGCCCGTCATCTTCAGCAGCCTGGCCACCTGCCGCGGTACCGCGGCAAGCGCCAGCGAGGCGCCATCCCGCGACGCCGCGTTCCGCGCCATCGCGAAGACAGACAGGCCAGCGGCATCACAGAACCGCAGCCCGGCCAGATCGAGGATGAGACGAGCCGGCCGGTCGCCGAGCGCGAACCCGAGATGGGTCCGCAGCATCGGCGCGCTCGCCACGTCAAGCTCGCCGCTGACGGCGAGGATGACCGTCTCCGGCCGGTAGCGCGTCACCACCTGCAGGTCCGGCGCAGCTATCCCGGCTGGCCGGGCAGGCGGATCTGTCCCGGCTGTCCGGGCCGAAGCGTTAGTCCCTCTGGTCGTCAAGTTCCCCCCTGAGCACACCAGTACCGTCCGTCCAGGGTACCCAAGCCCGCCGCGACGCAGTCCATGTGGTGACGTTGTGGCATCGATGTGAAGTTCCTGCCTGCCTGCGCGGTACGGCACCGGCGCCCGGCGGCTGCGTTAAATGCCGGTCTTATCGTGACCGGCCGGGTCCGGCCGCCGGCCGCCATCCGGCGGGCTGCCGCCAGCGACCAGGGAGCCCGCTTCCGGCGGCGTGCTTTGCCTGATCGCCGGCGCAGGTCCTAGGTTTCGCCCATGCACACAGTGGATGCAACGACTGAGCAGATGATCCGGTCCGTTCTCGCCTACGCGGAGCAGCGGCTGCGGCTGGACCCGGTGCCGCTCGACGGCGGCCCGCGGGATCCGGCCGAACTCGGCGCGGCGCTGCGCGGAATGCTGACCGCCGAGGGCAACGACCCGGACAAGGTGCTCGGGGTCTACGCGGATACTCTCGCGCCCGCCGTGATCTCGACGGACAGCCCGCGGTTCCTTGGCTTCATACCGGCCGCCCCGACGAAGGCGGCTCTGCTGTTCGACATGCTCATCTCCAACGCCTCCATCCAGGGCACCTCCTGGCTGGAGGCGGCGGGCGCGATCCAGGCCGAGAACCAGGTCCTCCGCCTGATCGCGGACCGTGCCGGGCTGCCCGCCTCGGCCGGGGGATGCTTCGTCTCCGGTGGCTCGGCCGGCAACCTCTCGGCGCTCGTCGTCGCCCGCGAGATGGCCAAGCGCAACGCCGGGCCGGCCGCCACGGGCAGGCGCTGGCGGGCGGCGGTGGGCGCGGACGCCCATTCGTCCGTCATCAGCACGCTCCGGATCCTGGAGATGGATGCGCTCACCGTCCGCACCGATGATCACCGGGTCACTGGTGCGGCGCTCCGGGCCGCGCTCGATGCGGACGGCGACCCGGCCTCGGTCGCCGCGGTGGTGGCGACCGCGGGCACCACGAACGCTGGCATCATCGACGACCTGGCCGGCATCGCGGCCGTGGCGAGGGCCGCCGGCCTCTGGTTTCACGTGGACGGCGCCTACGGCGGGGCCGGCCTGTTCGCGCCGAGCGTGCGCCGGGCCTATGACGGCATCGAGCATGCTGACTCGCTCGTCGTCGATCCGCACAAATGGCTGTTCGCCCCTTTCGACTGCGCGGCGCTGCTCTACCGCGACCCGCCGCTGGCCCGGGCGGTGCACAAGCAGGACGCGTCCTACCTCGACGTCATTCACGACAACCCCGGCGAGTGGAATCCGGCCGACTACGCGTATCACCTGACCAGGCGCGCCAGGGGGATGCCGTTGTGGTTCTCGCTGGCCGTGCACGGCACCGCGGCGTACGCCGACGCCATCGAGGCGGCCATCGGGCTGGCCATCCAGACCGCGGCGGACATCCGCGGCCGGGACTACCTGGAGCTGATCCGCGAGCCGGACCTGTCCGTGGTGCTCTTCCGCCGCCGCGGCTGGCGTCCTGCCCAGTACACGCGGTGGGCGGACCAGCTGCTCAGCGACCAGGTGGCGTTCCTCCCGCCGTCGGCCTGGGAGGGCGAGACGGTGGCCAGGCTCGCGTTCCTGCATCCGCATACGCCGATGAGCCTGGTCCGGCAGATCCTGGACCGGATGGCGTGAGCACGCGCCGGTGGCGCCCTTGCGATCGCTGCGAAGGGCGTCACCGGGGTGCTGCCGGACCGCGCGGGCTACATCGTGCAGCGGACCTTCTTGGCCACCACGAAGCCCTGGAAACCATTGCCGCGAACGCTGTGACCGGTGTCGTCCACGAACGTGTAGAGCCGCTTGCCGTGGTAGGTGACCTGCAGCCGGTGATGGGAGCCGAACTTCGCCGTGCCCAGGCACGACGTTCCCTTCGGCCTCGTCTTCCCCTTCGGCATGACCAGCCGCGGCCATACCGTCAGGCACGCATGGCGGCAATGGCCATGCGGGAGAATGTAGAGCGCCCTGCCCTTCTTGACGGTCACCAGAATCCGGCCGAAATGCCGCCGGTGCCGCACCTTGACCACCCGGACGGACTTCGAGGCGTGCGCCGGGACCGCGCGGGTGGCTGCCGCGCTCGCAGTTCGCACGCCGAGCGCCCCGGCACCCGCGTCGGCAACGCCCATGCTTGTCGCGGCGACGGTCCCGGCCACGGTGACAGCCACCATCGCCCTGCCGATCCAGCCCAGGCCAGCTCGCCGGCCGGCGCGCCGAATGGAGTTACCTATCAACTGGCACCACCTCATTGTCGTAGAAGGCCCTACGGCGCCAGACACGTACCAGGCGGCCAGCCGGTTCAGCGGCCGGGGTCTCCGCTGGCCAGCGCGGCGGGCGGTCCGGCGCCGCGCCGGGTGGCGGCCTCGGGGCCTGCCGCGCCCTGCGGGGCCGGACGTAGGCTCCTACCCAGCTGAGCCCAATTACACAGCTGAGCACAACGGAGGACCCGAAAGTGACCAGTCACTCAGCCGGGCAGCCATCGCCCGGACCGGATGCGCGTGCCGGGGGGCCCCCGGACCCGCCCGTGCAGATGATGGGCGTCCCCGGCCACGTCGACGTCGCGCTGCGTTCGTTCGGGCAGCCGAACTCGGCCAGGTGGCAATTCGACTTCCTGGACGAGAGTTACGAATGGCGGCGGGTTTTCTCCGAGCTGTTCGGGACCTTCCTGCTCGTCCTCGCCGCGGCAGGCGGCGGCATGGTGAACGCCAGGTTCGGCGGTCATGTCACCGGCAGCGGCGCGCTGGTGGTCGCGCCCGCGCTGACCGTGATGGCCATCATCCTGTTCATGGGCGCCGTATCGGGAGCGCACCTGAACCCGGCGGTCAGCCTCGCATTCGCGCTGCGCGGCAATTTCCCGTGGAAGCGGGTCCCCGCCTACGTCGGCGCCCAGGCCGCTGGCGCGGTGCTGGCAACGCTGCTGCTGTGGGCGCTGGTCGGCAAGCATGGCAGCGCGGGGCTGACGCTGCCGGGCACCGGCATCTCGGCCAGCACCGCGATGATCTGGGAAGCGGTCCTGACCGTCGGCCTGGTCAGCGTCATCCTCGGGACGGCGTCCGGCGCGCAGCAGGTCGGCTCCTTCGCCGCAATCGGCGTGGGCAGCTATATCGCGCTTGCCGGGTTGTGGGCATCGCCGGTGAGCGGCGCCTCGATGAACCCGGTCCGGTCGCTCGGCCCGGCGCTGGTGCTCGGCGACTGGACGGCATGGTGGGCATACCTGGTCGGCCCGGTCGCTGGCGCGGTCGTCGCCGTCGGCATCGCCTATATCCTGCGCGGCCCTGGCGGCGGGATACACGGGACCGAGGCGGCCCAGGGCACGCTGGGCACGCTGTGGCGGCCGGGCCGGATCGGGCCACCGATGCCGGCCCCACAAGTGCCCGAGGAACCCGGCACCCCGCCGCCCGCGCTCAGCTAGCCCGCCGCCGCTCAGCGGGGCGACGGCCGGCCCGGTGGCGCGGGCATGGCCGGTGATCGGGCAGGCTGGTGTCATGGCGGAGAAACTCACCCTGATGGCCGTGCACGCGCATCCGGACGACGAGTCTTCCAGCACCGGTGGCGTGCTCGCGAAGTATTCGGCCGAAGGCATCCGGACGGTGGTGGTGACCTGTACCAACGGCGAGTTCGGCGATGCGCCCGGACAGGTCAAGCCGGGCGAGGATGGCCACGACCCGGCCTCGGTCGCGAAAATCAGGCTGGCGGAACTCGAGGTGGCCTGCGAGCATCTCGGCGTCAGCGACCTCGAAGTGCTCGGTTATCACGACTCAGGCATGCCGGACTGGGACTACAAGGACCGGTCGGACGTGTTCAGCAACGTGCCGCTGGCCACCGTCAGCGACCGCATCGCCGGGCTGATCGACAAGTACCGCCCGCAAGTCGTGGTCACCTATGACGACAACGGCGGCTACCAGCATCCGGATCACCTGCACGCGAGCCGCGCCGCGGTGGCCGCCACGTCGGCCACCGGCATCCCGGCGAAGCTCTACCTGACGGCGATGCGCCGTAGCCGCTGGCAGGAAGTGTGGGAGGCACTGCGCGACCAGGGCGTCGACGTCCCCAGCTTCGATGACATGGATCCGGACATGCGGCGCATGATGGATGAGGCCGAGCGGCGCATCACCACCACCATCGACATCCGGCCGGTGCTCGACCGTAAGGGCGAGGCGCTGCGGGCGCATGCCAGCCAGATCGAGGACTCGTGGTTCTCGAAGATCCCGCCCGATGTCGTGGCGCGGGTCTTCGGGCAGGAGACCTTTATCCGGGCCAGTGATTCCACCGGAGCCTCCGTTCCAGAAAATGATCTGTTCGCCGGGCTGAGGTAGCACCGGCCGGGCTCTGTGGGTGGGTTCCTCAGAGAACCTGGACGAGAGCTAGCTCATCGGGCGAGGCCTGGTCCAGCCCGCGGGCCAGCAGCTCACCGACCTTCAGGCCGCCCGCCTGCAGCCGGACGACCGGTTCGGGCCCGATATCCGATGGCAGCACGCCCATGTGTCCCGGCCGCGGCGCATCCGGCGGCCATACCGGGACTCCGGCGGCGGCAAGCGCCGCCCGGTCCGCGTCGCCCCAGAACTGCAGCAGGACGGCGGCCGGAGCCGCCTGTGCCAGTAGCCGTGCCCCGGCGTCGGTCAGGACGGCACCGGCACCGGGCCGCAGGGCAAGGATGACAGCGTCACACCGCTTGCTGAGTGCCGTCCGGGTCAGCAGGCGGGTAGTCACGACCTCGGCGCCGCCGTGCCGGAGGTAGTTCGCGATGAACGGCCCGAACGGGTTGTCACAGAGCAGCACGACGCGGCTGCCGTAAACGGCAATTCCGGCATCGTGCAGCTGCTTCACCGCCATCGGCCCCAGGAACGAGAAGACATCAACGGCAGGGTGCGTCTCATTCGTGCCCGCAACCGGGATGCCGCGGTCCCGGCACGCACCCAGATCGATGTCGGACCGGCGGTATTCCCAGCTCTCGTACATGAGCGGGATCACTGCCGATGGCTTTAGCCCGCCAACGGTGTCCGCGTCGATGGGCCGGACCTGGCCACTGTTGGTCACGATGTCCGCGGCGGCAACCACGTCCGGGCTCTTGTGCCGCACCAACTGCACCCGGTCAGTTACGCGCGCTAGCCGGGCAAGCTCCGCCGTGACCGCCGCCACCTGGTCTTCGGTCGAGTAAGAAGTTGTGCTGGCGATGGCATAGACGCGCGCCCCGGCCAGGGCGGCGAGCACCGGGGTTACCGCATAAGCGCCGCTCGCCGCCTCGGTGAGCACGGTACGGCCGGACAGGTCAAGTCGACAGCGCTCAATGGACGCCTGCATTAACGCGACCAGCCGACACGCATTGAGGCCCGGCCGTACCGCGGTCGGCGCGCTCACGCCGCTGGCCCGCGGAATTCAGTAGTTACCCGGGTCACGGACACATGATAACCGGCCTGGCCGCGCAATGGGCAGCTGTGCGAATTGCCTTACTTCTTCGAGTGTGTGCCGAAGGTCATTATGATGCAGTGCGATGCGGCATGTAGCCCGAGCTAGGGCAGGTAGCCGTGCTATGCAGGAAAGCTGCCCTTAGGCAGGAAAGCTGCCCTTAGGCAGCAAAGCTGCCGGATTCGCCCGTGGCGCCCGCAGCCGGGCCCGGCTGGCCGACCCGGTCTCATCCAGCCGCGACGCTGAACGTCTCGAAGCTGTCGCGCCCGGTCGCCCGCGCCGGGTTGCCGACGTAGACCTGCCGGGGCTCGGTGTCCTTGATCACCACGGCGCCGGCGCCGATGACGCAGTCCGGTGCCACGGAGACGGTGTCGGCGACGCAGCTGTTGATGCCGACGAAGGAACCACGGCCAACCCGGCAGAATCCAGCGATCGCGGCCTGCGCGGAGACGTAGCAGTCATCCTCAATCACGCTCTGATGCGCGACGGAGCTTCCGGTCCAGAGAGTGACATTGTCGCCTACCTGGGCGCAGTGCTGGAGCACGCTGTGCTCGAACACGAAGGTATTCTCGCCGATCGCCACGTTGTGCCAGGCGAACGCCTTGCTGCTGACATAGGAGATGCAACGGAAGCCGGCCTCCTTGACCTCGTCAAGCAGCCGCCTCCGGATCCGGTTGAGCTGCGTGGCCGAGACGGCCACGAACGCCCGGTGCGCGGCCGGCGGATAGGCAGTGGCGAGTTCACTTAACGGCACCACCGGAAGGCCGCAATAGACGTCGGAGCCGAGAAACTCCGGCTCGGCACTGAAGGCGATCACCTCGTGCGGAGAATCATGGGTCAGATACTCAAAGACGATGGCCGCCTGCTCGCCGGTGCCGACGATCACAACACGTTCGCCTGCCGACTGAGCCTGTAGCCGATGCCGCGATTCCGGCGACCGCATATGCCGCATGCCGCAGACGATACTGCAGTCAGTAAGCTTTCAGCGGCTGGTCCGCCCGGAATGCTTCCGGTCAGCTCATAGATGGTCGAAATGCGCAATTTCCTGTTCTCCGGCAAGGCCATTACAGACGGCCTGTGGCCATGCGCCTGCTGACGGTAGAGTGGGCTGAGAACTGGCAATATGCCCAAATCAGTCCGGCCTGCCTGGCCATTTCGCCAGTCCGCGCCGTCGGCCGCGGCCAGGCGTATTCCGGCCCGGATGCGCGGCGGGCGCAGCGCACGGTCACACTGGGGTAATGAGCCAGCGTGTCAGGACGCTCGTCCGGGTCGAGGGAATCGTCCAGGGCGTTGGTTTCCGCCCGTTCGTGTTCTCGCTGGCCACCAGGCTCGGCCTGGCCGGCCGGGTGGGCAACGACGTGGCCGGCGTCTTCGCTGAGGTGGAAGGACCCGCGGCGGACGTCAGGGAATTCCTGCTTTCGCTGCGGCAAGACGCGCCGCCGCTGGCCCGCATCGAGCGGATAACGACCGAAAACCTCAGGATTAACGGGTCTTCGGGGTTCATGATCGCGCCGAGCGAATCGGGCGGGCGGCGCAGCACCCTGGTGTCGGCTGACACGGCCGCCTGCGATGACTGCCTGCGAGAGCTCGCGGACCCGGGCAACCGCCGGTTCGGTTATCCGTTCATTAATTGCACGAACTGCGGGCCGAGATTCACCATCGTCCGGGACGTGCCCTACGACCGGGCGCTGACCACGATGGCTGGCTTCGCCATGTGCGCGCAGTGCGCGGCGGAATACAACGACCCGGCGGACCGGCGATTCCACGCCCAGCCGGTCTGCTGCCCGGACTGCGGCCCGCGGCTGCGCCTTTACGACGCGGCGGGGACGCCGCTGCCCGGCGAGCCGCTGGCGGCGACGGCCGGCCTGCTGCGGCAGGGCCAGGTGCTCGCCGTCAAGGGCGTGGGCGGCTATCACCTGGCGGTGGACGCCGGGAACGAGGCGGCCGCAGCGGCGCTGCGGGACCGGAAGCACCGCGAGGACAAGCCCTTCGCGATCATGGTGGCGAGTGTCGCCGTCGCCCGCGAGCTCTGCGAGGTAGACGAGGCCGCCGAGTCGCTGCTGGCCAGCAGCCGCCGGCCGATCGTGCTGCTGCCGCGGCTGCCCGGCGGCGGCGTCGCCGCCGCGGTCGCGCCGGGCAACCGCCAGCTCGGCCTCATGCTGCCGTACACGCCGCTGCACCACCTGCTGACCCGGCTCACGGCGTGCCCGATGGTGCTGACCAGCGGAAATTCGTCAGACGAGCCGATCGTGTACGCCGACGACGAGGCGATAGCGAGGCTTGGCAGCATCGCGGACGCGTTCCTCACGCACGACCGGGCCATCCACATCAGGACCGACGACTCGGTGGTCCGGGTATTCCGCGGCCAGGCGGCGATGATCCGCCGTTCCCGTGGCTACGTGCCCGAGCCGATCCCGCTCGGCTTCCGGCTGAGGCGGCCCGTGCTCGCCTGCGGGGCCGAGCTGAAGAACACGTTCTGCCTGGCCAAGGGCGACCGTGCCATCGTCTCCCAGCACATCGGCGACCTGGAGAACTTCGAGACCCTGCGGTCGTTCACCGAGGGCATCGAGCACTTCCGGCGGCTCTTCGACATCACCCCGCAGGTGGTCGCCCATGACCTGCACCCGGAGTACCTGTCGACGAAGTACGCCGCCGAGCTCACCGGCGTGGAACTGGCCGGCGTGCAGCATCATCACGCGCACATCGCAGCCTGCCTGGCCGACAACGGCGAGCGGGGCCCGGTCATCGGGGTCGCCTTCGACGGCGCCGGCTACGGCACCGACGGCACGATCTGGGGCGGTGAGTTCCTCGTCGCCGACCTGGCCGGATTCGAGCGAGCGGGCCACCTGGCCGGCCTGCCGATGCCCGGCGCCGCGGCGGCGATCAGGCAGCCATGGCGGATGGCCGCCGCCTACCTGGACGCCGCCTACCCGGGCGGCCCGCCCGGCGGGCTGGCCGTTGCCCGCCGGAACGAGCGGCGCTGGGACAACGTCGTCGCGATGGCCAGGCGCCGACTCAACTCGCCGGTCACCTCAAGTGCCGGCCGGCTCTTCGATGCCGCCGCCGCGATCCTCGGCGTGCGGGATCTCATCAGCTACGAGGGCCAGGCCGCCATCGAGCTGGAGCAGCTGGCCGACCCGGCGGAACCGGGCTCGTATCAGGCGGGAATCGACACCGGCGGGCCGCCGCTGCGGGTAACCGGGGCCGACCTGATCCGGGCCGTCGCCGACGACCTGGCGGCCGACGTTGACCCCGGCGTCATCTCGGCGAGGTTCCACAATGGCGTCGCCGCGGTCATCGAGGCGTGCTGCCTGCTGCTGCGCGAGCGTCATGGCGGGCTGGGCACCGTCGCGCTGTCCGGCGGGGTGTTCCAGAACCTGCTGCTGCTGACCCGGACGCATCGCAGGCTCACCGGCAGCGGATTCCGCGTCCTGGTGCATTCCCGGGTGCCGTGCAACGACGGCGGGATCAGCTTCGGCCAGGCCGTGGTCGCCGCGGCCAGGGATCGCGGCTGACCAGACCCGCGCGCCCGGCTACTCGTGCGGGGCCGGGGCACGGCGGCGCAGCCAGTCGTACCAGCTCTGCATGCCCTGGCCCGTCGCGGCCGACAGCTGCAGCATCAGCGCGCCGGGGCTGACCCGCCGCAGGTCTGCCGCGTGGCTCTTGGTGTCGAAATCCACGTAGGGCAACAGGTCGACCTTGTTGACGAGCACCAGGTCAGCCTGGCGGAACATGTTCGGGTACTTCACCGGCTTGTCGGCTCCCTCGGTGACCGCGGAGACGACGACCTTCGCCTCCTCACCGAGGTCGAACAGGGCCGGGCAGACCAGGTTGCCGACATTCTCGATCACCACGATGGAGCCGGTCGGCGGATCCAGCGCGCGCAGCCCCTCGGCCACCATGGCGGCATCGAGGTGGCAGCCCGCGCCGGTGTTGATCTGCACCACGGCCGCGCCCGCGGCCTGGATGCGCCGGCCGTCCAGCTCGGTTTCCTGGTCACCCTCGATGACCGAGATGCTGAGCTTCCCGGCCAGCTCCCGTGCCGTGCGTTCCAGCAATGTTGTCTTGCCGGCCCCGGGGGAGCTCATCAGGTTGACGGCGAGTACGCCACGGCCGCGCAGCCACTCGCGGCTGCGCTGGGCCAGCTCGTCGTTCTTGGCCAGCACCTTCTGCTGCAGGATGACCGTGCGGTCGCCTGGTACCGGGCCCTGCAGGTGGATGTGGCCGGCATCGTCGCGGCCAGGATCGTGGCTGTGGCCATGCTCGTCGCCCTGCTCCTGGCCGGGGTCGTGGCCGTGCCCCGCGGCGTGCGCGCCGGTGCGGCGGTGGCCATGGCCGGGGGTGAGCAGCCGCACTACGGCGCCGCCCGAGCACCCGCACGTTCCGCACATCTCAGGCCACCATGACCGATGTGATCTTCAGATCCTGCCCGGTGAGCACCACGATGTCGGTGCTGCCGCAGGGGCACAGGATCACCGGGCCGTCCGGCGCGAACTCGCTGCCGCATACCCGGCACTTGCAGCGGCCGGCTGGCTCGCTGATCTCCAGCCTGGCCCCCTGCAGGTCGGTGCCCTCGGTCACCAGGTCGAAACAGAACCGCACCGAGTCGGCCACCACTCCGGACAGCGCGCCGATTTCCAGCCGTACGCAGGTGATCCGGGCGCCAGGAAGGCGCCCGGTGACGGCGTCGACGACGCCCTCGGTAATAGCCAGCTCGTGCATGATTCTGCCCCTCCCCAGGCTCAGCAGATGCGCGGCAGCGGGTCGCCGACCAGCAGGTCGACGATGCGAGTACCGCCGAAGGCGGTCTTGAGCAGGACGATTCCGGCCGGGTCATCGGCGATCTGCCCGATGATCGCGGCGCGGGCGCCCAGCGGATGCGCGCGCATCGCGGCCAGCGCGCTGTCGGCCTCGGCGCCGTCCACGACGGCGACGAGGCGGCCTTCGCAGGCCACGTACATGGGGTCGATGCCGAGCAGCTCAGAGGCGCCGCGCACCTCTGGGCGGACCGGGATGTCATCCTCGCGGACGACCACGCAGACCCCGGCGTCGGTGGCCACCTCGTTCAGGATGGTGGCCACGCCGCCGCGGGTCGCGTCGCGCATGGCCCGGACGCCGGGAACCGCGGCGAGCAGGTCGGCGACGAGCCCGTTCAGCGGCGCGGTGTCCGACGTCACGTCGGCCTCGATGTCCAGCTCGCCGCGAGCCAGCATGATCGTGATGCCGTGGTCGCCGATCGGCCCGGACACGATGACCACGTCACCCGGCCTGGCCTGGGCCACGCCCAGGGTCCGGTGATGCTCGATGATGCCGATCCCGGCGGTGTTGATATAGCAGCCGTCGGCCTTGCCCTTCTGCACCACCTTGGTATCGCCGGTGACCACCTGGACGCCGGCCGCGACGGCCGCGTCGTGCATGGCCGTGACAATCCGGCGCAGGTCATCGACGGGCAGGCCCTCTTCGAGGATGAAGCCGGCCGACAGGTACTGCGGGACGGCGCCGGCCACCGAGAGGTCGTTCACCGTGCCGTTCACGGCCAGGTCGCCGATGTTCCCGCCGGGGAAGAACAGCGGCGAGACGACGTAAGAGTCCGTGCTGAGCGCCACCCGCGAGCCATTGAAACGCAGCTGCGCCGCGTCCTCGAGCGGCTCAAGCAGCGGGTTGCGGAAGGCGTCCAGGAAGATCGCCTCGACCAGGGTTCGGGTTGCCTTCCCGCCGGCCCCGTGCGACATGGTAATCCGCTGTTCCTTGACCCGCGGGCGGCTGCGGCGGGCGCGGTCGATGCGCGCTAGCACCTGCTCCTCGCGGACCGTCCCGGCCAGCGGCTGCGGCGAGCCCTTCGAGCGCCCGTCGCGCGGGTTGGGCAACGCCTCCGCCTGCGCGACCAGCGCATCGTGCTCGCGCAGCGCATCGGCGACCCAGCCGGCACCATGATCTTCGCTGGCCGCATGGACATCGCCGGCCGTCATGACCTGCTCACTTCCTTAACCCGCTGCCGGTTGAGCCGCCCGAAGTTGTAGTACGCGGCGCAGGCGCCTTCCGGCGACACCATGCAGGTGCCGATCGGCGTCTCCGGCGTGCAGGCGGTGCCGAACACCTTGCATTCCCAGGGCTTGAGCACGCCCTTGAGCACCTCGCCGCACTGGCACGCCTTGGGATCAGCCACCCGCACGCCGGGGACGTCGAACAGCAGTTCGGCGTCGAACCGGGCGTAGTCCGCGCGCATCCGCAGCGCGGAATGCGAGATGAAGCCCAGGCCGCGCCATTCGAAGTACGGGCGCAGCTCCATGGTCTGGCCGATCGCGTTGAGCGCTACGACGTTGCCGTCCCAGGGCACCACCCGGGTGTACTGGTTCTCCACCGCTGCCCGGCCCTCGGCAAGCTGCAGCATCAGCAGGTAGATGGACTGCAGGATGTCGAGCGGCTCGAAGCCCGCCACCACCACCGGCTTGCCGTAGTCCCGCGCGATGAACTCGTACGGCCGGCAGCCGATCACGGTGGAGACATGACCGGGGCCGATGAAGCCGTCGAGCCGCAGGTCGGGGGAGTCGAGTATCGCCTTGATGGCCGGGACGATCGTGACGTGATTACAGAAGATGGAAAAGTTCTCCAGTCCCTCGGCGGCCGCGCGCAGCACGGTCATCGCGGTGGACGGGGCGGTGGTCTCGAAGCCGATCGCCATGAACACCACCCGCTTGTCCGGGTTCTGCCGGGCGATCTTCAGCGAGTCGAGGGGGGAATACACCATCCGGATATCGGTGCCCTGCGCCTTGGCGTCGAAGAACGAGCCCCTGCTGCCCGGCACCCGCATCATGTCGCCGAACGACGTCATGATCACGTCGGGATTCGAGGCCAGGTGCATGGCGTCGTCGACCCGGCCCATCGGGATAACGCACACCGGGCAGCCGGGGCCGTGCACCAGCGTGATCGACTCGGGCAGGTAGTCCTCAAGCCCGTGCTTGTAGATCGTGTGGGTGTGCCCGCCGCACACCTCCATCAGCTTGTACTGCCGCCCCGGCTCGCACAGCCCGGCGATCTTCGCGGCGAGGGCATGAGCCTGATCGGCGTTACGGAACTCATCGACGAACCGCATGACGTGCCCCTATTCGATCCGTGATTCCTGCAAGGCGGCCAGCTCGTCCTCGTAGGCCTGCCCGATTCCGGCCAGGAACTCCAGCGCTGCCGCGGCCTCGTCCTCGTCGATCTTCGAGAGCGCGAAGCCGACATGGATGAGCACCCACTCGCCTGGCTTGGGCGGCTCGTCGGCGAGCAGGCCGATGTTGATGACCCGCCGCACCCCGCTGACGTCCACTCTGGCCAGATCGGGCTGATCGGGGAGGAACTCGATCACCTCACCGGGTATGCCTAGACACATGTGTCCGCTCCCTTCCCCGGCTCATCGGGATCCGTCGCTGACCGATCGCTGGCCGCCGTCGGCCCGGTGCTGGCCGTCGCTGGCCGCTGCGACCAGGTCCTTGACGACCCGCACCGCCTCGCCGACCGCCGCAGTCACCGGCGGGCTCAGCCCGATTCCGTAGTCGACGCTGGCCGGCTCGCAGCCGACGAGCAAGACCCGGCCGGCCTCGGCGCCGAGCATGTCAAGCACGCCGAACATGACGTCGGGCTGCATGCCGTGCGCGTCAAAGAGCTGGCCGGCGCCGGGCGAGTCCGCCGCCACGCCCGAGGGCTGGCTGCGGGAAAGCTCGATCACGTAGACCGTGCCCGGATCATCGCCGCGCGAGGTGGCGTCGACGAGGATCGTGGTCTCGTACCCGTTGGCCAGGTCATAGGCCAGGTGCAGGCCGCTGATCCCGTAATCCGCCACCCGGACCCACTCGGGCAGGTCTTCGGTGGCCAGCCGGCGAGCGACCTCGACCCCGAATCCGTCGTCGCCCAGGAAAATGTTGCCGACCCCGGCGACCAGCATGCGGCTCGTCATCCGCGCACCTGCTGCCGGTCCAGCGCGGCGAGCGTGAGCTCCCACAGCACGTTGTAGACGGTGGTCTGCGCTTCCTGGATCCGGTGCACCGACGAGGACGGGGCCACGAACAGGTAGTCGATGCTGTCCAGCTCGGCCATCTTGCCGCCCTCGTAGCCGGACAAGCCGATGGTCAGCAGCCCGCGCCTGCTCGCCTCGTCGAAGGCGCGCAGCAGGTTCGCCGAGTTGCCGCTGGTGGACAGGCCGACCGCGATGTCACCCTGGCGGCCGAACGCAGCGATCTGCCGGGAGAAGACGACGTCGACGCCGATGTCATTGCTCAGCGCGGTGACGACCGCGACATCACTGGCCAGGTTGTACGCGGCCAACGGCGTGCTCCCGGCCCCCGGGTAAAGGTAGAGCGTGGCTAGCTGCTGGGCGTCCGTGGCGCTGCCGCCGTTGCCGAAGGCGAACAGGCGGCCGCCGGCCGCGAACCGGCGGGCCGCTTCCTGCGCGCAGGCGGCCATCCGGGCTCCGTCCCGCTCGCCGATCATCCGGCGCAGTTCCATGATCTCGGCTGCCTTGGCCACGGTGGACCTGCGCACCTCCTCGAGCACGGCGGGCAGGTCAGCACTGCTCGCGTAGAGAAACGGGTAGAGCGACTCGACGGTGCCATGGCCCGCCTCGCTGCCGCGCCGCGTCATGCCGGTCAGCCCCCCACCACGCCGATGGCTTCCCTGGCGTGCACCAGGATCGTGTCGCCGACCCGGGCCGTGACCAGCGCGATGCTGACTTCTTCCGGGCCCGCGCCGGTGTCCACGATGGCCATGTCATCCGCAAGCAGCCGCAGCACGGTCACCGCGACGGCGGTATCCGAGCAGGTGATGCAGACATCGTCGTGGCATTCCGGCACCGCGGTCGGCCCGCCGGGACCTTGCTCTCCGGCAGTCAGGCCGCCACCCTCGGCGATGCCAGCGCCCTCGGCGATGCGGCCGCCCTCGGCGATCCCGCCATCCCCGGGCGATGCCGCCACCGCGGCGGTCATGCCACTACCCCCGGGGCGAGGATGCCGGGCTGCTCGAAGAACACGTGCACGAGTTCCCACAGCACGTGGTACGCGGTCACGTGCATCTCCTTGACGATCCTTGGGTCGTCCGACCTGGCGACCAGCACGTGATCCAGGCCGGGGCTCGCTCCGATCGCGCCACCCTCGCCGCCCACCAGCCCGATCGTCAGCATCCCGAGATCCCGCGCGGTGAGCAGCCCGGCCAGGACGCCGGCGCAGTTCCCGTCGGCGGAGATGCCGAGCGCGATGTCGGCGGGCCCGGCCAGGTAACGGAGCTGGTGGGCGAAGATCCCGGCCATGCCTTCCTGCGCTGCCACCCCGGTCACGGTGGCGACGTCCGACGTCAGCGAGATGGCTGGCAGCGCGCGCTTGCCCACGATGACCGGGTGGACGAACTCCACGGCCACGTGCTGCGCGTCGGTGCTCGACCCGCCGGTCCCGAAGACCAGGAGCTTCCCGCCCTGGTGGAAGCGGCCGGCCATGTCATGGCACGCGGCCGCTACGGCGGCGGCCTGGTCGGCGAAGTCCCGCGTCGGGGCGGCCCGGCGCTCGATCCGGCTGGCCGCGTCGCCGCTTGATGCCGCGGCGGCTGGCGTCCCGGCCGGCCCGGCCGCCGCCGCGCGGACGCCAGGACCGCGATTGCCAGCGGAGGTCATGCCGGTGCCTCGGCCGGCTCGGACAGGTCGATGTCGGCTTCTATCTCGACCTGGTCCCGTACCTTCAGCGCCCCGAGGAAGGCGGTATACGGCTTGATCCCGTACGCGGACTGCAGCACCGAGCCGGTGACGTGATAGCGGCCCTGGCCGGCCTGGCTGACCGTCAGCCGGAGCGGGCGCTCGACGCCGCGCAGCGTGAACGTCCCGCTGATGAGGCCGCCGCCGGCGGCATCCGGCTCGAACTTCGTCGCGGTGAAGACGGCTTCGGGATTGCGGTCGGACGCGAGCAGCTTGCGCGCCGTGCCGCCGATCTCGCGCCGGTCCCGGTCGGTGAGCGGCTTCAGGCCGCCGGTTCCGGTGCGAACGGTCAGCGCGCCCATGTCGACGCGTACCTCAACGGAGGCGGGGACCTGGTCGTCACCGACGGTCAGCTCGCCTGACCACCGGGTCGCCTCGATCGTCAGGTCGTGACCAGCTTGGGCGGCCAATCCGTCGCGGGATGTCCGTAGGACGATCCGGTTACGATCCGTACTGAAATGGTGGCGCCCGGCTTGAACCGCCATGGCAGAACCGTAGGACACATGTGGGGGGGCGTCCAGTGATCTGGGCAGACAGGTTTGGCTATCTGCCGATCCGGGCGTTACGCGTGACACGTGCGGGCTCCGCCCGGGGGCTCCGCCCGGGAGGCTCCGGCTGGCGGCCTCCGCCCGGCTCCGGCTGGCGGGCCTCCGGCTGGCGGGCCTCGGGCTGGGGCTCCGGCTAGGGGCTCCGGCTAGCGGGCTCCCCGGCTAAGGCAGCGGGACCTCGCCGAATACCTCCTGGATCCGCCGCAGGTCGCGCATTCGTGGCTCGGTCGCGCCGCCCACCCAGCGGCTGACTGTCTTCACCGACACGCCAAGCTGGCGGGCGGCGGCCTCCTGGGTCAGCCCCTCGCGGCGCAGCGCGCTGCCCATCCACTCGGCGAAGGTGGCCGGATGTCCTGGCTGGCCAAGCGGCACGGCCTCAAGCAGCGATGCCCCCTCGGTGGCAGGCCCGGCCTGGGCCGCATCTGCCGGGCCGCCGCCAGGCCGCGCCGCCCCGGACGGCCCGGCTGACCCGGGCCCGGCCGGGCTGACGGCGGGCCGGATAGGCGGCTGACCTGCCCCGGCGTCACCGGGGCTGGCCGCCGGATAGGCGGCTGGACGTCCAGCCGGACCCGCGCGGCTGGACCTGCAGGAGCGGCGCGGTGCTCGGCATCTCCGAGTGCAGCACGTCGACCTCAACGTGCTCGGGGAAGATGCGGAACGCCACCTGGATGCACCCGGTCGGGCCTGCCGCGTCAAGCAGGGCCCGGAAGACCGTCTCGCCGACCTCGCGGGTGCCCTGCTCCGTGAGCGGCGACTCGGCCAGGCAACGGCGGACGAAGTCCCTGATGTCGGGAATCGACGACGGCCGCGCGGGGAAGATCTGGGAAAGCACGACGACCGGCACGACCTCGATCGAGTCCCCCCCGGGACCGTTCAGGGGCTGAGCCACCGGTCTCTCCCTTAGACCCACAGGCAAATCCCAGTACAGCGCGACTGGGCACAAGCCAGGGTACGTGCAACAAGATGAAACAGGAACCCTCATCGGGTGAGCAAGTCGCTGGGCTACGGGCATCCCGGTCATATCGGCACGGACACTTGAGTCTCGCTGGCCCGCGGCGAGACAGTTGTGTCCTACGAACTGCCGGTTGTGTCTTGAAGCCAGATCGTGACGGGTCTAGCATGACGACGTCCGCGCATCACCAAAGCGAGGTGCGTGCCCATCTTTTCTGCAGCAGCCGCGCGATCCGCTGAGGCCGCAGGCCATCGGGCGGCGGCACATGCTGCCTGGCCGCAACCTGCCTGGCTGCAGCCAAGGCTACCGCGCCACCGTGCTCCAGCCGCCAGCGCCGCGGGCCGCGGCGAGGCGACGGAGACCCGGCGCACCCGGTATCCAGCTGGTCCTTCAAGCGAGGAGGTGGCTTCCGCATGGCCACTGACCCACAGCCGACAGAAGCCAAGCAGCCGGACGCCGCTGCGGAGCCAGTCGTCCACATCCTCTGGATGAACGGCGGGCTGGGCTGCGACGGCGACTCCGTTGCCCTGACGGCGGCGACCCAGCCGAGCATCGAGGAGATCGCGCTCGGCGCCCTGCCCGGCCTGCCCAAGGTTGCCGTGCACTGGCCGCTTATCGACTTCGAGTGCGGCCCTGAGCAGGGCGCCGACAACTTCATCGAGTGGTGGCACAAGGCCGACCGCGGTGAGCTTGATCCGTTCGTGCTGGTGGTCGAGGGATCGATCCCGAATGAGGCGATCAAGGAGGAAGGCTACTGGTGCGGCTTCGGCAACAACCCAGCGACCGGCCAGCCGATGACCACCAACGAGTGGCTGGACCGGCTCGCGCCGAAGGCGACCGCGATCCTGGCCGCCGGGACCTGCGCCACCTACGGCGGCATCCATGCGATGGCCGGCAACCCGACTGGCGCGATGGGCGTGCCTGACTACCTCGGCTGGGACTGGCGGTCGAAGGCAGGCCTGCCTATCGTCTGCGTTCCCGGCTGCCCGACCCACCCGGACAACCTGTCCGAGACCATCCTTTACCTGCTCTACCAGGTGGCCGGGCAGGCGCCGATGATCCCGCTGGATGAGGCGCTGCGGCCGACCTGGCTGTTCGGTGCCACCGTGCACGAGGGATGCGACCGGGCGGGCTACTACGAGCAGGGCGACTTCGCTGCCGAGTACGGCTCTCCCAAATGCCTGGTCAAGCTCGGCTGCTGGGGGCCGGTGGTCAAGTGCAACGTGCCCAAGCGCGGATGGATCAACGGCGTCGGCGGCTGCCCGAACGTCGGCGGGATCTGCATCGCCTGCACGATGCCGGGCTTCCCGGACAAGTTCATGCCGTTCATGGACGAGCCGCCAGGGTCGAGGGTCTCCACGACGGCGAGCACCCTCTACGGGACGGTCATCAAAACCCTCCGCGGCTTTACCGCGAAGACCCTTGACGACGAGCCGAAGTGGCGCGTGAAGGGCGACGAGCTGCTTACCGGCTACAAGAAGACCTGGTGACATCGGCCGGCGCCGGCATCCCCGGCGGCCGCCGCGTACAGCACAGGGAGAGGGGTGAACGATGACGACGGTCGATGACGCCGGCGTAGTGGAGATGAACTGGGACCCGATCACCAGGATCGTGGGCAGCCTGGGCATCTATACCAAGATCGATTTCAAGCAGAAGAAGGTCGTCGAGTGCCACAGCACATCGTCGATCTTCCGCGGCTACAGCATCTTCATGAAGGGCAAGGACCCCAGGGACGCGCACTTCATCACCAGCCGGATCTGCGGCATCTGCGGTGACAACCACGCGACCTGCTCGGTCTATAACCAGAACATGGCCTACGGCGTGCGGCCGCCGCACCTCGCCGAGTGGATCATCAACCTGGGCGAGGCCGCCGAGTACATGTTCGACCACAACATCTTCCAGGAGAACCTGGTCGGGGTCGACTTCTGCGAGAAGATGGTGTCCGAGACCAACCCGGGCGTGCTCGAGCTGGCCAACCGGACCGAGTGCCCGCACGCCGCCGAGCACGGCTACCGCTACATCGGCGACATCATGCGCTCGCTGAACCCGCTAGAAGGCGAGTTCTACCGGGAGGCGCTGCAGGTCAGCCGGTCCACCAGGGAGATGTTCTGCCTGATGGAGGGTCGGCACGTGCACCCCTCCACGCTGTACCCGGGCGGCGTCGGGACGACGGCCACCGTCCAGCTCTTCACCGACTACCTCACCCGGCTGATGCGCTACGTCGAGTTCATGAAGCGCGTCGTGCCGATGCACGATGACCTTTTCGACTTCTTCTACCAGGCACTCCCCGGATACGAGGAGGTCGGCAGGCGGCGCGCCGACATGGTCTGCTGGGGCAGCCTGAACGACCCGGACCACTGCGACTTCAAGTACGAGAACATGACCAACTGGGGCCGGAAGATGTTCGTCAGTCCCGGCGTCATCAGGGACGGGCAGCTGCTTACCAACGACCTGGTCGAGATCAACCTCGGCATCCGGATCCTGCTCGGCAGCTCGTATTACGAGGACTGGGAAGACCAGGAGATGTTCGTGACCAGGGATGCCCTGGGCAATCCGGTGGACCGGCGGCACCCGTGGAACCAGCACACGATCCCGCGGCCCGGCAAGCGCAATTTCGAGGACAAGTACAGCTGGGTCATGTCGCCACGCTGGTTCGACGGCACGGACCACCTGGCCGCCGACACCGGCGGCGGGCCGATCGCCCGGCTCTGGGCGACCGCCCAGGGCGGCCTGGTCGACTTCGGCTACGTCAAGTCCACCGGGCACAGCGTGCTGATCAACCTGCCCCGCACGATGAGCAGGCCCGAGGTCACGTTCGAGTGGAAGGTGCCGCAGGACTCCGCTGGCCGGCCGCTGTCCAACGCCATCGAGCGCGACCGCGCCCGCACCTACTTCCAGGCATACTCGGCGGCAGCCGCGCTGCACTTCGTGGAGAAGGCCCTGGCCGAGATCAGGGCGGGCCGCACGAAGACCTGGGAGCCCTTCAACGTGCCCGACGAGGCGTTCAGCGTCGGGTTCACCGAGGCTGTCCGCGGCGTGCTCTCGCACCACATGGTGATCCGCGGCGGGAAGATCGCGAACTACCACCCGTACCCGCCGACCCCGTGGAACGCGAGCGTCCGGGACACCTTCGGGACGCCGGGACCCTACGAGGACGCCGTGCAGAACACGCCGATCTTCGAGGAGAACCCGCCGGAGACGTTCAAGGGCATCGACATCATGCGCGCGGTCCGGAGCTACGACCCGTGCCTGCCCTGCGGCGTGCACATGTCACTCGGCAATGGCAAGGTGCTCGACAAGGTGCACTCGCCGATGACGGTCACCCTGTCCACCTGACGGCCCTGGGCCGGCCCGGGTCCCTGCCAGCGCCCGGACAGACGCAGGTCCGTCCCCGCCCGGCCGCTGGTGCCGGGCGGGTTCCGGGACCGCTGGCAGACGGAGGCGAAACGGATGACCGGCGTTCAGCAAGTCGGAACACGGGTGGAGGAACTGCTCGCCGCGCTGCGGACCAGCGCGGGCCCGAAGGTGGCCGCGACAGCCGAGGAACTGGTCGGCCTGCTGGTCGGGCTGTACGGCGACGGCCTCGCCGTGATCGTGGCCGTGCTCCGCGACCGCGGCGAGGCAGGCGCCGCGACGCTCGCCAGGCTGACCGAAGATCCGCTGGTCGAGAGCCTGCTGCTGGTGCACGGCCTGCACCCGCTCGACATCGACGCGCGCATCCAGCGCGCGCTCGACCGGGTCCGGCCCTACCTCGGCTCGCACGCGGGCGGGGTGCAGTACCTGGGCGTGACCGATGGCGTGGCCAGGCTCCGGCTGGAGGGCAGCTGCCATGGCTGCCCGTCCTCGACCGTGACAGTCCAGCTGGCGATCCAGGGCGCGGTAGAGGAGGCCGCGCCCGAGGTGACCCAGGTCGTGGTGGAGGGCATGACCGAGGCGCCTGGTCCCGCGCTGCTGCAGATCGGGCGGCGGCCGGCGGACGAGGCCGGAGCCGGCGGCGATCCCGCTGCCCGGGCCGGGAGCGGCGGGGACGGCGGCGAGGATGGCGGCGGGGCAGACGGCGGCAATGAGGCCGGCTGGGTCACCCTGCCGGATATCGGGCCGCCGAGCTCCCGGCCGGTCGCCGCGTCGGCGGCCGGGATGTCCGTCCTGGTCTGCTCGGTCCGCGGGACGCTGTACGCCTACCGTGACGCCTGCGCGGCCTGCGGCTCGTCGCTGGCCGGCGGGACGCTGGAGCGCGAGCTGCTGACCTGCCCGGCCTGCGCCGCGCGGTACGACGTGCGGCTGGCAGGGAAGGCCCTGGACGACCCGGCCGCGCATCTCGACCCGCTGCCGTTGCTCGCCGACAGCCGCGGTGTCCGGGTGGCGCTGCCGCAGGCGGCCCGCACGTGAGCGGCAGCACCGGGCTGCGCCGTTTCGTCCGGGGCGCCCAGGCAGGGACGGCCACGGCGGACGCGGCTGCGGCGGGCACGACGGCGGACGGCCCGGACGGCCAGGGAGCGGCAGCAGGCCCGCAGGCGGCGGCCGGGCCCGGCAACGCGGACGGCATCGCTGTGGTGGCCGCCGCAGCGTCCCCCGCGCAGCGCGGCGGGCCGCCAGGGCCGCCCCCGGGCGGCGCCCCGCCGCAGGAGAAGTGCGAGCTGTGCGCGACGGAGGTCCCGGCCGGGCACGGCCACGTCGCGGACCTGGAGGCCTCGACGCTGATCTGCGCCTGCCGGGCGTGCTACCTGCTCTTCACGCAGCCCCGAGCCGGCCGGGGCCGGTACCGCGCGGTTCCTGACCGCTACCTGCGGGACCCGGCCAGGCAGCTGTCCGTCGGCGAGTGGAATGAGTTCGAGATCCCGGTCGGGCTGGCGTTCTTTCTGCGCAGCTCGCAGCGCGGCGAGGTCTGCGCGTTCTACCCGAGCCCGGCCGGCGCTACCGAGAGCACCCTGGACCTGCGGGCCTGGGACCGGCTGACTACGGCGCATCCGCTGCTCGCCGCCGCTGATGCGGACGTCGAGGCCATCTTGATCTGCCGCACGGACTCGGGCGTCGAGTACTACCTGGTGCCGGTCGACGCCTGTTACGAGCTGGCCGGACGGATGCGCCTGCACTGGCGGGGGTTTGACGGCGGCGCCGAGGCACGCCAGAGCATTGCCGAGTTCCTTGGCCAGGTCCGGTCGCGCGCGCGGGTCTTCAGCCAGGAAGCCTGACATGGCCGATCTCGTCTTCGACTGCCTCGGCGCCCGTGCCGACCGTTACGCGGTGTCTCCCTCGATGGCCTTCTCGCTGCGCATCAGCGAGACCAGCGGGCAGCGGGTGGAGGCAATCGCCTTGCGCTGCCAGATCAGGATCGAGCCGAGCCGGCGGCGTTACTCGGCCGCCGAGGCCGAGCGGCTGAATGACCTCTTCGGCGAGACGCAGCGCTGGGCCGAGACCCTGCGGCCGATGCAGTTCACCAACGTGGCGATCATGGTCCCCCGGTTCACCGGCAGCATCGAGCTCGACCTGCCCGTGATGCTCAGCTACGACCTGGAGATCGGGTCGACCCGGTACTTCGCCGGCCTGGATGACGGTGAGGTGCCGCTGCTGCTGCTGTTCAGCGGCACCGTGTTCGGGATGACCGACGGCAGGCTGCAGGCACAGCAGGTGCCGTGGAGCTCCGAAGCCGCCTACCGGCTGCCGATCAGCACCTGGCGGGAGGCCATCGACGCGCATTTCCCGGACAGCGCCTGGATCAAGATGAGCCGCCAGACGCTGGACGAACTGCAGCAGTTCAAGACCCGGCGGGCGCTGCCGACGTGGGATGCCACGCTCCGTGCCCTGCTCGCCGAGGCCGCGGCGCCCGCGAAAACCGCGACGAGCGCGGAGAGCGCGGCGAGCACGGAGGGGGAGGCATGAGGCTCGAATCCGCTCATCTCGGCCACGCCAGCAAGGTGGCCGACGCGATCCTGTATGAGGGCTACCTGCTGTATCCCTATCACCGCTCGGCGCAGAAGAACCAGGTCAGATTCCAGTTCGGGGTGCTGATGCCGCCCGCCTACGCCGCCATCGACGACTGCGAGCCGTCCGCCAGCCAGACCGAGTGCCTGCTCGAATGCTCCGGCGACGCCGAGGTCCGCATCCTGGTCCGGTTCCTGCAGCTGCAGCGCCGGACCGTCTACGGGATATCGCCCGACACCGGCGAGCTGCACAAGGTCGACACCCTCTACGTGAACGGAGCCGAGTTCAGCGAGTGGGACGAGGCCGCCGAACGGGAACAGCACGCGACCGCCAGCGTCGCCGCGCTGCTGAGCGAGGACAAGAACATCGAGTTCCATATCGGAGCCGGCGAGTCAGCCGAGGAGCTCACCGACTCGATGGGCCGCACGGCCGGCCGCCTGGTCCGCCAGTGGGCCGATATCGACGGGACGATCACCTTGCATGCCGACCGCGTCGCCGGGCCCTACCAGGCGCTCCGGCTGCGGGTCGGGACGGCGAACCGCACCGTCCCCGCGTCGCCGCTGCGCGGCAGGGGCGATGGCCTGCGGCACGCGTTCATCGCCGCGCACTCGCTGATCGCAGTGCCCGGGGGCACCTTCCTCTCGATGACCGACCCGCCGGAGTGGGCCGCCGCCGAGGTCGCGGCCTGCGCCAACGTCGGGACCTGGCCGGTGCTGGCCGGGCCGGCCGGCTGCACCGACCTGGTGCTGTCATCCCCGGTGATCCTCTACGACCATCCGGAGATCGCCGCGGAAAGCGCTGGCGATCTCTTCGACGGCACCGAGATTGACGAGATCCTGACCCTGCGCACGCTTGCGCTGACCGACTCGGAAAAGCGCCAGGCCCGGGCCACGGATCCGCGCGCGGCCGAGCTGATGGACCGGCTGGATGACCTGCCGCCGGAGATGCTGGAGCGAATGCACGGGGCCATCCGCTACCTGCACCCGGACGGCGGGCCGTCGTTCTCCCCGGCCGGCGGCCCGTCGTTCGCCCAGGCGGCCGGCGGCCAGGGCGCCACCCGTCGGGCCGCGGACGCGGTGCCCACTCATCGTGCGCCGCCTGAGCTGCCCCTCCCGGAGCCGTCCGCGGATGTCACGGACCGGCCGCCGGTGCCGTGGTGGGATCCCGGTGCCGACAGCTCGGTATCGCCGGAAACCGACCACGTCGTCGTGGCCGGCGTCCGGATCGCCGCGGGCAGCCGGGTCCGGATGCGGCCGGGTGCCCGCCGCGCCGACGCCCAGGACCTGTTCCTCGCCGGGCGCGAGGCGACGGTGCAGGCGGTCCTGCATGACGTCGACGGCGAGGTACACCTTGCCGTCAGCCCGCAGGACGATCCCGCGGCCGAGCTGCAGCGCAACCACGGCAGGTTCCTCTACTTCTCGCCCGACGAGGTCGAGCCCATCGAGCCCGAAATCCGCGAGATGTAAGCGGCCAGCCGCGTTCGCTCAACCCAACCCGAGCACCTAGCCCGACTGGGTGACGAGACGCTGAGCTGACGGCGCCGTGCCTGGTTTGGCACGATGAGCCGGGTGAACCAGTACCTCGTCAGCCTCGACGGCAAGGCTGTCACCGCCGACCGCCCGACGACGGAGCGGCTGCTGCGCGAAAACGAGCTGCTCTGGCTGGACCTGGAGAACCCGGACGCCGATGGCCTCGCCCTGCTGCGCGAGGTGTTCGGTATTCACCCGCTCGCGCTCGAGGACATCGAGGAGTTCGGGCAGCGTCCCAAGCTTGAGGACTTCGACGACATCTCGTACCTGGTGACCTACGGGGCGCAGGGCGCGGGCGAATCGCTGGTCGAAGTGCACTGCTTCATCTCCGAGCGCTACCTGATCACCGTGCGGCGAGAATCCTGCACGGTCCTGGACGAGCTCCGGGCGAACCTGGGCGGCCCGGGCGACGAGCTCACCCGCCACTCGGCCGCTGGCCGGCGGCGGCCCATCCGGCTGATCCTGCTGCATCACGTCCTTGACGCGCTGATCGACAGTTTCTTTCCCGCGCTGTCCGACTTCGATGACCGGATCGATGACCTCCAGCAGCAGATCTTCGCCAGGCCGAGCAACGAGCAGCTGTCCCAGCTGTTCGCCATGCAGAAGTGGCTGGTTGGCCTGCGGAAGCTGGTGACGCCGCAGCGCGACGCGATGGCCTCGCTGGTGTCCGGCGTAACCGGCCTGCCGGGCATGACGCCAGCGGTTGAGCCCTACCTGCGGGATCTGTATGACCATCTGATCCGGATCAGCGACCTCGTCGACAGCTACCGCGACCTGCTCAGCAATGCGATGGACGCCTACCTGTCGATCGTGTCCAACCGGCTCAACGAGGTGATGAAGCAGCTCACCGTCATCGCCACGGTCTTCCTGCCGCTGACGTTCCTGACCGGGTTCTTCGGCCAGAACTTCGGCTGGCTGGTGGTCAGGCTCGGCGGCCTGCCGGCCTTCCTGGCGCTCGGCATCGGCACCGAACTGGTCGCGGCGGCCGGCCTTTTCATGCTGTTCCGCCGGCGCGGCTGGTTCTGACCGCCTGGCGGGTTCCGGCAGTCCGCAGGATGACGGCGATCCCGAGTGCGCCGGCCGGCGGGAGCGTGACCAGCGCCGGGAGCTGGTAACGCCAGGAGAACTCGAAGAGGTCCGAGGCGGCGAGCACCGCGACGGCGGTCGCGAAGAACAGGAAGCAGGCGAGCGCTGCCTGCCGCGCGGGCAGCGCATCGCTGCCGAAGTCGGAGTCGGCGTCGGCGCCTGGCCCGGCGTCGGCGGCCTGGTCGGCGTCGGCGTCCGGGTCAGCATGCGTGCCCGGCTGAGCTGCCCCGCGGCGGCGGGCCAGGCTGGCCGAGCCGATGAGCCCGGCCAGCGCGGCGACGGCTAGCAGCGGTCCGGGGGTGTAGCCGCCGCCGAGCTGGTAGCCGCGCAGGAAGACCGCCAGCGGGCGGTTCACGCCGGGCCCGCCGCCGCCAAGGCGGTGGCCCGCCGCGACGATGACCTGCCGCGAGGCGTGCGGCGGGTAGGTCGGGTAGTTGTGCTGGAACTGCCAGCGGGAGATCGGCGTGTCCCCTGGGCTGGTCGCCCTGGTCAGCGCGAACAGCTTCAGCGCGTCCCGGCCGACCCCGCGTGCCACGTTCAGCGGCTGCTGCGTCAGGACCTGCCGGTTGAAGCCGGCCACCAGGCGGGATGCCGCACCGGATGGCAGCTGCGCGTAGTACGGCCGCAGCGGCGAGTGCGGGCTGTGCTCAAGCTGGTCCGGCCCGGTGGCCTGCTGGGCTCGCGTCGGGCACAGCTTCTTCTCGTCGGCCGGCAGCCGCAGCGTCGCGCAGTCAGCGGCCGCCGCCATCCGCCCGTACGTGCTGGTGGCGCCCGAGTGCGACAGCCAGAAATGCCCGGTGAGGGCGTAGCACAGGCTGCTGTAGCCGAGGATCGGGACCGCGAAGGCCGCGCACGCCGCGGCAGCGTACCCGGCCCGGCGCCGCCATCCGCCGGCCGCGAGCACCACGTAGCCGACCGCGGGCAGCAGCAGAATCTCGCCAACCTGGCGGACCGTCGCGGACGAGCCGAGCGCGATGCTCGCGGCGATCACGGCCCACCAGCCTGGCCGTGGCGGCCAGAGCAGCACCACAAGCCCGGCCACGATCAGCGCCTCGAACCACACGTCCGGCATGATCGTCTGCTCGATCTGCAGCTGATAGGCATCCAGCAGGACCGGCGCGATGGCGAGCGCAGCGAGCCATCGCGGGCAGCCGCGCCGCAGCAGGATCCAGTACAGTGCCACCGCGATCGCCAGCCCGAGCAGGTGTTGCACCACTGCGACCCCGTTAATGCTGCTAAAGATCAATATGATCTTGAGCGGCAGCCGGTATCCGACCGGGTCGTTGCCGTCGGCATGGTACAGGTACCTGGTCGAGTCGATGTAGAACAAGGCGGGCCGGTAGGCGAGCTGAGTCAGCGCGCGCAACGCCAGCCCGGCCAGCAGCAGTGCCGCCGCCAGCCAGTGCCGCCGCAGCATGCCCGCCAGCGGGCCCGGCCGGAGCGCGGGACGCAGCCTGCCTGGCCCGGCCGTCGGCGCCGGCTGCTGGCGCCTTAGCGCGGGGATCACCTGGCCGGCGCGGCCAGCTGCGGCACCTGGCCGCGCTGGCCGGCCGCGCGCACGCCGCCGTTGCGGCGCCGGATGGCGCCGATGATGACCGCGATCCCGAGTGCCCCTGCTGGCGGCAGGGTGATCAGCGCCGGGAGCTGGTAACGCCAGGAGAACTCGAACAGGTCGGAGATGACGAGCACCGCGACGGCGGTGCTGAAGAACAGGAAGCAGGTGAGGGCGGTCTGCCGCCCGGCTCGGCCGTCCGGCCGCCTTGCGCTGGCGCCGGGGCCGCGCACGCTGCTGGCGCCGGGCCGGGCGCGGCGGCGGGCCAGGCTGCCCGATCCGATGAGGCCGGCCACAGCGGCGATACCGAGCAGCGGGCCCGGGGCGTAGCCGCCGCCCAGCTGGTAGCCGCGCAGGAACTCGGCCAGCGGCATGATGACCGCGGCCTTGCCGCCCATCGACGCCGGCAGCGGCCTGGTGGTGCTGATCCCGCCGCTGGCGGTGAGCTGCACGCCGATCATGATGACGTGCTCGGGGCTGACCGCGATGGTGGCTCCGTAGCCGGGATAGCCGTCCTGGAACTGCCAGCGGGAGATCGGCGTGTCCCCTGGGCTGGTGAACCGGGTCAGCGTGAACAGCTTCACCACGTCCCGGCCAAACCCGCCGAGAATCCGCAGCGGCTGCTGCCGCAGCACCTGGTGGTTGAAGTCGGCGATGGCCTTGCTGCGCTGCACCCCCGCCGGGGGCGCGAAGTCCTTCAGCGGGGAGGCCGCGCTGTGTTCGAGGCCGTCCGGACCCAGCGCACGCTGCCTCGGCGTCGGGCAGAGCGCCCGCTGGTAGGGAGCAAGCCGCAGCGTCGCGCAGTCGGCACCGGCTGCCATCCGCCCGTAGAGCTCGCTGGTGCCGGAGTGGGAGAGGCGGAAGTGGCCGTCCTGCGCGAGCGAGATGGCGCTGTAGCCGAGGATCGGCAGCGCGAAGGCGGCGCACAGCGCGGCGGCGTGGCCGGCCCGCACCCGCCAGCCGCCCGCCGCGATCAGCGCGAACGCGGCGGCGGGCAGCACGAGGATCTCACCGACCTGCCGGAGCGTCGCGGATGCGCCGAGGATCAGCCCGGCCGCGATCACCGCGCGCAGGCCTGGCCTGGGCCGCCAGAGCAGCACCGCAAGCCCGGCCACGATCAGCGCCTCGAACCATACGTCCGGCATGATCGTCTGCTCCATCTGGAGCTGGTAGGCGTCCAGCAGGACCGGGGCAATGGCGAGCGCGGCCAGCCAGCGGGGGCAGCCGCGGCGCAGCAGCACGAGGTACAGGGCGACCGCCATCGCCAGGCCGAGCAGATGCTGGATCGCCGCCACGGCGGACAGATCGCCGAAAAAGAGGATGACCGTGAGCGGCACCTTATAGCCGACCGGGTCGGTGCCCGGCCATGCGTTGAAGAGGTACTTGACGGTGTCGATGTAAAGCAGTGCCGGGCGGTAGGCGATCTGGGTGAGGATCCGCAGCACCAGCCCGCCGAGCAGCAAGGCCGCCGCCAGCCAGTGACGGCGCAGCAACGGTGCCGCTACCGCTGGCCAGCCGCCGAAGCGGCGGCGTGGCCCGGCGGGCTCGGCCAGATCGCCTGCGGTCCCGGGCTCCCCCGCGTCGCCGGCGCCCGCCGGCGGCGTGCCGCGAGCAGCGTCGCCGGGCGTCCCGGCTGCTGTCCAAGGCGTTCGCATGGCGGTCATCCCGATGGTGGATCGCTGCCGTCCGGTCGGCCGCGGAGAGCAGCGGTCCCGGACGCGTCTTCATGTGCCGCTCGTCGGCCCTTTCCTGCGGGAGCCTGCTGAGATCCCGGCACGACCCCCGACGAGCGTAGCGGAGGATGGCTCGAAGGCCGTCAGCCAGCTTATCTCCCGCCTGGTTACGGGCACCCCGTCGGCCGCGTTCATGCCCGCCGATCGTCAGTGGCCCGCCGTAGCGTGGCGGCCATGGAAGGCGAAGCCAGCCGCCCGCGGTCCGGATGGGAATCACTGGCCAGCTCGGTCGGCAGGCAGGCGCCATTCCTGACTGCGCCGCCGCCCGGCGGTCGCGGGCTCTGCGCCGCCTGCCGGATCCCGGTCCCGGCCAGGAACGCCCGCTGCTATCCGTGCGGCCAGCACGCGGAGACGCTGCCCGGGCTGCTCGCCGACGTGGTGGTACCGATCAGCTATGCGGTCAAGGGCGGCGAGCACGCGCGGAATCTCTGGCTGTACAAGTCGGCGCGGCCCGGCTCAGGCGCGGCCAGGGCAGCCCTCCGCGCGCTGCTGGTCGTCTTCCTCAGGGACCATGGACAATGCGTCTGGCGCGCGGCCGGGATGGCCGGGCCGACGCATCTGGCCGTGGTGCCGAGCGGCCGGGGGCGCGGCGGGCGGCATCCGCTGCAGGCTCTGGCCGGTCCGTGCCTCTCGCTCCCGTGGGCGCAGCTTGAGCTGCGCTTACCTGACGAGCCTGGAACCAGGGAACTGGACGCCGGCCGGTTCTGGGCGGCGCCGCTGGCCGGTGCCGATGTCGGCTTGCTCGACGATACCTGGACCACGGGCGCCAGCGCGCAGTCCACCTGCGCGGCCCTGCGGCTGGCGGGAGCGCGAACGGTGGCGGTCATCGTGCTCGGCCGCCACGTCTCGGCCGCCGCCTTGGCGGCGGGGCGCGCGCCCGCCGCCATGCCGTTCCGGCGGCGGCTCTGCGCGGTGCACGCGCGCGCTGGTGGCAGCGGTCAATAGGCTAGTCCCGTGCCTGCTGAGCCCCCTTCCAGAACCGCGCTGGTCCGGCGCGCTCGCCGGATCAACCGCGAGCTCGCCCTCGTCTACCCGGATGTCCACACCGAGCTCGATTTCTCCACTCCGCTTGAGCTGCTCGTCGCGACCGTCTTGTCCGCGCAATCCACGGACAGGCTCGTCAATCAGGTCACGCCGGTCCTCTTCGCCCGCTATCGCAGCGCTGCCGACTACGCGGCGGCGGACCGTGCGGAAGTGGAGAAGATCATCCACTCGACCGGGTTCTTCCGGGCCAAGACGACCAGCATCATCGGGCTCGGCCAGGCCCTGTGCGAGCGGTTCGGCGGCGAGGTGCCGGGCCGGCTGCGCGACCTCGTCACGCTGCCCGGGGTGGGCAGGAAGACGGCGAACGTCGTTCTCGGTGACGCGTTCGGCATTCCCGGCATTACCGTGGACACCCATTTCGCCCGGCTGAGCCGCCGGTTCGGCTGGACCGTGCAGGACGACCCGGTCAAGATCGAGCACGAGGTGGGATCGCTGTTCCCGCGCAAGGAGTGGACGCTCCTTTCGCACCGCTTGATCTGGCATGGCCGCCGGGTGTGCCATGCCCGCAGGCCGGCCTGCGGTGCCTGCGCGCTGGCCAGGGTCTGCCCGTCGTTCGGCCTCGGGCCCACCGATCCGAAAACCGCGCGCAAGCTCGTGCGGGCCGGGCCGTTCTCGTGACGGAGGACGGCCCAGAATCCGGCGTTCCCGGCTGGCTGGCGGCCCTGGCCCGGGCCGCCGCTGGCATGCCGGTGCCAGCCGCTTTGCAGCCCAGGCCGGGAGGACGGCCAGCGGCCGTGCTGATCCTGTTCGGGTCTGGCGCCGATGGGCCCGACCTGCTGCTTGTCCAGCGCGGCCCCCGGCTGCGGCGGCATGCCGGCCAGCCGGCTTTTCCCGGCGGGGTGATAGACGAATCGGACGGGGGCCCGGTGCAGGCCGCCTTGCGGGAGGCGGCCGAGGAAGCGGGGGTGGATCCCTCCGGCGTTCGGGTGCTGGCGGTGCTGCCGGACATGTTCATCTGGCGGAGCGAATTCACCGTTACCCCGGTGCTTGCCTGGTGGCAGCGCCCGGCCCCGGTAGCGCCGGGCGATCCGGTGGAAGTCGCCGCGGTCGCGCGGGTCGCCGTCGCCGACCTCGCCGATCCGGCGCATCGGCTGAGCATCCGCCTGCCATCCGGCGTGGCGGGGCCGGCCTTCCGGGTCGCCGGGATGCTGGTCTGGGGATTCACGGCCATGCTGGTGGACCGGCTGCTCGCACTGGGCGGCTGGGAGGTTCCCTGGGACGCCAGCCAGGCCGAAGACTTGCCCGCCGAGGTGCTGATGGCGGCTGGCGGCGGCATCGGCCCTGGTACCTGACTGGCGCCGTCCGGCTGGCGTCCTGCGCAGCCCTGATTACTGTCCAGGCTGCTGCCCGGCTTCCGCCCTGCTTGCGCCCGGCTTCCGTGCGCTTCGCCTGCTGCCTGCTGCCGCCCCGCGAGTCGGCCGGCCTGGCCCGGCCTGCCGGTATGGCCCTATACGGTTGGCACGTGCCGGGTGACTTGCTGGACCTGATCCTGATCGTGCTCGTCGTCGCCTTCGCCGTGGCCGGATACCGCCAGGGCTTCATCATCGGCGTACTGAGCTTCGCCGGGTTCATCGGCGGCGGCGCGGTCGGTGCGGTGTTCGGCCCGCGCATCGCCCGGTCCCTGGTGAGCGGGGTGGCCCAGCAGGCCCTCGTCGCCATCATCGTCGTCTTCGTTGCCGCGATGCTCGGCCAGCTGGTGGCGTCGGGCGCGGGCGTGGCCGTGCGCTCCAGGGTGACCTGGCGGCCTGCCACGGTCGTGGACGCGATCGGCGGCTCAGCCGTCAGCGTGATCTCGGTGCTGCTGATCGCCTGGCTGATCGCCTCGGCCGTGGCTTACGCCCCGTTCCCGCTGATATCGCGCCAGGTCAACGGCTCAGCGGTACTCCGCGGCGTCGACCAGGTCATGCCGTCGGCTGCCAGCGTGATGTTCTCCGACTTCCGCCGGCTGCTCGCTCGCGGACCATACGCGCAGGTCTTCGGCGCACTCGGCGCGGAAGGCGCGCTGTCCGTCGGGCCGCCAGACAACAGCGTCCTGTCGTCCAGGGGTCTCGCCCGCGCCCAGGGCAGCATCGTCCGGATCAAGGGCACCGCGCCCGGCTGCTCGCGCCGGATCGAGGGCTCGGGTTTCGTCTTCGCCCATGACCATGTCATCACGAATGCGCACGTGGTGGCCGGCGTCAGGCCAGGGCCACAGGTGTCTACTCCGCGCGGTGCCCGGCTGCGGTCCCGGGTCGTGCTGTATGACCCGGAGAGAGACATCGCCATCCTGTACGTGCCGCAGCTCACCGTCGCGTCGCTGCACTTCGCCGGGCAGGCGTCCGCCGGTGACAACGCGATCGTCGCCGGGTACCCGCTGGATTCCCCCACGTTGACCGCGGTGGCCGCGCGGATCGGCGGCAGTGAGGCCGCCAGCAGCCCGGACATTTACCAGACCACCACGGTAACCCGCGAGATCTACTCGGTCAGGGCCGTCGTCAAGCCAGGCAACTCAGGCGGTCCGCTGCTCTCGCCCGGCGGCCGGGTATACGGCGTCGTGTTCGCCGCCGCGGTCTCCGCGAAGGACACCGGCTACGCCCTGACCGCGGCGGAGGTCGCCCCGGACGCCCGGGCGGGCCGGGCAGCCACCAGGCTGGTCTCCACGCAGGGCTGCGACAACTAAGCCCGGGCCGCCGCCTGAGCCGCCGCCCGCGCCGCCGCCCGGGGGCCGCCGCTGCGGACCTGGCCGCAGCCGGACAGTCCCTAACCGCCGGCTGAACCCGGGTACCCGGCGGCGCGAAGCCGGATGAGCATCCGATCCGGCGGAACGGCGCTGAGCCCGTCCCGCTCGATCAGGTCCGCCAGCCCGCTGGCGGACCTGACGACACCGGCCGCATCGATCCCGTGCGGGCAGGCGGCCGAATGCTCGCCGACGCGGCCAGCCCCGCGGCGCAGCAATGCGACAGCGCCGCGGGCGTTGCCGCGCTGGACGTGCGTGAGGCCCACGGCAACCTGAGCCAGGCCCTGCCACAGCTCGCGCTCGGCGGCCGGCGCCGCCTTCCACGATGCCTCGAGCACTTCATGCGCGCGAAACGGCCGGCCGTCGTCGATCAGCTGCTGCGCGAGCGCAAGCGAGCCGCCCGGTGACAGCACCGCCTCGTCGTCAGCGGGCGGCTGGCCGGCCGCGTCGCGGCTCAGCGGCCGGCCTAGCTCGTCGCGGGGCCGGGCATTTCGTGGCCGGCCAGCCGCGTCGCGGTCCCGGCGCGCGGCGGGAGGGCGATCGTCCGGCCGCGCGGCGGGAGGGCGATCGTCCCGGCGTGCGCCGGCCGCCCCGCGCGCGGCCTCGTCACCGCCGGCGCCCGGGCTGCCGCCGCTGGCCCGCGGCGGCGATGGCGTCATCGTTCTGGTTCCGGGTCGGCTAGCCACGAGCGCAGCACGGCGTCGAAGCGGGCGGGCAGTTCCTCGTGCGGGAAGTGCCCGGCACCGTCCAGCAGCCGCCAGCGGTAGGGTGCGTCAACGTGCTTGCCTGAGCCGCGGGCCGTGCCCGGCAGCACGCAGCTGTCCACGGCTCCGTGCAGGTGCAGGGTCGGCGCCTGAATCGGCGCGCGCATGCTGCGCGCGTACCGCAGGCCGTCCGGCCGCAGCCGGGAGCGGACGAACCAGCGGTGATACTCCAGCGCGGAGTGCGCAACCGACGGCAGGCACATCGCCGCCCGGTAGCGCCGCTCGGTTTGCAGGTCCGGCCACCCAGGACCTGACCAGGAGCGCAGCATCCGGCCGACTAGCTCGGCGTCATGCCGCACCAGCTGGCGCTCTGGGAGCACCGGGAGCTGGAATCGGAGGGCATACCCGCTGCTCCGGCCCTGGCCGAGCGGGTCGGAGAGCACCGCACCGCGCAGTAGCAGCGGGTGCGGGACGGAGACGACGGCGAGCCGCCGGACCACCTTGCGGAAGTATGCCGCCATGGTCCAGGCGACCAGGCCGCCCCAGTCGTGGCCGACTACCACGGCGTTCGCCTCGCCGAGCGACCGGACCAGCCCGGCGGCAT
>WNGD01000424.1_pt1 | contig 44259 bp, 44 predicted proteins | sample 5400671 | NCBI WGS metagenome assembly WNGD01 (sample SAMN13153369, study PRJNA577476) | soil metagenome | isolation source: 40 cm soil or saprolite under grassland replicate 2 | place: USA:California | collected 2016-06-15 | reverse complement strand
CGCGGATCAGAGCAAAACAAAAGGGATAGAGCAAAACAGTCAAGTCATCTGAGTGGGAGGGTTTGTTGAATCCTTTTCTGATCCGCGTTTATCCGCGTAAATCTGTGGCTAATTTCTCTTCTTGTCTGGCGACGGCGCGTCCTGATGTGCAAGGCGGCGAACTCTGGAAAGCTGCGGGCCGGTCGAAGGAAGGTTCGGCTCTTCAGCTTGAAAAAAAGGGGGTTGCAAATTTGCGCGCGCGCGGTTAGATTGTCGGCGTCTCAATAAATGAATGCGTGAAAGCTTTTGTCCTCAGGGACATTTCACTGCCATCAAACAAAAAATATTCGCTGGAGGTAGAGAAGTGCCGACCGGAACGTGCCCTGAATGTGATGCCGACGTTCACGTCGATACCGACGCTGACAAAGGTGATGTAATTTCGTGTGACGACTGCGGGATCCAGTTGGAAGTTGTGGGACTCGACCCCGTCGAGCTGGATATCATGGAAGAGGAAGATCTCGACGACGACGAGGAAGAAGAGATCTGAGCGACAGGCGGAAAGTAGCACGTTGCGGGAGGTTGCAACAGGCTGATCTGCTTCGCACGTTTAAGGTCCCGCTAATCCTCAATTCGGCGCGGGACGATTGGTTACTTTTCCAGCGATCCTCTCCTCTTCGCTGATTCACTATAGCTTGAGCCTGTTTCCCGCTTTGTAGCCCGGACGGCTCTGTCGCAACGTAAGGCCGCGCGGGCCCTCGACCCGAACCGTATGAAAGTTCCCATCCTGGCGTTTCTCTTCCGGCGGATAGAATCCAAGCACGTACGCGGCGGTTACTTCCGCGGCGAGGGATCTGAATAACGGGCCCAGGTCTTCATCATTTGCATAAACACTGATACCGCCGGTTTTTTCCACCAGGCCACTAACATCGAGTGGGGTTGGCAGCGGCGTCACCTGCGCTGACGTCAGCATGCGCGAGTACGACGGCAAGGTGACTACATAGACGCTAACGTCGGCGGCGTTAGCCCTTTCAATCACAGTAGCGGGCGAAACCGTATCACCCACTGGAAAGCCATCCGTAATCACAACCACCGCGCGCTTCATGACCTGGTGCTCGAGCATAGGCGGAGCATGCCGGACAAGCATCCGGATCGCGTCATCGACGGCGTCATAGGTGTGCGTGGAAAGGCCGTTAGGCTCGTGCAGGAGACGTTCGTAAGCGCGCTCGAGCTTCTGGCGATCATTGGTGAAGGTTTGCAGCGTCTTCACGTGCATGCCGAAAGTCATCACCGCGAAAACAGCCGGGTGGCTGGCGAGCTGGCGTGAAAATTCGCGCATTGCGTTACGTACGCGCTCCATTTCTTCGGGAGACATGCTGCCCGAGAGATCCAGCGCAAAGACTACCGCTACCGGACGCAGCGAGTCTTCCCGCCTTTCCAAATTGAACAAAGCGATTGGTTGCTCAACACCGTCTTCGTAAAGTTTGAAGTCCTCTTTTTTCAGGGTGCGAACCGACTTCCCCAGCGCGTCCAGCGCAGTGACGTCCACCGACACCAGATCGGTATCGATGCGCACTACTTCGTCCGGCTGGCTCTGCGCGGGAAGAGCGCGACGCGGCCTTTCGGTGGGATATTCGCTTTGGGCCGAGGCGGTTATGGCCGCGAGGCAGGCCAGCGCCAGAGCGTACATTAGGAAACCTGGCACGCCGGCCGAAACATGTTGGTTTCTTAATCGCATTTTTGGAAGTCGTCCGAACGATCGTTGGGGAGTTGTTCTGATTGAGATTATACGAACTTGTTACCATCCTCGCCAGACAGGAGAGGATGCAGTCAAACAACTTTAGTTTCCGCCAATAGTGCGGTTTGAAAGTGCATAGATGTTTCGGGTGCCTCCAGCCGTCTTCAGACGGCTTTCCCGAAGGGTTGATAGCCCAGCGCTTTTTAGCGCTGGGGTCAGCGGCGCACGACGATCATTAGCGCGCTTCAGCGTGCTTTGAATCAACTGCTTTAGCTGTACGGCTGAAGCCTCAATGAGAAGCCCGTTGAAACGGGCTTTGGGATTTCGGGCGCGCTGACCCGGGCGTCAAACGCCCGGTCTAGTAACCCTGCGGGAAAGCCGCGTGAACGCGGCTAAAGAAGGCCTCATTCTGGTTCGCAGATTTCATGTCTGCTACGGTGGCAATCTGAACACATATCAGTACCACGTTTCCGCTGGTTGACCATTGGCGCTATACTTGCGGCTGGACAGGACGCGCATGAAGTCGGAGAAGATATCAGAGCTGACCACTAATCGCTTGAGTGTTTACCTGCGTTGCCTGAATTTACTGGCTGCGGCGGGAATTAAGACCATTTCTTCGAAGGCCCTGGCGGAACAGTTCAATCTTAATTCCGCCCAAATCAGAAAAGACCTCGGTTATTTCGGCGAGTTTGGCGTGCGCGGCGTCGGTTACTTTGTCGAGGATTTGCGCCGGCACCTGACGAAGATCCTGGGCCTGGACAGACCACATCGCGTGGGTATCGTCGGAGCGGGAAGATTGGGAACGGCGTTAGCTAACTATCACGGTTTTGCTAAATCGAATTTTATCGTAGCGGCCCTCTTCGATAATGATCAGGGAAAGATCGGACAGCGAATCGGACAAGGCGCGGTCAAGGTTCATGACGTAAAAAAGATCGCGCGCGTGGTTCGGGAAACAGAAATCGACGTCGCGGTCATCGCGGTGCCGGCGCGGGTTGCGCAGCGAGTCTTGAACCAAATCATGGCTGCCGGTGTGAAGGCTGTACTAAACTTCGCGCCCGCGCCGCTGGATGCCCGGCTCGGCGTGAAAGTTAAGACTGTCGATCTGACCACGTCGCTGGAGTCCTTGTCTTATTTTCTGGCGCAGCCGCAGGCCGGTCGCGTCACCAGTGCGCGGCAGGGAGCTACCCGATTTGATAACGTGGCGGCAGTGAAGCGGCGTCAGTTGTAGTACTTGAGTACCTGCAGTCGGGAAGGGGGCATGCCCCCGCTGCCTGGTAAATTCAGCTCTAAATCTGAGACGCAACAGAGCGGGGGCATGCCCCCTTCCTGACTGCGAGTTTTTTAGTTGTGACTGTTTCAATGGATGAACAAACGGCGCGGCGCGATATCGTTCGCATCGGCCAGTTGATGTACGAACGCAGCTACGTTGTCTCTTCGGACGGCAACATCAGCGCGCGGCTCAATGACGGGCGTGTGGTCGCAACCCCCACAATGACGTGCAAGGGGCGAATGACTGAAGATTCGCTTGCTATCACAGACCTGGAGGGAAGGGCCCTCAACGATCGGCGCGCCTCCAGCGAGTTGGAGATGCATTTGCTGATATATCGCGAGCGCCCGGATGTTAAGGCCGTCTGCCATGGCCATCCGCCGCATGGGACCGCCTTCGCTGTGGCCGGATTGGCAATCGACCAGCCAATCCTTTCTGAAGTGATTCTGACCCTGGGCTGTGTTCCGCTGGCCGAGTATGGCACTCCCTCGACCGATGAACTCAGTAAAGCAATGCGGCCGCTGCTCAAGCACCACAACGCGCTGCTGATGGCGAATCACGGCGCCGTGGCCTATGGCGCAGACCTCTGGCAAGCATTTGATCGGCTGGAAACCCTCGAGCACACTGCGAAGATTGCAATTCTCTCTCGCGTGCTCGGCGGCTCAAAGAACTTGCCGGCAGACGCAATCGAGAAGCTAATCAACGTGCGCGAGGCCGCCGGTTACCTGGGTGAAGGGGCGCGTTGCCAGGCGTGCGGATACCTGCATGACACCGGAATGGCCTGCGCGACGGGTGACCGGCCCGCTCGACGCGGATACGCTTCTGCTAACGGCTCAGGTAAGATAGCCCTTACACGCGAGGAGTTGGTAGAACTGCTGAGCGAGGCAGTGAACCATAAATCGTAAAACGTGGCACAGAGTTTAGTCTGTGTTTGAAAGTCAGAGACTAAAGTCTGTGCCACCCGGGAATAAATAAAAACGATAGGAGCAACTGAATGCAAGAAGCACTCGGAATGGTTGAAACAAAAGGACTGGTGGCGATGATCGAAGCGGCGGATGCAATGGTCAAGGCCGCCAACGTCACCTTGATCGGCTACGAGAAAATCGGCGCTGGATTTGTAACCGCGATCGTTCGAGGTGATGTGGCCGCAGTAAAGGCAGCCACCGATGCCGGCGCGGCAGCGGCAAGGCGGGTCGGTGAGCTTGTCAGCGTTCATGTGATTCCTCGTCCTCACGGAAGTGTTGACGATGCCTTGCCCATCGGCCACAGCAACTAGGCATGATCATTGCACGGATTGTGGGCACGGTCGTGTCGTCGCAAAAGGACGAGCGGCTGCTGGGAAAAAAGCTGCTAATTGTCCGGCCGCTGAATATTGACGGCACGGATACGAGTGGTTACGTCGTAGCGGTCGATACCGTCGGAGCCGGTTTTCACGAGCGCGTTCTGGTGGTCGCCGGCTCGAGCGCGCGACTGGCGCAAGGTATGAAGGATACTCCGGTGGATGCAGCTATCGTCGGGGTGATCGACACTGTGGACGTGCCCAGTTAGTGGTTAGTTGTCAGTGGTCAGTTGTTACTTGTTGGCGAACTGACAAGTTACGACTAAGCATTAACAACTAACAACCAACTACTGACCACTGACAAAAAGATATGCAACTCGCGCGCATCATCGGCACCGTCGTTGCCACGGTCAAGAACGAATCTCTGGAGGGGCGGAAGCTGCTGGTGATCCAGTCGCTGAACAAGGATCTGGAGCCACAGGGAAAGCCCATGGTGGCGGTGGATTCAGTCGGCGCCGGCGTAGGCGAACTGGTCTTCTGGTGCCGGGGCAAAGAAGCAAGCTTTCCTTTCAAACGCGACGACACGCCCACAGATTGCACCATCGTTGCCATCGTTGATTCGGACGCGCACGTATTTAATGGTTAGTTGTTCTAATTGTTAGTGGTCAGTTGTTAATTGTTCGCTGTAGTCGTCAACCCAACAACTGACAAACAACTAACAACTGACAACTGACCGGTACTAAAGAATGATTCTCGCGAAAGTCTTAGGCAACATCGTCGCGACCCAGAAGAATGTGCGTTATGAAAATGCGAGCGTAATGCTCTGCCAGCAAATCACACCCCAGGGCGAAGAGACAGGCTCTACCGTGCTGGCGCTCAACGCGGTTGATGCCGGCGTTGGCGACAAAGTTCTGATTGTGCAGGAAGGATGGAGCGCATCGACGGCGGCGACTGGAAAGCCCGGCGCGGCCATCGACTCCGCGATCGTGGGCGTAATTGATCGCATTGATCTCCTGGAAGATGAGTAGGACAGACATTCTTGTCTGTCATTTGATTCGCAAGAGGCGACAGGCAGGAATGCCTGTCCTACAATGCCAGACTCCGATCAAGCTCGTACAATAGCTGAGCGCGTTGCTCGGCGCGTGGCCGGTGGCGGCTCCCCGCCTAAGCATTCACGCAACCCGGCACCGCCTGTTGAAGAACTGGCGGAGATTCGCTCTGTCTTGACTGAGCTGCAAAGAAAGCTCGAGCGAGTTGAGTCAAAGATGACCGGAGACGCTCGTGAAGCGGTCGAGGACGCGCCACGGGCCCATTTCCGAGACTTTGTAAACCCATCACGCCCGGCGAATGCGCCGTCATCCGCGTCAGAGTTTTCCTCCGGCATTCCGAATCAAACAAACGACCAGAGTTCGCCGGACAGGTTTTCGGAATTCACACCGCCAACCCACTCGCCGTGGCTATCGGGGGTTTATGTGCCGGCTGCCCATCCCAGCCAGGAGAAGTTCGGCGTGGAGGAAGCAACCGTGTCTGAGTTGGTCGAGTTCTTCGAAAACGAAAAGAAGTGTTCAGTGGAGCCGGGCGGCAAACCCTGTGACCATTGCGCCATGTGCAGCTCGCGCGGATTCTAGATTTGGAGTGCGCCGGCAGAGCGAAGCGGCGACGGCGCTTTGGATCCGCTTCACCTTTGAAAGCATCAACGACTTAACAGATCCAAAGCGGTGTCGCCACTTCGCTCTGCCACCGCACTCCAAAGTTCCTCGTTACTTCCCGCTATTGTTTCCCTGGTTCGGGCGCAGCGTATTTGAATCGATCTTGGGAACCTGTTTCGCTCCTTCTTCAGCCTTGAAGTATGGTTCCTCCCTGAAGCCGAATAGCTTTGCCGAGATTACAGTGGGGAAGTTCCCGCGTGTGGTGTTGTAATCCTGCACCGCATCGTTGTAGTCCTTGCGTGCAGTGGCAATTCGATTCTCGGTCCCGGCAACTTCATCCTGGGCCTTCAGGAAGTTTTCGTTCGATTTCAATTGCGGATACTGTTCCTGGAGGACAAGCAATCTGCCGATAGTCCCGCCAAAGCTGTTTGACGCATCAATCACTGCCTGCTTCTGTTCAGGGGTCTTGTCGCCGTTTTCAGCTTGCGGCTGCTGGCTGGTGGCATTCAACAACTGCGAACGAGCCCTGGCAATTGTGCCAAAGACCTCCTGTTCCTGAACGCCGGCAAGCTTGGCTGCCTCAATCAAGTTATTGAGCAGATCACCCCGCCTTTGTAGTTGGTTTTCGATGTTCGACCACTTGGCCTTTACGTTCTGTTGTTTTGACTGGAGTGTGTTGTAACCACAGCCACCAGCCGATAGCGACAGAAGTATCAGCAGCGTTATCAGCGAAACATTCCTTCTCATTAGGTTCCCTCGTTAGAAAGTTTAGCAGGCGTACTTGTCCGCCCGGTTTGAACTGCGGGACAAGTCCCGCGTCTAAACGACTGGTCAGCCATTCATTTCAATCGTGTCAACTGCTTCAATGACGCGCTCAATCTGGGCCATATACGAAGCAAACAGATCGTTTGCTTCCTTTTCCGTCAACCTGTTATCACCCGTTGAGCGCAGCACGAAGATTCGCTCGAACGGTTGCGATTCCAGGGCCAACAGCCTGGCAGTGACACGCACTGTGTCCGGCTTAGCCGCCGGCGGTTCCTGCCCTTTCAGCAATAGCACTGCCCGAAACAATGACGCAAAACTCGCCAGGCTATCGCTCATCAGCGCGCACAACTTTTCGGCCGACATCGAAGCCGGGATGTAGAGCCGCCTTAACTGAATCAACTTACTTCGCAGCTCGTACTCAGTCTGATGTCGCAGGTTCGCGGTCGAGACCTGCATGGACTCAAATGGATCCCGGCCATGAAGCACCAGACGCGCTTTCTGCATGTGCAAAAACTCAACAGGAAATACGTCCGCCGCGTCCTGAAGTTCCTCCACCGTGAAATAAACCGGCAGCGGATGGCCCAGGCGCTGCCATTCCCGCATCGGCGCCTGCGCCAGCCGCAGGTCCTGAGGCGTAATCCGCTTGAGGGCAATTAGCAGGTTGTAATCAGAGCGGAGTTCTATGTGATCGCCGGCGGCCGCCGATCCGTAAAGAACCACGCAAGCGAGATTGTCTCCATGCGTTGATTTCAAATCATCAATCAGATGATTGAGAGCTTCCTTGACGATTGATTTAGCCATTGTTCCAGATTGCGTGGTCCTGAGTTTACCAGCTTCCGCCCGCGCCTCCACCTCCAAAGTCACCTCCGCCACCAAACCCACCGCCTCCGCCAAACCCTCCGGAGCTGCCGCCGCCACCTCCAAAACCGCCGCCGCTCCAGCCGCTCGAAAAAGATCCTCTGCCGCCGCTATTCAGGAGTGAACCGAGAAAAAGCAGATTGAAACAGCCCCCGCCGCGGCGACCGCGACTCGAAACCATGAAGATGAGAATGAAAATTACGATAAGAACGACAACGCAAGGCGATATGCCAGCTCCCGTTCGGCGCGGAGCTGCTACCGGTTCGTTATACGCAAGTCGGCGGTCCACATCACCAATGGTAAACCCGCGCTTCTCCTCAAGCGTGGAGACAAAGGTCTGCACGGCTGTCATCAGACCGCCGCTGTAATCGCCACGCCGGAACGGGCCCTGCATGCGCCGGCCAATCTCGCCCACCAGGCCGTCCGGTAGATCGCCTTCTAGATGGCGGCTGACCTGCATGAAGTATTTGTGATCGTCAATGGCTACCAGCAGCAATGCGCCATTCTTTTCACCTTCACTGGAGCCAATTCCCCAACTCCGCGCGACTGCAAGGGAATAATCGAAGATGTCCTGATCGCCGGTGGTTCTTATCGTGACCACCGCGAACTCTATGTCGCCTTTCTCCTTAAGACTTCGCAGGATGGCTTCCATTCTCTCTGCCGTGGCGGCATCCAGAACGCCTGCGTAATCGTTGACGTACCTAAACGGGTTGGGTGGGGGCAAAGGCGAGACAGCTTGAGCAGAAACAGCGGTCGAGCTTGCGACTAGAACACTTAAGAAGAGAAGTGCTTTCAGCAAACTGCGATGGTAACGGGCAGCGACAAACATTTAGATCAGCCCCTGGGGATCAAACGGTGCAACGCATAAAAGAGGGCCACGCCGCCAAACACCACGATGGAAACCATGGGATTCTTTTCTTCCTTGTGATTTACTTCGGGAATCAAATCACTGGCGGCGACATACAAGGTTACCCCGGCTGAAAACGGCAATGCATAGGTGACAGCAGTTGCCACGCGAGATTCCAGCAGGGCCACGGTCACCACTCCCGCAAATGTTGCTGAGCCAATTAGGAGAGTTGCTACGGCGGCCTTGCCTCCAGACCGGCCTGAAGCCAGCACGATTGAAGCGACAGTAAAACCTTCGGGAACTTTGTGCAGCAGAATCGCGATAAAAACAAGTAGCCCGACTTTGAAGTTCACCAGAAACGCCGTCGCGATCGAGACACCGTCGAAGAAAGTGTGAATCGTCAGACCGCCAATCGCCGCGTAGATGGCCGACGAGCGCAGGACCGATTCCGGATGAGTTTCGGCGCCAAAGTGAAAGTGCGGCGCGATAGTATGCTCGAACAGTTGGATCAGGAGATAGCCGCCCAGGAGCAAGGTCATCGCTCCAACTACGGCTTCCGCGGCTATATCTCCCGTTCCACCCGCAGTCCACATGCTGATTGTTTCGGGCAATATCTCGATGAAGATTGCCGCCAGCATGAAGCCAGCTCCGAGCGCAATCAGGTACTTGAGAAACCTTTGATCGAGCCGGCGGGCGCTCGAGGTGGTAAGCAATAACCCGCCGATGAAGTTTGCCAGGGCGGCCAGAGCGCCAAAGAGAAGCAACCCGGCAAATCCGTCAAAGAGAGTACTCATTCGCTGTTCGTTTCTGATTTGAGCGCGATACGGCGCGCAACTATACATTATGCCGTGACGCCTAGCTAATACTTGCCGCCTGTTAAGGGCTTGCCGAGACTCTTGCTAGAGGGCACCCTCGGGCCGGGTTGAGATGCGTTTTTCACTCCGGCGGTGAAGCCAGCAAGAATCCTGTTTCAATATTGTTTTTCCTATTGACACCCCGAATTTACGGGCGTAATATGCGTTCGGGGTGGTCGAAAGTGGTCGCAAGTGGACCCAAGGTCACCCTGTTCGCCCATTTCTAGCTTATCCGTTTCTGGTCACGTCTTGACTCGTCCCAACCGCCGAAGTTCATGTTGCGAGGAAACTACACGGCTCGTATAGACTCCAAGGGCCGGCTTAAGGTGCCGACTCTCTTTCGACGCTATGTGGACGAGAAATACGGGTCGAACTTTTACCTGACTAGTCTGACCGGAGAGTGCGTGCGCATCTACCCTTTGCCGGAATGGGAGTCGATTGAGCAGCGACTGTCTTTGCTTCCTTCAATGGACCCGGCGCGACGAAAGTTTCTTGATCGCACCAACTACTATGGCCAGCAGTCAACTATGGATGGGCAGGGCAGGGTGCTGGTTCATCCGCTGCTGAGAAAGAGCGCGGGCGTTGTCGGTGACGTAGCAGTGCTTGGTTATTTGACGTACTTAGAAGTCTGGGAGCTCGAGAAATTCCAGCAGCGTTTGCTTGCGGATCCATACACGGAAGAAGACGAGGCGGCAATCGCCCGGCTGGGAATTTGAAGAAGGTCTTTGAACGAGATCACGGGGCGGTGGTGATGGCAGCGCCTTTGGGGGGCAGGGGCGCGCCCCATCGCCCCGTGTTACTTCGCGAGACGATTGATTTGCTCGCGGTAGAGCGCGGCGGTTGGTTTATTGATTGCACGCTCGGATTGGGAGGTCACAGTGAAGCGATTCTCGAGGCCTCTGACCGGGCACGAGTGATCGGCATTGACCGTGATCGCGAAGCGCTCTCCTTTGCCGAAGAACGGCTGGCGCATTTTGGGAGTCGCTTCCGCGCCATCCATGCGGACTTTCGCGATATTGACAGCATAGTTGCGAAGGCGCGAGCGGAGAATGTCAGCGGTGTACTGGCGGATCTTGGTGCTTCGTCGCTCCAGTTGGATTCGCCGCACCGAGGATTCAGCTTTCGGCATGACGCGCCACTGGACATGCGCATGAATGCCGGCAGCGACGAGGAAACGGCAGCCGAGTTGTTGGCCCGTTTGCCGCAGGAAGAAATTGCCCGACTGATCTTTGAATATGGCGAAGAGCGACGGTCACGCCGGATCGCAGCGTTTATCGTTACCAGTCGCGAGGGTGGCGAGCCGGTGACCACCACAAAGCAACTGGCCGACATCCTCGTCCGGGCTGTGGGCCGCCGGCCAGGTGATCGCATTCATCCGGCGACACGTACGTTTCAGGCGTTGCGGATCGCGGTCAACCGCGAACTGGAAGGGCTGGACCGGTTTGCAGAAAACGCCATCGATCTTTTGCAACCGGACGGACGCTTCGTAGCAATTAGTTTCCATTCGCTCGAGGATCGCATTATCAAACGAACGCTGCGAAGGCTGTCCGGACGCTGCGAGTGTCCGCCGCGCTTGCCCCGATGCTCCTGCGGAGCACGTCACGCTGTTGAGATACTAACGCGCCGGCCTGTTGTTCCCAGTGAAGCTGAAACAGCGGAGAATCCGCGAGCTCGTAGTGCCCGGCTGCGGGCCTGCCGGAAGCTCCCAGCCGCTGATTAGTTAGACAGGCCGTCGCTTGCGGCCGAAACATTCTTCCCCGAGGCTTGACCCGAAATGAAACGAGTTCCCTCAAAGCAAAGAAATTTTGTCATTCATCGAGAGCGGGATCGCGCCGCGCTCAAACGGCTGGCCTTGATGCTCCTTAGCGGCCTGGTGCTGGCCGGTGGATTTGTTTACGCCGCCGGTCAGCACTTTTCAGCGCTGCGCTTCGGTTACGAAGGCGAAAAACTGCGCAGCGAACGCACACGATTGTTGGAGGAACAACATCGTCTGCTGCTGGAGCGAGAAGTGGCAGCCACCCCCGCGCGACTGGAGACCGCCGCCCGTGAACTGGGAATGCACCCGGTGCAGTCGGCCCAGATTGATCCAGCCAAACGTGCGAAGCGGACTTTGGCGACCGCTGCTTCCGCGCTGATTGCTTCCCCCGTGCCCACGGGTGCAATCGCAGAAACACAGTAGTAGAACGCCTGGCGGCGACGGCGCTCACCAGGCAGGCCACGGCCAGCCCGTTATTTTGGTCGCGACGCTCATTCCCCTCGCGCAGGTGGCACAACGATCTTTCCCCGTTCTCGTCAGGGCAACGCGCTGACGCTCCAAAGTGGTAAACGGCTATGAACGAGTATTGAAATGCTTGCGCGCCCTTCATCAAAGCCAAGACCGGACACCTACCGCAGGCGCGCGCTGCTCATTTCGTTTCTGCTTCTCGGCTGGATGTTACTGGTCGCAGCGCGTCTGGTAAATCTTCAAGTCTATCAACATGAAGAATTGAGTGACCGGGCCCGCAAGCAGCAACAGCATGCGGTGGAGACCAGTGCGCGTCGCGGCGAGGTTCTCGATCGGCAAGGTCGCGAGTTAGCCCGCAGCATCGATACCGAATCTTTCTTCGCCGACCTCAGCGTAGAGATTCCCGATCTGGAGGGAACCACCGAATGCCTCGCGGAAGTCCTCAACCTCGACGGAAATGCGCTACGCGGTCGCTTGCTGGAAGCGAGAAACTCGAACCGGAAGTTTGTCTGGCTGGCCCGGCGCTTGAATGACGAGGATGCGGCGCGTGTCGATGGGCTGAAGATAGATTGGGTTCATTCGCGCAAGGAGCCCAAACGTTATTACCCGAACGATACTCTGGCGGCGCACGTACTTGGTTTCGTGGGACTCGACGAGATCGGACTGGGCGGAGTGGAGCAGTATTACAACGAACGTATACGAGGCGAGGCGGGGCGACTTCATTCCGAAGAGGATGCGCGTCATCAGGCCTTTGAAAGTTACGAGATTCAGCCGCACCCCGGCCAGACCGTAATACTGACAATCGACCAGGCAATTCAGTATCGGACGGAACAAGCGCTTCAGTCCGCGATGGAACTAACGCACGCCAGGTCGGCCAGCGCGATAGTGCTCGATCCGCGAACGGGTGAAATCCTTGCCCTGGCTAATGCGCCCAGCTTCAATCCGAACAATTTGCAGACTGCCACGCCAGAGGCCCGCACCAATCAGGCATTGCAAAATGTTTACGAACCGGGCTCGACATTCAAGGTGGTAGCCTATTCGGCGGCCCTGGAAAAAGGTTTGGTCAAACCTGAAGACCAAATCAATTGCCAGATGGGGCAGATTACGGTGTCGGGACGCGTTGTTCACGATGGCCACCGATTCGGCATGCTTACTGTGGCTAACGCGCTGGAGCAGTCCAGCAACGTGGCGGCGATCAAGCTCGGTTTGCTGGTCGGCAATGAATCGATGTACGACTACATCACCCGTCTGGGATTCGGATCCCGCACTGGAATCGATTTGCCCGGAGAGACAGTGGGAATACTGCGGCCTGTGACTCGCTGGCAGGCCTCATCCATTGGATCGATAGCTATTGGCCAGGAAGTCGGTGTTACTCCATTGCAAATGGCCACCGCATACGGCGCCCTGGCAAATGACGGGGTCCGTGTAGCGCCGCACCTGGTGCGCGAGATTCGTTCGCCTGAGGGAGCGATAATGTTCCAGGCCGCGCCGGAACAACGCCGGGTCTTGCGAGCGGAGACGGCAAAAGCGTTGCGCGGCATGCTTGAAGGAGTGACACTGCGCGGCACAGCCAAAAAAGCTCAGTTGAACGGTTACACAGCGGCTGGAAAGACGGGCACGGCGCAAAAGATCGATCCCCGGACCAGGACCTATTCAAAAACAAAATACATCGGCTCTTTTGTGGGATTTGCTCCGGTGAATAATCCGGCCGTCGTCATTATCGTTGTGATTGACGAGCCCGCCGGCGCTTATCATGGAGGCGAGGTAGCCGCGCCCGTGTTCCGTGAAATTGCCGAGCAGATCTTGCCGGATCTGAACGTCCTGCCGGACACGCAAGTGACACCATCGCCTGATCTCGTCGCGCAGACGGCCGTAACGCCGTCGGCAACAAACGTTGCTCCGCAAACAGACGAGCCTACGAACGAAGAACGTCACGCGACTTTGCCGCGCGTGATGTTGCGTGAAGCAGCGGAGATGCGCGAGGTGGTTTATGCGGCGGCCACCAGGCGCGGCGCGCTTATGCCTGACTTGCGCGGGCAGAGTGTTAGGGACGTGGCACGTTTGTGCGCGCAACTCGGATTGCAGCTTGAAGCGCACGGCGACGGTCGCGCGCTAAGGCAAAGACCGGATCCGGGCATAGAAATCGCCTCCGGGCAGTTAGTAAGAGTGGAATTCGAAAGAAGGAACTGATGGATTCATTTCGTGCAACCCTCGCGGCTGCAACGGTTCACTACAGAGATTAAGACAGGCAGTAAGTGGCGATTTGCAAATCGCTCCGAAGGAAACGAAGATTAGATGAGCCCCCGCCATCGAAACACCAGCCCCCTGTTTCAAAGTGACGTTGGATTGCGAGTCAATGCCTGCCGGCAGCGCTTGCGGCGCATGAGGTCGAGGCGGATCTCTTCGACACCGGTTGAGCGCGATGCAACGGCTAGCAAGCCTGGTCGGAGCAATGACCTGGGTGAACCCGAGGATCCCGGGCCGCCGCCTTCTATGGCCGTGGCCGGCAGTGATTCGCCGGTGTTACCGCCGGACGGAAAGGAATAGGCAGCGAAGTGTGAATGTTAGAAACGCGGCAGAACTGATGGGCGCAACCGCGACGAGCTTGAGCGCCGAGTTGTTTGACAAACAAATAAAGGATTTCTCGATCGATTCGCGGGCCACCACGGAGGGGGAATTGTTCTTTGCCCTCTCGCAACCTGATTACGAAAAGGCAGGCTTCAATGGCACGTTCGCGGACGCGCACAATTTCATTGCGGACGCTTTTGATCGCGGTGCCATTGCCGCCGTGGCGCGCCGCGATCGTGTTGGCAGCGACAGGAGTCTGTCCGCATTAAGCGACCGCCTGCTGCTGGTTGACGATGCAATAGCCGCCCTGCAAACGCTGGCTGGCAAAGTCTATGAACGGTGGGCGCGTCCCGTGGTCGGTATTACCGGCAGCGCCGGCAAGACAACGGCAAAGGAGTTGACTGCGCATATTCTAAAGAGCAGCGGCCGGCGAGTACTCAAGAGCGAGCGCAACTACAACAACGGGCTGGGGCTGCCGCTGTCCGTCCTGCAGATGGTGAGCCAGGGACATTCGCCTGATGAGTACGACCTGGCAGTGCTGGAGATGGGAATGTCTTCGCCGACGCACGAGATTCAGCGTTTGTGCCGCATCACTCCGCCCGACATCGGAGTCGAGTTGCTGGTGGCGCCGGTGCATCTGGAATATCTCGGCTCGATTGAAAACATAGCAACGGCAAAAGCAGAGCTGATTGAAGGTCTGAAGCCCGGTGGAACCGCCGTGCTGAATGCCGACGATGAATTCGTGATCGCAATGCGTGAAAAACACAACGGCCCGGTGGTCACTTTTGGCATTGAGCATGCGGCCGACGTCCTGGCAACCGACATTGATACGTCGCGTTTTGGCTTGAACCGCTTCCGGCTCAGAACGCCTCTGGGCGAGGCAGCCGCCGAGTTGCCGATGACGGGTCGCCATAACCTTATGAACGCACTGGCCGCGGCGGCGGTCGCTACCTGTTTTGAGATCGGGCCGGAAGCGATAGCCGAAGCTTTGCGAAACGCCGTGCCGCCGCACATGCGCGGCGAGTTGCTGGACTTCGCGGCCGGATTCACAGTCGTTGATGATTCATACAATTCGAATCCGCGTTCTTTGCTAAGCATGGTGCAGGCGGTGGCCCACGCCGGCGATCACGTCAGACGACGCATCGTAGTAGCCGGCGAAATGCTTGAGCTTGGCCCGGACGCTGCCGCGATGCATCGCGAAGCCGGTCGCGAGATTGCGCGATCGGGAATCAATGTCTTATGGGGCATTCGCGATCTGGCCCGAGAGATTGTCGAGGGCGCCCACGAGGAGGGAATGAAGGAAATCCGATTCTTTGAAGAATCGGAAGCTGCAGCGACCGCGCTGGTGAATGAGGTGCGCGAAGGCGATCTGGTGCTCGTCAAAGGATCGCGCAGTGTGAACACAGACAGAGTAGTCAGCGCTTTGCGAAAACGTTTTCCTTTAGTGGGCGAGGACGCCGGGGTTTGAATGCGAGGCAGGGACACAGATGCAGGTCTGTGCCACTCTCCGTTGACATGCTGAGAAGATGATCTACTACCTCTTTTATGAGTTGCTTTACAACCACTACAAGGATTCCGAGTCCTATCTGGTCAAAGCGCTCAACGTTTTTCAGTACGTCACATTTCGCACCGCCTACGCCACGGTTACGGCCCTGCTGATCTCGTTGCTGTTTGGCGGTAAAGCGATTCGGGCCCTGCGAGCATGGAACATCGGCCAGCAGATCCGGGAAGAGGGACCGCAGGCGCACATGGCCAAGCGCGGCACGCCGACGATGGGCGGCGTTCTAATAATCGCGTCGGTCCTGATCTCGACGCTGCTTTGGGCCCGTCTATCGAGTGTTTATGTCTGGATCACGATCGTGGCTACGCTGGCATTTGGCACAATTGGTTTCCTTGACGACTACGCCAAGATGGCCAAGCAGCGCAGCCTGGGATTGACCGGCAAGCAAAAACTGGCCGCACAGTTTGTGATTGCCGTGGGGGTTTGGGCGGTGCTTTTCATTTCGACTAAATATTTTGAAACCAAATACTCGTGGAACGTCAGCATTCCTTTTATCAAAGCCACCGCGATTCCGGATGGCGTCAGCTATATCGGGCCGTATCTTTATCTGGTGCTGATCGTGGTGGTGTTGCTCGGTTGGACCAACGCCGTGAATTTGACCGACGGCCTGGATGGTCTGGCGATTAGCGTGACGTTTATTGCCATGGCTGCGCTAACGGCTTTTACCTATTTAATCAGTGACGCTCGTTGGACCCGATACCTTGATCTAACGCATCGACCTGAAGCCGCGGAGTTGACGGTTTTTTGTGGTGCTATGGTGGGCGCCAGCCTTGGCTTCCTCTGGTTCAATGCGCCGCCGGCCGAAGTCTTCATGGGCGATGTCGGCAGCCTGGCCATAGGTGGCGCCATTGGCACTATCGGCGTGCTGACGAAACAGGAATTCATCCTGGTGATGGTTGGTGGCGTTTTCGTGATCGAAGCGCTATCCGTCGTGTTGCAGGTCAGCTTTTTTAAGATGACCAGAGCCAGCACGGGCACCGGGCGGCGGCTGTTTCGTATGACGCCGTTGCATCACCACTTTGAAATGCAGGACTGGAAAGAATCGAAGATTGTTTTCAGGTTTTTGATCCTGGCGATACTTTTTGCGCTGCTGAGTCTTTCCACGTTGAAACTGCGATGAATAGTTCGCGGGTTTTGCGCGCTGCTTGAGATGACCATTGGACGTCGCGGAAAAGAAAGTTCTGGTGATGGGGGCGGCCCGCAGCGGCATCGCGAGCGCGCGTTTTCTTTCCCAGCGAGGTGCAGTTGTCGCGCTCAGCGATCGCAAACCTCTCGACGAGTGGCCGGCAGAAGCGCTGGCGTTGAAAACTGAAGGCGTAGGTCTTATCAACGGTGATCCGCCATCGTGGTTGTTGGATCAGATTGAGTTGATAGTTATCAGTCCGGGTATTCCCTCGCGGACCATTCCACTGCGCTATGCAGAGCGTGCAGGCGCCGAGGTGATAGGTGAAGTTGAGCTGGCGTCGCGTTATTTACAGGGTCGAATGGTTGCCATCACGGGATCAAACGGAAAGACCACAACGACGACGTTGATTGGAAAAATGCTGAAGGACGCAGGCATAACGGTTCAGGTTGGGGGAAACATCGGAACGCCGCTGATTTCACTGGTCGATTCATCGCGCACTGATGGTTGGACGGTGGCGGAGATTTCGAGTTTCCAGCTTGAGACCACGGTGAGTTTTCACCCCGAGGTCGCGGCAGTTTTGAACGTGACGCCAAACCATATGGATCGCTATGAGTCATTGAACGATTACGCCGGCGCCAAGCATCGCGTCTTTCGCAATCAAACGGCGGAGGACATTGCGATTCTGAATGCAGATGACGAGATAGTTTCGTCGTGGGCCGGCGCATTACGCGCGCATGTGGTTCAGTTCAGCGTGGCCAGAGAACTGGAGGAGGGACTATTCCTTCGTCAGGGCCGGGAGTTGGTGTCGCGAACCGGGAGCGGGGAGCGAGTTCTTGCCACGCGGGAAGAGATGCAACTGCGCGGGCTTCACAATGTCGAGAACGTTCTGGCGGCGCTGGCTGCGGGTCTGGCATGCGGCGCTTCACCCGATTCGATGCGGCAGACAATTGGGAGTTTTCAGCCCGTCGAACACCGGCTGGAGCACGTCGCGGAAATCAATGACGTTCGCTTCTACAACGATTCGAAGGCCACCAGCGTTGACGCAACCATGAAAGCGCTCGAAGCCTTTGCCGAGGATGAAGGGAAGATTGTTTTGATTTTGGGCGGTCGTGGCAAGCAAGCTCCATATGCGCCGCTGGCGCCGCTGGTGAAAACTGGAGTGCGCAAACTGATCTTGATTGGCGAAGATGCTGAGAACATAGAACGGGAATTAAAAGACGCGGCGCCTTTGGAGCAAGCGGGAGACATGGGAGAGGCAGTGCGGCGCGCCTTCGCCTCGGCCAGGCCTGGCGACACAGTTCTGCTGGCGCCGGCATGTGCCAGCTTTGATATGTTCGACAGCTTTGAGCACCGGGGGCGGGTATTTAAGGAGGAAGTCTCGAGTTTGAAGGTTAGGGTGTCCGGTTCAAAAACCCCGAGAGCCGGAGGATCTGAAATCTGAGATTTGAGATCTGAAAATGGCCAGAAAATTACAAGCTGACAAATGGTTGTTTGCCTCGGTGACAGGCCTGGCGCTGTTTGGCATCGTCATGGTCTACAGTGCGTCGGCTGTGGTTGCGCAGGGGGAACATCACGGTCAGTTTCACTACGTCATCAAGCAGGCAATCTGGACCTTGATAGGTTTTGCGGTAATGCTTCTGGCCACGCAGTTCGATTATCAACGATTACGCAGTCCACGCATTGTTTACGCCCTGCTGGCAATAACCGCGGTGATGCTGCTGGTTGTATTTGCTTTCCCCCGCATAAACGGCGCGCATCGCTGGATCAGGCTCGCAGGGTTTTCTGTCCAGCCTTCCGAGGCCGCAAAGCTCGCCCTCGCAATTTTCCTGGCTTACTTTTTGGAAAAGCGAGCCGGGGAAGAAGGATCTTTCTGGCGAACTTTTATGCCTTGTTTGCTTGTGCTGGGAGTGCTTGCCGGGCTCATCCTGAAGGAACCAGACCTGGGCACCGCGCTGATGCTGGGGATCGTTTGCTTCGTTATGTGCTACGCGGCCGGCGTGCGTTTGCTCCATCTGGGAATAGTATCGTGTCCCATGTTGCTGGGAGTCATATGCATGTTGATATTCACTCCGTTCCGCATGCGACGGCTGATCACATTCCTCGATCCCTGGGCTGATCCGCAGGGCGACGGCTATCAGGTAGTGCAGTCGCTAATCTCAATCGGTTCCGGCGGACCGCACGGACTTGGGTTCGCTCAGGGCAAGCAGAAAATGTTTTTTCTTCCTTTCGCGCACTCGGATTTTATTTTTGCCGTCGTGGGAGAAGAGTTGGGATTACTGGGCGCCTTAATCGTGGTGCTGGTCTTTGGCGTGTTCCTCTGGCGCGGAATGCGTGCGGCGCTGCGCGCCCCGGATCGATTTGGCATGCTGCTCGGTCTTGGCCTGGTGGTGGGCATTGTGGCCCAGGCCCTTTTCAACATTAGTGTCGTGGTTTCGCTTTTGCCAACCAAAGGAATTCCGCTGCCGTTCATTTCGTACGGCGGATCGTCACTGGTGCCGACGTTGGCGGCCGCCGGAATTCTGCTGAACATTTCGCAGTACGCCAGCGTCGCCGCCGATCCGGCGATGCCGAAGTCCGGCAAAAAGCGTAAAACACAAGGCCGCACGGTCGCGGCTAAGAATTTTTCCGCCGGCCTGCGTTTGCCGGCTTCGGCGCGTCACGGATGAGCGCAATGCGCGTGTTGATTGCCGCCGGCGGCACTGGTGGCCACATTTATCCCGGCATTGCGGTGGCGAATGAAGTGCTTCTCCGCGATGCCGGATCGAATGTCAGGTTCGTAGGGACAGCGCGCGGATTGGAAGTGCGGCTCGTGCCACAGGCAGGTTTTGAACTTTCGATCATTGAAAGCGCAGGACTGAAAAATGTCGGAGCGATTGCAAGATTGCGCGGCCTTGCAGTACTGCCGAAGAGTTTTATGGCTGCCCGGCGCGTAATCCGCCAGTTCAGTCCCGACATCGTGATAGGAGCGGGTGGCTATGTTTCCGGACCGGTGGTCCTGATGGCGGCTTTGATGCACATACCGACGCTGGTGATGGACTCGAATGCTTTGCCGGGATGGACCAACCGCCGGCTGGCGCAGGTCGTTGATCGTGCGGCTGTTTCGTTTGCCGAGGCGCTGCCTTACTTTCGTGGCAAAGGCGTGTTGACCGGTAATCCAGTGCGTAGCGAGTTCTTTGAAATCTCCCGAAAGATGCGCGATCCTTCGCAGTTCTCGTTGCTTGTCTTTGGTGGTTCCCAGGGCGCGCGCGCCATCAACGAAGCGATGGTTGATGCCCTGCCGCACCTGGCGATGCAGCAGAAGACTTTGCGCATCACGCATCAGACGGGCGAGGCGGATTACGAAAAGGTGCGAAGCGGTTATGTCGCGGCAGGTTGGACGGAGAATGTTGACGTCCGAAAGTACATTGACGACATGGTGAAATCCTTCGCTAATGCGGATTTGATCGTATGCCGCGCGGGCGCGACGACGACCGCCGAGCTGGTCGCAGCCGGCAAAGCGGCCATCATGGTCCCGTTTCCGCTGGCGGCGGACGATCACCAGCGCCGGAACGCCGAGGCGCTTCAGTCAGCGGGCGGTGCTCGAATGTTGCTGCAAAGAGATTTGACCGGCGGGAAACTTGCGAAGGACATCCTATCGTTCGTGGCTAATCCGAACGAGATCTCGCAAATGGAAACGGCCAGCCGCGGAATGGCACGACGCGATGCAGCGGCAGCTACGGTCGACCTGATGGTGGAGTTGGTTGAAGGGAAGTAGGAAGGCGGCAGGAAGCAGGAAGCAGGAGGCAGGAGGCAGGAGGCGGTCGCTACCGGGCTGAAATTGGCAATCGGCAATTGGCAATCGGAAATGCGTTGGCAATCGGCAATGAAATATGTTTAGGCGAATTCAAATAGTTCACTTCGTTGGCGTAGGGGGCATAGGTATGTCCGGAATCGCTGAAGTGCTCGCGAACCTGGGCTTCTGTGTTTCGGGCTCCGACCAGAAAAGGTCAGAGGCGATCGATCGCCTGCAACTGCTGGGAGTTGATTTCAAAGAAGGCCACAGCGCGGAGAACGTTGGCAATGCTCATGTGGTGGTGCGATCGACTGCGGTGCGCGATGACAATCCGGAAATCGTGGAAGCGCGCCGCCGGCTGATTCCGGTGATTCCGCGGGCGGAGATGCTGGCGGAGCTAATGCGGCTGAAACCTTATTCGGTCGCCGTTGCCGGCTCCCACGGAAAGACAACGACTACCTCTATGGTGGCAACGGTGCTGGGCAGCGCGAATCTCGATCCGACTTTTGTGGTGGGTGGTGTGGTGCGCGCTTACCGATCAAACGCGCGCCTGGGAAAAAGCGATCTGATGGTAGTTGAAGCTGACGAGAGCGATCGTTCGTTCCTGATGCTTTCGCCAACGATTGCCGTGGTAACGAACATTGATCGAGAACACATGGACTACTACCACGACATGGACGATGTTCGTAAATGCTTCGTAAGTTTCGTCAATAAGGTACCTTTCTATGGCGCAGCCGTCCTCTGCCTGGACGATCCGAATGTGCAGGCGGTAATTCCCGATATTGAGCGGCGGCGAGTCACCTATGGATTGAGCGCGCAGGCAGACGTCTCAGCACACGGTATCCGTTTCGATCACGCGTTTGGATCAAGCTTTACCGTCTGGAGCGGAACAGAGGTGATCGGGGAAGTGACGTTGCGCGTGCCCGGCATGCATAACGTCTATAACTCCCTGGCGGCGATCGCCGTCGGCTTGGAACTTCAGGTTCATTTCGATCAGATCGCCAAGGCTTTGGGCGAATTCACCGGAGCGGATCGCCGCTTTCAGTTTAGGGGTGAAGAGGCCGGCGTAATGGTCGTTGACGATTACGGTCATCATCCGACGGAAGTAAAAGCGACGTTGGCGGCGGCGAAAATTGGCGCGCCCGGAAAGCGCATCGTTGTGCTTTTTCAGCCGCATCGCTACACGCGCACCCAGGACCTGATGGAGGAGTTCGCGCGTGCATTCAACAATGCCGACGTCCTGCTGGTTACGGATATCTACGCAGCCAGCGAGAATCCGATTGAAGGAATCGATGGCGAGGTATTGACCGAAAGGATTAAGAGTTACGGTCACAAGGATGCGAAGTATGTTGGCGCGGTCGAGGATGCAGCCGAGGTGCTGCGCGAAAGTGTTCGCGCTGGCGATCTCGTTATCACCCTCGGTGCGGGCACCGTGTACCGCATCGGCGATCAATTGCTGGAACTTCTGCGCGGGCGTACTGATGCGCATACGGCATAGCTAAATGGCAAATGAAACTGTTAGCAGTGTGGATCTGCGAAAGCGCGATGAGGCGATCGAAGAAATCGCTTCGCGGCTAAAGGTGCGCGCTGAGCGAGGCCGCCGCTTTGCCGAGTTAACAAGTTTGCGTGTCGGGGGTGCGATCGATTGGGTCATATCTCCGGAAACCGAGGAACAGGCCGCAGTTGTGGTCCAGGCCCTGGATAGCGCGGGCGTGGCGTGGAGAGCGCTCGGGTCCGGCAGCAACGTGCTCGCTGACGACGACGACCATCATTACGTTGTCCTGAGTCTGAAAGAGTTGAAAGGCGAACCCCATTTCGAAGGCGATCGAGTTTCGGTGAGCGCCGGCTATTCGCTGCCGCGCTTGTGCATCGACGCCGGGCGGCGCGGCCTGGCGGGAATAGAAGGACTGGGCGGAATTCCCGGGACGGTGGGGGGAGCTCTTTGGATGAATGCGGGCGCGTACGGGAACGAAATTGGCACCGTAACGGAAAGCGTCAGAGTAGCGCGCGCTGGCCGCGTGATGGCGGTGCCGGGTCGAGAGATCACCTGGGACTATCGACACACTTCTTTTTCCGAAGGCGAGTTGCTCCTGGGCGCAACGCTGCTGCTGCGTCCTGACGATCCGGAAAAAATACGCGAGCGAATGGAAGACGCGAAGAGCAAGCGGCTGGCTACACAACCGCACGGCGCCCGCTCAGCCGGTTGCTTCTTCAAGAATCCGCCGGACAGCGCCATGGGTACCGGCAAGATCATCGATGAAATGGGCATGAAAGGATCACGACGCGGTGGCGCTGTGGTGTCACCCAAACACGCAAATTTCATCGTGACGGAAGGGGATAACGCTCAAGCGTCGGATGCGCTCGCCCTGGCAGAGGAGATTCGCGAACGCGTGAAACGGGAGCACGGAATTGATCTGGAATATGAGGTGGAGCTGTGGCGCTCTCGGCCCCAGGCAGCCGGCCCTGATGAAGTTAACGAAAGGGACAAACGCTCTTGAAAGAACAAGTAATTACAGCTAGAGGCGCACGCCGCACTCAGCCCAAAGGTCGATCGGCGACTTTCATGCAGCGACCCGCACGCCGCGATCGCGGCGGTCCCACGCGTGCGAATGGTGGTTTGCTTCGCCGCATCTTTGCGTTCCTTCCGATGTTCGCAAAAATAATCCTGGTCATCGGTACGGCGGTGCTTGTTTTTGTCGGATATCGCACGGCGTCGTCTGCTTCAGTATTCCAGGTTCGAAGAGTTGATGTGGCTGGGACATCGCGCACGTCTGCCGACGAGATTAGTACGCTGGTGCGGCGCGCGGCTGGTAAGGCCGGCGTTTGGCGAGCTGACCTGCCGGCGATTAGCGCCGAACTGGAACGGTTGCCGGGAGTGAAGACGGCAGTCGTCTCGCGAGTTCTGCCGGACGGTTTGCGCGTGCGCATCAATGAGCGCGTGCCCGTCGGCGTGGTGCGCACTTCGGCCGGTCATTTTGTGTGGACGGACGCAGATGCAGTTCTGCTCGGAGAGATGTTGCCCACCGATCATATTCCGTCCTTCTTCGTGCGTGGATGGAACGAAGATGCAACCGAAGAGGCGCGCGTTGAAAATGTCGAGCGCATTCAAAAGTACCTGGAGCTCGCCCGAGAATGGGATGCCGCCGGTTTGTCTGAGCGGGTTAGTGAAGTGAATTTGATCGATGTACGCGACATTCGAGCGCAACTTGCCGGCGCGGATTCGCAGATAGAATTGCGCTTGGGTGGGCAGGAACCCGGCAAGCGTTTGAGAGAAGCGCTCAAAGTGCTGGACGGTTATCGCCAGGTTCCGCAGGGCGCGCTGATTACTTATGTGGATCTGACGCAGGGCAACAGGGCGATCGTTGGTTACGGCACCGGCGCGCAGATTTCCGCCGTCGGAGATAACACAGGAAACGAGGACAGCGCTTCCCAATCGCCCGCCCAGAATGCCGGCACTCAGGTAAGGAACGCCGCCAGCACTAATGGCGTTGGCAGTTCTCGCGACAGAAGTAATGGGAAGCCCAATGGCAGGAAGTCGGAAATGGGACCGGCCGGCGACAAAAGCAAATCACACGATGAAGCAAAGGCCCTGACTCGGTCACGTCGCACTGGCTGAGGCCGGCGACAATAAGGAGCGAAGCTGAATGGCCAAGCGCGCGCACCACACGGTGGGATTAGACATCGGGACCAGCAAAGTGACGTGTATCGTCGGCGAACCCGGCGAGACCGGACTGTTGGAGATAGTGGGAATTGGAGAGTCGGAAGCACGTGGTCTGCGCAAGGGCGTTATCGTCAATCCTGAAGCTGCTGTTGACGCCATCAAGCGTGCGGTTGAAGAGGCGGAGAGAATGAGCGGTTTGGAGGCCGAAGAGGTGACCATCAATCTGGCCGGGTCGCACATTATCGGCTTTAACGGCCAGGCCATAGTGGCCGTGTCCGGCCGCGATCGGGAAATCGTAGCCGACGATGTGCGGCGCGCGATTGATTCAGCCTGCGCCATCCAACTGCCGGCCGGACGCGAGATTGTGGATCGCCTGCCACAGGAATTCATCGTGGACGACCAGGACGGCATTAACGATCCGATTGGCATGATGGGAGCCCGCCTCGCAGTCAAAGTTCATATCGTCACCAGCCCCGTAACGGCGCGTCAGAATGCCATTAACGCCGTCAATCGAGCCGGCCTGGTGGTGGCGGACATGGTGCTCGAACAGCTTGCGGCGGCAGAAGCTTCGTTGAGTGACGACGATAAGGAATTCGGAGCCGCGCTGGTGGATATTGGCGCTGAAACAACCGGGCTGGTCGTGTATCAGCGGGGTGCAGTGCAGCACACCGCTGTGTTTCCACTGGGCGGTTCGCACTTTACGAATGACATTGCCTTTGGGCTGCGCACTCCCATCCCCGAAGCGGAAAGAATCAAGCGCGCAGTTGGCTGCGCCTCGAGTGGCTCGCTGTCAGATTCGCAGCGAGGCGAGTTGGTTGAAGTGCCTTCGGTTGGAGGTCGCGCGCCGCGACAGCTCTCGCGTCAGATTCTCTGCGACATATTGCAGCCACGCGCCGAAGAAGTTTTGATGCACGTCGCTGATGAAATCAAAGACTCCGGTTGGGAGCGCCAACTATCCAGTGGAGTAGTCCTGACCGGCGGCGGCGCGTTGTTGGAAGGAATGGTTGAAATCGCTGAACAGGTTTTCGACGCGCCAGTACGCGTTGGTTATCCCGAGCGCGACCGCTTCGGCGGCCTGGTCGAAGATATTCAAAGTCCATCGTGGACGGCAGCCGCCGGCCTCGCCCTTGTGTCGCAGCGCGCTCAGACTCTGGAGTTGCGCGCAGGCGCGGCAAAAAGAGGCACGACAGGCAAGCTGACACATTTCGTCTCAAAATTTCGCAATCGTTTCAGTAGTATTATTTGACTAGTTGTTGTATGCTGGCGCGCCGATCGGCACAATATGTAGTCCGCAAGATATAGATGCCTATGACGGAACCAGCCCAATATAAACGAAAACGGCCTTGGAAGCCTTCCCGCTTTGGGAGAGAGGAAGTAACCATGACACCTGAAGTCCGCGAGCCGGCCAAAGGCATCAATATCTTCATCGACGACGAGCCGCCGATTACCGGAGCACGCATTAAAGTAATCGGCATCGGCGGCGGCGGCGGCAATGCCGTCAATCGAATGATCGAGTCGGGGATCGAGGGAATCGAGTTCATTGTGGCGAACACCGACTTGCAGGCATTGAAGCGCTCGAGGGCCCCTATCAAGATCCAACTTGGCGGCCGGCTGACCAAGGGGCTGGGCGCCGGAGCAGATCCGGGGGTCGGTCGCGAAGCCGCGCTTGAAGACACGGACAAGATCATTGAAGTTCTGGAAGGCGCGGACATGGTCTTCGTTACGACCGGTCTGGGCGGCGGCACCGGTACGGGTGGAGCGCCGATCATCGCGTCGCTGGCCACTGAGCTCAACGCCCTGACTGTGGCCGTGGTAACCAAGCCGTTTCACTTCGAAGGGCGGCGCCGGATGCTACAAGCAGAAGAGGGGCTGCGAGAGCTGCATGAGTGTGTCGATACCGTAATCACTATTCCCAACGAGCGTCTTCTTCATACCGTGGACAAGAACGCGCCTCTGGGCGATGCGTTTCGGGTTGCTGATGATGTCCTGCGCCAGGCGGTCCAGGGAATCAGCGATTTGATCACCGTTCCCGGATTGATCAATCTCGATTTTGCCGACGTGAAAACGATCATGGCTGGCATGGGCATGGCCCTGATGGGAGCTGGCCGAGCCAGCGGCGCAAACCGGGCCGTCGAAGCTACGCAACAGGCGATCTCTTCGCCTTTGCTGGAAGAAGCTACGATTCAGGGCGCCCGCGGAGTGCTGATAAACATCACGGGCGGACCCGACCTGACCCTTTATGAAGTCAACGAAGCTTCGTCCATAATCCGGGAAGCGGCGGACGAAGACGCGACTATTATTTTTGGCGCCGTGATCGACGAAACGATGCGAGACGAAATGAAGATCACGGTTATCGCAACCGGATTTGCCAGAGAAACAATCACCATGACCTCATCGCCGGCAAGTGTTCCTCAAACGGTGGCTCCCCCGCGCTATACTCAGCGGCCCGGTGACGACTTGACGCGAACCGGTGTGAACTCGCGTACGGACGATCTGGATGTGCCGACTTTCATTCGCAAGAAAGCGGACTAGGGTCAGAGGTCAGAGGTCAGAGGTCAGAAGTCAGAAGTCAGAGGTCAGAAGTCAGAGATCAGAAGTCAGAATTTACGACTGTCCGCTATTGCAACTGAAAACTAATAACTAATAACTGACCACTGACCACTGACCACTGACCACTGATCTCCGACCTCTGACCACTGACCTCTGACCTCTGACCTCTGGCTCTCCCGTTGCCTTTGCTTTTTTTGAATGGCTCGTGTAGCATGTCGCTCAATCCCTGATATTTAATTACGGATTAAGTTTTCACTTCTCTCCTCGAAGGCCGTCGCCTGCGAGAGTAAGTAAAGAATCCCCATCATGCTCAGAGGTGCCGGAATGTGCCTGACAGGGAAGGGCGTGCATTCCGTCTTAACCGATGGAGGTAGAAAGTCACAGTGAATCGCAAACTTATACGAACAACTTTGGCCGACATAAAGGCTAAGGGACGAGAGATGCCGCCCCAGAGGCCGCGCCACAATGGCAGTCCTCCTCGCGGTGGCAGCGATGGATCACATACTTCGCCACGGCCCGCGCCGCAAGCGTCATCGGTTCAGGTGCGCAAACGCGTTCCTCCTCCGATGGAAACCAACGCCGAGATCTTCTATTACAAGAAGCAGATCGACGCGCATACGCCGATGATAATTGTGCTGCAGGATGGGGAGGAGATCGAGGGTACCATCGAATGGTATGATCGCAGTGCTCTCAAAGTGAATCGCAAGTCGGCGCCAAATCTTCTCGTTCTCAAACACAACGTCAAGTACATGTACAAGGCTGAAGAGCGCGTAGCGCAATAGCCCCGACTCGCGGGAGCTTTAGGCACGAACGACACGCCGGGGGTTTCACCGCCCGCCAGCATCATCCGTGTTAAGCCATGGCAGATTTGCCGCACAGCCCAACCCACGGTCACCGGTCGCGGCGGTCCCTGCCTCGTATCGGAATTACGATGGGTGACCCGGCGGGAATTGGCCCCGAGGTCGTTCTAAAAGCCGTTGCCGAAGACGATATCCGCCAGACCTGCGTGCCGGTAATCATTGGGGACGCACAGTTGCTGGCTCATACTGCGCGAACTCTTGATCTTCAGAGCGGCTACGACATCATACGCAAGGGCGAGCCGCTGCCGGACTATCTCGACTCGCCAGTCATTTTTCATTTGGACAACATCGGCGGTTACATCGAGCCGGGCATCGAGTCAGGGGCCGCGGGCAAGGCGGCGGCAGGTTACATCGAGTCAGCCGTAGAGTTGTGCGCCGCCGGACGCATCGACGCCATCGCCACCGCGCCCATCAACAAGAGAGCGCTGTTCCTGGGCGGCTACAGTTTTCCGGGCCACACTGAATTCCTCGCGCACCTGACCGGGGCTGAGGACTATGCAATGGGTTTCGTGGCGGCGAATCTACGGGTAGTTTTATTGTCCACGCACGTGCCGCTTTCCGAGGCCATCAGGATGGTCCAGCGCGGGCGGGTGGAAAAGAGAATCAGGCTCGCGCATCATGAGCTGCGGCGCTGGGGAATCGAACGACCGCGCCTGGCAGTTGCGGCGCTGAATCCGCACGGAGCGGAGGGTGGTTTGTTTGGAGTTGAAGAAGCGTCGGAGATCGTTCCGGCTATTGAAGCCTGCCGCGTCGCTGACGACATCAACGTGACGGGACCGTTTCCGGCTGACACCGTTTTCCTGCGAGCTTCTCGCGGAGAATTCGACGCGGTCATCGCCTGCTATCATGATCAAGCAATGATTCCGGTAAAGTGTCTTTCATTCGGCGAAGCCGTTAACGTGACGCTGGGGTTGCCATTTATTCGCACCTCAGTAGATCACGGGACCGCTTTCGACATCGCGGGCAAAGGTTTGGCAGAACATTCCAGTATGGTGGCGGCGATCAACCTGGCGGCGGAGCTTTCCGCGCGCGCCGGCGAGAGCAGCCGTGCCGTGGAGGTCTAGTCGACAAGAATATGAACGATTCCCGGAAACTTGAAAAAAAAGACGCGCGCCGCATCATCGTCGCTGATGATGACCCGGCCATACTCCGGCTGGTTACGACGATTCTGGAGAAGGAAGGTTATACCGTCGTTACCGCTCGCGACGGGCGTGAAGCGTACAAACTTTTGCAGGAAGATCAGGGCTTCACCGCAGCCGTATTCGATGTCGTAATGCCGCACATCTCCGGACCCGAGCTGGTTCGCTACATGAAAACCGAAAAGCGGTTGATGAAGATTCCGGTGATGATGATGACTGCCGAGCAGGATCCAAAACTTTCTTCTGACAGCTTTGCCGCCGGCGCCGTCGTGTTCCTGCCGAAACCATTCACCACCGCTCAACTTCAAATAATGCTGCGTATGTTGATTGGCAAGAGCGCAGCCCAACAATAAACCCAGGTGGACACGCAACGATTGCCCTCCTCAGTGTTTGCGGCCGGCGTCGTTCGCTTGGGCTTTCCAGGAGTTCGATCATGACTCGACGACAATTTGCTTTGATTGTTTCAGGCGCCTGCCTGATCGCGCTGGCGATAGTAGCGGTTTTGGCTGAACGCCATGCCAACGCAGCCGGAGACTTAACGCCCAAAGAAGCGCGGAAAGTAATCGCGCGCATGGCCGGTATAGAGCTGCCGTCCGATGCGGTGCGAATCAAAGATATTTCACCCATGGGGAATTCAGCAGTGGTCGTCGCGCAAGTGGAAACGGCCTTTCGCCTGACGAAGGGCGACGCCGGGAAATGGCGCGTTGCCGAAATTCGCACCGGGGACCGGAAATGGGAAGACGTTGACACGCTGGTGCGGGCGCTCAATAACGAAAAGGCAGCGCGCGCGCGTTCCGAAATGGAAGCCGTGGCGACGGCCCTCAAAGCCTTTCAAAGGGAACGCGGGTTTTATGTAGTTTCCGATAGCATGGGCGCACTTATGGACCATCTGAGCCCGGCATATATTACGACTGTAATTCGCGTCGATCCCTGGCATCAACCTTACCAGTATGAAGGCGATCGCGGCGGGTTCATCTTGCGTTCCACCGGCCCCGACGGAAAGCCAAATACCGCTGATGATATAGTCGTCGCTCAGCGTAACGGCTAGTAGGACAGGCATTCCTGGCTGTTATCCTTTTCTGTCGAACCTAGCTTCCTGTCCTTTCGTAATACCATCAAAGGGGCGAAAACAGATGTATTGTTCCTCGTGCGGCGCAGCAGTAAACCCGGGCTTGAGCTACTGCAATCGCTGCGGGGCCGAGGTAGGCGCCAAAGAACGCAGCGCTAACAAGCTGTCGGAGTTGTCGGCGGGTTCTCTGGTATGGGCCATCGTCGCGATCACAATCGTTGGTGTTGGCGCGACCCTGGCCTTTCTCGGGCAGTTGAAGGAGGCACCACAATTCGCGGGACAGATCATGGGGTTTTCTGTGCTAAGTCTTCTTATCGTACTAGCCACGGAGATTCTATTCATCTGGTTGTTATTACGCTCGAAGACGGGCACCAAAGGAGCCGCCGGCGATCCAGGTCAACTCAAGGGCACACCTGCTCTGCGAGAACTTGATCTGGGCCAGGCGCATGGGCTCCCCGCGTCGACGGGGAGCGTAACCGAGCATACCACGCGCACCCTGGAACCGATCCCCAGTCGAAAAGCAAAATAGACGCACCCGCTCATCAATAAACATTTACCCACCATCCAATTTGTAAACATCTTGACTGCTATTACCGCCGGTGTTAGGTTTCAATCGGGCCCAACGCGGGCCGACTTGCTTTTCTAAAGAGGGAACCGTGATTGCGGGACGCAGGCTTTTAGTTGCAGACGACTCACTTACCATTCAAAAGGTCGTTGACCTTACTTTTTCAGATGAAGGAATGGAGGTCACGGCTGTCAGTGATGGCGATCAGGCCATCGACAAGCTCGAAGAGGTCGCTTTTGATGTGGTTCTCGCGGATGTGTTTATGCCCGGACGCAATGGCTATGAAGTCTGCGCCGCCATCAAACACAATGAGCGATTTCACAACATTCCTGTTATGCTTCTGGTCGGCTCTTTCGAGCCATTCGATGAAGCTGAGGCGCGCCGGGTAGGCGCGGACGATGTCTTGACGAAGCCCTTCCAATCAATTCGACAACTCGTGAACCGGGTTGGCACACTCCTGGGCGGAAGCCCCGCCGGAGCGGAAGCGCCCACGCAAAGGCTTTCGGCCCTTGGTCTGGAGCGCAGTGAAGAGCCGGCTGCGGAAGCACAGAGCCAGGACGAATTGATGAGCACTGCTGAGCTTGAGCTGACCACAGCCGACACTCTGCCATTATCTGAATCACAAACAGAACACCCACACACGCTGGCGCACGAAAGCGATAACGCTTTGACCGCAAAAGAATCTCAGCCGGAAATGGAGGCGGCCGAAAGCTTTTCGGCGAGCAACTCGGCCTTCGATGAGGAGACAGCTTCATGGGCCGAGGTCCTGGCAAGCAACTCAGAGCCTGCGGTACGGGAACGCGATACTGAACCGACTTTTCAAGTAGAACACATGGACAACACCAGCAAACGACCGCGGGTCGCGGGGGGCGCAGACGAGTCTGATGATGGGCTCCTGGACTTGGGCGATTTTGATTCTCAACCCGCTGCGTATTCACTTGATGACGCCATCCTGGAGATTGAAGAAGAAGCTCCGGCAACTTTCCCGGGCTTTGACGTTCAGCCGGCGGCACTGGAAGCAGAAAGCATCAGCTCAGTTACTGCGCGTGAAAGCTTAAAGCTCGACGACCGTTCCTACGAGGCTGAATTCGCACCGGAGTGGTCCGGCAGCCCACCCCGCCTGGCCCCGGAGTATGCGACGACTGACCGGGAGTCGGGGAGTGGAAATCCGCCGCAGGATTCGGACTGGCAAATCGTGCCGCGCGCGGTCACCTTTGAGCGCGGTACCAAGGAGGAGGAGTTGGCCCCTTCTTATGATCAGCGGCCGTCTTCATACCAGGCCGAATCAGGTGAGCCGGGCGGCACACTTTATGAACGCCGCCAGAATGTTCAGGAGGGTACGACAATGGATCGTTTGTCTCCCGAAGACATTGACGCCATCGCGCGCCGGGTCGTCGAACAAATATCCGACAAAGTAGTGCGCGAGATTGCCTGGGATGTCGTGCCCGATCTCGCCGAGCTCTTGATCAAGCAGCGCCTCGAGGAAAAGAACTGAACCGGCACTCCACGAGCGGTGTTTCCGCATCACTCGTTACTCCTCCAATTAGCACGCCGTATCTCTGTCCTGAGTCCCGCGACCTGATTACCATTCCGATTTCGGATCCACCATTCAGGGCGTTGACTAGTTCCAACTGCCCGTTATAGCCTTACCGCGCTCAAGCCAACTCCCACAGGCTGAATGGAGTTCTGGATGAAATCCCTGTCCCTTTGGCTCACCAGAAAAGCAAAAGTTTTTCTGCTCCTGGGCGTCAGTCTTTGTCTGCCCTCTACTATTCTTGCTCAGGAGAATATTTCCGCTCAAAGCAAGACGCTCTATGATCAGATAAAGACTTTCTCCCTAACTGGAGGCTCAGCCGAGGTAGCAGGTCTTTCCTTGAAGCGAGACCGCCTGGATATGACCTTCGACGGCACCTTCTACTTCACCGGGCCGGTGCAGGGACACGTCACTGGAGCTGTATTTTTTGGCTCCGGCAGGTTCGTGGCTGCAGTGCCACCAGGTGAGTTCGAGAAAGACAACGTAAAGCGTCTGCTGGGAGCGGAGATCGTTGAGTCGGATTTCAAAACCGCAGTTCTAAGGTTTTCCGACGATACCTTCGAGTTGATTGGCAAGAACCGTCATGATGCACCCGCGAACGATCAGGCGCAAAAGATTGCTTCCGAAGTTGACGCAAAAATTCTCAAACAGACGGGGGCTAACCTGTCAGCGCGGGTTGCCTTATCAATCCTGAACGATGAGAAGCCCGGCTTCTTTTTCGCCAACTTCGACGGCGGCCGGCGCGAGCGTTTTAGCGCCTTGCTCGACTACCAGGATCGCATTCCCGTCGCAAATTTTGGTCTTAACGGCGGTGAAAAGGGGTTGATTTTCGCTTACGATTCCTCCGAATACAACAATGAAATTTGGATGGCCTTCTACGGGGCCGAAGACTACAAGCGGGGCACCGTTACTTATTCAGATGTTAATGATCTCATCGACATCGCTCATTACGACATGAACCTCGACTTACGCGAGCACAAGAAGTATTTGCGTTTGTCGGCCCGGATCGATTCGCAGGTTCGTTATCCGAATATACGCGCAGTGCCTTTCGCCATTGGTGAATCGCTCGGCGAAGCGGAGAGTCAAAGACTCAAAAAGCAGTTACGTCTGAAACAGGTTCGTCTTGGTGGGGCCGACCTTGCCTGGGCTCAGGAAGACTGGGAGGGTGGCTTTACTGTGTTCTTACCGGGGCCGGTCGCTGCGGGTCAAGGCCTCGAGTTTGAGGTAACCCTGGAAGGCGATTTCATGTATGACGCTGAGTCGGTGGACAACTGTTTTTACCCACGCTCGAACAGTACATGGTTTCCGCGTCATGGCTATCTCGATCGCGCCGGCTTTGATTTAACATTTCGCCATCCCAAACGTTTACTTATCGCCAGCGTCGGCGAACGAATCAGCGAAGCACCCGACCCTGAAGATAAGAGCGCCGTGATCACGAAGTACCACATGGCGCAGCCAATCGCGCTGGCAACGTTCGCGCTGGGCATTTTCGAACGTCACAAGGACACCGTGAAGTGGGAGAAAGGTTGGGACCCGATTCCACTGGAATTCAACTCGCTACCTGGCGGAATCAAAGCCATCAAGGAAGACTTCATACTGGCAGAGCTGAGCAATTCGTTGCGTTATTTCAGTCTGCTATTTGGCAAGTATCCTTATCCGACGTTTGGCGCCGCCTTTCATCCATTCGGATTCGGGCAGGGCTTCCCCACCTTGCTGATGATTCCCGCGACTGATCGGGCCGGCAAGTTCACCTACGTCTTCATAGCTCACGAAACCGCGCATCAATGGTGGGGCGACGTCGTCACCTGGCGTTCTTATCGCGACCAGTGGTTGAGCGAAGGGTTTGCCGAGTATTCCGGCATTCTTTATACAGGGGTCAGAGAAGGCAACGGCGCGCGCGATGAGTTGCTGAGACGGGCGCGGTCGTCTTTGAAAGACCCCCCGGTAACCAAGACGGGCGTCGGGAAGGGACGGCTGGTAGATGTCGGTCCGATCATTCTTGGTCACCGCCTGGACACCAGCAAGACGCAGGGCGCTTATCAAACTTTGATTTACAACAAAGGAGCGCTCGTCTTGCATATGCTTCACTTTCTGCTCAGCGATCCCTCGACCGGGGACGACAAGCCCTTCTTTGACATGATGACTGACTTCGTCAACCGCTATCGCGATCAGTTCGCCTCTACCGACGACTTTCGCCGCGTGGCCAATGAACACTTTGCCGTATCACCACTGGGGCGATTGTACCGGCTCAATAATCTGGATTGGTTTTTCAAGGAGTGGGTCTATCATTCCGACATGCCGTCCTACAAAATGGAATACTCAGTGCAAGAGCTGCCGGAAGGTAAAGCGATGCTGACCGGAACTGTGACACAGGAAAATGTGCCGAACGATTGGTTCATGATTCTGCCGGTGGTGATTTCGTTTGGCGGCAAACAGGAAGCGCACGGAACGGTTCACGCGCTGGGCCCCAGGGCTGAGTTCCAGATCAAACTGCCGGCCCGGCCGGCGAAAGTCGAGCTCGATCCGCAGCACTGGATTATCTCCGAAAAAACTTCCACCAGCGGAAAGTAGAAAACCTCTCCGGCGAACCCACCGCTTTATTGCAATTCGAAGGCTTTAATATTGGCCTTACCTCGCATTCTCATTGCATTCCCCAGAACCCGTGGAACCCGTGCTCTGCTATCACTTTCCTCCCGAGTAAGGGACAAACTCTCGTGTGCTCATTACGTTTCCTGATGCGCGGTGCATCATGAATGTCCGAGGTCGGGTTGAACGACCCGCTTCAGCACGCGAGGCTTCTTCTGCAGAGTGAGGGGGGGAACGAACGATGTTGACTCAAGCGACCAAGCGGTCCACTTACAATTTTATTCAACGAGTGCCCGACAGCTCGCCGCGCCAGACGCTGCAGGCCCTGGCCACAGCGCTACAGGGTCACGATCCTGAAACCTATGAGCATTCCCGCCGGGTCGTCGCCTTCAGTCTGCGACTGGCTCGTCAGTTCTGTCTCAATCGCGTGCAAATCGAATCGCTGGCCCTCGGCGCCTTGTTCCACGATATCGGCAAGATACGTGTGCCGGATGCAATCCTGCACAAACCCGGCAAACTAACTGAGGCAGAGTGGCTTCGCATGCGCAACCATCCGCTGTACGGGCAACAGATTTTGTCGGGGAAAGAGTTTCTGGAAGACGCGTCGCGAGTGGTGGTCCAACATCATGAAAAGTGGGACGGCTCAGGTTACCCATGGGGCCTGGCGGGAACAGCGATTGATCGCAACGCCCGCATATTCGCCCTGGCAGATGCTTTCGATGCCATGACGAGCGATCGTGTGTACAGTGCCGGAAAATCCTACGAAGAGGCTGCGGCAGAAATAACCCGGGCGGCAGGTACTCACTTTGATCCGGAGGTAGTGGAAGCTTTCTCTTCGATACCCCGACAGGAATGGTGTCAGTACGGCCTGCGTTAGCGCCAGTTCGCAGCTGTGCCGCTTGATGTGCGGAAGGTCTCTGACCTTCCGGCATCGTCATAAACTCGGTGAGCTATGCCCAGTTTGGGGCGCAGCCCCGATAATCAAGAAGAGAGCATTATCGGTGGGGCATAGCCACCACCGCACATCAGGCGGCAAAGCCGCACTCCCAAGCGATCGATTCCATTAGGGGTAGTGTATTCGTTTCACGCCAGGGCGCTGAGAAGGAAAATACTGGAGGCGCAAAGAGGACAAGCTCGTCAAACTTTGCGCCTTCGTTCTTCAGTTCTTAGCGCCTTTGCCTGAAACGGACACTGCACGTTGGACACTTCAGCCAAAAAGAGCGACCATGTTTCTTCCCCTGCCGAAAATTATCAAGAGGGTTAAGAGAAATGCCTAACATGCAGGTGATGCGCTGCCCATCCTGCGGCGCGAACAACCGAGTGGATCGCGAAAAGATTGAACAGGGGAATGAACCTGTCTGCGGCCGGTGCAAAAAGCCTCTGTCCCTTTCGAATAAACCGTTGACAGTCACCGACTCAAGTTTTGCTGCTGAGGTCGAGCAGTCGCCGCTGCCGGTGTTGCTCGACATGTGGGCGCCCTGGTGTGGCCCGTGCCGGATGATTGCGCCGGTGCTTGAAGAGTTGGCGGTTGAGGTGGCGGGGCGCGTGCGAATAGTAAAACTCAATGTGGACGAAAATCCTGTGACCGCAAATCGCTTCAACGTTCGCAGCATTCCGACTTTGCTGGTGCTCAAAGCCGGTCGCGAAGTTGATCGCATTGTTGGAGTGCAAAGCAAGTCAGAGCTGATGCGACGACTGCAACGAGTAACAGCCCAGGGCGCGTCCGCATAGATGGAATAGCGCAGTCAGGAAGGGGGCCTGCCCCCGCTCTTGTCTTATTGTTGATCTCTTTAACCACCATGAAAGACAGCGGGGGCATGCCCCCTTCCTGACTGCGGGTATTCCCTGAAGTTACCATTCACCATTTACCATTCACGATCCATGAAAGCCATTCAAGTCTCCCAGGTCGGTGGTCCCGAGGTGCTACAGCTCGTCGAGCTGCCGATTCCTAATCCCAAACCAAATGAAGCCCTGGTGCAGATCAAAGCTGCGGGCGTGAACTTCATCGACGTCTATTTTCGCGAAGGCCGCTATCCCGCACCGCTCCCTTTCATCAATGGCCAGGAAGCCGCTGGTATCGTTACTGCCAGAGGCGCCAATGTCATCAATGTGAAGGTCGGAAACCGCGTAGCCTATGCCGGCGCGCTGGGAAGTTATGCGGAGTACGCTTCAGTCCCCGCGGATCGTCTGGTGAAAATCCCAGACAAGCTCGACTTCAATCAGGCTGCTGCCGCCATGCTGCAAGGGATGACGGCGCATTACCTCAGCCACAGCACCTATCCGATTAAAGCCGGCGAGACCGCCCTGGTCCATGCGGCCGCCGGCGGAGTAGGTTTACTCCTGGTCCAAATGTGCAAACTGCTCGGCGCGCGTGTAATCGGCACCGCGGGTTCGGAAGAGAAGGCCCAGCTCGCGCGCGATGCCGGTGCCGATGAAGTGATCATCTATACCGGGAAGGACTTTGAGGAGGAAACCAAGCGGCTGACGCAAGACAAAGGCGTTCACGTAGTTTATGACGGGGTAGGGAAGGACACGTTTGATAAGGATCTGAATGTCCTGCGACCGCGCGGCTACCTGGTGCTCTTCGGCGGCTCGAGTGGCGCGGTCCCGCCCTTCGATTTATTGACGCTAACTCAGAAGGGCTCGCTCTACCTCACTCGCCCCAGCCTGCAACACTACATTGCCACTCGCGCGGAACTCGAACAGCGGTCCAACGATGTCCTGCAGATGATTGTGCGCGGCGAACTAAAACTGCGCATACACAAAGCCTACCCCCTCGCCGAAGCCCAACAAGCCCACCGCGATCTCGAAAGCCGCAAAACCACCGGCAAGCTATTGCTAATTCCTTGATCAAAGGTCAGAAGTCAGAAGTCGAAAAGCAGATGCTCTCTAATGCTCGGGGTTGCTTGCCTGACCTCTGATCTCTGACCTCTGATCTCTGATCTCTGGCAGTATCGGATCTCCTACATTCGGTGCACGAAATGGGTACTTTTTATCGTCGAAAATCCCCATATTTTCCAAGGAAATAAGTGGCACAAGGGTTGCAATTTCCCAATTGAAACGGAGGGAAGGATCAAAACGGAGGGAAATATGAAAAAGACACTTGGCAGCGCTCTGATAGCGCTTGCGTTTGTTTTCGGAATAATTGCTACGACGAGCATGAGGGCCAGCGCGCAGTGGCGAGATGATCGCGGCTACGGCGGCTACAACAACCAGCAGGTACAGCAGGGCTTCCAGTACGGCGTCAACACAGGCGCCAGCGACGCTCAACGGCGTCAGAACTACAGTCCACAACGTTCACGCTATTATCGGGACGCTCCGACGCAAGCTTTCCGGGATGGCTTTGTGCGGGGCTACGATGAAGGGTATCGACAGTACTCGGGCGCTTATGGCAACGGTGGTTACCGGAACGGAAATGGTGGGTACCGAAATGATCCGTATTATGGAAACGATCCATACGGAAACGGCGGCTACAACAACCAGGAGATTAACGCCGGTTACCAGCAGGGCATAAACACCGGCGCCAGCGACGGACGAAGCGGCAAGAACTATAGTCCGCAGCGATCGCGCTACTACCAACGAGCCTCGACCCAGGCCTATCGTGAAGGCTTTGTGCGGGGTTATGACGAGGGCTATCGGCAATACTCGAGGAACGGTAGCTATAGAAGGAACAACGGGGCTGCTACGGCTGCGCAGATCCTGGGCCAGATCTTTGGTCGACCTTACTAAGGATCGCTTTTGAAACTTTTGGGTAGGCAACTTTGTTGTCCTATCCACACGATGCCGCGACGAAAGTCGCGGCATTTTTTTGTCAGAGTACCTATTTCACGCCCTCAGCGTGATGAACCGGCCGCGGCTTTGCCGCTTGATGTGCGGAAGGTCTCTGACCTTCCGAAATCTGGAAGTCTCAACTGGGGCTACGCCCCACAATTGGGCTGAGCCCAAATTTATTCGGGAAACGTGACGGAAGGTCGAAGACCTTCCGCACATCAGACGGCAGAGCCGCGGGCGTCCTCCTGGGTTGCAGTTACTGGTGCTTGAATCTCGAGCCGGTCGTCCGAGAAGCTTTCGAGTTTACTCACCCGAACGGAAGATGAGGCAGGTGGTGGTGGCGTGCGCGTAAAGCTTGCCTCTCTGATCCAAAATTTTTCCTTCAGCAGTGGCAGTGCGGCCGCCGACGTGAATGATGTTCGCCTCGCAACGCACTTGGCCTGTCTCCGCGGTCATTGGCTGGATAAAGTTGACCTTGATTTCCAGCGTGGTGTAGCTTGCCCCTGCCGGAAGAGTTGAATGGACCGCGCAGCCCATCGCGGAATCGAGTAGCGTTGCCGCGAGACCGCCGTGCACGACGCCGATGGGATTGTAGTGATACTCAGCCGGTTCGACGAGAAAGACTGCGTGGCCTTCACTCAGCTCGCCGATGCGAAAATTCATCAGCACCGCAATGGGCGGCGGTGGCAGTTCGCCGGCAACAATCTTCTGCAAATATTCCATTCCGGAGAGACCGATGGCGGCCTTTGCCAGGGCGCGCGGATCTTCCCAGGTGATGGCGCGTGTGCGAGTGTTCGACATTTTTGAATAGTAAACAGCAGAGAAGGGAAAGCAAAGCTGGGGGCAGGAGGCAGTGAGCAGGTGGCGATGAAGAACCGGTCGCGGCTTTGCCGCTTGATGTGCGGAAGGTCTCCGACCTTTCGAAATCTGGCTAGTGTGTTAGGGGCTGCGCCCCGAAGTGGGCGGAGCCCAAATTATTTCGGAGGGTTTGACGGAAGGTCGAAGACCTTCCGCACATCAGGCGGCAGAGCCGCGGTCGAAGACCAAAAACTGGACAAGTGGAAGAACTGACAGGCAGGAATGCCTGTCCTACTGGGACCAGGGGGTGGGTTTGCGGATCCAGCGGTGGTGCTTGAGTTGCTGGTATAACTCGTCCGGCAGCGGGCCGGCATCGCCGGCGGCGATGTTTGATTCCACATGAGACAGTTTGCGCATGCCGGGAATGATCGTGCTGACAGTTGGGTTGGTAAGAATAAAGCGCAGAGCCAGCTCGGGCATTGTGATCTTCGTTGAATGCTCCTGGTTCCACTTGCGCAGAAGCTCTTTCAACGCCTCCGCTCGATCCACGCTCTCGTTGAGATTGTCGGGAACGAAGTAGGTGTTGCGCCAATCACCTTCGGGCCAGCGGCTGTCTTTCGTGAGCGTGCCCGTCAGGGTTCCTTCATCAAACGGCACCCTGGCAATCACGGCCACCTTCATCTCGTCACACGCGGGGAACAAATCATCCTCCGGATTCTGATCGAAGATGTTGTAGATTACCTGGACCGAATCAATCTGCCCGGTCCTGACTGCGCGCACTCCGTTCCAGGGCTCCCAGCGGTTCAGGCTGATGCCAATAGCATTCAGGAGGTGCTGGCTGCGAAGGTCGTCCATTTTGTAGAGCCAGCGGTCATCGCGTAACCAATCATCTTCCCAGGTGTGAAACTGGATCAGATCAAAACTTTCCAGCCCCGCACTCTCGAGGCTGCGATGGACATACTCTTCGACGTGATCCGGCGGGTAGGTATCCTGGAGCTTAAACTCATGGCGCGCCGGCCACTGTTTATTCTTTGGCGGAATCTTTGTGCCGGTGTAGAGCCGCTTGTCGCGATTGGCGCGAGCGGTCTGCCCTAACAGCTTCTCGCTGTGGCCCTCTCCATAAGCGTGCGCGGTGTCGAAGAAGTTGCAGCCGAACTCTACCGCGGCCTGCAAAGACTGGAGCGACTCGTTATCATCCGAGGCTGACCAGCTTCCCATGCCCCACATGCCGTAACCGATCTCGCTAACCTGCCAGCCAGTGCGGCCGAATCGTCTGTCTCGCATGGGGGAAAGTATATCTCAACCTTTTGGAGTGCGCTGACTTGTCAGCGCTTTGTTACAGTGGGCACCAGGAGAAAAAGCGGCGACAAGGCGCCGCACTCCAAAAGACAACGTGGTAACCTTGTCAGTGGTTCATATATCAGCACGAGCGGGGAGTTCTTGAATATGACTAAGGTCGTTAGCCTAAACAGATCGGTCCTGGCGTTGTTAATCTTGTTGGCAGCTTCGATTTGCGTGCCGGCCCAGGAATCCGTCACACGCCGCCGGCAAGTGGTTTCATTCCCCGCGCCCGAAGCCGATATCACCATAAACGATCAGTTCGCCAACTCATTTCTTGATGCCATCTTCAACAATTTGAAAGAGCCATCGGTGACTCTTAACCGCGGGGATCAGTCGGGCGAATCCGGTTGTCAGAGTATCGCGGTACTGAAGCGCGAAGTGGGTGGTGTCAGAACCGCCGTGCATTTTGAAAGCGGCCGCATTGCCGCGCCGCTGGCATTTGCGGGCTCGTATTACTCGTCGCTGTTAGGGTGTATTCAATTCGAGGGTTCGGCCAACGCGATAGTGAACCTGGAGTTTGACCGCGGCCGCCAGGCGCTGATTGGACGGGTCAGGGTCGAAGAGGTTCGTCTGACAAACGTTCCGCCGCTGGTAAGCGGTTCACTTCTAAGCCTGGCGCAGAGCGCGATTGATGCCCGCTACAATCCCTTTACGATCCTGACGCTGGAGCAGCTTTCCGCGCGGGTCCCAATTGCGCCGGCCGGAGGCGCGTTACGTTTGCGAGCGAAAGAGATTCGCCCGGAAATCTCTCCCGGCCTTTTGCATCTGAAAATTATTTATGAGTTTGTGGGCGCGCCCTAGAAAAACCCCGCAGGCAAAGCCGAATCGATTTTCCATATATCATTTTTCATCGTTCGCGGTGGATTGCTAATGCTCGCCATTAGGGCAACAAACGGGCCCATGAAGTCAGTACCACGATGGGGTAGCAGGTGGGTTCTTGAAGGGAATTGGGACTGAATGAGCATTAGGTGCAACGACCCACCCGCTACCGCGTGGTGGTACTGACCTCATGGGACCACAGCATGAGTGTGCGTCATTCGGGAATGAAAAATGAGATATGGAAAATAATGAAAAATGATAAATGGAAAATCTATCTTCTTGAGACTGAGAACTAAGACTCCTGCAAAACCAAGGCACCCACCGGCATATCGACGATATCCCAGGCTTCTCGATTGCGCAGCAGCATGGACATTAAAGCCGCGTGCATGATGTGGCCGCTGCGCTCTGCCTTCACCCGTCCGAGCAGAGGCATGCCCAGCAACGCCAGGTCGCCAATGATGTCGAGGATCTTGTGGCGCACAAACTCATCAGAAAAACGCAGAGCAGTCTCGTTCAGCATGCCGTCTTTGGTAAGTACGATGGCGTTATCGAGCGAGCCGCCACGAATCAGGTTAGCGCGGCGCAGCGCTTCGATCTCTTCCGTGAAACCAAACGTTCGCGCCGCAGCAATCTCGCGGCCAAACGCGCCATCGTTCACGGTGAAGCAGCGATGCTGCACGCCTATCAGCGGGTGGGGAAAATCGATCAGGCAATCGATCTCGTATCCATCGCAGGGCTCGAGGGAGATGCGGCGGTTGCCATTCTCGACACTGACCTTTTGCCGCACCAGTAATGCCCGGCGCGCCAACTGCTGATTCATCACACCCGCCTGATCAATCATGTCGGTGAAGACCTCGGCGGAACCGTCCATGATAGGAACTTCCAGGTTATCCACGTCGATGAAGGCGTTGTCTACTCCAGAGCCCCGTAGCGCCGCCAGCAAATGCTCCACGGTCGATAGCATTACGCCGGTGCGCATCAAGGTGGTGGCATAACTGCAATGCGCCACCGACTCCACCGTAGCGGGGATTTCAAAGCCGCCGAGATCGGTGCGCCGAAACACGTAGCCAGTGTCCGGCGGCGCCGGCAGCAGACGCACGTGCACCGGCACTGCGGTGTGAAGTCCCGTGCCTCTCGTCTCAACCGGCGAGGCCAGAGTTGTTTGTTTGATCAAAGCGTTGAAAGCGTCCCACTCCTGAGAGATTTTTACAAGACCCTTGAATGATGAGCAACGCGTGTGCCGCCTGCGAAGACGAGTAATGCGAAGAATTAATTGAGGCTTGTCGCGCTCAGGCAACAATAACTGACGACGGTAGGGAAAGGACGCAACAGGTACGCGTGGTGGGTGGCGAAGGAATCTTGTGTCGAGTGGAGTCTAGAGGAGAGGGAGAAGACAGATTCTCCATCTGTCATTTTTCATTTATCATTTTCCATTGAACTGATCATGTATAACCTACGACGGATTGATTAATGATTCATGAAGAACTAATTACTACCGTCCCAATGGATGGCAACCGTCTCATGGATGGCAACTGGTCTCATTCACACCTGGCTTCAGCCAGGTGGCCACTTCGCGATGTTAACTGGAAACCGTTTAAACGGTTTCCCTGCTCATTGCCCATGCGAAACACCTGGCTGAAGCCAGGTGTGAATGAGAGGGAGCTTTATCATTCCGATTACATGGTGCACTTCTAAGTTGAATCCACCATTTATCATTTTCCATTGAACTGGTCTCAGGAGACCGACTTAGCCTTCTCGTTTGTTGCCAGGTTCTGCGATCTTCTTTTGCGGAGTCGCAGAGGAATGATCATGGGAATCCGCTGCCGATAGTTGCGGTAAGCGTCTCCATAAAATCGGATCATGTCTCGCTCCTCGAATTGAATGGCCATCACGATGTAGCTGGTGGTAGCTATCGCAAATACCAGGTGGGCTGCTGTCATGGTTGGAGTCGCCCAAAAGGCCATTAGCCAGCCGAGATACAGTGGATGGCGCACAAAGCGATACAGTGCCGGCGTTCTGAACGCGATCGGCGAATAGGGTCGGCCGCGCAAATAGAAGTAGACCTGCCTCAGTCCGAAGAGATCAAAATGATTGATCAGGAAGGTGCTCGCAAGCACGGTGGCCCAGCCGAGCGCGAACACGCTGTAGAGCGCGATACGGCCCGCTGAGTTCTCCACATTCCAGACCTGACCGCCCATCGGCCGCCATTGCCAGAACAACAGCAAGAGCAGGAGACTTGAAAGGAGGACATAGGTGCTGCGCTCGACCGGCTCCGGGACGATGCGGGTCCACGCGCGTTTGAACCATTGGCGGGCCATCACGCTGTGCTGGATCGCAAACAACAGGAGCAGTCCGGCATCGATGAGCAGAGCTTGCGCGAACGGTTCCTGAAGCCCCGAATCGATTGCCTTTGGAACCACCAAATTGCCCATGAACCCAATCGCGTACAAAAAAGTTCCGAAGAAGACCAGATAGCAAATCACTCCGTAAACAAACGCTGTTATTCGACCAATCATAAGAGCTCCTTTCACGCTGCCGACTGGGGCAGCCTTTCTGCTGGGCGATTAGTTGTTAGTGCTCGCGTTTCGTTGAAACCACCCGGTGCCGAATCGTGGTCTCAAAAACAGGCTTCATGCGACTTTAATCTGCGCCTGAGCTGACCTCATGGTCCGAATCTCAAACGGTACTCGACCGAATTGACGAAGCCGTGGACCATGGTGCGGAAGTCATCCGGATGCTGACTTAAATGCGTCACCCAGCTATTGAAGCCAGTTGTATCCGGCTTCCGACGCAGGTAGCCATAGTACTGCGACGCCACGAATGCGTTCACCGCTTCAAAGTTCAAGCTTACCTGGTCCGACTGCACGATGGCCCGCAACACCTGCGCTCTCGTCAGCGTTAAGGCATTCAAACGGTTGGTCAGGTCCGTGCTTGTCAGCGTCACCTTCACCCCACCATCCGGGTTTGCCGGATCAGGCGTCGTGATGCTGCTCAGCCCATACCGTCCCATCAACGTGTTCACATAGTTTGTGTTCGTCATGGCTGCCAGGGAAGCGAACTCCGGCCGCAGCACGAAGTTGTT
>WNGD01000422.1_pt1 | contig 44283 bp, 26 predicted proteins | sample 5400671 | NCBI WGS metagenome assembly WNGD01 (sample SAMN13153369, study PRJNA577476) | soil metagenome | isolation source: 40 cm soil or saprolite under grassland replicate 2 | place: USA:California | collected 2016-06-15 | reverse complement strand
TCGTTGCAATCCGTGTTGTTAGCTACGCCACAGGCTACCGGCGCACCGGTTCCATAACCGTCGCCATCAGCATCCGTATACAACAACCTGGTGTCATCGCAGTCCGTGTTGTTAGAAACGTAGCCACTCGGCGGAGTGGAAGAACAGACCGTCGTACTGTTATTGGGATCACCGAAGCCGTCGTGGTCGGTGTCCGCGTAATAGGTCTGAGGCGAGTGAACACTGGCGTCCGCATCGTTGCAGTCTGTGTTGTCAGCCACACCACAGGCTACTGGTGCGCCCGTTCCGTAACCGTCGCCATCCGCGTCGGTATACAACAACTTGGTGTCATCGCAATCAGTGCTGTCGGTAACGTAACCCGAAGGCGCTGTGCAAGCCTGTGTGCTAACCGCAGGATTGCCGAAGCCGTCTCCGTCGACGTCCTGATAGAACGTGGTTTTGACACCTTCATCGATTTGCCCGTCGCAGTTATCATCAATGCCGTTGCAGACTTCGGTTGCGCCATGATGCACCGCCGGATCAAACGGCGCGCAATCCGAGGAATCGGGATCGCCATCGTTGTCTGTGTCAAGCGGCGGGTTAACCCCGTTCGTCCCTGCCTCGATGCATCTCTGGATCGGTTCCGGCAGGTTCGAGAAGAAGTCATAGCCGGTCAGGGTCTCGATCGCGTCCACAGTAGTCAAAAAATTCTGCCACGGGTCAGGCCTAATGCCCTGCGTATTTGGCATGAGGACGGCGATTGTTCTGGTCGAACAATCCACGCGCGAGATATCGTTCGTGCCCTGCGGTAGAACCAATGCGACTTTCCAAGTGCTGGAGGGGACGGTCACGTGGCCATTAGCTACCGATGTCGTGACGCCACCATTGCTGCCGGTGCCCCCGACGCCATTCGGGCCGGAGATTATGTATATCTCGTTCCCACTATCCGTCACAGTGCGCAGATAGCCCTCAAGACTCGCCCATGGTCCCTGATTATTGTCAGGCGCTTGCGGCACCATGTTCGACATCAGATAGGTCTCCTGGTTGATTGGAATGCGATTCTGGTTGTCGCGATCTGCATTGGGCGTCATGTGCCCGCGATCAAAGCCCGAAAGGGAGTAATCAAATGCCTGCACGCGGTACCAGGTAGGATCAACCGCCGGGTCGGGCCGGAACGTGTCGACGCGCGCCAACGTGCCGTACCACGAGGGGTCCAAATGCCAGCTCACCCAGTTTGGTGTGCCCTTATCTCTGTTATAGGAGAGCGTGTAGGTCGGTTTCTCCATCAGATAGTTATTGTAATCAGCCAGGGACGGAGTCGCATTCGAAGGGTTCCCCATCGTCAGATGGACGCTGGGCGGATATGGCGCCGGAGATCCCGCGCCGACAATGGTGAACGACCAGACATAGTTAGCGAACAGAGTGTCAGTGTCTGCGCCGCTATCGTCCGTGTCCTGATCGTGAACACCGTTCTTGTCAATCGTGACTGTGCACTGTTCGCCGAACTGGAAGTTAACGTTCGGAGTAATTGCATAAGTCTTGAAGTCATTGGTGTGGGCGACCGTCGCACTGTTGTGCAAACCGGTGCCTACGCAATTGATGTTGTACCAGGAACCGACTACGTCGACCGGTTCACTGAAGTCGAGCGTGATGCTGGCGTCGTGTGGGACTGTGTTGCCGTCGGTTGTCGGATCAGTACCGGCGACCCAGGGGCCCAACTCAACAATCGGGGCCGTCCGGCGTGGATTCGCCGCTGCGGTCGTAAAGTCGTTGCCGTTTTGATCGGAATCGGTAGCGCCACTACCTTGTCTGAATATCGCCTGGGTGTTATTGGGCGCTGATGGTGCGTTGGCGCTGCCTTCGTGGCAATTCGCGGTCGTTCCGTAACCCACAAAATCAACCACGTCTGGATCGGCGCCCAGGGGACAACCACCGGAGAGTGAATCGGAATTTCGGACCAGCGCGACCTTTCCTGCGGTGGCCGACATGTTTATGCCACCCGAAATGTTTGGAGTGACCGGTAGCGGCGCACCGTTCGCGCCTCCTGAAGCCAGGCGAACCAGATAATATTGTCCCGCCTCGATGTAACCACCGATGGGCTGTTTATTAGTCCAGGTCGTACCGGCGGCTGAGGCATACTGCAACGACCAGCCTGTAATCGTCACCGTTGAGGACGTCGGATTATAAAGTTCGATGTAGTCGTTGGTGTAGGTAGCGCCGCTATTCCCGCCGCCGCCGTAGACCTGACTGATAGTAATGTGATCTGGAACCACCGGCAGGACACTCATTACAATACTAGTGCCGAACGAACGAGCCTGAGCATCCGTGATCGTCACGGGCAGAGACTTAATACCCGGCGTCGCGCTTGGCGACACTGTGGCATTAAAGGTGAAAGTGTTTGGCCCGCCGCTGAAAGACTGACTCGGCGATCCGCCGATTGACGAGAGATTGGCGGTCACAGTAATGCCGCTGCTGGTCGGATTCTGAGCAGGTGCAACGTGAACAGTCAGGGTGGTGTTGCCTCCCTGGAGAACCGAGCTGGGATTCGCCGATCCGACACCAAAGAGACTCGTGCAATCGTGCACTGGTGATGAGCTATTGCGCGGGTTTGGCTCACCCGTAGCGAAATCGCCGGCGTTGTCGTTGGTGTCAAAGCAGCCTTCGTCTGCCCTTAAGTCGGCTGTCGTGTTGTTGAGTATTGGAGCTGTTCTTGAACCCTCGGCACAGTCCGTTGCGCCGTAGCCGACGAAATCGACTATCCCAGAACCAGACGGACAGGTCCCCGTCAAAGTCGTCGTGTTGTTTACCAACGCCACCTTCCCGGACGTTGCACTCATGGTGATGGTTCCAATTGCATCGGGCGTTGGCAGGTCGTCGGTGCCGCCTGCTCCCTGAGATTCCTGAATCAGGTAATACTGACCCGGTTGAAGCGTAAAGTTCGTAAGCGGAGTTACGATCCAAGTTGAGCTTGATGTGGAGAAGACTTGCACCGACCAGCCGTCCAAACTAACCGCCGCGCTGCCGTGGTTGATGAGCTCGATAAAATCGTTTTTCAAAGTAGAGCCAGTGTTTCCGCCCCCGCCGTAAACCTGACTGATCACTATAGGAGCTGGCGGCACGACCCCGTTTACTGCAATGTTCACTATCTGCGTTGCTGGCGCATTCACGGTGTCTGAGAGAGATGCTGTAAATGTCGCAGTGCCGGCAAAACCCGCTTGCAGAGTGACTGTATAAGTTACGTTTGCGGTTCCTTGACCCCCGCTGACTGTCACGGAAGAAATGCCCGTGCCCGCTGTCGCACCCCAGGAATAGATACCACCGTCATCGTTGCCACTGAGGCTAACAGTGAAGGGTGGGTCATCTTGATTTACAGTCTTGATTGGGTTTGCTGGAGTAGTAATGGTGGGTGGATTGTTTGTGACGGTGCACGTATGGATCGGACTTGAGCTGTTGCGCGGAGCCGGCGTTCCCGGCGAAACGGGAGCCGTCGCGCTCGCAAAGTCCGCGCCGTTGTTATCTGTGTCAGTGCAGCCAAAATCATCTCGAAAATCGGCAGTTGTGGCACTAATTGTGGGTGCCGGTCCAGCACCCTCGAAGAAATTTGCCCCGCTTGCCCCAGTGCCATAGCCGACTAGATCAACTATCTGAGCGAGTTGGCTCGCGTTGCACGCCGTTGAGCTACCGTTGCAGGCAAGACCGGTGGTCGTATTCGCTAAGATCACTTTGCCGGCTCCGGCAGCCATAGTGATCGTTCCCGTAGCGTCTGGTGCAGGAAGCACTGCTCCGTTGATGCCGCCTGATGATTCCTGCACTAGATAATAGCGTCCCGGCGCGAGAGTTCCTGATAACGGCGTTACTGCGCTACTGAAGAGACCCGTTCCTGTAGCACTGGTATATTGCACCGACCATCCCGATAGGTTAACCGAGGTAGTGCCCTTGTTGAATAGCTCGATGAAGTCATTGCGCAACGTAGCTCCGGAGTTCCCACCAGCACCATAAATCTGGCTGATCACAATCGTGCTCGAGGGCGCTGCCTGCACTCGCCGAGCGAAATACATCTGTTGAAGAAAAATAGAAACTGCAAACAGAGCGGCTATAAAGGCGATTAGCAAACGGGGGCGTGAGGTAAAGCGGAGCACAGTTGTAGGCATTAATCGGTCCTTTCAAAATCAATCATCGAAAACCCGCACTTTTATCCGGAAAATCCAAACACAAGCCGGCAGGAAGACGAAGGTTTTAGCAGCATTTTTGGCAAGGGTCAAGCAAACCTTGCCAAACTTTTTGTATCGCCTGCCTTGGATGCAGAAATTCTTGTATTGATTGCCTTAAAGGAGTAATGGGCAGGCAGATCCAACCGAATAAAATTTCGTTGTTCGTTGCCAGAAGAAAGTGCGCGCTGGGAGACGAGCTGGAGATGCTCGTCGTGCTGTGTTTAGCTAAGTTTTACGGAAGGCGGGAAGTGGAGAATTTGCGGAGGGTGACAACTTTTTGGAGTGCGCTGACTTGTCAGCGCTTTGGGAGATCACAGACTGAAGGAAGCTCTGATCAAGTTCATGAAAGATTCTCTTGAGCCCGCGAAGCGCGGCGACGGCATAAAGCCTGGGGTGGAGCGAAGCGAAACCCCAGGGCGCGTTGGGGTGTCGAGCCGAAAGCCCATGAAGTGGCCGACAGCGATTTCATCACGAGCAAATTGGAGCTTTTGCGCTGTCGCACGCTTCGCGCGCTCGGTGTTCTTCCGTCTCGTGATCCTGGGGTTCCGCTTCGCTCCACCCCAGGCTTTATGCTTCTACCCGCTACGCGGGTTTTGAAGAAACACGTCCGGATGACTTGATCTGAGCTTCCTCTAGTCTGTGCCACTAGCGCGGTAGAGCGGCAAGCGGTTGGCTTTAGAAGAGTGCGCGTTACTACAAATCACTCTTTTCGCGCAGTCGCGACGGGAACTGCAGGAGTAGTTGCGCGGTGCGATTGAGGCAGTTGCCCAGCTGATACGGCAGGCGCGGAAACCGGTTCAGTTTTCCGTTAATGCTGATGGTTGCCAGTATGGGATTTGGCCAACGGTTCCGCAGGTCAGCCAGAATGCCTCGTGGATCGCGCAAGTATGAAGCGATGGGCGCGCGATGGTTGTTTGGCTCCTGATTCATTGCCGAAGGCGCTGACCATTGTTTCAGAACGTTTCGCACCAACCAAACTGGAATCTGTTTCGCCTGCTCGGCTATGACCGGCTCCTTTATCTGAGCGTCAAGCAGCGTATGGGCCAGCCCAATCGCACTCGTAATCCAGTTTCTGCGAAGCTTGCTTTTCCCCAGACACAGATCCCAATCGAAGTTCTCCGGCAGCGACTCCAGCGCCACCCCAATGTCGCAAAGCCAGAGCGGCCGCCAGGCGCCATGTCTCAGCAGATGTATGGCAAGCAGGCCGAAATGATCTTCCGGCGCCAGAATGCGAATCTGCTCTTCCCCAAGGCTGACCAGTTGCGAGCGCTCAAACAAATCATCGACTTTCCTATCGTTAAGCTCCGACAACCGGTCATGCAAATCCACCCAGCAGTCCCGCAGTTCGGGTTCGTTCAGTAACTCCCTGGCGCCCTCGCGATGTTCCGGGCGCACCAGGATGTCGATGTCACCATACGGCCTCGAACCTTGCTCGGGATACAGGCGGGCGATGGACCAGCCCTTGAACATGATTGGTTCGATGCCCACGCTGCGCAGCCGGCTGAAGACTTTTCGAATCTTGTTTTCGTTGATGGCCGCTTGCAGAGTTTGCAGGCGATAGACTTGATGCAGTAGATCGCCGGAGGGAGAACTGCGAAGGTCAGTCCGGCTGATGCGATGCCAGCCCAGGGCTGCTGCTCCTGATTCATGTAGCAGTGGCGTAACTTCATCCAACTGGCTCTGGGAGATCTTTGCTTCGGTTGATTGCGGGCGCCAGGAGCCGGCAAGAACGGCGGATACCAGAGCACCCCGGGATGCAGTGGGGCTTTCACTCATCTCTTACTTGTGACTTCCCTTCCCGGCATCGCTTGCAAGAAAAACGCATCGAGCCAAAGGCTGCCAAAGATTGGACACGGCTCCGTGGCGCAGGCCTTTCGACGAACAGACAGTAGTACGGCGTTAGCTTGCGCTCCAGTAGTAAAGTCCAACACCAACTCATGCCACGGACTGGTTCCACTCGCAAGCGGCTCAGATGCTATCAGCGTGGTATCGGGCATCGCCGCATCGCTAACTACAACGACCGGCAAGCCACCGCTAATTATGTCACCGGTCCGGGCGGCGAGTTGCAGGCGGTAATGAGTCCTGGGATTGACCAGGACGATCTGGGAGATTGCAGGCACTGTGGGAGCCGGATCTCCATGAAAGTCAATCCGCAAACTTTTCCCACCCTGATACGAATTGGCCGGATCCACTGACAGGCTCATGCCGGCAAGATTCTCGCGTACCTGCCAACCGAATCCCGGCTGGTCAACTTCCAGGGGCATTTCGAATCCGCCATCATAAGTAAGTGAATTCTCGTCGGAGGGCTTTGCAATCTGGTACCCGTATTCCCAAATTTCGTGAGCGTCACGAAAGGCGTTTTGCGCCAGGAGGTCTGTGATCAAAGCGCGTATCTCTTCTCTTGATGTAACCCCCGTAATACGCAGCTCGGCCACGGCCTCTTTGCCTTGACCGTGTTTCGCCAGATACCTGGCCAGGGCGCCATGTTCCGCGGGAGTCTGCGGTTGAATTGCACTTTTCAACGCATTTACGTCGCCCAATGCGGACCATGCGAGATCGATTGTGGCCGGCAGTAGCGTGGGATCGCTTTTGGCTGCGCGACGCAACTCGGCGAAGGCATCGTCGAGGCGACCAAGGCGAAACAGCAGATTGCCAAACTGCCAGGCCGGTTTAGCGTAGTCAGGCGCCAGGCGCACCGACTCCCGCAAAGCACGTTCAGCCCCATCCTGATCGCCAAGCTGGTCGCGAGTCATTCCCAGTTCCAGCCAGAGATAATAGTCGCGTGGCCGCAACTCTGCAGCGCGTTCAAGCTCGGCGGCAGCATCGCTATATTCGCCGTAGTATGACAGCAGCAAGCCACGAACGGTGCGCGCTTCCGGATCGTTTGGCGCCAGGCGTAAAGCTTGATTCACTGCGGCCAGGTTGCCAGACTCGGAACGTTTTCGAGCCAATCCAATGCGTAGAGAGGCCCACATAACCCAGGCACAGGCGAGCGAGAGAATCACGGCGATCGCCATGCGCACAAAGGACGGCAAACGATTTTGTGCCAGGCTTGTTACCGAAGACATAGTTTGGTTAGTGTGCGCAGTCAGGAAGGGGGCATGCCCCCGCAGTCTTCGCTTGAGCTACCTAAAAATAAAACAAGAGCGGGGGCAGGCCCCCTTCCTGACTGCAAGTTTCCACGTTAAGCTTTCCAAGGTAAGAGTCTGCTGATCGAAGGTAAGGCAGGATATTTTTTCAACCTTGTTAGCATAAAAGGCGAGCCCTCAATGAAGGGCCCGCCTTTGTATGTGCGAATCGAAATACTGTTTTCTCTTACCGGATCGGGCTCGGATTATCTCCGCGCGTCAGGAGCCAGGCCGCAATTATTATTCCAGCAGTGGTGGCGCTGCCGATCTCATATTTGGTGGCAGTGCTGAGGCCGGAGTTGATCGGATCCAACTGCCCATTCGGAAGATAGCAGAAGCCCATGCCGCGTCGCTTGTTGTTGGTCTTCTCAGACGCCTGGTCTGTATAAATTTCGGCTTCGCCGATGCTGTTGGCTCTTTTCCTGGTCACCACGCAGCCACGAAGTACCTTCACCCTGATATTGCCGTCAGCATCGAAGTCGAGTTGAATTTTGGAATTCGGTTGAAGCTCCACTACGCCGGCCTCGCCCAAATCGATCACCGCGCTTACCTGGTCGGGAGTTTCGAGTGTGGCCCCGGTTAGAATTGAGGCGCCGGTGGCCAGACTATTTCCGTTTACCAGGATTGATCTGTTGGCCGTTGTGCTCAGCCTGGCGGCTATCAGCCGTTGTGGCACTACGGAACCTGTCGCGGGGTTCGGCAAGACCGCCTGCACATAGACTTGCGAAAACGAAAAAGCTAGCAACGCCGCAAGCGCGGTCAAAGCTTTCTTTTGTCTGGTAGCCATCGTGGTTTACTCCATGAATGGTTTGACTGAGTACCCGATGTTGTCCGGATGATTACGGCGCGAAGTTTACTGCCGTTGTCCGGCGGACGTCAATGGTTATCTGTATCGGCGTGAGGCTCAGTTTGCATTTCAACTCTCATTCACGCCGCGGCTTCAGCCCGGTGACGACGCAGGTTTCTTGAACGCTCCGAAACCGTTTGTATTGCCTAAGTTGCGTTTGCTCATTTGGGGCATCTCCCTCCCTCTGGGAGCGTTGGGGAGGGTCTAGCGTGTCGGCTCCGTGATAAGAAACACACGCGGCCTCGATGGCCGCGCGTCGTTTCGATGAGGTCACTCTTACCTTCGAGATTAGAATTATCGCGCCTTTACTATTTTAGTCCGCAGGATAGGATTGGCCGCGTTCACTCATTCTAAGAACGGCGCGCGGCCATCGAGGCCACGCGTTAAACAAATCGTTTGATTGATTCGCCGCAGGCCCTCCCCTAACCCCTCCCAGAGGGAGGGGATAAAAATTGAAATTAGGGCACCGCAACAAAGTATGCAGCCTTTCCCCACCGGGCTGAAGCCGCGGTGTGAATGAGAGCTGAAGCAAAATAGTGCGGCCTGCATTTTTCCGGACGGAGACAGGCAGGAATGCCTGTCCTACTTCTTCACGGCGCGGTACAACTGGTCGGCGAGCTGTGGATCCAGCTTCTTCAGAATTGCGAATTCACGCGTTACGCCATCCTTATCGTTGAGGCTGGCATAGACAAGCCCGAGGCTGTAATGGGCTTGCGCAAACGTCGGTTTCTGTCGCACCGCCTCTTTGAGCGCCGCCAACGCATCTTGATACTTTCCGGCTTTGTAGCTGGCGTTCCCCAGCGAGTAATAGGCCTGCGTGTTGGACGGATTCAGGCTGACGGCCTTATTGAAAGCCTGGGCCGCGTCGTTGAACTGGCCCGCGCGGTAACTCGCAGCGCCCAGATTGAGCCAGGCCTCTTCGTAATCGGGCTTTAGCTGTGTCGCGCGCTTGAATGATTCGGCAGCCTCGGCGAAACGGCCGGCGTCAAAGAACGCCTTGCCCAGGTTGTAATGCGCCACGACATAATCCTGCTTCATCTCAATTGCTTGTTTCAGCAATTCAATCGCTTCGGCGAACCTTCCGGTCTTGTCATAGACATAACCCAGCCCATTGAGCGCCTTCGCGTATTTGCTGTTAAGCCTGATTGCTTCCTTATAAGCGACGATCGCTTCCGGCTCGTGTCCCAACTTGTCTTCGGCGAAAGCAAGATTGTTGAAGACAATGGCCAGATCAGGTTTCAGGCGCGCGGCCGCTTTGAATGCGGCCACGGCGTCTGCGAAGCGGCCCAGGTTGGTCAGGGCGATGCCCAGATTGTTTTGCGCTTCGGCATAATCCGGCCGGCTTCGGATCGCTTGTTGATAGGAGTCGGCAGCATCCATAAACTTTCCGGACATCAAGTAAGCGTTGCCAAGATTGTACTGCGCGTCAGCGAAGTCCGGCCGCGCCTTGATTGCATCGCTAAAAGCCCCGATAGCCTCCGGGTAGTTTGCCAGAGCATATTGCGCCGCGCCCAGGTTATTCTGGATCTCGGCATCACCAGGCTTCAACTTCAGAGCTTGCCCAAAAGCGTCAACGGCTTCTTTGTATTTTCCGGCCTTGTAAGACGCAGCGCCGAGATTGTTATAGGCAAAGACATCGTCGGGCTTGATCTGGATGGCTTTCTTGAGAACCTCGATCGAGTCTGTATATCGAGACAGTTTGTCGTAGGCAAAAGCGAGATTGTTGAAGGCCCCAAGGTTGTCAGGTTGTAAACGGACCGTAGCCTGATATGCCTTGACAGCATCTTCATAACGCCCCGCGCCGAGATATGCATCGCCCAAAGCGTTCTCTGCTTCAGCCCACTCAGGCTTCAGGCGCAGGGCCTGTGTTAATGCTTCCGCTGCTTCGTTATATTTTTCCAGCGCGCTATAAGCAATTCCCAGATTGAAGTAAGCCTCCGCATCCGGCTTGGCCTTAATAGCTTGTTGGAAAGCTGCGGCCGCTTCCAGATTGTGGCCCAGGCTGAACTCGGCCGCACCGAGGTTGTTGTAGGTCAATGGATCGTTCGGCTTGAAACTCAGGGCCTTCTTGTAAGCCTCGACCGCTTGAGCAAATTGCCCTACGTCATAGTAGGTATTACCCTGTGTGTTAAATGCCTCGGCCTTGTCGGCGTTGGTAACGGGTTGAACGTTGGGGGGTAACGGGGGCGCAGCATGCCGTTTAAGTATTAGTGCCGCGCTCGCTGCTCTGATCCGCGGCGGCCGTCGGAACACCACCGCGGCGCCACCCATGATGTCCTGCCCCAGCAGTGAACTGGCGCCGCCCGCGATGTCCTGAGGCAAAAGGGCCCACGTGCTATGGCTGAGCACGAGCAAAACCACAAGGATTGGGATCTTTCTATTCAAGTCTTCTTCTCTCAACGATTGGCATAGACTTCAGTGTGCAATGCGATTCCCGGGCAGTAGCGCGACCGTAATGGAGGGCGTCGAACGCAAGAGGTCAGAGGTCAGAAATCAGAGGTCAGAAGTGTCGCGCTGGTGTTGGCTTTTTACTGACCTCTGATCTCTGACCTCTGACCTCTCGTTCTTACGCCCTTCCTAACGGTCGGGCTACTGCCACGACAGTTCAACCGCCGGCTTCTCATTCACCGTGGCGACCATGGCGAGTAGCGAAAAAAAGATCAGCGCGTTAATAGTGATGTGTAATCCAAAGTCGAACAGACTATGCACCGCCAATCCCACGGCCACGATGGTAACGCCGCAAGCGCCGGCGCGATAAAGCGAGTCGCGGGCGCGAATGGCAAGACGCAGCCTCTGAATCAACAAGATTAGGAACCAGATGCCGATGGCGGCGCCGATGAGCCCGCCACTTGCAAGTAGCTCCAGGTAATCATTGTGCGCCTGTTGTGGAGTCATCTTTCCTGATGCGTCGTGATACTGAGGCACCGCCGCCCAGTAGCCGCCCAGTCCCGCTCCGGCAATCTGATTCGCTCTGAACATCCGCCAACTAGCGCGCCAAATATCGCGGCGACGCGAGCCTTCGCGCAACTCGCTCTGCGTCGCTTTTAGCTCAGACGAGGCGCTTTCAATGTTGCTCACCAGGGGATCCCCGCCGATCCAGATAACGCCGAGAATAACCGCAATCACCAAACCAACCACCAGCGCGATCTGTACCGCGAGCGAGCGCGCTGATCGCCGGAGACGCCCACGCTGTCCGTCGTTTGATGCGTCACTTCCCTTCCTCGTTCGGCGGCGAATGAAAAGCACCAGCGTAAAAGCCATTTGCCCCAACATCGCCAGCAGACCGCCGCGAGAGTTTGAAAGCACCAGAGCAGTCCAGACTGCTATCAGCGCCGCGACATAGATCGGCACACGCTCTCGATGGACGCCTCTGGCAACAATCAAACCCAGTCCGAGCCCAAGGGCCATCTCCATGAGAAAGGCGAAATGATTCTTGTTAATGAACTGAGCATAGCCCGCGCCAGGAGGAAGAAGAGGAAGGATAAAACCCATTTGACGTTGCAGAGCCTGGCGCAGTATGCCAAAGACAGCGCTGGTCACGCCGATTCCGATCACGACGTTGATTAGTGTTTTCAGTCGTCGTCGCGTAATCGTGTAGCGCATCAACAGGGCCCCGGCGATCGTGAGAGAGGCGAGCTTCAAAGCAAAGCGTCTTGACTCGTAAGGGTCGGCGCTGACTGCAAACCAAACCTTGCCACCGCCGGCCGCGGAGATGTTCACCGGCCAAAGCGACACGCTTTGCAGCAAAGACAAACCGACGAGCGCGAAGACGGGGTAAAGAAGCGGCAGGCCATTTATTCGCCATGATCCGCTCAAGTATCCCTCGATTACGAAGAGCATGCAGAACGCAAAAACGGCGCACTCGAAAACCGCCTCGGACCAGGGCTCTACCGTGCCATAAGGAACGGCGGTGAGCACCATCAGCACCAGCAGGCCATAAAAAACCACGCGCCCGATAAGGCGCGTGATGCTTGCTCTTGAATCCGGCTTAGTACGCGTGGCCAGGTCGTCTCGAGCCTGCTGCGGCAGAAGGCTATCCACTAACTTTTCCCGCCGTCATAGAGAGCGCTGCTTCGCTGTTCAAGGTTTCTTCTTTACAAGCATCAAACACTCGCTCGGCAGCGCCGGCCAGATCGCGCTGAAAAAAGCTGCAGAGATAGTTGATATCCAGTTGAAGGCCGGCGTTCTCGAAGGCGCGGTAAAGATTTATGTAGCCCCAAACTCTACGCTCTGTCGCCAATGGCAAACGGATTGTCCAGAACCGCCCCGATCCCATTATCTCTTCCGAGGCGGCATCGCCACGTGTCCAGGTCCAGTGAATGCGACCGCCTTTAATCTCAGTTCCGCGCAGGGAACGGCTCTTTGCTGATTGGGCCAATGCCCGCTCATTGATTTCAGCCCGGTCGTCAGTGCCCAACTGCACCGTGGCATATGTAAACTCTCCAAACTCGAGCATCTCCAGCACGCCATCAAAAAGATCACTCAACGTCTTTGCGCCCAGAAGCATTCGGCAGGCACGGCGTACGCGAATGTTATTAGCCGCACGAAGGCGTCGATCGCCCAGGTTGCGCTTCATGCTGGCCCTGATTTCATCAACTTCATGGTAACGCAAATGACCGACGCCCATGACCAGCGCAGCGCTGACGACGAAGAGTATTAAACCGGTCGTTCGTTGGACGCTGCTTACGAAGAACAACGCCAGCATGCCAAACGCCGCGCAGACAGCGTACAGCGCCAACGCCACCTGGCGCTGTGACCAGCCGCGAGCCAGCAGCATGTGATGTATATGCTCGCGGTCGCCCTCAAAAATCGGCTTGCCGCTGATGAAGCGCCGGGCCATCGTGATGGATGTATCAACTACCGGCAGTCCGAATGCCATCACCGGAATTGCTACTGCGACGGCCGTCGAAGCTTTTTCCGAGCCGGTCACTGATAGCGCGGCGAGCGTGAAGCCAATAAAAAGCGAACCCGAGTCACCCAGAAAGATTGACGCCGGATTGAAGTTGTAACGCAGAAAGCCGACCAGCGAGCCGGTAAGCGCCAGGGAGACCAGTGTAACGATGGGGTGGCCGAAGAGCAGTGAAACAATAAAAATCACCAGCGACGCAAAGAGGGCCGCGCCCGCCGCAAGTCCGTCAACGCCGTCGATCAGATTAAACGCATTGCTGATTGCTACGGTCCAGAACACAGTGACAGCGAAGGCGAAGATCGGCTTTAGCGTGACCAGGCCAATGAAAGGTATCGAGAGAGCGACGATCCTCCCACCCATCGCGTACAGCAGCGCGCCGGCGAGGCCAAGTCCGATGAATTTCACCACCGCATTAGCGCCGCGGAGATCGTCGTAAATTCCTAGCAGCAACACCAAAGTGGCGGGCACCAGAGTTATGAAAAACCTGGAATTATCGGGCCTGATGGTCTCGGTAAGCAGGTTGTGCAGAAATGGCAGCGCGCTCAATCCCAGCAGGACCGACATAAAGATCGCGATACCTCCCAGCCGCGGGATAGCGCGCATGTGCAGGCGCCGGCCGTCACCCGGCTCATCAACCAGCGCGTAGCGTTCGCAGAGCCGGCGCAGCAGGGGCGTAATGACCAGCGACGAAAGCGTCGCAATCACAAAGATGGCAATATAGCTTTTCATTCAGTCTGCATAGGAGCCAGTCAGGGACGTACCGCCGAGACTTGAGATTGAGTAATCATCGTCTGTCCGGTTATTGAGAAGAGAGATTTTCCATATATCGTTTCCCGTTTCTCATTTGCCATTGCACTGATCAGGACAAAACCTAAATAACTGAGAGATTAGCGACAAAGGAAGAAACAATGAAAAATGAGAAATGGAAAATGATATATGGAAAATCTCCTCAGCTCTTCCTGTCGGTGAGATCATAGAATTCCGACTACATGGACCCCTTAATAGACGCCCTCCCTTACGGTCGGGCTACTGCCCTGATCGGGAATGGCCACCACACCATCAACCTCGGCACATGATTCTATGACCTCAATCAGGCGCGGCATCAGAGCCCCTCGGGAAAACCTTCCAGCCAGCGATGTCCTCAGCTGTGCGCTTTTTCCCTTCGCCTTATTAGCGCTCTCGATGATGACCCGCACGATGGCGTTCACATCAGCATGTCGAGCGACATAGCCCTTGTACTGATTGCCGGTTTGCGAAAGAAGATCGGTTATATGACTTTGGTTCGGGCCAATGTATAGAAACGGGCAGCCGACGGCAAGGATGTTATAGACTTTGCACGGGTGGAGAATTCCCGCAAAGGCATCTCCCATAACTACGACATGCAGGTCAGCAGCTGATAACGACGCCGACAAGTCTTGCAGCGGCTGATAGGGCAAGCAGAGAATATTCTGTAACCTATTAACCCGGGCGAAACCTCTGACTTTATCCTGTTCGCTACCGCCCCCGACAAAACAAAATGCGATGTCTTCTCTTTCGCGAAGTTTTGCGGCCGCTTCAAGCAGCGAATTCAGAGGATGGCAGGGGCTATGATTACCGGAGTACATCACTACATATTTGCCATTCAGGCCATGACGGTTGCGAAATGAATTCCTTCCCTGCTCGTCATAGCGCACGGCTTCATCATGGGACCCATCATTTGACCAGGGCGGAATGATGGAAATCTTTGCTTCCGAAATTCCTTTCTCAAGCACGCGCTGCTTCACGAAGCGATCGAGCACGACAATCTTCGCCGAGTGATGCATGCTGCTCCAGAGAAACCATTCCAGGACGCGGGCTGCGATCGATTTCCTCTTCAGCCAGCCGGCGGCAATGGCTTCATCAGGATTGAGGTCCATCACCCAAAACACCAATCGCCCGCCTTTGATGCGCACGAACATCGCGCCCAGCCATGAAATCAACGGTGGGGAAGTCAGCGCGATGACCACATCGAAGCGTGGCAGCAGCGCGAGTCGCAGTACACAGGAAACAAAGAAGCTGGCGAAATCGAGGGCCCTGCCCAGACGTCCTTTCTTTCCCAGGCCCAGGGTCGAAAGGCGGATTATATGGACGCCATTCCAGGTTTCTCGTTTAGAAAATCGCAATTCCGGATTGTCGTAGCCGCGCCGGCCGGCTAGAACCGTGACGCTGTGTCCTCGCTCAGTGAGCGCTGTGGCAAGGTCCGTCAGGTATTGCGCCGTTGACACAACGTCAGGGCGAAAACACTGATTGAGCAGGAGAATTTTCACTGGCTGCTTTGGGATTGGTTAATTGAGAGTTTGCTGAACAAGGGAACAAAGCATTCTCTGGGAATACTTGCAGTCGGGAAGGGGGCATGCCCCCGCTGCTTTTACCACTCTGTTATTTCTGAAATCCAAAGGTAGGTTTATCAAGGAGCGGGGGCATGCCCCCTTCCCGACTGCAAGTATTCCAGGACGCCGAGTTTAGTCGCTGACCACAACCGAGCTCGAGAAACCTCGCCCGATCCTCTTTGCAAAGTCGTCGATCGTAAGCGGCAATCCTTCACTAAGCTTGATCTTCGGAGACCAATGCAATAAAGACTGCGCGCGCGTGATGTCAGGTTTCCTTTGCTGCGGGTCGTCCTCGGGCAAAGGACAGTACTTCACTCCTGCATTTGAATCGCACAACTGGGCCACCGTGTCCGCCAGTTCCTTTATAGTAAACGTATCGGGATTTCCCAGGTTAACCGGCTCATGCACACCGTCGGTGTTCATCAAGCGCAGCAGCCCCTCAATCAGATCGTCCACGTAGCAGAAAGATCGAGTTTGCTCTCCACTGCCGTAAACGGTGATTCGCTCTCCGCGAAGTGCCTGGACAATGAAATTGGAAACGACGCGCCCGTCATGCTCCGCCATCCGCGGGCCGTAGGTATTGAAGATTCGAGCGATGCGCGTGTCCACCTTGTTCTGCCGGTGGTAGTCCATCATGAGTGTCTCAGCAATACGCTTGCCTTCGTCGTAACAACTTCGCAGTCCGACTGGATTGACGTTGCCCCAGTAGCTTTCCACTTGCGGGTGCACGATGGGATCGCCGTAAATCTCGGAAGTAGAGGCCTGCAATATTCGGGCTCGCACACGCTTGGCTAAACCGAGCATGTTGATGGTGCCCATCACATTTGTCTTTACGGTTTTCACGGGATTGTACTGGTAATGGACCGGTGAAGCTGGGCAGGCGAGGTTGTAAACCTGATCGACTTCCAGGAGCAGCGGTTCGATCACATCGTGGCGTAACAGCTCGAACGAATGGTTGTCGAGCAGATGGAGAATGTTTTCCCGCCGCCCGGTAAAAAAGTTGTCCATGCAGATCACTTCGTGGCCTTCGCTCAGAAGTCTTTCGCAGAGATGCGAGCCGATAAAGCCGGCCCCGCCGGTTACAAGTATTCTCATAAGTACAGTTTTCGAGTTTCGAGTTTCGGGTTCCGAGTTTGAAAGAGCGGGGGCAGGCCCCCTTCCCAACTGCAAGTGCATCGCGTTGAGACAGATTTCACCAGTTGAGTATCGAAATTCAACTAACTACCCTCGCAGTCTGGAAGGGGGGCCTGCCCCCGCTCTTTCAACCGTGAAACTTTAAGATGTTTTCGCCTGACGGCCAGATTTCCCAGATACAAAACGTCCATCCGCGTCTTCAGGAAACAGTCAATCCCATGTTGCGGCGTGCACACAATCGGCTCGTTCTCGTTGAACGAAGTGTTCAGCACAACCGGCACTCCGGTCAACTCGGCGAAGTCCGCAATCAGTTTGTAGAAGCGCGGGTTGACCTCGCGCGAGACTGTTTGCAAGCGGCCCGACCCATCCACGTGCGTGACCGCGGGAATGTTTTCGCGACGTTCGGGCTTGACCTGATAGACCATCAGCATGGCCGGCGCGGGATGCGTCTGTTCGAAGTAATCGCCAACGCGCTCTGCGAGAATCGACGGCGCGAAGGGCCGGAAAGGCTCTCGCTTCTTTATGCGCTCGTTGAGCACGCCCTTCATTTCCGCGCGCCGCGGATCAGCCATGATCGATCGATTGCCCAGCGCGCGCGGGCCAAACTCCATGCGTCCCTGAAACCATCCGACCACTAATCCATCGGCAATATCCTGCGCAGCGCGCTGAGTAACCTGGTCATCGGAGTATGTCTCGTAATCCAATCCGGCGGACTCAAGCGCCGCTGCTATCTCAGTATCGCTGAACTCCGGACCGGTGTAGGCGCCCTCCATGACTGAACTGTAACGCAAACTGTTAGTTTGCGATGTCTCGCTTGGGTCACGATCTCGCAAACTAACAGTTTGCGTTACATCAACGCCCCGCCGATGCAAGCTGTTAGTTTGCGTCGTGTCGCCGGCATCACCACGCAAACTAACAGTGTGCGTTACGTTGTGATGAATCTCGTAACAGACACCAAGGGCCGTTCCGCTATCGCCGGCAGCCGGTTGCACGAAGACGCGCCGAAAGGGCGTGTTGAGCAAAATCTTTCCGTTCATGACGGAGTTGTACGCGACGCCGCCGGCAAGCCCCAGATCAGTCAGTCCGGTTCGCTCGTGAAGATGGTTCAGGATATGAAATGCGATTTCCTCCAGACGCAACTGCAGGCTGGCGGCAAGGTCCCGGTCACGATCCGTTAATGGCGTAGAGGGCAGGCGCGGAGCGCCGAATAGCCGCGCGTATTCGTCAGAGAAGATTCGGCCGATGACTGGCGAGCCGTTGTCCCAGGTCATGTCAACGCCTTCCGCATGATGGCGGAAATAATCGAGGTTGAGTCGAAATCCTCCGCCTGGTTCGGTATCAATAATCTCGCGAAACTCTTCCATGAAGCGCGGCTGGCCGTACGGCGCCAGGCCCATCACCTTACCTTCGTCACCGTAATGCGGAAACCCCAGGAACTGTGTCGTGGCGGTGTAAACGATGCCGGCGGAATGTGGGTATTCGACCTGGCCCAACACTTCGATTGAGTTCCCTTCTCCCGTGCCCCACATGGTTGAGATGAAATCGCCAAAGCCATCAATCGAAAGTAACGCGGCCCGCTCGAAAGGAGAGACGAAGAACGCGCTGGCAAGATGCGCGCGATGATGTTCGATATTGTGAAACTGCGCGCGCAGACTCTTGCTGGACACATCCAGTTCTTCCGCCAGCGCATCTCTTAGATCGCGTATCTTCGCTGCATTGCCAAGCCGATCAACTACCTGTCGAAAAATTCCCGTGCCATGTCCATTGCCATTGCCGGACGCGAGGCGCGAAGTATTAAGTGCTGAGTGCTGCGTACTGGGTTCCGAGACCTCCGTTCCAACGCTTGTTCCTGATCGACTTCTGACCGCTGACTTCCGATCTCTGACCTCTGAAGTCTGACCTCTGGACTCCGGCTTCTGACCTCTGGTTAGGGCTCGCGCGGCACGCTGGGCCGCGAACAAAACTTTCTTGTGTATATGCGCCGACGGATCGCGGGAGATACCGATATGTTCGACGTCTTCAATGCCAATGCCGGCAGCTTGCAGGCAGTAGCGTATGGATTCAGTGGGAAAGCCGGCGCAGTGCTTCTGGCGGTTGAAGCGCTCCTCTTCAACTGCGGCAATCAGCCTGCCGTCATCGATCAGCGCCGCCGCCGCGTCACCATGATATGCGTTGATGCCGAGGATGATCATTGAGAATTTCGGATTTCGAAATGCGGATTGCGAATTTGCAGAACCGCCTTTACGGGCTTTTGTTTCGTGCTGCTTCGTGTAATTTCGTGGATCGCGTTTTCGCCGCGCGGGCCTTCTGCCTACTGCTTTCTGCTTTTCCTGGGGCCTCTGCGTCTCTCTGACTTATTCCTTTGACGTCGTTCTCGAGTAGGTGTAGTGACAGTATCAACTCCGCCATCATTCTCTGGAACGCATAGTAGAACCCGGGCCAACCGTCGAGAATTCCACCGCGCATGAACAGGCAGTAAAAGAGCACGCCAACCGGGGCCACCACGCGCCAGCGCCTGATCCGATCAATCCAGATCAATTCATCCCGATTCGTGGCGAGCAATTTGATCGCCTCCATAGGCGTGTATCGCTGCTGCGATTCAAACCACCGGCTCAACGGTTTTCGATCATCATGAAGAATAGGCGAGCTCAGCGGTTCAACCCGGCCTTCGATTGCAACTCTCTGAGTGTGGCCATCCTGGATATATCGAGCCGCTGCGTGCCGGTAAAGCACGGTGACGTCCGGGTAAACTCCGCTGCGCAAACGCCGGCCATTGATGCAGTAAATGAATTTCGCCCGGTAGCCGTTTACCGGGTCCGGTTCCAATAGCTTCAGCTCATCGACAAACTCGGGAGTCAGAATGTAGTCGGCATCCAAAGCAAGCACCCATTCTGAAGTAATGCCAGTCTCCTTGAGACCAAAGTTCCATTGCTTTGTATGCGCGTCAAACACTCTTTGATAGACGCGCGCGTGCGGGAAGCCGCCGATGATTTCGACAGTGTCGTCGGTGCTAAAGCTGTCAACTACGACGATGTCTCGCGCCCAGCTCAACCGTTCGAGTGTGCGCCCGATATTCGCGCCTTCGTTGCGAGTCAGAATAAGAGGAGTGATTTGATCGAGCATTAACTCAGACGCTCTTCGGACTCATTCGCCAGGCGGGGCTTTCATATGAGCCCTGGATTACGTCGCGATAGACTCGAGTCATTTCGCGAGCTGTGGACGCAGGAGAATGATTAAGCTCGATGAAACGCCGAGCTCTTTCGCCCATCTCAGTTCTTAGCTGGGGCTTTTCTAAAAGTTCCAGAATTGCGCTGTATAGCTCTTCCGGCTCAGGTGAAACGACTAATCCGGCTTTTGCTTTCGCGATGTCGCCGTGAATATTAACTTCATTGCTGATTATTACCGGGAGGCCGGACGCCATCGCCTCGATAACCACGATGCCGAAATTTTCCTGATGCGAGGGCAGCACGAAAATATCAGCCTGTCTGAACGTGGACGCTTTCTCTTCGCCGGTAACGAATCCTTTGATTACCGTTCGGCCCAGGAGTCCGGCATCGCGAATCATGCCGGACACTTTTTCTTCATAGGCCGCATCACCCGAGCCCGCAAGGGTAAAAACAAATTCCCGTCCCTCAGAGGCCAGCCTTTGAAGGGCAGAAATCAATGTGTCGATACCCTTTTTAGGATCTATGCGGGACAGGAATAATATGTTCGTCTTAGTGAGTCCTGACGTTCCGTTCGATCTCTCTTTGTGGTTTTCTTCGAGGTCAAAAATACAGGGCAGAACAAATCTGGACTTCCCGACGGCAGTGCTCATGCTGAATTCTTCTTCGGCCGTAAACTGAATAGCGTTCGCCTGCTCGATGGTCTTTTGCTCCATTGCTTTCAAGTACAGCGCCTTTCGAATCCGGCTTTTCCGCAAAGGCCAGGGAGCCAGCATTCCATGGGGATAAATTATGTAAGGCACCCCGAACTTACGAGCATAGAAAGCGGCGGCGGTGGTGGAGTACGAGAAGACAGCGTGGATATGTAGCAGGTCATAGTTGGCTACGTTCTTCTTCAGCCATTGAGTCATCGGCCAGGAAAATGCATAACGCCACGGCTGCTGCCTTTCAAAAAAATGTACCGGCACGGTATTGAGCAGCGACGGTGATTCGAGCGGCAGTGGAGAGTTGGTATCGCCGTTGGCATTGGTGGTGGCAATTTCCGCCTGCACCCCTTCGCTGCGAAGAGCGCGGCAAGTGTCCAGGACCACCTTTGAAGGACCCCCATAGCAGGGCGCCAGAGCCGGAATTACATGAAGAACTTTCAGGTGCTGATTCACTTTCCGGCCTCTCATTCACATCGTGGCTTTGGTTTGAAGATGTATTGATCTGCGTGGACTTCAGCCGTCTTCAGACGGCTTTCCCAAAGGTTTAATAGACCAGCGCTTTTAGCGCTGGGTCAGCCGCGCCAGCTGACCATTAGCGCGCTTCCAGCGTGCTTTTGAATGAGAACTCTTTGCGGCTAAAGCCTCAGAGACAAGCCCGTTAAAACGGGCTTTCAAGACTCCGTGTGTGTCTTGACCCGGGCGTATAACGCCCGGTCTAGTAACCCTGCGGGAAAGCCGCATGAATGCGGCTAAAGAGTCTTCCGCCCCTCTTCACTGCTGTATACCTTATGCCCCGCATATAGAGGAAACTAAACCACTACGCGCGGCTTCAGCCCCGGTGACAACGCAACTTCTTATCAAAACGGAGAATCGTTTCAACGATGAGGAACAAATCTTATCTATAAACATTTTGTCCCTCCGGGACTTTTTCCGGCACACTCCTGAAGCCAGGTGTGAATGAGAAATGCCTCGCTTCAAACTGACCTAGGCGCAATCTTCACCGCTTCTTCCCAGCGCGCGTCCAGAATACTTCTACTGATTTGAACGAACCGTTCGGCTCCCCATTCGGGCGTGAATCCGGAAACTTTCCTCCTCGCATTCATGCCCAACCTTGATACCTTGTCTCTGTTTTTCACTAACCCGGCAATGCTGTCAGCCAGGCCATCCACATCACCGGCCCCAACCAAAAAACCATTCTGCCCTTCGTCCACCAGATCGTAAGCCGCGCCCGTCTCCCGGGTGCTGATGACCGGAAGGCCGGACGCCATCGCTTCCTGGATGACCACGCCCCATCCGTCGTGACGGGCAGGATGGACAAACACATCCGCTTTTCCAAAGCTCTCCGCTCTTTGTTCGAAAGGCACATTCCCGGTGAAGACCACGCTGCTTTTGAATTCCCCGGGCACGCTTTGCATCAGGTTTGATTTCTCAGGTCCGTCTCCGACGATCTCTAAAGATACATTCGGACACCGCCCCGTGACTCTGACAAACGCCGAGATGAGCACGTCTATACCTTTGCGAGCTACTAACTGTCCGCAGGAAAGAAGGCGAAGCCCATCCTCATCTTTGCGGGGGGCCCTCTCAATCTTCAGGAATGGATCTAAATCAACCAGATACGGCAGACAGAAGACGTTGGCATTTTCCCCCAGGTAGTTTTGATATTCCTGCTGCGCCAACCTGCCAGTGCTGATGACCGCATCTGCGGTTCGAGGCATTAACATCGGCAACATGCGAAGCGATTTACCCCAAGCGGTCCGATTGTTAACTCCGGGACGCTCAGCAAAAAGAACCCATGGCCGCTGCTGGAGCGCCCGCATCATCATTGCCAGTTGCATAGTCGGATAAATGTATCCTGACACTATGACCAGGTCGTAACGGGTCTTCATTAAGTGCGGGATGATTCCTGAATTTAGAAACAGCGGCCCGCCGGGTCCGGGCACTGTCACTCCTCCAAGCGCGAATCCACGACCGAAGGGTTCACTGACCGCCAATGCGCCTTTAACAGATTGAGGTGAACAATAGATAACGCTGAGGTCTATCTCGGGTCGTTGCGCCAGAGCGCGCAGAAAATCGATCTGATCGCCGGAAGGCATCGGCGCAATCCACCCGATGCGATCGCGTCGCTTCGAGATCATACAGACCTGCCGGGATACCAAACCGGGCTTCTTTCCATTGCGCGAATCCGCCGGTTTCGTCCGCGATAAAGTCCCCAGTAACCTGACCCGAGGATCACAACTGCCAGGATGTACCAGTTGACAACGATGTCGCCGAAACTTCTGACGCCCATAAGCAAAAGAGTTAGACCCAGGCAGTATATGACCGTGATCATGTTGCCTGATTGCATATACTGGCGCAGCTGGTCCCAATTCCTGGCCAGCCAGCCATACACCAGACCCCCCAGAATAATTCCCCACAGACCCTGACTAACATAAAGCTCGCCTATCACTGAAATTGAAAGACTGGCGCCGATGTCTTCCCATCGCACGAACGGCAAACCGACCGTATATGGCTTTCCCGGCCAGAGAAACCTGGGAATCGGATGAACGAAGACCTGCGAGAATATCCACTCCCCGGTGAAGTTGTACGTATCGGGCATGGTATCCACTGCCGTGGTGAACCAGTAAAAATTATTGTCCCGGTGCATTTCAACGGGATTCGTTTCCACGACTCCCGGATCAAAATCATAGAAGCCTTCAGACCGGAACTGTACCTGTGCCTGCATTAACCAGAACAGACCGAGTGCTCCCGCAAGAAAAGCGAGCCGCCATTTCTTTTTCGCTTGCTCTGTCAATGACAGATAAAGATAAAGCGCAGGGCCTAACACGATCAGGGCCAGGACCCGGCGCTCGCCGCTGAAGAAAATTATTGACATAAGGGAGAGCATCATGAAGAGAACAACCAACCTCTTCCATATCGCCACCCGGGCTCGGATGATGGTGATTCCCAGGAAAGGCACGGCGAGTTGGAGTAAGCGCGCAACGCTCTGTAGAAAGTCCTGTTGATCGCCAAGCATTCCCCGTCGCATTCCCTTCTCGACGTCGGGTGAATACCCTGCCAGGAGGGATCGCCATAGCTCAATAACTCCTCCTCCTGAGGCCACGAAAACGGGAACGATAGCCAGGGCATAAATCGCTAGTACCAGCCAGAAAATTCGCTCGTGATTACTGTCCAGCTTCATGCGCAAAAAGAATCTGGCTATGCCGCGATAGGGCGGCATGAGATAAGCCAACCAAACTGCGACGATGAAGACCAGGGTGTACAGCAAGGTGCGCAGCAGAACATCGGGCGAGAACTCTTCCAACCCCTCCCGTATCAGAAGCGGATCGAAAAGCACCCAAAACAACACCCCCAACAGCACGGCGTTGCGTGAGTTGAGTGGAGTTTTGCCTGCGATCAGCCACTCCCAGACAACGCCGGCGATAACCACAAGGAACAAGCAAGCGGCAAAGGCCTGCACGTGTATGTATGAATTGCCGTTCTGGGCAAACAGATACACTAATCCCGCGCCGGCAAAGAGAAAGAGCCAACCGGCAATTTCGATGAGGACGCCGCTCCTGACTTTCTTCAAGCTCTTTGCCTCTCGATTGCGCGGGCCTTTACGTATATCGATAGATAACTTCGGCTCGATAGATTATCGAGCAGTGTGAATGGGTAAAGAAACAGAAAGAGCCCGGCGTGGAGAAGCTCCCGGAGACCGCCGGGCAGATTGCGAAAGCCGACTCTTTCAAACCAGTTGAGAACCTCTTCAAGCTTCAAACTAAAAAAGCCAATAGCAGTGTCGGTCTTCATAACCTCAAAACCATGATCGGCCAGCATCGATTCAAGCTCATCAAATTCGTAACCCAGCCGCACGTGACCACCATCTTCTGTGTCGGACAAAGCCTCACCAAAATATGCTGCTCGCTTTCTTCGCGGTGTACAGATGTGGAGAAACCCCCCGGGTCTAATTATCTTTTCGAACAGAGCCAGGACTTCACTATCCCTTTCCAGATGTTCCAGGGTCTCGAAACACATAATTTGATCGAAGACCTGCCGGAGTGTCGCCGCGTCATAAATATCGTGTAGCTTGAACTTGCATTGTTCGGGATCAATCCCGATGAAATCCCTATATTCTTCACACCGCCTGACCTGCTCCGGATCAATATTGATTCCCACTACCTTATTGCCCAACCGGCATGCTTCATAGCTGAACGCTCCATTGCCACAGCCGGCATCGAGAGTCAGGATCTCGCCTGGTGGAAGATGTTTGCTGAACTTCATCCGTTTCCGCGTGCCGACATTCAGCCCCGGGAACAATAGCCACTTAAAAACCAGCCGCCAGCGGCCCCTTTGATCAGGCGAGGAAACGCGTTCAATTTGTTCCAAGCGCAAATACCTCCAGCAGCCGCTTGCCATATGCTTCCAGGGATGTTTCCCGGGCGCGTTCCATAGCGGCATTAGCCATGCCTAGCCTTAACCCGCCGTCGTCGCGCAGCATTTCAATCTTTTCCTGAATGGCGCCATGATCACGGATGGGAACAATGAATCCTTCTACGGTATCGCGGATTAGCGAACCGCTGTTCGGCGTTGTGATGACAGGTATGCTGCGGGCCATGGCTTCGTAGGTAACGGTAGCTGACCCTTCACAGATCGAAGGCAAGACTAATATGTCGGCCCAATCATAGAGCTCGCTCATTAGAGACCGCGGCACAGGACCAACCACTTCGCACCAACGATCGTACCGGGCGAGACAATTGCGATCTATCGCGACCGGCCCGACCAGTTTCGCGTAGATGCTCTCCGGCGAGTCTATCGCGCGCAGGGCCTCAAGCAGATAAGGAACGCCTTTGCGCAAACCAATTTCTCCCACGAAGAGAACGTTGAGGCCTTTCCTGGATGTCACGTTAGCCGCAGGTGGTAAATGATTCATTTCAACGCCGTAAGGAACCACTGAACATTTGCGCATGGGAACGCCCCCAGCCTTTAATCCTTCCAGTACAAAATCCGACCCGCATATGATCTTGTCGGCCAATTCCCATTCAGCTTCTTCGCGTTCGGAGAGAAGATCGGGACCGGTCCTGAGATCAATGTCCAGGCCCGGTTGCCATTCCGGCCATCGAAGAGCTTCCGCGAGCAGAAACTCTCGCTCGATTCTCCGGGGCGCGATTGTCTGTTCCAGAATGCAAGTGATTCCCTTCTCTCGTGCATGTTTGAAGATTTCAAGCGCAGCCCCGTTGAATCCCCATACTGCATTACTGTTTCCCAGCCCCCGTCGCACTACACGGTCTCCGAAAAGGCGGTTCACTTTTGCATAGAGCTCTGTGACATCCCCAAAGCTCATCTGTTCCCGGCGCCTCAACAGATACCAGAGACCAAGGACATCAAAGGAGACGATTCGTTCAGAAGGAATGCCCGCCGCGGTCAAGCCGCAAAGCTGCCTTATCATTTTCGGCCGGGAGTCTTTCGGGATTGAGTTGACCAGGCGACAAAGCCATGCCTTATTTCCGAGGTGCACATCGGTAAAAAATGTATCCAGCAAGCCGGCGTTGGCTAAAATGATGGGCACCGCGAAGTGCATTCTTGGCCCAATCATGGCGATGCTTACTCGGTGCGCGTTGCCATTGGATTTGATCACACTCCGTGGGAAGCCGGCAGCAACGTTCCCCTGGCCATTAGGTTGAGTGGCAGAGTACTTAGGCGGCACGGTTTGATTCGCAGCCGGCGCTGCATGTTCTCTTCTGGCTCCCAGCTCTCGTTCGAAGGCGAGCAGTGTTTCTTCTGAGAGTTCTGTTTTCCCGTGATCCTGGATTGCTTTCGAAAAGGCGAAGTCCAGATCGTCAGGCCTAACCTTCTTTTCCACATCGAATTGATGGAGCTTTATCAGACGCGCACGGGCGCGCCGGGCCAGGAGCTTACCGTAAACTTGGAAAGCCTTCAGCCAGATCGGAAACGTGCCGGGAGGAAGATATTTTTCCTGAAAGATGAGCTTGCTGCGGTAGGAGTTGTAAACAAACTTCGGATCGTAGTTCCAGTGGCTACCGTCCGCTTTATGGAAGACAACGCACCGCGGAACGTAAAAGATTTTGTAGCCTGCCTTTCGAACGCGGTGGGAGTAATCCCATTCTTCGATGCCGAAGAAGTATTCTTCAGGAAGTAGGCCGACCCTTTCCAGCACTTCCCTTTTGATCAGCATCGAGGCCCCGGTACCAAATCCTACTTCGCAAGGGGAGTCGTACTGGCCGCGATCGATCTCACCAAAGCCGCGCGCCACGGTTCGGCCGCGCCAGCGATCTATGTGCCCGCCGGCGTACCAGATCGTATCTCGCTTTCCGGAGAGTAAGACCTTGCCGCTTACCAGCCCGATCCTTTCGTCTGCTTCCGCGGCGCTGACGGCTGCGGATATGGAATCGGGAGTTACTACAGCATCGTTGTTTATCAGAAACACATAGGCACAAAGATCGTCATCCAGAGCCGTTCGAATTCCTCGATTACAACCTCGGGAAAAGCCGAGATTCCCCTCGTTGAAAACGAACGGGTACTGGCCGAACTCCTGTTGCAGGCGTTTACCTGATCCATCAGCCGATGCGTTGTCCACTACGACAATCTTGAGGTCAGGATATGTAGCCTGCTGGAGCGACTCCAAACAGTTCCTGGTGTCCTGGTAGTTATTCCAGTTCAGAACGATTGCCCAAACTCCTGGATTGTGAGGCCGCGTCATCACTAGCTGCCAGACCGCTTAGACCAAGAGATCTTTTGCCGCGCTAAAAAGGCCCCTCGAGTAGCGATGGTAATGAAGGTTTAAGGTCTCCCTCAGGACAAGAGGCACTCGACTTAATCTTTGGCTGGGCATCATCGCTCTCGCATGTAGGTGCTCTATTTTTTCGCGTACTATTGATCTAACCCTTTTACCCGATGAATTGCCATTGCTTGCTGGAAGCCGCTCATAAGCTTGTTGGAATTGCGATGCCTGTAACAAGTAATTGTTCCGGTCGGTTCTTTGTGCTCGGATTACAGATTCAACTGTACTTCTTCTTCGCGCTCCCATTTGCTGTGCCGGATGCTCGCGATACTTGATTAATGGTTCCTCGATAAAGCAAATGTCGGCAACGGCGGCGATCATTAGCGCAATCCAACCATCGTGAGCCAAAGCGCCTTCAGTCGGAATCGGTGAGATGAGATCTCTAAATGCGGACCGGAAAGCCATGGTGGCGCCGGTCACTACATGGTGGGTCACGAACACCTCCAGAGCTTTACCTTCAGCTACGCGCTTCCGCATTCTGGAATCAAAGCCCACCCCTTGCCATAAACTTCGGCCTCGACTTCTTGATGCTGCATCCACTAATTCGGCATCGCTCATCACCAGTCCAACACTCGCGGCGGATGATAATACAGCCTCGACTAACTCGAGCTTTTTGATATGCCAAATATCATCCTGATCACATAGAGCAATAAGTTCTCCTCCACAAGACCCAATTGCTTTTTCAAAGTTCCTGGTTGTTCCGAGGTTTTTGTGGTTGACAGAAATGCGCACAGAGAAAGGCGATGAAGAAGCGAATTCCTCAATAAGCTTTAGTGTCCTGTCGCTGGACCCATCGTCAGAAACAACCAGCTCATCAGGCAACCGAGTTTGCTTAGCGATGCTATCTAATTGTTCCCTTAGATACCGTTCACCGTTATAGGTGCACATTGCCACCGAAATTTTCATAGGGCGCTCGATACTCTGATCACTCTGATTCAATAACAAATCCTTCGCTGCGTTTGTTCAAAATCAACGCCGGATTCAAGTCATCCAGCTTGAAACGAAAAAGACTTCCAGGCGAAATCGAATGAGTGCGACGTAACCCATAAATCACCACGGTAAGCTCTGCGAGGTAGGCAGCCGCCGTGGCAATCGCAGCGCCCATTAATCCAATCACCGGCAGTAACGCATAAAGCAACACTACGGTGATTACCAGCGCGGTAAGGTTCCCCTTGCTGATCAACCAGGGATTGCCTAAAGCCTGCGCTCCTCCGCCCAGCACCTGTTTCGCTCCCATAAAGAATGAAGCCAGAAGGAGCACTTCGGCGGGCCACACTGAAGGCTTGAAACCGGGGCCAAAGACAAGGGGTATCGCGAAAGGAAGTAACACTCCAATCGCCAGGGTAATCACAAGACTGAGCAACCAGTAACCGCGAAACACTCCTTGCAGGGCTACGGCGCGTTCCGGCTCGGATTCCTTTTGGGCAATGCCCGGGGTTGTAACTGTCTGCACCGCCTGAGAGAACATTTGCGAGAGTCCGGCAGAGCTTACTGCCACTACGTAGAGACCCAGATAAGCCGGGGGCAGGAGTGCAGCTATGAGAACCTGATCAAGACTAAGATTGGCGAGGCCTGAGATTTGTCCAACATGGATCTTGCAACCATATTTCAGCATCCGCTTCGCCAAAGCCCCTTCGGTTTGAAATCCGAGATGAATGCCGGATCTGGCAAGGACAACAAGCGTGCCAAGGAGAACCACCGCGTTGAGAAATAGGTGCAACCCGAGGATGTTAACCAGCGTGAGATGGCCGAGCGCCACAAGCGCGATTGTACCCATCAAGTAACCCGCAGGAATGATGGTGCGCAACCAATTGTATTCGGCCATGCGCAACAGGCCCTGTAACACGCTAGTGCCAAGCTGGGCCAGCAGCGCAATGGGAATGACCAGCAAGTACCATCGGCTCGCACTGATGACTTGTGAAGTCTGACTCTTGAGAAGCCAGGGTAGGCCCACGAACCCTATCAGCAGGGCTATCGTGCTGAATACCAATCCCAGCGCTACTGCATTATTGAAAACGATCTGCGGTCGCGACCGGGAGAGCGAGGTGTAGTACATGGTGGAAACAATCAGCCCCATGCTGCCGAGGTAAACCAGGAGCATGGGCCACAACATTGCCGCAGCTACCTCTCCGCGACCGGTTGGTCCGAGCCATCGGGATAGCATTATGGAATTCACTAATCCCAGTGCAGTAATTCCCGAACTAGTGATTAGCGTCCGCCAGATTAACGATCGAAGCATGTTAGCAATCGTGCCGGGAATTCTTTGCGAGGCGGAAGTCGTTAGTTGCCTGCCGCGGAGCGGGCCTTCTCAACTTCCGGCTCGGAGTAGTACGACTGGTGATAGTAGCGCTGGTAGTAATAGTAATCGTGGGTTTGCAGGTTCACGTTGTTCAGGACGACGCCAAAGACTTTGGCCCCGATCTCATGCAGCAACTGGCGCGAGCGGCGCACAACGTGACGCGAGCTCTTGCCGCCGTGAACCACCAGCAACACGCCATCAACCATCGAAGAGATCAGCACCCCATCGGTGAATGAACTAATGGGCGGAGAGTCGATCACGATATGCGTGAAGTGTGCGCTCAGTACCGCAATCAAGCGCCGCATCTGTTCTGACCCGATTAGCTCCGCGGGATTCGGCGGTATCGGTCCCGACGTCAGCACGTGCAGGCCAGTGTTGGGATCCGGCTTTACCATGCTGAGCATTTCTGCATCGCTCATTTCCGTCGAAAGCACCGAACTCAAGCCCTGGCGATCCTTGACATCGAATATCCCCTGCAAGCGAGGCCGCCGCATGTCTGCATCCACGATGACGACTCGCGCTCCTGTCTGCACGAGACTGATCGCAGTGTTCACCGCAGTCGTAGTCTTGCCCTCGCCGGGAAGGCTCGAAGTTACCAGCAAAGTCTTTGGCGCCCGCCCGGCAGTAGAAAGCAGAATTGAAGTGCGCAACTGGCGGTAGCTTTCAGCCAGCGGAGAACGGCCGTCGATATTGATCAGCAGCTCGGGATTAAAGCCGCTGTTGCCATTGCGCTTCTGAAGACCTTTGGTCGAGGACAACAGACGACGGCGAGTTGTGCCGCCCACCGCCGGAATGACGGCCAGCGCCGGCAGATGCAATAAACGTTCGACCTCATCAGTCGAGTGCACTGTGTCGTCAAGATATTCAAGGAACAAGGCAAGACCGATTCCCAGCGCCAGCGACAACATGAAGGCCAGCGTGACCCCACGCATGCGTGCGGGGCCCACGGGAAAATCGGGAGCAAGGCCGTAATCGACAATTGAAATATTGTTCGGCCTGCCCGCCAGCACCACATCGTTCTCTTTCGAGCGTTGCAGCAAACTGTCCAGCAGTCCCTTGTTGGTTTCAATTTCCTGCTGAATGATGTGGTAGTTGATGGCAGCTTCGTTCTGGGTCAGCGTTTCGCTGCGCTGCTGGTTATAGGATTTGCGCAGAGCTTCTTCCCTCGCCAGCGCCGATCGGAAGCGCGTCTCCAGATTGGTCAGCAGAGTTTTGGTCGTTCGGCTTCGCGTGTCGGCGAGGTGTTTGTTCAGCTCGGCGATTTGCTGATCGATCTCCTTCACTTCGGGCGCCAACTCAGTTGCGTCCACCAGTAACTGCGCGCGCTTTTGTTTCAGCTCCGCGAGCTTGGATTCTGTTTCGCCTATTCCTTTGGTATCGGTTTCAGCCAGCGCACCGGCAGCGCCCGGAGCCTGGGCCTTGTTGTATTCAGCCTCAGCCTTGATGCGCTCGACCTCAGCATCCAGCAATTGCCTGTTCAAACCGTTGAGTCGCTCAACCACTGTGTTCTGGCTGGCGTCGAGCGAAAGAATCTGATTGCTCTTGGCATAGTTAACCAAACGCTCTTCGTCGGCCCGGATGGTGGATTGCAACTCGGCGACGCGCTTTTGCAGAAACTCGCTGGTGGTGGTATTCGTCTCGCTTTTCTTTTCCAGGTTCGAACGAACAAATGTCTCGGCGACCGCGTTGACAATCTTCGCCGCTATTTGCGGATCGCCGTGGGTATAGGCGATATCGATCAATCGCGTTTCCTTGTACATGCCGGCGCGCGTTTCCCGGACTGGGTCGACCTTTAGTCCGCCCTGAATTGCGCCTACAAATGGCGCCAGACGTTTGGCTTCCACAAGGTCCTCGCTCGAAGTCGCGGGCGCAACTGAACTCGTCAGCGGCAGCTCCTGGGGCTGCTTGTTCTTTGCGTCATTCGCTTCCCTGCTGGCGAAGCCCAGCATCGTCATGATGGTCCCCCAGGTGGAACGCTTGCGCGCTGTCTGGGGCCGAAGAAAGGCCTGGTTGTGTTCCAGGTCGAGAGTCTTAGCAACGCGTCGCAACAGTCCGGGACTGGTCAGAATCTGGAGCTGCGTGTTGAAGTAAGCGGGATCGTTAACGGGACTATAAATGTACGGACTGTTCCGGCCGGTTGCGTATGCCGGATTGTTCTCCTGATCGATCTGCACCCGGGCGTCTGCTTCGTAGATGTCAGGCTTGCGGGCCATATAGATCATTGCCAGCGTCGTAATGATGGCGGTCACCCCGAATACGAGCCACAGGCGCTTGCGGATCGCCCGCCAGTAGTCCAGCAAATGCACATCGTGGTCGGCGCCGATATCCGCACCGTAACCATAAGAAGCCGGCCGTGGGAGAGGCGGCGCATCAAGAGGCCGGCCGAGCTCCTGCGGTTGCGGCGCCCTCTTGGCCAGATCGTAGGTTTCGTTCATCGTGTCACCATTTCGGATTTCGGATTTTGAATTGCTAGCGTCCCCGCTTATATTTCCACTTGCGGCCTGTGCCTGGTTTTACTTGCCCTGGAAGCCCTCCGTTATTGCCTTCGGCTTTGCCGCCGGATGTGCGGCGGTGGCTATGCCCCGCCGTAGAGATGCCTTTTCATTTTGGGGCTATGCCCCTGGGGCGCGGCCTTTGGCCCAATAAATCTGGCGGCTAAGCCCGGACCAGGGCATAGCTCGGGAATAGTCTGGCTGCTGTCGGCGGGGCATAGCCACCGCCGCACATCCTGCGGCAAAGCCGAATCTGACATGGTCCATGATTGCCTTTTGGCAGGGTGGCTACGAGAGTAATGATCCTTAGGGCAAATCGCTTCCTTTTTTTACGAGCTCAATCTTGTCCATTGCTGTTTCCGACGCTCTGCAAAATCCGCAATCCGAATTCCGCAATCCGAAATTCTCTAGGGAATAATGCGAATTGGCAGCGAGCTTATGGACGGAGCCACGGCGCCGAGCAAACTACGCAGCACACTCTTCCCCGCAGAAGTCGGCACTTCAATAATATCGTTCGGCCGGAGCGCGAGATCATCCGCTCGCTTTTTGGCGATGGCTGACAGGTCAACGTAGATCTCAGTCTTGGCGGTGCCGCCCGGTTCCTGTCGCAGGATTTTGATGTGACTGGTCTTGGCGTCCTGCAAGGGTCCGCCGGCCATGGCAATTGCCCGCGATACGGTCATCGGTTCTTTTAGCGGCAGCGACTTGGGTGTGAAAACGTTTCCAATAACATAGACCTGATCCGCTTCCGGAATGGTAATGATGTCACCTGGCTGCACATAAGGGTTTGCCTTCTCGATTCCACTCATCGTGTCGCTCAGCCGGTAGCTGACGAGTGTGTCCGCTGCGGTTTCGGACTCTGACGGCTGGTTGTCGCAGAGCGTCGTCTTTGGTCCGCGAACAATGTTGATGGTCTGGCCGGCTTTGTCAGATGGCCCTTTGGCAAAGGCCAGCAGATCCAGCAAACGATAACGGCGCTGCAGCTCAAAGCGGCCCTGTTCGTTGACGGCGCCGATGATCGCGACTTGTCTGGAGTGATATTCCTTGATGAAAACGTCGACCTGCGGGTTGCGATAAAACTTCAGGTAACGTTCGGCGATTTCCTTTGCCAGCTCGCCTTCGGTGCGGCACGCCGCCTGAACATCGCCATCGATCAAAGGCATCCGAATCATTCCATTCCCTTCGACGCGAATGGCCTCGCGCGAGAGTTGTGGCCGATTCAGGATGCGTATGTCCAGCACGTCACCCGGGCCGATGCGATAGCGATCGCTGGCCTGCGTGGTAACGGTCGGGGTTTGCGCCACTAGTGGCTGTTGACCGCCGCCAAGTTGGCAAATGATGAGTAAGAGTCCGGCGGCAGGTAAGCACAGCCAGCTTATACGCGCTTTCCGTTTTCGCATCTCGCGGCTCTGCCGCCGCACAGTGCGGTGAGGCTTTGCCTCACCGGCGGATCCTGCTTTTCTTAGGGAGGCTACGCCTCCATGCGGTAGCTCGAGGCGGAGCCTCTCACTGAAGAAAATGAGCGCCTTCCGGAAAGGCATAGCCTTTCCGCACTGTGCGGCGGCAAAGCTGCTACCGGAACCGGCGCGAATTGCTTCTGTTTGTAAGTTCATGGCTTATTACTTTCCGGATATCCCGATGCGACGCGAAAGCAAGGCCTCGCGCATGTGATTTGGATGGGCCAGATTAAGGACTGTGTTACTAACCAGCACCATTAAGTCTTCGTGCTCGCGACTGAACAAGCCCGCCAGCGGTTTGTCGCCGGTTTTCACCACCACGCCTTCCCTCACCCACTGCCAGAACTGCGTCTGCGTGGTCCAGAACTCTTTGCGATCACGGCAAACCACCAGCGCAGTCTTCTTTTTCTTCCTCTTGTCCTTCCTGGTACTCACCATCTTGAATCTCCCGAACACACCTCTGCCGTGGCATGCTCTTCTGGTTTTCGCAAAACCTCTGAAGACATGCGCGACCCCGAAGGGAAGCCTCTTTAGCGAGGCGGCTCCTGGTTTTCAAACTGCGCTACGTCGTTACACGAAGCTATTGGCTTGCGAGGTAACACAAATGCAGAACCCGGAGCGGTAGCGACGCGGTAAATCGCACCCTACGCTTGGATGGTCGAGAAAGTAACCCGGTCGCTACCCCGACTTGTCGGGGTTCTGTATTCGTCGACCCACTAACATCCTGCTTGGTCTTACCCGCCATGCATCGCACCGGCCTTCTCTTTCACGGCTTCAGTACTACCCTGCGTCAGTAGGCGCGACACCAATTCAGTCCTGCGCTTGACGCCGAACTTGATAAAGATATTTCGCAAATGAAACTTTATGGTTTGCTCGCTGACGCGCAGCTTCATTCCGATCTGCGCATTGGTCAGCCCGTCGGCGCAACACAAGGCTACCTGTGCTTCGCGCCGACTCAAGTTGTTGACCCCGACGACACGTTGAATGGCCCGGCCAAAGGGGATGCTTCCCTCGTGCGCCTGCACCTCTTTCGGGTAGGCAGGAAGACCTGCGCTGCGCCGGCGCGCCAGAATTTCTTCCGGACTAAAAATTAGATAGACAGTTCCCGGGTGGTGGGTCCCGTTCTCGCTCGCTATCTTTTGGCGTTCAATACTCAGTTTGTTCAGAAGGCCCAGGAGTCCGCGGCGAATTGTGCTGTAGCCATTGATTTCGGTCAGGGTCATCAGACGGCGGGTGCTGAACGAGCCTACGCGCGTGCCGGCCACCAGCACCTCTGCCAGCATCGCAGAGTAAAGGCGATGTTCAATGACCGTGTGGCTGAGGGCGACGAGCGCGTTCAATTGCTCGCTTGAAGTATGTTCGGGATTCTCGCCTAAAGGGTAGGTATCAGAATGCGCGACTGCGGGGATTTGTTTACTGAGGGGGAACATTTGTAGTTTTGAACTGGAAATCGCCGAAGGCGGTGAGACATTAGTCACACCAGTTTCTGACTAGAGCCCGCAAATCAAAACTTCTACCCGCCAACCTGGGACAGAAACAGAGTTTGAGTATTCCTGGATTTTTATTCGGGCAAACTGAAGCTCTGGGACTTCTGGGGAAGTTCGCCGCCCCTGGAAAAATTAGTTGCGTTTTCGAGCAGAGAGACTAGTTCTTTAGGGAAAAGCTGTCAAGGGAATCAATGTCGGCGGTAGGTGTGGGTCTTGTCTCGACATCGCCACTCATGCTGCGGTCCGATGAGGTCAGTACCACCACGCGGTAGTGGGTGGGTCTCAGGATTGCCAATTGCCAAATGCCAATTGCCGATTGGCCACTTGCGGAACAGACCAATTGGCAATCGGAAATTGACACTTGGCAATGTCCCGGCCCACCTGCTACCGCATGGTGGTACTGACCTCATGGGCCCGCAGCATGAGTGTCTGCGACGGAACCGCGCCTATCGTAATCAATCACTCAATTGAACCGCGAATGGCAAATGAGAAAGGCCAAATAATTCTCCGTTTCTCATTTGCCATTGGAACCATGACGAGCGACATGAAATGGTAGTGGGCGCTTAGAGTACCGACTTTAGTCGGGCCTTTGTTTTGACTAGCTTGAGAAAAAGCCCGACTAAAGTCGGTACTCTAAGCGCCCGCTTTTCAATAGACTTAAGTTACAAATGAGCGTTGATAAATAATGGATGGAAAATCAAACATTTAATTTGTACCAAAACAAAAAGGAGAACACAATTGCCATCCCTCATTAACCTCGTCCGTCTTCTGTGCCGATGCAACAGGCAGGAATAAGTGTCCCTACTTCATTTTGTCCACTAGTTCGCACCACAGGTGTCCGATGGTGATATGCGCTTCCTGGACGCGCGAGGTTCGATCGGAGGGGACCACAACAGAGGCATCGCAAATCTTCGCCAGTTGCCCACCTCCGGCGCCGGTTAGCGCAATCGTTACGCAGCCAAGATCCTTAGACTGTTTCACAGCCGCCAGAATATTTGCTGAGTTCCCGCTGGTGCTAATCGCGATCAAGACGTCGCCGCTCGTGGCCAGCGCTTGCACTTGCCGCGCAAAGACAAGCTCGTAGCCATAATCGTTGGCAAGCGCTGTCAGCGCCGAAGTGTCCGTCGTCAGGGCAATCGCCGGCCAGCCACGCCGCTCCTGTTCATAGCGGCCGACCAGCTCGGCGGCGATGTGCTGTGCATCGGCAGCGCTGCCTCCGTTACCACAGATCAGAATTTTCTTTCCGTTTTGCAGCGCGCTGCATATTAGATCGGCGGCACGCTGGATCGCGGGCAAGCCGTCGCTTAGCACATCACGCATCACGCGCAGATGCTCTGCGAAAGTTTCGGATGCTAACACGCTGGTTTCCGGATCAGTTATGGGCTCCATGAAATGTCCGATTTGTTTAGAGTCGGGCTATCGCCCGACCAAGCCGGCAGTAGCCCGCTTCTAAACCAGGAAAATCACAGACTAAGGTCTGTGCCACCATAATCGTTGATGCCTATTTACTGGCGGCTATTCTACACCAGAAAACTTGGGGCCTGCTTGCGCTGCCCGCAGTGCCGATGTAGGCTTTCATCTCTTCAGAAATTGTCCCAACGGACTTCTGGGAACACTTGCAGTCAGGAAGAGGGGCTTGCCCCCGCTCCTTCTCCAGCGCACTTTAATGCGGGACCGCAGAAAGAGCGGGGCAAGCCCCTCTTCCCGACTGCGCCAGAATAAGTTGAGTGACCTTCCTAAAGATGCTCCATGTCCGCAACTAATGCCACGCCGATGGTGAAACAGTACCGGGAGCTGAAGCAACAGCACCCGGGCACGCTGTTGTTCTTTCGACTCGGGGATTTTTATGAGTTGTTCTTTGATGACGCGATCGTTGGCGCCCGCGAATTGCAAATTACCTTGACGGCGCGACACAAGGAGAGCGGTGATCCGATTCCCATGTGCGGCGTGCCGCACCACTCCGCCGCCAATTACATTGCCAAACTGGTGCGCAAAGGCCACCGCGTTGCCATCTGCGAACAGACCGAAGACGCGACCAAGACAAAGAAGCTGGTGCGGCGTGAAGTAGTCCGCATCGTCACGCCGGGAACGCCCATCGATCCGCAATTGCTGGAGCCACGCGAGTCGGCCTTTCTGGCAGCCGTTTGCGCCAGCGGCGAAAACATCGGCGTTGCATTTCTGGATATTTCCACAGGGGAGTTCCGCGCAACTCAAGCCGGCGGCCGCGAGGCATGGACCAGAATCAGCGCCGACCTGGAATCTTATTCTCCGCGAGAGTTGCTCTTCCCTGCTTCGCTCGCGCCTTTAGTTAAGAACGGCTTTTCCAGTTTACCGAAAACTGCTCCGCTGCCTTTGCAGAATGCGCCGGCGGAGGACGCGCCTGGCATGACCGCTGAAATGACCACAGCGGATCCGGCGCGCAGTTCCGGCGGAGGCGCTGACGTAATCGATGGCATGACGCTGACACCGCTGGACGATTGGCTGTGGCAAACAGAAGATTGCGCGGCGCTTTTAATTAAGCAGTTTGGCGCGCGTTCGCTCGAGGGGTACGGCCTCAAGGGAAAAGCCGAAGCAATACGCGCTGCCGGATCAGCGCTGCGATACGCGCAGGAAACACAACGCGCCGCGGCGGCCCACGTTACCGAAATCGTCTATTTCGAGCCACAGGATCACCTCGTTCTCGACAAGGTTTCAGCGCGTAATCTGGAGTTGACTGAAGCGCTCGGCGGTGGTGGCGTTGCTCGTTCGCTGCTGGACGTGATTGACGAAACCGTTACCGGCATGGGCGCGCGCTTGTTGCGATCGTGGCTGGTGCGGCCTTCGGTGCGCCGGGGCGAAGTCGAAGCGCGACATGCCGCGGTTGGAGAACTTCACGCTTCGCAGATCAAGCGCGACCGCCTGCGCTCGTTGCTGAAGGAAGTGGCCGATGTCGAACGTCTGGCGGGCCGGCTAAATCTTGGCTCCGCCACGCCACGAGATCTCAATGCCTTGATGCGATCGCTCGACCAGGTTCCACTGGTTCGACAGACTCTCGCGGAAGTGCAGTCATCGCTGCTGCAAATTCTTTGCGAGAGCTCGGACGAACTGGCGGACGTGCGCAGTCTGATTGCGACATCGATCAACGACGACCCGCCGCCGCGTTTGACGGACGGAAGCGTGATTCGTGAAGGGTACTCAGCAGAGTTGGACGATCTGCGCAGTGTCAGCAGTAATGCAAAGCAAACGATTGCCACGCTCGAGGCAAACGAGCGCACGCGCTCGGGCATCGGTTCGTTGCGCATACGCTATAACGGCGTATTCGGCTACTTCATTGAGGTCTCAAAAGCGAATGCCGGGCGCGTTCCTGCGGATTATGAACGGCGGCAGACGCTCGCCAACTCGGAGCGATACACCACCTCCGAGCTCAAAGCCTGGGAAACGAAAGTTCTGGGTGCAGAAGAACGCATTGGGCAGTTGGAAACGGAGTTGTTCACGGCGGTCTGCCGGCAGACTAGCGCCGAAACCGGGCGCATCCAGGGCACGGCTCGCGCGCTGGCGTCTATGGATGCGCTGGCTTCTCTGGCTGAGACTGCGGCCCGGCGACGTTATGTTCGTCCCAAAATGCATGATGGTGACGAGATTGAGATTGTGCAGGGCCGTCATCCCGTGATTGAAGTATTTAATGACGAGCCGTTCGTACCGAACAACCTTTACCTTAACAACTCCAGTGATCGCCTGCTGATCATTACCGGACCAAACATGGGAGGCAAAAGCACCGTGCTGCGCCAGGCGGCGATCATTTGCATCCTGGCGCAGATGGGTTCCTTCGTGCCCGCGCAGAAGGCGAGCCTGCCATTACTTGATCGCGTGTGGACGCGTGTGGGCGCATCGGATGATCTCGCGCGTGGCCGTAGCACATTTATGGTGGAGATGGTGGAGACGGCGGCGATTCTGCATGGAGCCACTGCGCGCTCGCTGGTTCTTCTGGATGAGATTGGCCGCGGCACGGCCACGTTCGACGGACTGTCCATAGCGTGGGCCGTGGCCGAATATCTACATGATTCGCCCGACCACGGCGCGAAGACGCTTTTCGCAACGCACTATCACGAGCTGACTGAGCTGGCGGAGAGACTGCCAGGTGGGCAGAACTATCAAATCACGGCGACGGAGCGCGAAGGCGAGGTGGTTTTTCTCCATCAACTGGAAAGGGGCCGCGCGTCCAAATCGTATGGCATCGAGGTGGCGCGCTTGGCCGGTATGCCGCCGCCGGCCGTAGCCAGGGCGCGCGACGTTTTGCAAAGACTGGAGCGATACGAGCTCGACGTCTTTGCTGAAGAAGGCGAGCCCATGGCAAATGCGGCGCAGGCATCTGCGGGAGAGGCTATGAGTGCATCGGCAGCTGCATTAGATAAGGCCGCAACGCGTGCCGGTCGCAGGCGCGCTGCGGCGCAAAGCTCGCTGTTCGATCTTGCCAATCAGGGTCTGCTCGAAGAGATACGCGCGGCCGAACTGGAAAAAATGTCGCCCGAAGAAGCCAAAGCTCTGCTGTTGGAATTGCGGAAGCGGATGGTTTGAGTTGTGGAGCACCAAGTCAGAACCGCCTGCGGTAGCGGGCGGTTGATCTAACTCTAATAACAAGATTGGATTCCCCGATCAACCGCCCGCTACCGCAGGCGGTTCTGACAGTTGGCAGCTACCTCACCTTAAAGAAAACCACCTGCCCGATGTGCACGAGCATTAGCGCGATCATTAGGGCGGTAGAAATAACGTGCGGAGGTATCCAGACTTTCAGGGTGCGATGAAGAGTAATCAGGGCTTCCACCCGGCTAAGTGTTGCCGCCGTCTCAACCGCATCCATTAACAGACTGCGCCGCTCCCTTTCTGTTACCTGAACAGCTTCGTTACTGATTTGTTCTCGGGCCTCCGCTAACAAAGCCTTCAGATCCTTCCGGGAAATGAATTGCCGCAGCAGATAAAGCCTCGAATGAAAACGGCGCACTACCTTCGAATCAATTATGCCTCGAAGCGCTTCATCAGATTTCTCGATGGTAGCCTTCAAGGATTCGCGCAGCTCGTCGCGACGGGCTATCAGGTCCTCAATCAAAAGTGGATTGCCTTCGATGCTGGTCAGTATGCGAGGCGCGATGATGTAACTGGCAATCCCGAACACGCCGGAAACAATCACCGCAATGAACGACACGTACAATGCAGTCGTCAGCAGTCCGCCGGTATGCCGGCCGCTATGCATTAACAACAGAATTGCCGCGATGACTCCTGCATATACATGGACCAGCATCCAGTAGCGCAGCGCTCCAGCACGACGGCGGTAAACTTGTTTGCGCAGCGGATATGTCATCACCGCCGTGATGCACACAAACCCCAGGATTCCCGACAGCCAGCGAAAACTCAGCCAGGTCCCAGCCAGCACGGTGTCAAAGCCGTAGCGACTCAACGTCCACCAGGCAAGGACAGCGAGCAATATGGTCAATGTGCCGCCACCGGCGTGCCACATTCTCGCCAGGTGGTCGCGACGGTGAATGTTTCTCCCGATCGCATGAGTCTGATCGCGAAATACGATTCCCAGCGTCTTATCAATTTCGTCAAAGTACTCATGCGGGTTAACGCGCACCAGCGCGCCGGTGGGACAGTTCTCTTCGCAGGAGTAAGCCTTGCGCCGCGCCCCGTCCGGATTCAGCCCGGTGCCCTCGCAGAGATTGCATTTGATTGCCACCATGTCGTCCGCTTCGGAAACCTCAGGGGGTGGAGGCGATGTTGTAACTCTGAACATCTGCCTCAGCCTGGTGAAGAGGTCGGGAGGCAAAGGCGCGGCGGTGTTTCGCGGCACCATCGAAATCGCGTCGTACGGACACTGCGTGGCGCAGTCAAAACAACCTATACAGGTGTGCGGATCGATATCGACCTGACCCTGGGGATCGCGAAAGATGGCCCCCGTCGGACAGCCCGTCAGGCACTCCGGGTCTTTGCAGTGCATGCAGACCTGAGGCGAAAGCACGTGCTGGGAGGCCGGGCTGCCGGGTTTGATTGGGCGCTGAATGTGGATTCCCCGCCGCAGCAAACGAGACTGGCCGTGTACTTTGTGACAAGCGAGCGAACAATTGCCGCAGCGCACACATAAATCCATGTCCATGACCAGAAGGTTCGCGCCATCGACAATTCCAGTAATGATCTCTTCTTCGGTGGCAGCAACCACACGCAGATCGGCAAGCGACTCCAGCTCCCGGGGCTGACGATCGTCCGCCAAGGAAAAGTCCTTGAAAGTGGAACTAATCTTTTCCCTGAGTCGCGCCTCAGCCTGGAGCTTTGGAATTGATATTTCCAGAACTTCGCTTCGCGCCAGCAAGGACGCGCTGTACTTCCACTGGGTTGCTTCTTTGAGGCCCTCCAATCCAATGCAGTTTCCGGCGCCCAGGAAATCAACTCCAATCCCCGCTCCCGTTCCCATCGCGACGCCGCTGGTTTCCGGATCGAGCGTTATGCCGCGCACGCGACGCACCCAGCCGCTCTTGATTAGAATAACTTTCTCGACCGGCTCGCCCTCCTGGCAAAGCACATGATGCTTTCCGTAGATTTTGAATTCCGCCACGCTGGCGAATTTCTCGAGAACATCAGCCCCAAAAACTTCGCCCGTTGCCTGCCTTACCTCTTCCAGTACGCGGCCAAAACCATGCGTGCGATAAGTAGCATCGATTGCCTGTCCAAACCTGGGAAGTTTTCGCAGCAGTCGCAGCGCAGGCCTGGTGATCTCCAGCACTGTCGCCTGGGAACCCTGCGGGACCAGGATGGTGGCGTTTCGCTCGACACCTGCCAACACCGCCATCTCGCCGAACACGGTGCCGGGCATCAACTGGCTTATTCTTTGCTCTGCGCCTCCCTCTTCACGGATAAAGACGTCGAGCGATCCGTCCACCGCGATATAGAAAGTATTGCCACCCCATTCGCCCTGCCGCATGATCGCATCTCCCGGACCATAGACCAGCAAACGAACATACGGCCCGACTTTCTTTCCATTGCCGTAATCACGTCCGTGGACGATCACTTCAAGATCAGTCGCATACTTCTTTTTACCGTTCTGCTCTTCAAGCAGCTCAGCAATTATCTCGAGCTTCCCAACCGCCTCGATAACTGCTGCTTGATCGGTGATTTCGCGCGGCATGGCGTTCTTATACTACTTACCGGGGATTGAATGCTAAACAAAACTCGCGGGTCGTTCTTGAAATCGGCCCATGGATTTCACAATTGAGCGTCTCTCAGATAAGAGCGGGGCCAGCCGCCCTTCCTTACTGCAAGTTTGCTTGGTTGAGCCTCGTTGAGAACTTGCAGTAAGGAAGGGCGGCTTGCCCCCGCTCTTATTCCTTCGCAGCTTTGTCTGGCTCACAACTTACACGAATCCTTCTCAATGCTTTGAAACAAGCCGCGTGGTATCGTACTCTTAGCCGTTAAGTTTATACGAGCCGAAAATCATTTGCCGGCCTTCGCATTCAAATGGTCCTGGACGATCTCCAATCCCTGCCGCTCGAACAACAGATCGGACAATTCTTTTTCATTGGACTCCCGGGAATTGAGCTTGATGCGGAAACGCGTGGTCTGATCGAACAGGTCAAGCCTGGCGGCGTGATTATATTCGGTCGCAACGTAGCTGCGCCCGATCAATTGCGGAGCCTGCTCGATGAGATACGCACAATGGTGCCGGTCGAGCCTCTCTTCGGCATCGATCAGGAAGGCGGCCTGGTTGATCGATTGCGCAAGATCGCCACCCCAATGCCGTCGGCCCGGGTAATACGCCAGCATGGTGACCTGGCAGCCGCGCGGGCGTTGGGCCGCATCACCGGAGAGATGCTGCGGCTGCTGGGCTTCAATTTGAATTTCGCGCCCGTGATGTCGATCATGACCGAGGAGCGCGACCTGCTCTCGAACGGATTGTATTCGCGGTCCTTCGGGCGCTCTCCCGGCGAAGTACTGGGCTATACGACGGTTTACATGCGCGGCATGCAGGGAACCGGGTGTATCGGGTGTCTGAAACATTTTCCCGGCATCGGGGCCGGCGAGATCGATTCTCATGAAGAGATGCCGGTCGTAGGTCTGTCGCATGACGACTTGATTGCGCAGGACCTCGCGCCCTACATAGAGTTGTTTCAACGAAGAGACGATCGGGTGCGCGCCGTGATGGTAAGTCATGGGGGCTTTCCCAACATCGACATCTCGAGAGGCACTACCGGAGGCCTGCTGGAGCCGGCATCTTTAAGCTACAGCATCGTCACGACGCTTTTGCGCGAAGAGCTGGGTTACCAGCACCTGGTGGTGACCGATGATTTGGAGATGGGCGCAATTGCCAGGCATACGCCCATCGAAGGCGCCGTGCTGCGCGCGTTCCTGGCGGGAAATGACATGATGCTGATTTGCGCGACTCCCGATATGATCCGGCGTGGTTATGGTGCGTTATTGCAAACCGCTCGCGACGGCAAGCTGCCGGAGAAAAGAGTCCGCAATTCTTTGAAACGGATCGCGGCCATCAAGTCTCTGGCCCAACCACCCCTGGCATTGGATCTCGAGCGCTTCTGGCAACTCTCGGACGAGATTGCATCGCTGAACGGCAAACTGAAATACACCTATGGAGGCAAACTCTAATGCGCATGCGGTCAGTTGTCTTCCTTCTCTTATTGGCTCTGGGGGTTGCGATCCCTTCCTCGGGTTGTCGCCACCGCAGCAATGCCTTTGTGATCGCGCTTTCGGACAATATCAAGACCATCGATCCGATCGGCTCGCCTTCGGTTGATGCGGCCAGCGAGCGCGTGCGCGTTTTGATATTCAATTCCCTGGTTAAGAAAAACGAAAAGTTTGACTACGTTCCCGACCTGGCCTCTGACATTCAGCACTCCGATGATTACTTAACTTTTACTTTCACAATTCGCGACGGCGTCACCTTTCACGATGGCAGACCATGCACATCGGCTGATGCGAAGTACACGGTTGACACCTTGCTGTCTTCAAACTTTGCCAAGTCGGCGAGTTTCTTTGAAGGCACCGGCGCCGATAAGAAGGCCTATGTCTCCGGTGTGGACGCGCCCGATCCGCGCACGCTGGTGATTCATTTGACCAGACCCTGGACTGGTTTGCTCCCGAACCTGGTTCCGGTGCCCGTCATCCCGAAGGACAGCTATGAATCACAGAAGACGCATCCACTCGGCACCGGGCCGTTCAAGTTCAAGAGCTACGACTCGTCACAGCAGGTTGTCGAATTGGAAGCGAATCCAACCTATTGGGAAGGCGCATCGAAACTGACGTCAGTTCGGGTGCGGGTGATTGGTGATGCCAACGCTTTACAGGCTGAGTTGAAAAGCGGCCG
>WNGD01000757.1_pt1 | contig 44305 bp, 38 predicted proteins | sample 5400671 | NCBI WGS metagenome assembly WNGD01 (sample SAMN13153369, study PRJNA577476) | soil metagenome | isolation source: 40 cm soil or saprolite under grassland replicate 2 | place: USA:California | collected 2016-06-15 | reverse complement strand
ATAATGGAGATAATATCCCCGCAGTAGTCCCTGGCCATTGGTAAGGTATCTGCAATAACTTTCAGGACATTGATGGCTGATGCCCTTCTTCCTTTAATTTGGGGGAGCTCGTGTTTGGCGAACAGTTTTTCCTTTGCTAGGTTAAAAACACTGGTAAAATCTCTATCAACACCCTTCCCTTTTTCGTCGGGTTTGGCTTCAAAATAAGGGAGCGCCTCTTCGGATGAGACTACTCTGACATCACTATCCATGTCCCCATACGTAAAGATCGAATTTTGCCCCTTTTTGCCAAAGACAAGGACACCAGGAGGTTTGGTTCCGTGCCGTTTGACTCGGCTGCGCCTTGGTACGTCCTGTACCATCTGCATCAACCTGTTATCTTTCAATGCTTTGTCATAGGCTTCCCGATGGACTGTATCCCATGACAGTTGTTCAACTTCCTTGCGGGCTTTATCAAACTCATCTTTAAAAAAACTCACCAATTCCTCGTCTTTGGTCAATGTTCTTGTGTCGCTTCCAACCACCGCATTAATAAGCTTCATTTTGAGCGTTGAGATAGATTTCACCCTGGTTTCTTCTTCACCAATGGCAGTTGGGAAGCAATTATAAATGTCTAAAAAATCAAATACCTTTTTGTTAATACGGTTAATGCGTCCGACCCTTTGGATAACTCTGGTCGGGTTGTAGGGAATATCGTAATTGATGACAATTCCAGCTCTATGCAAGTTAAACCCCTCGCTCAATGCGTCAGTGGCGATAAGAACATCAAAATCATTTCTTTGTTGTGACGCTGGTAATGAAGCATCAAAGTTTTGCCGGATGATTTTTTTATACGCTTCGGTTCCCTCGGAAGCAGTATAGCGTGTTACCCGGTCAAATCCACCCTCACACATTTTTTTGTACACATAATCCACTGTGTCTTTATAGCTGGAAAAAATGACAATCTTACGCTCCGGGTTTTCAGACAGCAAACCCAGGATTGTCTCCAAAATATTATCTAGCTTCGGGTCTACATCGGCATAATGCGGATTGGAATACCAATCCCGGTGAATTGCCTGCAAGAGCTGGGTATCATGCCGAACATCCTCGATAAATTGAGGATCGAGCAAATTTTTACTAATTTCCAAAAACCCTTTTTTACTTCGTAAGAGTTCTAACTCGTTGTTAAAGGCATCCACCTCTCCGTCTTCCAAATCATACTCTTGCGGGTCTGGGAGTTGTCCTTTCTTCATAATTGGCACAATGCCTAAATTGTCCCACCAGTGCTCAATAAGCTTGTTTGATTCAATCATCTTCTCCAAGGTGGAACGGAATGCATCCTTCGAACTTTCAAAACGCATGACCAGGAGTCTTCTCATAAACAATGCCAAGTTGGTTTGAGCGATTCTCAGATCTTCGATATCGTCAAAATCATTCTTATATTTGTCAATGAATTTCTTGCGGTTCTCACTGTTCATGTAGGTTTCAGACGTTGGCTTATACCTGGCGCCAATAAATCCTTCATTATCCGGCTTGATAATCAAATCCAATGTCTTTATATATGGTTCAAAGAGCTGTCCAAGGTCATACTCAAGCGGATATGGCCCACGAACTTCGGCAAAAGAAATATGTCGTCGTTCCAAATCTTCTCGGTATCGCGTGATGTAATTAAGGTCTAATCGGGATCTACGAATGATAATGGTTTCTATTAATCGTCTTTGTTCTGCTGCAATTTCTGCTGCTTCTTGGTTAACAATTTCCTGATCAATATCCCTTGTCATATCTCGGCGCAGCCTCTTATATCGTCGAATAAGTTCACGATACCGCAAGCTGAGATTATCGACAGAGCGAATTGTTGACAGGCCTGGGGTTTGGAAGAGTTTGATTAATGCGAATACATCTTTCGGGTCATTATTAAAAGGGGTGGCTGTGAGTAAAAGAATTTTGTTTTCTGGATGACTACGACAAGCCTGGTGTAAGAGTTTATAGTCATTTGTGTCTTCATTTCGATACCGGTGCGCCTCATCAAGAATAAGGAGCATTGGTTCACGCGCTTCATGATACCGTTCATATACTTCTGGTATTTTCCCGGAACTATATACTTTTGATCCTCTGACGCCGAATTGTTCCTTATATTCTTCCCACTGGGAAATAAGATGCGGGGGTGCGATAATCACCGTTTTCATATCCATATTTCGTGCAACCGCAGAGGCGATAATACTTTTCCCCAGTCCCACAACGTCAGCAAGAATAGCGCCATTATATTTATTCAGCTTATCCATCACCATCTTGACGGCATCGATTTGGTACTCAAGGTCAGTGTATAAACCGTGAGTAATGGCTTGGGGTGTTTTTAACCTATTTATTTCTTCCTGATCGAATAATTCATAGAGTACGCGGATATACACGTGGTATGGGAGTGGCGTAGTGTATTTCCAGATACGAGGACGGATTGTTTCTAAAAACTCATCCTTGGTCGAGGCATCGGCAATAGAAATCGAATTCGCATCACTCCACATGTTCTCAAACTGAACCTGATACTCCTCAAATTTACTTTTCTCACGACTTGAGTCATTCAATTCACCCTGTCCAATAAGCCCCCTGAATGTTAAGTTGCTTGAACCCATAAAAACGGTACCCGGAAAATCTCCATTTTGAGAGGCATCTTTGCGATTATGCACAATATAGAACTTTCCGTGGTAATCAGATACTGTTTTTCTAATTTCTAAACTGCCATCGTGTATCTTTGAAATGTATAAATCGAAAATTTCATTCGTGTGATCATCATCAAAAATATCGCTGTCATTCATAAAGCCAATGAAAGAGTCTATGTAGTTCAGTTTAAGAGCTGTTCGTGAAGTGGTTGGTCTTCGGGGTTGCCAGCGGGACAAATCTTCATCCCCATCTTTTGCGTACTGTGCAATCTGGGGAACCAGAAGTGGATCAACTTCGAGGCCAACCAAAATCCGTACTTTTTTCTCTTTTAGTTGGTCAAACAATGCCTGAAATCCTGAGAAGTAGAAGAACCCAACGGCAATATCCACTCTTTCTGCGGTTGAAAGAGCGTTTTTCAAAGCATCCTGTAACGTCTGGTTTTTATTATCGATTAGCGACATTGCCTTAATTCTCCCGATTTATTATTTATTTGGTTTTCAGTTGTATCTGAATTGATCGATTCATCCTCAGCGGTTTTGATACCCTTGTGAGCCCCCACTGTTCCTCAACACTTGAGCCACCAGTTTATGTGGTTCCAAATTGTTATAGTGACTCTCATGAGTATTTTACAGCAAAAGTAACCATTTTGTGTAGAATAATTGATTAACTTACTTCGTAACTTTTGAGTATGAAAGACTTTGCCTGCTCCAGGTCGTCATCGGTATGCACAGTGATCTCTAGGTCCCCTGTTCCATAATGGCCAATATCCCGGACATCACGGGTGAAGCTTTCGGCGGATCAAGGTAAATAAGGTCAACGCTTTCGCTGGGGATGTGCTCGCGTAAAATAGACAGGGTATCCCCGTAAAACAGCGTGTTCTCCGTGATGGGACGTGGAGACATGGATAACTCCCTTCCCTAACGACTTTCTTTTATGAAAAGGAACGATAATCGATATGCTGGTTCGCTGTCCCCCAGTGTATACTACTAGCCTCAACAGTGCAAGCCGAAAGGGTAAAAGTCCATCTGGTCTTCCGGTAGTGGGAAGAAATGTGAGGCGTTAAGGGCAAACTGATGATGTCGTTACTCCGTTGACGATAAAAAAACGCAGTCCAGCCAGTGGAACACCCCCACGAGGGTGAGGCGCAATCCGAGAACGATTTCTCTCCTAGCACAGAATGGCTAGAGTGCTAGGAGAAATGATGTCAGGGATGGAACTTCTCCGTCCATACAATAGCAGAGAAAATTTCCACCATGGACAGAAGAAGGGAGAGCAGTATGAATATTAGCGATGCTATTGGATTGCTCACTGCCATCATTGGCGTAACGACCACGATTCACGGGGGCTGGAAATACCTCAGCTCGTCGGAACGCTCGAAGAAAGAACGCATGGGGGCAGTTGCAGTAGTTGTGGTGATCATGGGCATGGTTGCTGGAGGTGCCGTCGGTATTTCTCATGCGACGGCCTCCACCCCCGTTGGGCAAAAGACGATCCCGGTGCCCTTTGTACCGACAGCAGCGCCGACAGCGCCGCCTGCGAACCCGGCATATCCGCAAACAGGCCCGACGGCACCGCCAGCGTCAACTCCAACGCCGCAGCTTTCACCGACAAGCGCGCCAACGGTGACGCCCACGGCTGCCCCAGAGCCGACGGTCACGCCACCGTCTCAGCCTGGTAAAAAGCGTGGAATCTGAGGTTGCCGTAGTAAACGAGAAAAAAACAACGTTATGGGGCTATTGCACGGAAAACTGATGCTGTCACAGAAGAAGTATCTCAACCTGCTTTTTGAGGAGTCCCGCAAGACTCTTCGTCGTGACTCCGTTGACGATAAAAAAAGCGAACCGGAGGGAAGAAGCCACCCGGTCCGCGCTCGTGAGCTATACCGCTTGCTCAGCATCTGCAAACAGGAGCAGCTGGCAATAATTGCTCATCTGGAATCTGATCCTCTCTGCGTAGCTTTTCCCCTCGGGAGTAAGAGAGGCTTCGGCAATTCCCGCGCCGATTTCTTGTGGACTGGTGATCCAGCCAGCACGGGAAAGCGCGTCATAGACTTTCGCACTCACGTGCTTCGGGGCGGATCGGCAGATCAGATAATAGTCACCACTGCATAGCAGCATGCGGGTACTGGACAAAGAGAGCGCAAGCAGGGTGGGGATAGTCATAGCAGGCAGAGGTCTGTTTTTGGTTTTCTTCATGGCGTGTCTCCTTTCGTTTCTGCCGGGGTCGGGTTCCCATCGACTCCCGGGAGTTCCCGGGCGGGGCGTTCCCGCCTCATGCGATTGCAGAATCACGCGCACGCAGCCAGCACAAGGCCCGCGTGGAGAGGATGAGCAGGGGGAGGAAGCGGCTCGCCTTGGCCTTGTGGTGGCGAGTACGTGTGGTAAACTTGGAAAAGCGAGGCGGACGCCGTGGGAGAGAGTACGGGGGGTTTTGAGCATCAAAAACATAGTTGAGTAACTAATCTATCCAATGGCGGCTGGTGACAAGAACGTTGTAACTACCCCTTCAAAAGAAAAACAGCCCTGTTTCTTCGTGAAACAAGGCTGTGTAGTATTAGAGACCATGTGCTTATCGGACAAAGGTGATGTCATCGATATCAATCGGCGTCGATTGCGTATCAAATGACTCAAAGGTGAACCGGACAAGGTATGGCTCATTGTTCGAAAGACCAGTAAAGTCGCTCAGGGGAATGGTAACATCCTGCCAGCCATCCACCTTGTTCCCTCCCGGGGGATAGTTCGCAAGCGATACTGACGATATTCCATTCGTCGTAAGAGTGAGTTGCGACCTGCCCAAGAGGAGTACCTGGCCGTGGGTGTTCATCCGAAACCGGATTGCTGCATACCCGTCAAACCCGCTCCACGTCCTCTCTGCATGCGCTGGATTAGTAAAGGTTGGCTCGAATCGCATATACGAGTTCCCTGTGGCTGATGCCACAGACACGTTACTACTCATCTGCCAGGATGCTGTATTGCCTTCAAAATTCTCAAACACCGTATTCTGCGGAGCAGGGGTAGGTGTTGGAGCCGGCGTAGCTGCCGGTGTCGGGACAGGCGTTTGCGTCACTGGTGGCGTATTCGGTGCCGGTGTTTCCGTCACCGTAGGCGGGCTGAGCGGAGCCGAAACAAGAGGGCTCGGACCGCTTCCCGATTGGGGAGTCAGCGAATACTTCATCACGCAGTTATTTTGCGATGAGACGCTGCCTTTGTCATCCCAGACTTGTACCTCGCGAAACCCGTTGTTTCCTGAAGCGTCCGTCGGGACAACAGTGACCCAGCTCACTTGTTTTTTCGGAAAGGACACATCAGCACACCGGGGGCCGCCGCTGGTCATATCGATGTTACTAATCACCGTCCCGTCTGAGAACACCAGTTGTAGGTTATTGATCTGGTTATTGTCAGGGTTGTTCTGCTTTCTATCAAAGACTACAACCGTCTGGATAGTAACAGGATGTGCGAACACAAACCCTAACGGCTCCTGGTGCCCGCCGACCCATTCGGTATCCAAATTGCCATCAATGGCATTCCCTGCTCCTTGATGATCCAACACTGCTGTTGAAACAACATTGTTGGCAAGCTGAGGCGGGGTGTAGTCCTCAATTTTAAGAGAAACAATATCGATTTGCGCACAGTTCCTCAAATCAGACTGGTTGAGCGTATAGACGCCGCAAACCGTTCCATAATTGGCATCGTTGTAGAGCGTTACTCGCTTGGCCTGTACAAAGCTGCCAACAAACTGAAGGCTCGAAAATCTCGTATACCCGATAGATCCCAAATCAGTGCTGTTTCCAGTGACGAGGGTACACCCGCCATTGGTGCCATAATTCACATCACGGTACAAAACCACGCCATTTGCGCCATTGGGAACACTGCACGAGGTATCGAGCTTTGGCTCGATCTTCAGAGACCGTGCCCGGTCATTCCAGTTGCCGCTTGATAAGTCTGATACATCCTGATTAAACGTTCCGCTTTGCCCTCCAAGACCTGTCTGGTCAAAGAGAAACAGCGTCCTGTTACTGGGCACCTTGATCGAGCTGGTAGTGCCGCTCAACCCGTATGTGGCAAGGTCGCTCACCTGTCCCACGTCAAATGACTGACACCTGCCAGTAAAATTCGCCTGCTCGTACACCGTCACTTGGCCTGAGACAGGTGTACAGGGTGTCGGTGTTGGAGCAGGTACTGGCGTCGGTACCTGTGTGGTACCTGACGCAGGAATGGGCGTTGGTGCCGGTTGGTTTGTCGGTGTATTTGTTGGTTGCGGCGTAGCCGTCGGGCTAGGTTGCTGTGGTGATGGACTACTTGTGCTGCTTTTGGGAATTTTAATCTCATGAACCACAAGGGCTTCCTGGGGGCTGCAAGGATTTCCGTCAAATGTATTAACAGCCGTTGTTTCTTTCGCTCCAACCGTCACCGTTGTATTCCCCTGGGGAATACTCAGCCGTTGGTCTGCCGGTGGCAGATACAGGGTAACAGTGAAGTCTGCTTTGGGACCTCCCCACTTCGGTCGCGGAAGTGAACTGCTGTCTGCATGATATACGTCTTTGCTTCCGACACTGACTCTGAGATCAAAATGGATTCCTCCTCCACAGACAATATGCGGGACACTGTAGGCAACAGCAACGTAATTGATGAGAGCCGTGCTGTTACTTCGGAGTGAAACACTGACTGATGCTTGCGACCAGAGCGACGCATCACTCATGGTAACAATATCTGACTTATAAATCTTCACCGTACTCGCGCTGGCCGCTGGTGTTTGGACAACAAACACACTGAGTGTACAAAAAACCATAAAAACACAGACAAAAAGCCGTTGCAGGTATTTTTGCCGATTGCGTGTGGATTCCACGATCGTTTTCCTTTCTACTTCTTACATTTTCAAAGAACACAATAGAAACACCCTGGTACGTATGATTGAAACCAGGGAACGAAGTATGTGTGGAGTAGATATACGACCTTCTCTGGACTCAATACAGGCAGGAGATGGAGTAAAGCAGACTACTGTGCGCCGGGACGGGTAATATCCCGGATGCCGGTCGGAAGCGGTTCTTGGACAGAAAGGCTCGAAAGAATCCCGCGTACAATAGCACGACAGGAGGAAGCATCAGCGCTCAATGGCCCCCCGCAGAACACCGTGATGTTTGTTTGGCGCACTTTGCCGTCTTGAAAGCGTGCATCTAAGCTGGTATTCGCTTGTATAGAGGTATCAGAAGAGAAAAAGGTGGGATCGGTCGAATGAAAGTCAAAGACATACACGACCGTATTGTTCGCGGTGACGCGGGGATTATGGGCAGGGACAAGCGAGGTATCTGTCATATTCGTCATGGTGCCGTATTTGGTTTCCTTCTGACTCGGTTTGCTGGGGGCAAACGACATCCAATTACCGGTGGTGACAATTACAGAAACGGTGGTTGTTGTACCCGTACCACTACCTCCCTGTTGGGATTGCGAGGGCGTAGTTACGCTCTGGCGGTTGATGAGATTGATATAGTCAAAGCCATACTTGTTCCCATTCTGTCCGTTTTGCGGATACATATCAACACTAAAGTCTTTAGGCACATCAAATATTATACCGCTATTAAGCAGGCTAATTGTCTGTGTTGCTTTGAATACATCAAGAGCATGTGTTTTCTGGATAAACCACACAATTTCACCCACCAGGATGATGATAACAATGGCAATAAGTGTAACGATAAATCTTTTGCTCATAAATAGAGATTAGACTATTATATTCAAATAAAACGCGAATGTAAAGATAGCATTGTGAGCTGCTTCCCGCATCATTTTTCCCTTCGTATCAAGAGTATCAAGCCTGGTGATTAAACAGCCGTCCATCATGTCAGGAGGTCGTCAGGGATGGGGTGGTTATAGCAGACCTCCGGGAGAAAGTGGTATCGAAACTATCTTTGTCACATATCATTTAACATTGTGCCGTGGAAGACCCACGAAAAAGGCTGTCTCTTATGAAACAGCCCTTTTTAGAAACGACGGGAAAGGCAGGAGCACTAGGCGCCCTGCTTCTTTCGCATCCGCTCTTCCTGGTATCTTCTCAGCGCTTCCGGCTGCGGCTGCTTTTTGCCGGGCTTCTTCGCGACATTCCGAAGGTCGAGGCCCTTGTGCAGTGCTTCTTCTAGCGCACTTTCGGCAATGCGCCATTGACCATTGGCCAGCCTGTTCGCCTTGATCAATCCTTCCTCACACGCCCGTTTGAGCGTCTCCACGCCGATTTTTACTTTTCTGCTTGCTTCTTTGAGTGTATAAATCTCCATCCTCTCACCTCCTTCCGTCGTTTCAGCATAGCAAGCGTGCCGGGGATGTCAAGACGCAAAAGACCCTCGCTCCTGTCCAGCGGCACTGCCAGCACTACCGCAAGGCCCGTGCGGGGAGAAGGCGTGTAAGGGAGGAAGCAGCTCGTCTTGGCCTTGTGTTAGACCTGATAAAGCGAGGCGGACACCGTGGGAGAGAGAGGGGTAGCCTTGATCTTGCGGGTCTTTTGCGATATAATTCTTCTACAAAGATAATATCGGTAGGAGTAGTCAGTCGATGTTTCTACAGAGAGCGAGAGATGCTGAGATCTCGTGCAACGAACTGTAACACATCGTGTGATTTCTCAGGAAAGCTCTGGGTTCAGGAGAGCCAACCCGTGATGCTCACGTTATAGAGCAAGTATAACCTGGTGGTCAGGTTATTTAAAGAGGCCAGATACCGATAGGTAGCGGCGAAGCATCCACGAGAGCATTTAAGCGCTCTTCGTTCTTAAGTGGAACGAAGGGCGCTTTTTGTCTATTCTTTTGATTTATTTGTTATATCTTGCAGCTTGCCAGTGTTGCTAGGCTCTGATTTTGGACATTTGTGTCTGCAAGCCCAATAGATATACTTACCTGTATCAGGTAACAGTTATGCAAACTAACGCTTTTAACCTCTCTCCAGTAGGGATAACGAGCGTTTTATTGTAAGGAGGCACCTCTTGCGTAGTTCATTTGGTGATCAGGTCGAGGAATTATATAAGGATGAGCTTGGTATAACGCAGAAAGAATTTGCTGCTCGGTGTCGTATGCCTAGAGAACGACTCTGTAGCATGATGCAAATGCACTGTAATTATGCTTCCTCTCGCCAGACCGGACCGAATGTCTGGAAGTATTTGCTGAAGATAGTAAAAGGGTTCGCTTGTGGTAACCCTGTTGTTTTTACTTCTCGGGCAGAAGCAGATGCATTGATTGCTCTATGGGAGAGAAATCCCCACACCAAATTATCCGATGAGAAAAAGCAACGGCTAAATGAAGCATTGGATAATCTCTTCCCTGCGGAGAAGGGGTCTTTTGCAAAACCCCGGCAAGCGCTGCCTGCAACGGATAAAGAACAACTTCAGCAGTTGATAGATGAGGTGATACAAACAAGCGACAATAACTCTTCCACAAGCACAGCCCACCACCTCGCCGTTGAACGGCTGGTAACATTTCTCAAAGAGAAATTGCTATAAACACAACAATATATCTAAACACGAAAGCATCGCCCGAAAAAGAAACATGGCCCAGGTTATAAAAACCTGAGCCGTTTTTTTAGCTTACATCTGTCTCCTCCTCATTAGTTTTATCAATCCAAACTGCATTCTCTGGAAGCAAATCTTCAGGATCAAAGTTGTGATTAACCTGTTTTCTCCCATCTGGATATACCGTGAGTTCAAGACCAACTGGCTCCGAAAGGTTTTGCGTGTCCTTGATATACATGCCGTATACCGTCTCGCCCAAGTTGTTCTTCACGACATAACTGAGAGCTATCTCTGTCTTGTGTTCACAGGGGAATAAGTCCTCATCTTCACCCCTTGGAAGAGCTTTTGCTTTTTGATCTGCATGCATCGAAAATCTCCTTACAGTGCTAATTAGGAACAGCTTGTCTTCCCCGCATCGCCAGAAAACCTCTTCTGTAATGCGGTACGTGCATTATAGCGAATTATGTGCTTAAAAAACAATCGTCCTGTATTGTATGAATTTCTTTATTCAACTAGACCATTGTGCCAGCGCATCTCTGATTCAGAAAGTAACAATTTTGTCACTAATTATCAAATTGACGAAATTGACAGGTATATATACTTACGTGAGCCAGTTAGTTACTCACACCTAGAGACGTGGGATTCATTGTACCTCCAACTTGGATAGCTGGCTCACACCTTACAAGCCATCATTGTAATAGACGACAGGAGGCAAGATACCGCTTACGAATACTCTTTGTCCGGCTTTGCGCGGTAGTTTATAGACACCTGGGGTGGTGCTATAAGCAGTGCGACGCAAAAAAGCAAGGACTGCGGCCCGGAGGGACTGGCACTTCTGAAAAGGGTCGCATTTTTACTTACCTTCCAGCGTCCGTCTATAGTTTCTTTGATTCCCTGTGATTGATGTGAAAGGAGCAGCACCAATGACATATTATCACACCCGTAAACCCCGAAGAGAAACGGGCATTCGAACCATCCGTATCCGCAATATCGCCACCCAAGTATCTCATGAGCGGGGCGCCCTTTTGATCTGGGGCAAGCCAGCGTATAAAGGGATGCGTGTCAGCCTTGAAGGACGCGAAGGTGAGGTCGACCTTGACGCGACTGTTGAGCAGCAATTTGTCCCCGTCCAGAAAAACGGCAGAATACAATATGTGGTCAACTGCCCTCATCTTGTCCCGGGTACCTACCTGATTAGAACCAACGCCGGCTATCATGACTATGACCGCGTGACAATCACATCGAAATTTGTCACGCAGCTTGATTGGAGTTAATGAATGATGAAGCCCTACACGTTTCGACTACTTATCCTTGCTCTCTGTGCCGTTCTTGTCACAGCGTGCGAAAGCCCGTACGCGACGCTCATCAACACACCGATAATTGTATCGTACGATACAAAATAGAATGGTGAGATACTATGAAGAACCCCACAACGCAAACATACACAAGCTTGACTGCCGCGTATGATTTCTTCAACAAAGAGCTCTTCAGGGGGGCTTTACCCCCTTGTTTGATAACAATGCAAAGGCATAAAGGTGCTTACGGGTATTTCTCCAGGGAACGTTTTGCTAATACAACTGATCCAACAGAAGTAACTGATGAGATTGCGCTTAATCCAATCTACTTTGCGACACGAAAACCACATGAAGTACTCGGAACTCTTGTCCATGAAATGGTGCACTTATGGCAGAGTCACTTTGGAAAACCTCCCCGCAAAGGCTACCATGATAAACAATGGGCGGCCAAAATGCGTGAGGTTGGGCTTATTCCCACCGCAACCGGCGAGCCAGGAGGAAAAGAGACTGGGCAAAAGGTGACGCATTTGATTGAAGAGAACGGACGCTTTGAGAAAGCAGTAGCAAGACTCCTTGCAGAAAACCCTACCATTCTCTATCACGATCAAAGCTGTGACACGGATACAGCCAGTCAGAAAAAAGCGGCCAGCAAGACAAAATATACGTGTTCGGACTGTGGCGTAAATGCGTGGGCTAAACCCGAAACCTTGTTAATCTGTGGTACCTGTCGCAAGTTGATGCAATCTGAAAACGGAAGTGAGTTATACAAGATTTTTTGCCTTCTGCTTGGCGTCTGGTTAGGTAAAGGAGAACCAGAGGTGCAATCATAGCGTGACGCCTCAAATTTCTCCATTACTACGTGAAGGCCGTGAGCGCGGGAGAAACATCCGCGCTCACCGTCACAGGGCAGCGTACAAGGAAAATCTCAGTATGTCATATCGCAGGAGGACTGACAGATGAAAACATACATACTCAAGTATTACATAGTGCTCATCCCGACCACTGATCTACGTAAAAGACCCATCCTCTATAGCATAACGCTGAAAGTGTGGGAAAAAATTGAAGCCGAGTCTGTAGAGGAAGCAAGGAAATACGCGAAAAAACGCGCTGCCAAGCCCGAGAAGATTATCAACGATTGCGAACTGGAGGATTGCCATACAATATTCTCTATCAATTTCCGTGCTGAGGAGGCAAAGGAGAAAGTACCTCAGACGAAGTAAAGGGATGCGTCCGTATATGAGCGCAACCGGATCAATGAAGACAGTAGATAGCCTCTGCCGCCGTCGGCAGGCCCCGTCCTAACCCATGCGGGGCTGCCTTTTCACAAGTGATTTTTTATCCGAAAGGAGTTATTGTATGCGCCACCACCGTACGAGCCACGACTGTGCGTTCGTCCTGCTGTCATCTCTTCTTATCGTCACGCTTGTCGGGTGTAGCATCATCCCATCAGGAAATCACACCGTCCGCCACCGCGAGCAACCGATCACTGCTGCCCATCAGCCGTTGCGCGTTGTGCAGCTATGCCTGGACACTGCCCCTTTTATGCCTGATACGTACTTCAGTGCTGCTGCGAACACGGTCGCTGACAGGATTAATCAGGCTATCACCGTAAACCGGGAAAAGCTTGACATATATATAGGCCTGATAACCCATGACAGCTTTGAAAACGATGTGCTTGCGTTTTCAGTTCCCGGCTTCCCTGCCGATCCTCCCGCCCCGCCGCCGCCAGCACAACTGGATAATCCGTACGCAAATGCCAGTGCGCAAAGTGACTATCAAAAATCGTACGACGCGTGGCAAGCCACCCTGATAACGCAACATACCAAACTCGCTGCCCTGCGCGCGCACGTGAAAACGTGGACAGATAAGCTCAGGCGATTAGTGAACCCCTATGATAACACGGGCGCTGATCCCTGGGGCTGTCTGGATAGCGCAGCAACGCATTTTACGCATGTGGCGGGTGAGAAGATTCTTCTTATTGCCTCACCGCTGGTGTCCACAACAACCGTCCAACGGATAGCTCCCCTTTCGCTCTCCGGTGCGCGGGTAAACGTCATCTGGCATGCGTGTATTCCTGCTGTCGCATCGGTGTGTGCGACCAATGATGCGACGTGGCACCAATTGTTGCTCTCTTTTGGAGCACGTACTGTCACCTTTTTCGACGTCGCCCAAAGTGAGGTTGAAAAACCAACGTTCTAAGGAGATAGTTTCATGAATCCCTTATTGTTTATTCTTTCAGGGTGTACGGTTGTTATGGCTTTATACCTGCTCTCCCGCAAAGTGCCCTCCCTTGGTCACGCGCTCGGGTTTGTCTGTATCGTGGCAAGCCGGATACCAATACTGCTTGCTTTGTGTATGCAAAAGGCTGCTGTCTACTGCCAGAGGTCCCGTCTTGCCTCTCTTCACCTCCACCCGGGAGGAAACGGCGATTATTGGGAAGGCGTCAATGTCCTCTCGCGGCTCGTGTATGTTACCTTGGCAGTATGCATTCTTGCGGGTGAGACGGTGAATACCCTGCTAGTACTTCCTGCCCTGTGGCAGATAGCGGCCCAGCAATCGCCTCTTGAAGGCGCTCTCACAGGGATCGTCGATATTGCCTCTGCGGCACTATTCATCTCGTGTCCTGCGTTCTTTGGCGCGATCATCTTTGAGTGCTGGAGGAAAATCCCTCCGCGCGCAGGATTGTTTCTTCACCTGGGAATATGGTCACGGCGCATCCTCGGGGGGCTTTCAGGAGTGCTTCTTTTATTCACCATTGCGGTGAATGGCTACTTTTACCTCTTTCGCGCGGTGTACCTTGCTGACCCGCAGGCAGCGCAAGGGATGGTTCTGTATATTCTCGGCGGCCTGGGAATTGAAGTCGCGGCAGTCTCCCCCTTTGCAGTCCTAGCGCTCGGGATCAGTGGCGCTGGTGTTGTCTCGCTTTTGCTGTTGTTTGGGGAATACGTCTGTCGGATCACCGCTACCGGTGTCGCGCTTGTGCCGTCTCTGCTTGATGTGGTGGCGATCCACCTCACGCAAGGGACGATGAGCGTGTATGATGATGCTGTTGTCCCGGGCTCATCCCCTGCCCCGCATCACGCCCGTACGCCGTATCTGTTAGCTGTTAATTCGCCTCGTGCGACGCACGAAGATAAGGAGTCACACGCAATGGAAGACGCAAAACAAACAATCAGCATTGTTGGCTACGGCTCTGTGGGAAGGCGCTTCCTTCCCCTGCTGTTCGAAGCGGCGGAAAGCGTGGGCGCTACCTCACGTTTGTTTAAGGCGGGGCTGGTTGATCTGGACAGCCCCTATGGGACACCTCCTATTCCTTCGTTGCGGCGCGGGGCGCGCACGATCACCCCGAGCGTTACTGATATGAGGAACACCCAGACAATGGAAACGATCGGACAATCTGCGTATGGAGCCCTTGCAGAGAAAATGCATGACAGCCTAGTAGAAGCATCTATTGAAAAGCAGATCCATACCGGCACTATTCTGGTTGCTACTCCGCTGTCGATTATTCCCCAGCTTACGCCTGCGCTTCGGTCGCTTAAAAACCGCCTGCCCAGGCAGACGATCATCCTGGTGACAGAACGATCTATATTCGAGACCAGGGAAGCTGTTACAAAAGGACGAGAAGCGCTTGCAACCCTTCAAAAGGAGGGAGTCATTGCCACTGCCTTTCTGCTGGACGTGACTGATAAAGTAGCGGTACAGATGGGTGCGGAAGCGATGGAACGGGCGTGTGCCCAAACGCTTCTGGGCCTTACCATAGCCCCGATCCATTCTGATCAGAACCCGTCCCTTGCTGCTGTTGCAAATTGTCTAGGAGACTGCGAGCCCCTCACTGGCATGACCTGCCATGTGCTCCCAGTCTCGCACGGCCAATCCCGACCTCTGTGGCGTTTGGTGAAACGATTTGTTCCTGCTGCTGGTGAACGCGGATTTGGCGATTATCCAGATATTCTCAATCAGGCAATTGCCGCCACAAACGCCGTCATTAACGATGCTGGCGTCGTCATCAATGATATCGGTGTCGCCACCAATGGTACTGGTACCCCTACCCGTCACGATGGAGGCCGGACATTTCCTCGTTTTGTGGTGTATAGCATTCCGTTACACAGCGCTGATAGCAAGTTCGCGCGCTTCGCTCGCGATATTCGCGTCTACTGTGCGAATACCGTGCGCACAAAGCAGGGCGACACTATTCATCCTGTTCTTATCTCAGCGAATGGCACTCCCGTGCCTGGTGAGGGCATGGGATACCGCGTACAGGCAACCTGTCTGTATCCGCTCGCAGAAAAAGACTATGTTGCCATTCCTCTCTCTCAATCACGGGAAAAAACGGATGGCCGTCTTCCGCAAAACGTACCGGCTGACGACATGCACTAACGAAAGGAGGGGTGTGCGTTCACGAAGAACGCACACCACACGACCATGGCAGACTCAAGTTCTTCCGACTTCTCCTCGGCTATCGGATCGTTGGTTGGCATAACACTGATCGTGAGCATTGTGTTTTACGCGCTCGTTATCTATGGGATGTGGCTGTTTCTCAAGAAGCTGGTGAACGTCATCAGCAAGCATCCCAAACACCCGGCCTTGTGGATTCCGATTGCCAGCCTCGTGGTGTTTACCCTGCTTACTGTTACCGCCCGCGAACAGGCCCAGCTGGTGTGTGGTTGCCTGGCACTCTTCAGTACAATCGCTCTTGTCATTTCGACGTATGCCGTGGATGTGTATTACGACCAAAAATTTCCAGACGACTCGAAAACAATTCAGGCCACCATGAACAAATTGCTCGGCAAAAACTGGTGGAGTAACAAGCAGACGCACTTGCTGCCCTAAAGGAGAATGCATATGACACACTCGGTTCTCGGCGTTAGTCTTGACACCCGTGAGCACGTCCACATCAGCCAGGCGTCCCGGCGGCAAGGGCTTTATCTCATTGGCTCAAACGGTACCGGCAAATCAGGACTGCTTACCAACCTCCTCTTGCAGGATATTGCCCAGGAGAAGGGGCTGTGCGTGCTTGACCCGCATGGCGGGCTGATTGAAGCAGTCCTTCAGCGGTGCGACAAACGCGTAGATGAGGTACTTCTCCTTGATATAGCAGCCAAAGAGCATCCCTGTGGGATCAATCCCTTTGCCTCCGCTGACGGCGACCGGGTGGTTTCTGAGGTGATGGATGTCTTTGAGAAGGTGTATGAAGTAAGCAGAACCACCCCCCGGATGGCAGAAGTATTACGGAACAGCTTCAGAACAATCACGGAAAACCCCGGCTTGACGCTGGCCGAAATCCCTTTGCTGCTTGCCGATCCGTCGTTCAGAAAAAGGCATATCGCCCATCTCACCGATCCGCAGACGGTTTCCTTCTGGCGGCGGTACGAGTCACGGAACAAACGGGAACAGGATGAGTATACCGAGAGTACGCTTAATAAGCTCGATGAGCTGCTTCAGCCATTAGTAAGAAATATCATCGGCCAGAGTAAACCAACGATTAATTTCAGGCAGATCATGGACCAGCGGAAAATACTCCTGGTGAAACTGGACGCGCGCATGCGGGATGTGACCAGTCTTATCGGTTCTCTTATTATTGCAGGCATTACCAACGCCGCGTTTTCCCGGGAAGCTATTCCTGAAAAAAAGCGTGTGCAATTTAACGTGTATGCTGATGAGTTCCAGCGCTTTGCCACAGAAACATTTGCCACGTTGTTTTCAGAAGGCCGCAAGTACGGCATAGCAACCACCGTAGCGCATCAATTTAGAGAGCAGTTAGACGAGCAAAATAGGGCGGCAACGAGGCAGGTTGCGAATATGGTGATGCTTCGCATTTCAGGAGAAGATGCCAAAGAGCTCGTCACTGAGCTGGATATTGAGCCTCCCCCGCCTCCCATAGCAGGAGAACGGGCAATTCGTACCATCAAGCAGGACGCGGTTGACCAGCTGTTAAAAGGCCACACCAGCCGTGTGGTTAACGACTTTGTGCAGATGTATCTTTCTCCGGCCAATGACTTCAAAGTGCAGAAAACAAAAGTGCGTATCATTGACGCTGGTGAGGAACGGTTCCTGAGCGTGTTGCTCGGACTGAGCGATACGCATTTTCTCAAGTCCGGGGAGATTGAAGAAGCGTTTGGCGAGCTGAACCGCCTATTGTATGAGGCGATGTCGACTCGTACCGCTGACGCGCCGCTTCCCCTGCCGCTTTTGATTACCTGCGGCAAGTTCTGCGGGTACAAACATATCATGGTGCCGTACTTTTACGGCCTCCCGTGGCATGCGTACGTGTCATCCAACGGGTACGAAGCCTATGAAAGCATTGAAATGACCCGGTCATCCCGGGAAGAGACCTGGCCGGACCTTGTCCCTTTAGCGGGCAGCGATTTTGAGTCACACCTGCCTGCGCTGTGCCAGCGGCTGGTGATTGACCCCCGGATTAACTACGGCCATGCCGTCCACGAACAGGAATTTATTCAGCTGGTCACGTTTCTGCGCCACCTGCGATCGGTCATGGAGGAGCTTGCCCGCAACCCGGTGTACGAAAGTACCGGCCAGTACACACAGGTGTATCAAAGTCCCCGCCCCTATGCGGATATGCTGAATGAAGTCATGTTAGAGCTTGCCAACCTGCCGAATTTCCATGCCTATGCAAAAGTGGCTGAAGACGGCATGGTCAGAACCGTGAAGATCAAAACCCTGCCTCCCCCGCCGCCGGTACGAGGCTACGAAAAAATCAGGGACACCATTATCACGCGGTGCCTCAAAGAAGGCTATTTGCGGGAAAGATCGGCGGTTGAGGAGGAAATACGCCGCCGTCAACTGCCTCCCCCGCCCCCGTCTTCTTCAACACTCCTGTAACGGGGAATGCTCATGGAGATTGCTCCTCATGAAATGAATATTCTTGCATCCTTTGTCACCTATCCGCTCCTGAGCGTGGAAGAAGTCTGCACACTGCATTACCAGGCCGGGTCGGCCTCGTACGTTAATAAGCTGCTCTCAGGCTTGGTAAAAAAGAAGCTGTTAGTCAGACCTCCAAGGCCCCATGTCAGCAAGCCCTACTTTTATTATCTCAGCAGGCGCGGTGTGAAATTTCTGACTAACAACGGACTAACAGCGACCTTCACGCCGTATGCGTATCCAAGCCAAATAGAGCATTTACAGACAACAACCGCCCTGATGATGGCAATAGAAAAACTTCCCCATTCCTATCCTCAGTTCGACCTGATAGATCTCAAACATGACCTTACCTTAAAACGCGAGCTGTCCGGCATGATCCCCGATGTCTTAACTACTGTTCACAAAGGCAGTAGCCACGCGCTCTTGTGGTGGGAGGTTGAGATACGCAAAGACCAGAAGCAATTCAGGGAAAATAAAATACGAAAACTCATCCGGTTCCTTAATAGAGAATACAGTGGGGCGTATGGGGAACAGCTGCCGACAATTCTTCTCCTCACGCCGGTCGGCCAGCACAAGGCAGATGTGCTGAAGCGGTGGCTGGAAGCGGAACTGGAAAGCACGTATGAGAAGGACAAGGCGTATCTGTTCAGAATCGCCTGTGTGCCGAAAGAGAAATTTGATCCGGCTATACTATTTTTTGAAAAGATCTGGCGCATACCCTTCCAGGAAGACTCTGTGTGGCTGTTTGATCGCTAGGTTCCTCACCAGTGTTCTCACTGCTGGTACGTGAGTACGCGCTCTATCATTCCAGCAAGAAGAATAGTAATACATAAGCAACGTTGGGGTAGTTCCAACGTTATTTCCCTCCTCCAGAGAACAGAACGTATTGAAAGTCTTCACGACAAGCCCATAATTTGCATTCCTAGTCGATTATTGCTATAATAGCCGGATAATGCTCTTGCATTATAAAGAGAACAACGTGTTCTCTTTTTTTATGCCTGAAGACAGGATGTCTTCTGTGCACCTTGAAAATTAGACGAAGAGAAAAGGAGACAGTTCCTCATGACGAAGTTGGTTTACAACTTGCCGAACCTGGCGATCCGCTATGCAAGTGACCACAAAGATCCGAAAAAGCCTGGCTACAACCAGTTGCAGACGTATTCGCTCAGAGCGCTGGAAGCGTTTATGCACTACGTCTTAGAGCGGGAAAAGCTCACGATTGCGCCCTTTCTGGACGAGATGGGACACCAGCCGTACTTTCTGCTGGCCTCAACGGGCCTCGGGAAAACGGTGGCTGCTCCCATTCATTCCTACCTGATGCACTGCGCGCATGTACTGGCTGATGTCAAACCATGCCCGCCGCTGTTTAAGGAGAAAGTGCCGCGCATCTGGATTGTTGAACCCAAGATTTCTATTGCCAAAGACCAGACGAAGTATATGAATGAGTTGTTTGCGGACTTTATCACGTCCCGAAACAACCCCAACGATGCCATGAATCCTGTGTTGTTTGGCTGTCAAACGTCTGTGGATAAGCTCCATAAGCAAGCGCCCATCAAATTCGTGACCACTGGCATTTTTGCCATTGCCGCGCGTTTTGGCTGGCTTGATCCACTTCGAGATTGCGTGCTTGTTGATGAAGGCCATGTCACCATAGAAAGCGCCGAAGGCGTCGAACTGGCAATTGCCATTTGTCGACAAAGGGGTATCCCTGTCCATTACATGTCAGCAACCGTTGATACAGCAAACCTGCATGAAACGCTGGGTGTGCGAAACATTGTTGATGCAACCAAGATCCAGCGGGCAGCGAAATGGATGCACAATATTGCTGGCACGATGGAAGAGCACATTGTTGATCTTGTTGAAAAAACGCTGATCCATCCTGACCCAACATCTGCATACTTTCCGCAAGGAGAGGGAGTGGCACGAGAGATCCGGGATGCTGTCCTGTCAACAGGACGGGCAAAAGGGTTTCTGATTATCGTCAATTCGTTTGCCGGTGAAGATTCCGACGCGAACAAAATTGCTTCGCTGCTTGAACAGGCGCCCTATGCCAAAGAGATAGAAATTCTGCTCTTGGCAAGTGAAGTTATCAAAAATCCCAAGCGAAAAAAAGCATTTGATACGCTTCTCTCCCGCCTTGAGCAGGAGAAAAAGAAGTACGTCATTATTGCCACGTCGGCGGTTGAAATGGGTATCACGTTTCCGACGCTTGATTTTGTGGCGACCATGAACTCAGGCTACGAACAGGTTACTATCGGTGACACCGTGCTTCCTCAGATTGTGCCCTTGCCCGTCAATTCGCTGTTGCAGCGCATTGGCAGAGTGGGACGGAAATTCCCCGGCATTGGCTACATTACCCGGGAAGTCGACGCGTATTATTCCAGTCTGTCAGACAACGAGCTCAATAGCCAGTTGCAGTATGAACCCATCAGGCTGCCGCTTCGCAAAGGCTCGCTGACCTTAGTTGCGCAGTACAGCTTCCGGGAGGCATGGGAAGATCCCATTGCGGGACTAGAAGCTCTCAACCTGCCGTCTGGTATCCATAAGGTACCCGAGCGGGTTGAAGAATTTCTCAAACAGCGCCAAAAGCTGTTAGACCTTGGCGTTGCGGTTGATAACCGGCTGACGGAAGGAGGCAGATATTGTGAACGCTGGCTTGAGGGAAGCGTTGACCTGGGCTATGCCATTGCACTCCAGGAAGCACTAGCAAGAGAAGACAAAGAAGACCTGTTTTTTTACCTTGTTGCCGGTGCGTTATCGAGTGTCACATTGTCCGTACTTGCGGACAAAGACGCAGGCATCAGTACAGAACCGCTTGCCGACAGATTTAACACCCACACAGGCAAGAAGAGGCAGAGAAAAGGAGTCATCAGAGGAGGACGGGATATTGAACTTCCGCCCCAAAGTGAGCTCCTTGCCCTGTACAACATCGTTGCCTACTTCTCAAACAAGTATGCTGAGTTTTTCTTCAACAGGAAATCGTTAGCGCAGGTGCTGCAAGGAGACTATCAAAAAACACTTGCAGCTGATTGCGCAGCATTTGGGTTTGACCCGGAAAAGGTAGAAGACCTGTTGAAGGGATTTACCAGTATTCTCAAGACGTTTTGCGACACGAACGGCAGTAGGCCCTGTTTCAAGAGTCTGTTTGGCGAAGTAAGGTCTCTCCACTTGGCTGACCTGACCTTTCCCACACTTACAGAGTGGGATATCCAGCGCTTTATGAAGGAAGTGGAAACACTTCCCGGCAGAACGCGCATTGTCCTGACTGAAGAGGAGAACGGGTTTTCCTGGCAAGAAGTTGAGGGAGAACGAGGCGGGATGCTGTATAGAAACGCTACCTGTCTTGCTCTTGAAGACGGCGATATCCTTACGGCAAAGCTAGTGCCGCTTCCGGGAAGGGGCGAGCGAAAAGTTGGGGAGGCTTGGAAAATTGTTCATACACAACAAGTCTCTCTCCGGGAACATGCTATCCCTAAACCTCAACAGGAACCAGATGAGGAAGCAATTCCTGCATATGAACCACACGTCGACGTGTCTGTCACTGTACATGTGCATAATACCCCTGCTTCTTCGGAAACGATGGAACAGGCACCTTCTGGAACACATTCACCTGAAGTACATGCTGTAGTAGATGTGCATGTTGTCGTCGGTCCCACGCCGCATGAAGCTACCCCTCCGGGGATAGCGGTTGCGGAATCAACAGTAAAAGCATCCGTGCATCTGTTTGAAGCGTATAGCGGGGATTACCGACCGCATCGCATGGTAAGACGAGTCAAACGAAAGGCGAAACGATATCACCCCGAGCCAGTGTGGGAAGAGGAGGTGAAGGAGGAAGACGACGCCATTACTCAGGAGTATGCGAAGCTACTGCGCCGCACAAAGCAGCAAGGCGCCTCTGACATAAAAGCAGAGGACAAACAACCAGTTCCGAAGGCTGCGCGCAAGAAGCAAACGAAGAGGCGAAAACCTGCTGACGCTGTCTCGCCTGAGATGCTCAACATGCTGGATAAAGATGTCCAAAAATTTGTCCAACGGATCGCCCGGCGTGATGAGTATCGCGGCGTGGAAATCAGCGTTATCGTTTCGGTTGCGTGTGAGATCAAGCAGCAATTCGGATATGTGTGTGAGGAGCTATTCGCTTCGCACATCGTGCCCGATCCTATAAACGAAACGTGGCGGTATGAGCGAAAACGGAGACGGTAAATCCTTCAGAGCGCACCGATGGCTTCCGCATGCTCTTTAACATACCAACAAGGAAAAGAAAGGAAAATACATCCCATGTCTGAATGGTTTGACGATGAAGAGGTTCCCTGTCAAAATCCAGGCTGTGTCGGTGACGGCACAGCAATCTGGCGGGGCAGTGACCGGAAACGAGGGAAAGATGCTCCTGAACAATGCTATGAGTGCTACCTCGCGAATAAGAATCAGGAGGACGAGACAATCGATTGTCCGAATTGCGAGGAAGAATATCCCTATAAGGCAAAATCTATCGTGTGGCATAGGCGCAATGTCGGCGAATGGGAGACTCCCGAGCTCTGCCGATTCTGTAGCGAACACCCTGAGTATAAAATGAAAGAGTTGTCGTGTCAGAATAAAGCCTGTACCAACACCTTCAAATACGGTCCCCGGTGGCAGAAAAAGATTGCTGACCGGGGCCAGGAAGATCCGGTGCTGTGCGAGGACTGCCGCGAGGCAAACAAAGCGCAGCAGCCGGTCACCATCACCTGTGAAGCGTGTGAAATGAAATTCACCTATTCCAGAAACTCTGTGATCAGCTGGAAACGCTCCGACGGCTGGTGGGAAGATCATCCGGTGCTTTGTAAGCCATGCTTCAAAGATCCTGATCGAGTGAAACGACTCAAAAAGGAGAAAGAGAAGGAAGAAAAGCAAAAACGTCAGAAAGAACTAGAACTTCAGTTTGCGCCAAGAGTAGGTTATTACTTACTGGAGAAAGGGAAAGGAAAATTTGAATATGATGTAGATAGCGAAACCTATGAAGTCAATTCAAATCCGACCGACTTTGATGTTATCACTGATCCGTCGATCTATGCTTGTATTCCTGATCCGAATGGAACAGCGATTGACCATATCACGGCAGATAGACATGATTGGAATGGAGCGGCTGGAACTAATGATGGGACAGCTATTCTAGAAGACTATGTTTTGCCAATAGTTGAAAGCACTAACCCAACAGAAGTCATCCAGTGTACAACTGGAAGACGGTGGGTGAAGTACGAGGATGAAACGGGTACGTTTGTGCTTATCCAACGGAATGAGTATTCATCAAACCCGCCGTACCGTGTCTACAATTCATATCCTATGGGCCCTGATGATGCAGCAGAATGTGTTATTAGCGGTAGATGGACACTAGACAAGTAAAAGTATATAGGATATAATAGGAGGTGCAATGAAAAAAGTACAGGATTTCGAAGAACCAATTAACCAAATGTCGTTTGCACTTGCTGTAGCAGGAAACAATTATGCAATGGTGCATAATGCTTTGCTGCGTATCAACGGGAAGAAGTCAACCCTGACCGAAGAACAAAAGGCAAAAGAGCGAGAGAATGGCCCAGATGTTTTCACACTAGTTGCAAGTTGGGCAAAAGCATTCTCGATGGAAGATGTCATCAAGTCTATGTCGGAGAAAGACAGGGAATGGCAGGAGTCACTTAATCGTGATTCTTTTGATGAGTTGGTTGATAAGGAGATAGAGATACTTGCAGGAATTAATGTTACCGATGAATATGAAGATGATGGTCCAATTCTTCGTGCGTGGCTCAACAGACTGCTTAAGGTACGACTTGCATTTTGGGAAGATACTCTCAAAGTGACAGAAAAGATCGGAGTTACAGAAGACGAAATGGATGTCACTGATGCCTATTCTCTCTGCAAGACCCGTGATGAACTTGAATATGCCATGATCGGTATCAAGCTTCTTCGTCTGAGAAATAAGTTGCAGGACTTACCCTACTTTGCTGAATATTGCAAAAGGCTCAAAGAGCTGGATGGAACATTCAGAAAACTGATAGCTGGTAAGACTGTACCGTTAGCTTACGCCGATAAAACATTCTGGTGGCGTCAGAAGTAACAGTTAAACATAGAGCCCTGATTCGAATGAGTCAGGGCTTTTTTCTTGTTTATTGTTCCGCTAGAAGTTTCTTGAGATTATCTATATCAACTTTACGTAAATCTTCTCCATATTCAGCAGTCTCAGAATCCGTAAAGTATGTTGTAAACATAGCCTCAAGCGCATGGATAAAAGCTGTAGCAAGTTGTTTCTTGTTAAAGATTCCAACGATACAACGCCTCTCTCTACTATCAGATGTTTTGTTAGTCTCTTCAAAAATATCACCATAAATGCCAATAAATACAGTCTCGGGATCATCTGTATTTTGTGCATAAAAAAAGGTCTCTAGGTTTTCTTCATAAACGTCTACCGCCGCGGGGCTTATTCCTCTCAGGATTTGTTCAATGAACCAGAAAAGATCAATAAACGGGGGTTCATCTTCATTGGTATAGATCTCATATGTAGTTCCATCTAAAGTTAGCTGTATGTTAAAGTTCTCGAATTGAACAGAGATTATTTTTACTGCCTCTTTTGGTGGATTTTTCAAATACATTTTTATTGCTTCAGGTACAGAACTTTCTGTAAGACTGATGTAGAATGGCTTATTAGGATTATATGAAAAAGATTTTTCAGGTGCTTTTTTATGGCCTTTATAAAAATCTGGAAGCAGTTTCCAGAGGATGCTTTTTAACTGTTCTATCTTTTCTTGTTGGACAGAAAGATTATAATCTCTTCCAATTCTCCGTGTAGCTCTTTCAATTGACCCAATGTTGGTATACCATAGATGATAATAATTTTCATTTTTGCTTGCGTAAGGTGTATTTTTATAAAAATAGTTCAATACTTCTTCGCATGTTTTTGCATCAAAATTTGCTTTGCGCATTTCCTCTGTTGCTTTTTGAACCTCTCTAACAAAAATCTCAAAATCTCGCTCCAATTCAAAAAAAGGGACACTCTCTGGCGTTTCACCATATGAAGGTGGACGTAATGGAATAAAAGTTTTGTTCCAAAATCTATATTTCATCCATCCTTCATGAGTCCTATTGAGATAGGAAGGATACGGTACCTGTGGGTCGTAATTTTCAGGCTGTTGAAACGGATGTTCATGCCCACGATAAAAATCGGGAAGTAATTGCCATAGTTCCGTAGTTAGGCTCATTAGTTTTTCTTTTTGTCTTGTTAAATCGTAACGCCGTTGGTACCTGTCTATGTACACAAAAAGCGAATCAAATTCATAAGGGAGTTCGTATAAGTTATCCTTTTCATTTACTGTAATAGCTAAATCCCCTGAATAAACATACGCAAGTTCTTCTCTGCATTCACTAGTTGCAAAGTTAGATTGTTTCATGTTATGAGTGACGGCTCGAACAGTTTTTACGAAAGACTCGATATCTTTCATGACACTGTGAAAAGGGATATTTAGTACGTTATTATCGTCTCCGAAAGAAACAGGGATTTTTGTATTTTCATCAAAAGGTTCTGTACCAAAAACTTTTCTATGCTCATCTAGTGGTTGTGTATCAGATTTCATAATGGCAGTATTATAGCAGAAACCTTCTGGTGGCGTCAGAAGTAACCCGAAGCCTTGACTCACAATGAGTCAGGGCTTTTTTTGTTTTCTCCTGCAATAATTGGGGTTTTCATATCGAAGAGGAACTTTTCTAAATTAACAATTTATATGGCGCATTTTGTACTGTTGTGGGATTCTCCCCACTATTCAGTCACCAAATACAATATCTGAATAGAGCGCAAGGTACTGAAAAATAAGGGGTTCGTAGGTGTCTCCTTGCCCTGTCTGGAAAGGGAGACAACCTACGGTTGAGGATTTTTCCTCTCCCGCCTTTTATGCTGCAAAGATGGTTTCCTGGCGTTGGATCGTTTGACTGACCACAACAGCCTTATCCTGCTTTTATTACTGCGAAAGAGCTTTTTTCTGTTCTACCTGTTTGTAGTAGAACAGATACACTGGTTTTGGATATTTGGCGGTAACCGCCTTTTTGGCGTCGCTGTCTGGATCAGTCACTTCTACCAGTGTTCGTGATCGGATTGCCTTCTCGCCTTTTTTGACCTGGTAGCCTTTTGCCTGCCAGGTCTGGTAAGTAAAACAGTTTTTCCGGGGATCATAGGTTTCCGCTTCTTTTTTTCCCCACCGTTTGGCGATTTCCTCCTTGACACTAGACGCGGTTTTCTCTGATCCTCTCCATACTGCCTGGGTACCTCCTGCCACACGTACCACCTCCCTTCTCCGATCTAGTTGACCGGCTCCTGGCGACGTGATACCCTCACCTCACCAGTTGGCCTATCAGCTATGCTGCTTTGAGTTGCAACTCCCTCACTTCTATGAATTCGTTGTACTCCCTGGCTAATGGTTTGGAGATATTGGTATACTCCTGTTTGGCTTTTTGGTAGAGTTCGCTCTCGTCATAGTCACCAACCAGGTACACTTCATCTCCTGCCCACCGGCCAGCATACTCGGCATTGGGATTGTTGATATCTCCCCCACCGCCTTCACTGCTTTCTCGCAAGAGGTAAGGGAAAATACCTGCTTCTCTGTTCGCGCACCATTCCCACAGTTTGGCAAGACCGCCGATATCCCAGGAATCGACGTATTCTTTTTTGCTCACATTGACCGCTCTAAAGTACTGCCCCATCTTCACTCACCACCTTTCCCCGATCATAGCTAACCGGCTCCTGGCAAGGAGGATGAGTCCTTACCAGTCGGCAGATCAGCTATGCTGCCTGGCGCTTAAGAGCCCGTGATACGCCCGGTTGCCGATGGAAAAGTACGAGAGCGCTTTTTTCAGCGCGTCCGTCTGCGCACCTTTCTTCGCGTCGCCTACGTCACCTTTGGTGACTCTGGCTTGTCCCCAGCCAACGGGCAGGCTGACGATGTCTCTAATCCACACCCGGACCTGTGCGACTGCCAGGGTACTTGTCCCTTTCTCGGTTTGCGTTGTGACGATTTCTTCTGAAAGCTCGTCAAATCCCCAGCCGCCGATCCCAAAGACCGCGTTCATGGCGTCGACAATAAACTGCGGTTTATACCCCGCATACCCGCCATAGGAGTCAATGCTGACATCGCCCGGCTCTGCGTCGAGAAGCAGTTTATTCACTGCTTTGATCTTCCCGTCAGGCGTCCCGGCGTCCGCCGTCTGCTTTTTTGCCTGTTCTGACATAGGCTTCACCCCCTTTCTCAGGTCAGTAGTTGACCTGCTACCGGGTGCCATATGGTACCCGGAGAGTAGACCGACTACCATGGGTGATAGAACGGGCTGCATTCTCTACAGATGCATTCATGCCCTTCGTCATCACAGATCATGTCTTCTATCGGGAACCAGAGAAGACACAGCACACACTGCTCCAGGCGCTGGTAGCTATCTGTTTCCATGTCTCATCACCACCTTTCTCCGGTCGTAGTTGACCGGCTCCTCGTGACAACGCCTTTGTTATCACCAGTTGGCCTATCTGCTACGTTGAGAGTGATGATGAACTCGTCTTCCCTCCTCCTTTTCCGGTTGCTTGACCTGCTCCTGGCGGCGTGATATAGTCACGTCACCAGTGGGTAGATCAGCTACCATCGGTCGATGGTTGACGCGCATTCCAGACACACGGTCTGCGCATCTTCATCGATGGTAAGCGCATACCAGGGGTACCAATGGTGACAGTGCGTACACTGTTCCAGCTTCGCGCGCGAATACAGAACCCGGCGTTTGCCTTTCGGCTTCTGATAGATGCCGGTGAGCGACTCAAACGCTACCTTGGCACACGCCTTGAGTTCCTCCCCAATCCGGCGCTGAAGCGTGTTTTGCGTTCCCACATTACAACACCTCCTTTCCCAGGTAGAGGCTTGACGATCAAGCGTTGGCTTTGCTCGTATCGTCAGTAGCTTGCCTGCTCCCGCTTACCAGTGGCTAGACTGATAAGCGTTTGGCAGATAAACTACTGGCCTTACAGAAGAGTGGTACTCAGCACGCCCCATACGTTTCGTAGGTACTTTCAGCAATGGGGACGATATAGTACCATTCGTTCCCTACAGGGCTGTCGTGATGGAAGTTCTGTATGGCGATACCATTGCGAAAGTTGTACATCCTATATCTGCAATCGGTAGGCGGTAACACGTTCGAGAGAAATGCTTCGCCACGTCTTGCCTGGAAGAATTTATCGCCTGAAAGGTTTCGCCAGCCAAAGTTCTCCACCCGTGCCCTCCAGAACGTTTCTGGATTTTTTCTGTCTAGGATCTCCTGTAACTGCCGTTGATACAAAGACCATTCTTCAGGGGTCGCGTCACCCGCGCTGTCCCACTCAAGAAGGAGTCTGCCAACATGATGTTTGGGCATAGATTGTTTAGGGTTTCACCTCACTTTCCCAGCCAGAGGCTACTTCGTAGCTTGACTGTTCCTGGCGAGAGGGTAAGTCTCACCAGTTGACAGAGAAGCTAAAACAGAGAAAGCTGTCCTTCCCAGTCTTCAAGCCCGATGCCTGTTAACTCGACAATTTTTTTCTTCGCAAACGCGTACGCATCCTGTGTTCCGTCATAATCCGGGTTGGGATCAACAGTCGCGAATACTGAACGGTACCCTGTTACGGAAACTGCTGCACCGCGAAACTCAAAATGGTCAAACCGGTACGTAAGCTCGCTGGTATAGCAGTAGTGCCATCGGGGATAATAGGTTACCGTTACTTTCTTTCCATTGCCGAGCGTAAATTTCCACACGACAGGTTTCTTTTCTGCCTCTTTCATCCCTACCACCTCCTCACTGCACCATCAGAATGCTGCCCTTTAGTAACCTCACATGGAAAAAATGTTCGTCAATAGGACATTAGTACTAATCCTGTCTGCCGCCAGGCAGATGAGACATATCGGTTTGCGACAAAGGGGTGAATGCGGTTGCAGAGGGGAAATGTCGCAAACCGTACATTGGTAAGGTCGCGACAGATCGAGGGTGAATCATTCTGTGAGATCAGGCTTTCTTAGGAGACAAGAGGTGGGGGGGTCGGGCGCAAAACGTCTCCCGTTTTAGCCGCAGCGGCGCCCGACCCCCCCACCTCTGTTTCCCCTTCTTGAGAGCCTTCAAGCTCTTTCTCAGTAATACAACTCCCCTACCAAACACAGTACCAAACAGATTGGCAGTGTGTTTGGCAGTGATTTTTGGAGGTTTTTTGGTACGGAGGCAGTATTTTTCTCCAGGTATATTACCCTGTGCAATTCAATTCAGGTGGTCTTTTTCCTGCTCCCCGTTTTCGCGGATCATATCAGGATCAATGAGGTCGTGCGAGGGTATATCTGTGCTACGGTATGCCTGCTCGGAAAGCTGCGGAAGGTTTGCAAGCGGCGGGGCCGGTAGGTGTTGCCGCTGGGTTAGGAGAGGATGGTTTCGCCAATCCATTCGTGACATACGCAGGGGCGGCAGGTTGCGGTGAAAGCCGATTATCTCCGTGTCCGTGAGTTGTGCAATGTCCTGGCTGGAAAGCAAGGGAATGGCTTGCTCCGTGTGTCCCTCGCTGGTCTGTTCTCCGTCCCTCATGGTTTCTGATCGGGCAAAGGCTGATGTTCTGCCTAACCGCTGTTCAAGATACTGTGCGGTTGCCAGGTCGGTGGGCCGGTAGTAGATTTGTGTCTCCATGTTGTCTTTCAAAACCTGCGCCCGCGCTCTGCCGTAGACGGTCTCCAGTTGGGAGAGAGATTGGATAGCAATCCACAGGGATATGCCTCTGCCGACGACGGTTGTTGCCTGATCCGCTAAGCTTGGGATGGCAGTTCTGCCTGCTTCGTCAATGAGCATAAGGACGGGGCTGCATCCCGTCCCCTGTTTTTGGTCATAGGCAGTTATCAACTCGTTAATCAGCGTCCCCCACAAAAGCCTGACAAGCGGTGAGAGGGCAAGTAAGTCCTGCTCTTTCCAGCGAAGATAGACGCTCACGGGTTTTTCAGCACATAACAGCTCTTCCGGCGTCACATCCGCCTGCGTGAGAGAGCGGACAACGGTTTCGGTTAGGAGTGGCCGCATCCTGGTGGTGAGTGTACCCCACGCGGAGAGCAAAAACCTGTCCGTCATATTTGACTGTGAAAAATTGATATCAAGAAACTGGGTTGCCAGATCAGGGTCAATAGTGTTGAGCCGGGCTGCCGTATCGGCAAGTCCTAAGCGGATGAGAAACCGCACATACGGAAACGGCGCACTGCCTTCTAAACGGGCAGCGAGGAACATCTGGGTAAGCATGACACTGGCACGCTGCGTAAAAATGGCGCCGTCGCCTTCATCCGGGGTGAAGAGCAGCTGCGTTGCCGCAGAATACAAGGCATCTTCGGTATATTTGCCGGACAACGGGTCAAAGCAATTCCCCACACCCGTCGGGTCAATGACATACACCGGGCCGATGCTTGAGCGGTAGCCGGCGGTTTGGGTATACAACTCGCCTTTGATGTCATTGACAATGACGGAATGCTGCCATGACAACAATTGGCTGGTTGCTAACAGTCCTTTGCCGCCTCTGGTTGGCGCAACAATGAGAATGTTTCCCAGCTCCCGGCGTGACTTGGTTGGCCGGACAATATAATAGTCGTGCGGCATGGTACCAAGCAGCAGCCCGTCTGAAGACGGCGTGGGGTGACAGATCTGGTTCAGCTCGCGAGGCGTGGCAAAGCGTGCCCGGTGGAGTCGGGTATCATCAGACGAGAAAAGCACACGCAGGTGAGAGAGTGCTTCGCCAAGCAGCAGAAAGAATCGCTTTATGGCTAATAGGAACGGTCCCATTCTTCCTCCTCTCTTTCCTGTTCCTGGTGTTCTCTCGTCAGGTCACGTTCTTTTCTTTGCTCTACACATGCCTGGGTTACAGCAGTTCGCATCAGGTTTGGCAGCGCCTGAAAATCCTGGCGATTCAGACGGCAGGGAAAAATTGCCACCAGATGCACATGCCGGTGGTCGGTGTGGTCGTCATGCACTGCCCCCACCCACTGGATTTGTTGGTTAAATCGTTCTTCGATACGCAGTATCATATGTTCAGTAACCTCGCGCAAATGTAAGTCACGGTTCGTATCTTCGGTTGCTCCGTCAGGGCTGATGACACACCGGAAAAAGATACTCTCCTGCCCTGCGTCATCAATCATCCGGTAGGCTTCGCGCCGTCCCATGCTTCCATCCCTGCCGAACAGGTCGCGGGTGGCTTTCGCTCCCTCTTTGCCTTTGCGGTGCTGGATATACCGGATGTGCGCTTTTGCCGTTTTTCGTTCGTAGCCATCCTGTTTGACGTAGTTGTTTTTGACAACGGCCATACATCAGTCATCATCAGCGCCCTGCCTCCTACTTCCCCTTGTCACGGGAGCCCTGGCCGTGTGTGCCCTCCTCTGCCCTGTCTTTGAACGACGCTTCCCATTCTTCCAGAAGCGACGCAATCTGCGGTGATTTCTGGATGATATTACGCCGTGCCATGCGATTGCTCTGGTCAAGCAGCTTGGTAAACGTCTCCGTTGGCACGCCGTCTCTTCTCAGCATCCGGTCGAGGATATTGGTGATGAGGATGCGGGATTGCTCGGCGGCAAAGGCAATACGCATCAAAAAAAAGACAATCCGGTTGCCAAATGCACGCAACTCTTCCCGGATGATCTGCCGGATGATGGGATACAACAGGGCTTCGTGTTGGCTATGAATATCCCGTCGTATCGCGTCTTCAAGCAGTGTCCCGCCAACCTTTGAGACACTTATGTGTTCTGTCTCTGCCAATCGCTGCACTTCTGCCTTTACGGCAAAGCGTACCTGTAAGGTTACAGGAACAAGTCTATCACTGGGTCGGTTTTGTGAACGTGAATCTGGTGTCCTAATGCCGTCCGATCGAGCATCTTTTGTCCGTGATGAAGGCTGCGTCGAGGCTACGCGATCGAATGTTGGCACGCCTTTATCTTGCCGTACACCGCGCACGGTCGTGCCCGGTGCCGGGGATACGGATTGTGGGGAGAAGATATCATACTCTTTCGGGGCAGGATTCGTATTCATCGGAAATGTATCTCGAAAGTATCCCATCGAACCCACATAAACAGGCAAGAAGGCGGTAAGAGTGACGTAAGAGAATACATTTTTTCCCGGCAAAAATATGCTCAAACAACGATGGTACTCACCGCGCTGTGACCGCGTATTCTTCGATGTACGGAGGTGTTCGAGGAAAAAGGATGCGTGAGTCATCTCAGGGAAAAAATGCCGTGAAAAGTATCGTGAAATGTGTTTGGCAGTATTTGTTGTCGTTGATCGGTATTGTTGTTACCCGCACCGTTTGTATCTGTTGTTAATAGGAATATAAATTTGTGCACATTTTTAACCACGATAATTTTAACCCCCTTAGTCCCCCTTGGAGGCTCCCATTCTCTCGTTGCTTTCCCTTCCGTTCCCACCTGTTTTCTTATGCTTTGCTAGACGAGGCTTGCGCCTCGATTTTTCGTCTTAGTAACTCAGGGTTAACATTTTTCAGATTCCCCCTAGTTGGCATACAACCAACCCGTGCATGAAGGTTCCAGTATGGTTCGTAAAGTGCAAAGTTTCCGAGCCAGCCAGGTCTTTATTATCCTCAAAACCCTTTCAGGAAAAGACGCTTGCTGTAGCTGGAGGCAGTGGAAAAAAGTATGGAATACGAGTAAGAAGCGCTCCATTGAGCCATATTTATATGCAGTAGTAAATGATGTGATATGGTTGGGCTTGCCATAAAATACCTAGTAGGTCTTGACAAGCTGTAAGGAGATTTGATACGCTTCAATTGCAACAGAGAAGCGGTTAGAGATTAATCTTTACAGATTGTTCTTCGACCGTTTTTTTTATTTTTCTCCACTTAGAATAGAACAGTTTTTAGGCGTTTGTCAACTACCATATACTTTAAAATTAAGGCTAAAAATATACTTATAAGACATCAACGTAGACGTCTACATCTACATCAGTGTAGACGTCTACGTATGTGTACCATGTTTTGCATCTGAGATCAAAAAGAGATAAAAAGAAGGGAATACGTACACGTAAACGTACCTGTACACAAAGACGTAAACGTTTACTTTCGCATGCGTTTTCTGAGTAAATCAGCAACAGCCTCGTTTAACAGAGACGTTTTCGAAACGCCCTCTATTTTAGCAAGATCATCCAGTCCTTTTTCCAGGCTTCTTTCCATCCACCCGGTAAACCGCTTATTCACCTTTTCAAATGCACGGTCTCCTCGTTTTCTGACTGATTGAAATTGCGTGGGAAGAGGGGAGCCTTCCGGTGGTTCCGTAGACGTATCCGTAGACGGAGGTGGAGGCGGTGCTGGTATATGCAGATCTTCTTCACTGGATCGGGTAAGTGGGTTAATGAATGTCTTTTTACTTGCCATAGGTGAGTTTGACACGCTCTAAAATTTCATTTGCTAATTCTTCGTACGCCTTCGCGCCTTTACTTTGTGGCTGGTACTCAAAAATAGAGGTAGTTTGATTATGCGCTTCTTCAAGAGCCACGTTTCTGGGGATAACGGTAGTGAATACTTTGTCTTTAAACATCGCTTTTATCGCATGCAGCACATTTTTATTGATGTTCGTATGGTCGTCTAAACAGGCGAATACGCCTAAAATTGGCAGCTTGACGTCCAGGTTATCTCGCAACTCCTGCATTGTTTTTTCGAGGATGCCTACTCCTATCAGCGAGTAGGTAGTGAGCGAAAAGGGGATCAGGACGTCGGTACAGGCAATCAGCGCGTTAATAGTGAGTACCCCCAAGTGTGGGGGAGTGTCGATAATAATAAAATCATAAAAATCTTTCACTGGCCGGATTGCTCGTTCAAGCTTTCTTTCTCTTCCATGAGCAGAAGCAAGCATTAAATCAGCAGCGCTGAGGTTGATAGAGCAGGGGACTACAAAGAGGTTAGTGTGTTTTGTCGGCACAATTGCCTGCTCCATCGCAGTGCCATCAATCAGGATTTCATACAGCGTTTTTGATTGATCCAAACTTCCCAGCAGGGAATAGGTAGAATTACATTGGGGATCAGTATCAACGACCAGTACTTTATGCCCCTTATCAGCAAGGGCATATGCCAGATCGACGGTACTTGTGGTTTTTGCTACTCCTCCTTTATTATTGGTTATGCAGAAGATATTCATGTTCTTATAATCCATTCTGTGTATTACGTATACGTAGACGTAGATGCCTACATCATATATATATGACCATAACAAAGCTGTCAAGCGGTATTTGGTATTTTGGAAAAGATGGAACCCCACCGCTCTGCCAGTGAAACGTCTACAAGGCTTTTCACGGCGATCGTCACCATATGAGAAATGTGGATTGCTCCGCCTCAACCCGCGCCTTAAATCGCATCCTGGCGCGTGTGAAGGGGATAGTTCCACGAAGGACAGTGAGAGAATAACCATGCTGCCCTCCTGCGGTAAAACAGGAAAGCAGCAGGGAAAAACGTTATGCTACTTTGTGTAAGCTTCTGTGTATTGATTGAAGGACAAGCAGCATTTCTTTATATGAACATGGAATGGTAAAATCTCCCGCCCGCTGTGTCCATCGCCACCACCTTGAACGTTCCGCTACCGATACCGAGCAGGCCCGAGATGAGGCCGGCGATATACATCATGCCCAGGCCCAGGGGAGTGCGCGTCACCTGATAGGGCACCTCTCGGGGCAGCTCTTCGCCTATCTTGAAGACGAGTGGCGCGGCAGAAACGAGCAGGATAATGCCGAAGATGACTCCCAACAGCCCCGGCGCGAGCAATCCGGCGAGAAACGCGCCACTGATGGCCCCTAAAGTGGTCGCCAGCTCCAGAAACATGCCGACGCGTATATTGGTCAGCCGATCGCGCACATAGGCAGCGGCGGCACCGCTTGAGGTCGCAATAACCGAGATAATACTGGCTCCGATGGCGAAAGAGATGGGAAAGCCGAACACGATCGTAAGCATAGGCACGATCATGATGCCGCCCCCAAGTCCGACCAGCGATCCGACAACTCCTGCCAGCACCGATCCCACGAAGATGAGTAGAACAACGCTCAAGGAGAAATGCAGGTGGGAAACTGTAGTCGCTGTACCTTTTAGACTTGTCCCACCTAGAAACAGGCTACCAAGAAGGATGATCAGCACGGCGGACGTAATGAGAACATAGCGTCGATCGCCCTCAAGCGCGAAGGCGACAATGGAGGCAGCGACACGCACGATAGGCGTTGCGATCAGCAGCAACAGTCCGATAGCGATAATCGACTGCGGGCGCGGCACGAGCAATCCCACAGCGATCTGGCTGAGCGTCTGTGGAAAATTGAGCACTCGTTCAGGCGAGAGACCGCCTGGTCGTATGGGCAATAGAATGATGCCCAGCAGGATGGTCGCAGCGCTGAGCATGACGCCGATCTGTAGAATCCAGCCGATAGTGTTCGTCATGTCCGACTGATCCAGGGTATTTGTCCCATGGCTCTTTTCGGGCTCCTCCCATTGATGTGGTAAAGGTTTGATCTTCTGTATCATAATATTCTCGATTCTCAGCGTGTGCACTGACTCTTGCTGATCTACGTTAGAGGTTACTGGAGAAGACATTCGCTGGGAAAATCGCTCCCATAAGAAGTATAGTTTATTTTTTGCGAATAATCCAATATATAGTGTTTATTATTTTTATAAATGCAGGGAATGAATAGTAGCAGCAACAAGCGATGCGCAGAGGTCTTTGTTCGTGGCAACAGGACAGGCGATACTTGCTAACTACCAGGGCACCGCTTTCGACGTGTATTACCTCCTCAGCGCCATCGCCACTCTTATCATTTCCGCTGTCATGCTACGCAGCAATACCTTCAGCAAAGGAATAGCGTATGTGGGAATTGTGACAGGCGTATTGATGTTAGTACCGCCTACAGCCGGTACGATAGGTCTTTACCTCTCACTCATTTCTCTCGTGCCTGTGGCGATATGGTACGTCCTGATTGCCCGCAAGCTCTTCATGCTTGCACAGGGCTGATCCTATGAAGAGGTGAATCGGACTTGAGGTAGAGATCAGGCTTGAAGAAAAGAACTTCCAAGGGAGACCTGGAAGTTCTGTATAATTCGGCAAATGGATTAGCCCGATACGCCTGGAATAAACGTGCGCGACATGGTCATGCCTAGCACGAGCACAGCGGCCAATCCAAAGTACAGGACGCTGAGTGAGATGCGCGTCGCGATCGGCACGTCGTAGTAAGATCTACTCGCGGGCGTATTTGTATTGGTACTACGGGACCAGAGCTGCGTCGCCGCGAGGATCACAAAGAGGAGTATCCACGGCGAGAAAGTACCATTGATCCATTGCCATATGCCGAAACCGAGCAGGGCCAGAAAGCCGAGGATCCAGACACGACGGTCGATAGCGGCCAGGACGCGACCACCATCAAAAGGCACGATCGGGATCAGGTTGAACAGGTTGATAAAGAAACCAAAGTACGCCAGCGCCGCCCAGATGGGGCTCGCTCCTGGCTGCACTGCAAGGGCCAGGCAGGCCGATGAGGCGATCGCTCCGGCGATGGGGCCCGCGATACCCACCTCCGCCTCGTCGCGCGCGTTCTGTGGCATCTGGCGCATCGTGACCGCCGCGCCCAGTAGAGGGATAAAGATGAGGCCGCCGATGGGAATACCCTTGAGCTTCATCACCAGCGCGTGACCCATCTCATGGATGAAGAGCAGCGCTACCAGTCCCACGGCAAAACGCCATCCGAAGATGAACGAGTAAACGAAGATCGAAACGATTGCCGAGATACCGGCCCAGCCAAATTTCAACAGAAAGGCGAGCGATTTGAACTTCAACAGCAAGGCACCGATAGCCACAATTAAACCACCAATGCGTGCCAGCAGCCCTTTCTTACTCTTGCCACCATCCTCTATCTTGCCGCTTTGCCCAGCTTCACGCTGCTGGGCACCCGGATCTGCAGCATACCCTTCCACACTCTGAGGCCCGCGATACTCCTGCATCTGCCCAGGCTCATAGTAGGGCACTTCAGGTTCAGCGTATGCAGAGTAGTCAACATAGGAGTCGAGCGGCTGCACAGGTTGAGCTGAGCGGGGAGTAACGGACGACTGGTAGTACTCGGGATGAGCATAATCTATTTCGTTTGATCGGCCATTATATTCACGATATTCGGGAGTTCCATCGATATCTTTAGACACAATATTCCTCAATTCTGGCGCAGAAGATGTTATCATCACTATCATACCACACCCTCTATGAGAACACGTGTAAAATTCGGCCTATTCCCTCCTACGCGGGCATTACGCTTCCCTCTAGCAGGCGCCTGAGCAGATTGAGAGCGGCAAGCACTGAGAGGCGCTTGTTATCGCTGCGGCTGGCACGCATGCCAGATCCTGATCGTGAGACAACGCCTTCGGGTCCTGCAATGGCGATATAGACGGTCCCAACCGGTTTCCCCTCCTGCTGATCGGGGCCAGCGACGCCAGTGATGCCCAGTCCAAAATCCGTTCCCAGGCGCTCACGTACAGCGCCGGCCATGGCGATGGCCGTCTCTTCGCTGACGGCACTGTGCGCATCCAGGATCTCGCGTGGCACGCCCATCTGCGCCTTGAGCTCTGTACTGTACGTAACCAGGCCACCAACAAAGTAGTTCGAGCTGCCGCTGACATCGGTAATCGTGCTTGCCAGCAGGCCACCCGTGAGCGACTCCATCACGCCCAGCGTCTGTTGGCGCGCCAGCAGAAGCGCGCCAACGACGCTCGCCAGGGTATCTTTGTTAGTGCCGAAGATGTGATCTCCAAGCAGCGGACGTGCTTTGTGCTCCATCTCCGCGACAAGGGCCTCGGCTTCCTCGGGGGTATCAGCCTTTGCAGTGATACGCACATCGATTGCATCATCCTTGGCATAGGTTGCGATTGTGGGATTGCTGTTATGGATCAGCGAGCTCAGACGTTCCTCCACGGTCGATTCGCCCAGGCCGGTGACGCGCAGTATACGGGTAAAGATGATGCCGCCGAGATGGGGCCGCAACCTGGGGATAGCCTGCTCCTGCCACATACGATACATCTCTCTGGGCACACCCGGCATCGCGACGATGATGCGTCCATCCTTCTCGACCCACCAGCCGGGCGCGGTGCCGACGGGATTGGGCAGCGCCTGCGCCGATGGGATCAACGTCGCCTGCTTCACATTGCGCTCCGGCATCTGCACTCCCATACGCGCGAACATTGCGCGCAGATCGGCCTCCAGCGCTGGATCAACCTGCATCGTCTCGCCGAGCAGGGCGCTGATCGACTCACGGGCAAGGTCGTCTTCGGTCGGTCCCAGTCCGCCGGTCATGATAATCAGGTCCGAACGCTCCCACGCGCGTCGCAGCGTCTCCACGATACGCTCCTGATTGTCTCCCACCTGAGAGACAAAAAACAGATCGATGCCCAGAGGAGCCAGACTCTGAGCAAGGTAGGTGGCGTTGGTATCGGTGATATGACCCAGCAGGAGTTCGGTCCCGCACGAAAGTATCTCGGCGCGCATAAAATATCCTCCAAAGTAATGGCGACAGTAAAACCCGATTGCGGTACAATACAGAGAGCGACCTCTTCCCCGCGCACTCTATCATATCATACAAGCGGCTCTATCAACATCTTGTGTCCAGATTGGTAAAAAATCAATATGTTGTGCCAAAAGCCTTGAAATTCTGGTTCATTACGAGTATACTGATTTGCGGAGACTCCGATACAAGAAGTATTTCAGGGCCAGCAGTTCGCGATGGCCACGCGGTCTGCCTGGTTATCATATTGCGACACATGGAAAAAGGAGTAGTCACGGATGTTAGAGCAGCAGGAGCGTCCCTCACAGAACCAGAAAGATACCGGCTCCCAACAGATCACGAAATTGGACGGTATTCGCCAGAAGGTTTTCATGGACCGGTATTCGCTCAAGGACCCCTCTGGGAGCCCCCTGGAGTTCTATCCTGAACAACTATGGGCACGCGTTGCGCGCGGCATCGCCGCGATAGAGACGACCGATGAGAAGCGGGCAGAGTGGGAGCAGAAGTTTTTTGATGCACTGTCGGATTTCCAGTTTGTGCCCGGCGGGCGTATCCTCGCAGGCGCTGGCTCGGGGCACCAGGTGACATATTATAACTGTATGCCGCCTGATCAGGAAGTGCTTACAGCAGATGGCTATCGACCAATTTCCCAGATCAAGGTTGGCGATCATGTGGTGACACATCGCAATCGCCTGCGTCCAGTAGTACATAAGTTTGAGCGTGAGACTGAGGAGGAGCTCTACACCATCCGATCCAGGAAAGTGGACTACGATGATTTGCGCGTAACTGGCGACCACAAAGTATACGTTGTCCGTTCAGAGTGGGTTAATAACAAACATAAGTCTCGTGATGAGCTGCGTTTGCAGCATGAGCCTGATTGGATTCCCGCCAAAGACATTAAACCTGGAGATTACGTCACCATTGTATATAACGATGACAAAGGCGATTTTGAATACGATAGCCTCCAATGGGTGCTAATAGACACAATTGCGGTTGAAGATTATTCTGGCATCGTACTGGATATTGAGGTTGAGGAAGACCACTCATTCATTTCAGCCGGCGTCGTCGTCTCAAACTGTTTTGTGATTCCTAGCCCTGACGACAGCCGCCAGGGCATCCTCGACAACCTGAAGCTCATGACCGAGATCATGGCGCGTGGCGGCGGCGTCGGCATCAACCTCTCCACGCTGCGACCGCGCGGCTCCTACATCAAGACCGTCAACGGCACGGCGTCTGGTCCCTGCTCGTGGGCGCAGTTGTACTCGGTCGCGACGGGTGATGTGATTCAGCAGGGCGGCTGTTTTGGCCCCGACGAGCGCATTGCGACCGATCGCGGACTGCTGCGCGCAGAAGAATTGGCTAATCGTTTGGATAGCGGCGAACTGCTTCATGCGCAGACGCACAAGGGTTCGCGCCCCTTCACGATGGTCTTCCGCAACGGCATCAAAGATCTCTACGAAGTAACGACCAGCCGTGGCTATCGTGTCCGCGTTACGCTTGACCACAAGATGGGAGTGTTACGCGATGGCAAGATTATCACTATCCCCTTGCGTGAACTTGAAGAGGGCGATGAGATCCTGCTTCTACTAGGCGAGGGAGTCAAGGATCATACCGAATTTGTCCCACTTACATCAAGCCCCTATGTCCGCTCAAAGATGAGCACTACACTCAACGAAACTATCACACTGCCAACTCACCTCACACCTGAACTGGCCTACTTGCTAGGCTATTTCTACGGGGATGGTTATGTGGTCACAGGCAAGAAAGTGACCTGGCAGGACGAAAAAGGTATCTCCCTGGCAGTAGCAAATACTCAGACCGACGTGCAGAAGAAACTTGTTACGCTCTTCAAAGATCTGTTCTCCATCGAGGCGAAAGTCGGCCCTGGCGATGGAGCATGCACAAATATCAGGGCATACTCTCGCATACTAATAGAATGGCTGCAAGAGAACGATCTTCTCAAGAAAAAGGCCGAGTATGTTCGCGTCCCTGAAGCCATCTTTCGCTCACCATCCAACGTCATGGGAGCTTTTATTGCAGGTTACTTTGAGGCGGATGGCTGCGATCGTGGCAAAAAAGGCGGCTATGGCATCGATAGTGTCAGCCGTGAGATATTGGAGGATATGCAATTACTCCTCATAGTGAATGGCATTGTTTCGCATATTACTACACAGAATCGCACTGCTCAGGGCTGGTTGCCAATACATCGTCTGGTTGTCACCGGAGCACAATTCAAAGAGCGATTCAGCAACTTTGTCATCAGCCATAAGGATCAGAAACGCGCGGGACTGCGTAGCCACAGAAGCAACTACCCGATGGAGGTATGGAGCGCACTAGATATTCCAGGCCGCTACTATCAAGGGCTTTTTGACTCCACAAAAACACGCGTATCGCATTACGCCTTGACGAGGGTACGCGAGCGCATCGCGGCAGCAGGTGGTGTCGCCATGATAGAGCGCCTTGATGCACTGCTCGGCGTGCTCCCCGATGCCATCATCTCTATCACACCGATTGGCCCTTCACAGGTATACGATTTCGAAGTGGACGAAGTACACCTACTCTCAGGAAATGGCATTTATACCTCAAACTCGCGGCGCGGTGCGCTCATGCTCATGCTCGACGATAACCATCCCGATATCGAAGAGTTCATCACCGTCAAGCGCACGGCGGGCAAGATCGAGCATGCCAACCTCTCCGTCTGCATCTCCGACGCCTTCATGCAGGCAGTCAAGGACGGCACCGACTGGAACCTGGTCTGGCAGGGCGAGACCAAGAAGACCATTCCCGCGCGCAAGCTCTGGGACCTGATCTGCACCTCGGCGTGGGAGTCGGCGGAGCCGGGGATGGTGTTCATCGACCGCTACAACAAAGAGTCGAACACGTGGTATTACGAGAATATTCGCTGTGTAAATCCATGTGGTGAACAAGGCCTGCCGCCTTTTGGCGTGTGCAACCTCGGCGCGCTCAATCTCTCCGCCTTCGTCAAAAACAGCAAGATGGACTGGGAGCGCCTGACGGAGGTCAGCCAGGTCGCGATGCGCTTCCTGGACAATGTGGTCGACGCCAACGAGTACTTTATCGACGAGAACCGCGAGGCGCAGTTGGGTACGCGGCGCACCGGGCTGGGCACGATGGGGCTGGCGGATGCGCTGATCAAAATGAAGATCGCGTACGGCAGCGAGGAATCTCTGCCCGTGATCGAGCGTATGTACACAACGATCCGCGACGCCGCCTATGAAGCTTCGGCGGATAACGCGGCGGAGAAGGGGCCGTTCCCCCGCTTCGAGCGCGATAAGTACATGCAAGGGAAGTTCATCAAGCGCCTGCCGAAGGGGGTGCAGGAGAAGATCAAGAAGCAGGGTATTCGCAACGCCGTGCTGCTGACCCAGGCGCCTACGGGCACGACCAGCCTGCTGGCGGGCGTCAGTTCGGGTATCGAGCCGGTGTACGACTTCGCGATGATCCGGCGCGATCGTACGGGCGAGCACATCCTGTATCATCCCTTGCTCCAGGAGTGGCGCGATAAGCATCCCAACGAGCCGACGCCACACTACTTTGTCTCATCCAAAGATCTGACGCCGGAGGAGCATGTGCGCGTGCAGGCGATGGTGCAGTCCTACACCGACTCCAGCATCAGTAAGACGGTCAACGCACCCAACAACCACACTGTCGAACAGGTGCAGACGCTGTACCGCCTCGCCTACGAGATGGGCTGCAAAGGCATCACCTACTACCGCGATGGCTCGCGCGACGCCGTGCTCACACGCGTCGAGGACGAGAAGAAGGCAACGGAGAAGGCGGCCCAGGCACCCACGGTAGAGCCCATCACCTCGATTCATCAGGGTCTCAAGGCACGACCTGCCGTCGTACATGGCTACACGCGCAACGTTAAAGCTCCTGAAGGCACCATCAACATCACGGTGAATAGTGATGAGCACGGCCCGTTGGAGGTCTTCGTCAACGTTGGGAAAGCCGGAAGTGACATTGCAGCCCTGGCCGAGGCGCTGGGCCGGCTGATCTCGTTCAACCTGCGCATCCTGAGCCCATTGTCGCAGACCGACCGGGCCCAGGAGATCGCGGAGCAGTTGCGCGGCATCGGTGGGAGCCGCTCCATCGGCTTCGGTCCACAACAGGTGCGTTCGTTGCCCGATGCTGTGGCACGCGCGCTTGAGCTGCACATGGAGTCCATCAAGCCTGCAAGCGAAGCGGAGCACAACGAGAACGGCCACGAGGAGCAGAACACTGCCAGTAGTCCTCTACAACCGGGCCAGTTGAACGTGACCGGGAACCTGTGTCCAGAATGCGGCTGTAACACGATGGTGTACGAGGAGGGATGCCGGAAGTGCTATAGTTGTGGGCATAGCGAGTGTTAAAATCGGCCTGGCTAGCACGGCCTCTAGAGCCATTGCTTGCCGATAGAGACTGCGTTTGGGAAAACACACATGTGTTTTCCCAGCTTTTTTCACCCAGCAGCCTACACAAGAAACTGCTTTGCTGTTCATGGTTGGAATTGATCCTATTAAGCGAACTGTCGGACAGTGTAGATCACTTGTGATTGGTTGCCAATACTGCCGGTAACAAAGACCGTGACCAGACCTGGCGCTGGTGTGACCTGTTGTTCATAATGATTATCACCAAGAAATGGATTAGCAAAACTCAAAGTGATAATCCCTCCTGTATCTATCTGCAGCTCAAAGATGCGGTAATGGACGGCTCCGACAACGCCTGTGAGCAAGCCTGAGCTATCTGCTGCAAATGCATCTCCTTCGCCAGGAGGAATCGTTACAGCAGGAAGGTGACCAATCGCATAGCCACCCGAAGAGAAGTTTGATTTACCATCATCTGTGTTGAACAAGTTGAGGGTAAAGATGGTTTCATTCACCACTGCAATCGTGATAGAGCGCTCAACAAAATTCAGTACAGCTTTTATAGCATCAATAGCATCCTGCACAGTCTTCTCGACAGGTTCGATTGGAGAAAGCGGGAACAAGGACATCGTCGATTCACCTTTCTTCGGCATGGCTCAAATGAACTTGACAGTTTCTAATAGACTAAGTAATGTCAGGTGGCTTGCTGAGCTGAATCAGCTCTAAATGTGACTGTTGAAACTGTCAAGTACAATTCGTATAATTGAACCTTGCCTTCTTTTTCAATTCACTCTAGCTTAGAGCTAGGCCTTCGAGGAACAACGGAACCGGAAAAGTACGGTAAGGAAGCTGTTTGCTGACTCCATCGGCTCTGCAAGCGGTTTGATCTCGGGAAACATAGCGTCCTCTTGAGAAGGGGAGGTGGTTTCCTCATTTGTATACCCTGCTCTTCGATCCCCTTCTCAAGAAGCCATAGAATTTGTCAACCCCCCGGCAAGTCGCACGAAGGTCAAGCTGAGCTCGCAGGCACACCATGCCCCCCTGAAGCCGCCTTGTGCAAGGCGGCTAGCCTGAGCGTGATCCCGGGCTGGGTGGGAG
>WNGD01000420.1_pt1 | contig 44383 bp, 37 predicted proteins | sample 5400671 | NCBI WGS metagenome assembly WNGD01 (sample SAMN13153369, study PRJNA577476) | soil metagenome | isolation source: 40 cm soil or saprolite under grassland replicate 2 | place: USA:California | collected 2016-06-15 | reverse complement strand
TTGTGGGATTGCAGCTCACGTAGACGATGCGCGGCGCGCCGATCTCGCCCAGGCGTTTCAGCGCCTTTCCGGCGAGCCCCGCGCGCGGCGGGTCGACGACGACCACAGCCGGATCGCCTGCGCGCTCGTGCAGCTCCTCGAGTGCCTGGCCCACATTGCCGGCGAAGTACGCAGCGTTGCCGATCCCATTCAGCTCCGCGTTCTCGAGCGCGCAAGCGATCGACTCTTCGGAGACGTCGATCCCCCACACCGTGAGTGCGTCCGGCGCGAGCAGGAGCCCGATCGTGCCGATTCCGCAGTAGAGGTCGTACACCGTCTCGTCGCCGGTAAGCGCGGCGAATTCCCGAGCAGTCTCGTAGAGCTTCTCCGCCATCAGCGTGTTCGTCTGCAGGAATGCATTCGGGCGAACGCGGAAACGCATCCCGCACAGCTGCTCCTCGATCGCCTCCTCTCCCCACAGCAGCTGGGTGGGGAGGTTCGTCGTCACCTCCGCCTGCCCTTCGTTGATCGACCAGTGGATCGAACGCACATCCGGAAACTGTCGCAGCGTGTCGACGAATCCGCCGGTGTCGAACTTCTCGCCGGGGCTCGTGACGAGCTGAACGAGGACCTGGCCGGTGTTGCGAGCTTCGCGCACGACGAGATGGCGCAGGTAACCCGTGTGCTCTGCCTGGTCGTACGCGACGAGCTTGTCGCCGCGCGCCCACTCGCGCACGGCGTTGCGGATCGCGTTGCCGACGTCCGTCGTCAACCAGCAATTGTCGATCTGCAGCACCTCGTCCCAGCGGCCCGCTCTGTGCAGGCCGAGCGTCGGCCCGTCTTCGAGCTGTGTGAACGAGTACTCGAGCTTGTTGCGGTAATGGAAGATCTCCGCAGCCGGCAGGATTTCCTCGAGGGGCGGGTCCGCGAACCCGCCGATGCGGCGGAGGGCGTCACCGACCTGAGCGTGCTTCGCTTCGACCTGCGCCTCGTATGCGAGATCCTGGAACCGGCAGCCGCCGCAAGCCGGGTAGTGGTTGCAGGGGGCCTCGACGCGAAGCGGACTGGGATGCAGCACTTCGGTGACAAGCGCCTCGGCGTGCCGCCGCTGCACTTTCGTCACCCGGGCCCGTACGGTGTCGCCCGGAAGGCCGCGTCGTACGAAGACGACGAAGCCGTTCAGGCGAGCGACACCGTTCCCGCCGAATGCGAGGCGGTCGATGGTGAGTTCCAGCTCCTGATCCTTGATAACGGGCGCGGCCACCGCGGACCAGGGTATGCGCTAGGCGAGTCTTCATCGCGGCCTCCCGAGGGTGCAGGAAAGCCGTACGATCACTCCGTGGATGCAGAAGCAGCGGCGCGTGCATGGGTCGACGCCTGGGACCGCGCGTGGCGGGCAAAGGACGAGAGCGCGCTCGAGCCGGTCTACACCGAGGACGCCGTCCACCGGTCTCATCCGGACCGCGAGCCGGGACCACCGCTCGAGTATGCGCGATCGGCGTTCGCCGACGAAGGCGACGACCTCGAGCTCTCGTGGGGCGAGCCGCTCGTCGCCGGCAACCGCGCCGCCGTCGAATGGTGGGCGGCGCTGACGGAGAGCGACGAGCTCGTCACGCTCGCCGGCACCTCCTGGCTCACGTTCGCGGACGACGGTCGCGTCGTCGAGCAGCACGACTACTGGACGATCACGCCCGGCCGCTCAGCTCCCTGGAAAGGCTGGGGCGCTAGCTGAGCGGAGTGACGTAGACCTTCCGCTCGCGCGGCCCGTCGAACTCGCAGAAGAAGATCCCCTGCCACTTGCCGAGCGCGAGCTTGCCACCGTCGAGCGGAATGAGGATCTGCGGGCTCATCAACGACGCCCGGATGTGCGACGGCGCATTCGGCCCGTCCGGATCCTCGACGTGCTTCCAGTCCCAGGCGTCGTCCACCACCTTCTCCAACGCCGCCTCGAGGTCCTGCGCGACAGCCGGATCCGCCCCTTCGTTGATCGTGACGCCCGCCGTAGTGTGCGGGACGTAGACGAGCGCGGCCGCCGCGCCGTTGATCGAGCCGAGCGCTTCCTGCACCTGCTCGGTGATGTCCACTAGCTGGGTGCGGCGTTCGGTCTGAAGGCGGATCTCTTGCACGGCTTGCGTATCCTAGGCGGATGCACGTGAAGACGAGGAACGGGGCGACCCAAGATGCTGGTTGAGACGGCCGCGCGCGCGAAGCGCGCACGGCCTCTCGGCGGCGCCGCCGGGGCGGCGCCTTAGGCGGATGCACGTGAAGACGAGGAACGGGGCGACCCAAGATGCTGGTTGAGACGGCCGCGCGCGCGAAGCGCGCACGGCCTCCCGGCGACGCCGCCGAGGCGGCGCCTTAGGAGGCGATGCCTCCGGCCCCGCCCTCTGACCGGGAGCTGGACGCCTATCGCGAGCAGGCGGACCGGTTCATCGCAGAGCTCGACGAGGAGTTCTACCTCCATTACGCCGGTTTGAAGGAAACCTTCGACCTGGTGCCGATCTACGAGCGACACAAGAACCTGACCGAGCTCGACCAGGTCAAGTCCATCGGTCTGGCGGTCAACGGGGGGGCGCGCGTGCGGGAGCTGTGGCGGTTCGCCTGCGAGGGGTATTTCGGCGAGCTCACCCGGGATCACGCCGAGAAGCTCGCCGAGCTGGAGTCGGAGCTCGCGGTGTCGGTGGACGGCGAGGAGATTCCGTATCGGATGGTTCGCCCGGCCTTGGCGAACGAGCCGGACCGGCAGAAGCGCCGAGTTCTGGACGAGCGCGCGAACGAGTTGCTCGACGAGCACATGAACCCGCTGCACCTCGACGCCGCCCAGACGGTGCAACGCGGGACCCTCGACCTCGAGTTCGCGAACTATCTCGAGCTCTACCGCAAGGCTCTACCGCCCTCTGCGCTCGACGACCTCGCTGCGCAATGCCGGACGTTCCTCGACTCGACCGAGCGGCTCTACGAGGAGTGGGCGGACAAGCTCTTCCGCACGCGCGTCGGGGTCTCGCTCTCGGAGGCGGAGCGCTGGGACGTGCCGCGCCTTTTCCGTGCGCCCGAGTGGGATCCGATGTTCCCCGCGGACAAGATGGTTCCCGCGCTCGAAGGCACCCTCGAGGACCTCGGCATCGACCTGAGCTCCCAAGAGAACGTGACGCTCGACCTCGAGGAGCGCCCGAACAAGAGCCCGCGCGCCTTTTGCGCACCGATCGAAGTGCCCGATCGCGTCGTGCTCGTCATCCAGCCGATCGGCGGTCCCGACGACTGGCGCGCGCTCTTCCACGAAGGCGGGCATACCGAACACTTCGCCCACACGTCGCGGGACCTCTCGATGGAGGAGAAGCGGCTCGGCGACAACGCCGTCACGGAAGGCTGGGCGATGTTGCTGCAGCATCTGACCGACGAGCCCGAGTGGCTGACGCGCCGACTCGACTTTCCGCGTCCGAATGAATACGCCGTCGAAGGCGCCACCGGCCTCCTGTACTTCGTGCGCCGCTACGCCGCGAAGATCCTGTACGAGCTCGAGTTCCACGCCGCAGAGGACGTGACGACGATGCGCGGCCGCTACGCCGAACTGCTCTCCGCCGCCCTGAAGATCGAAGTCACCCCCGCGAACTATCTCGCCGACATCGACTCAGGCTTCTACGTGTCGTCCTACCTGCGCTCGTGGGCGTTCGAGGCTCAGCTGCGCGCGTACCTGAAGGAGAAGTTCGGCTCGAAGTGGTTCGCCACCCGCGAGGCCGGGTCGCTGCTGCGCGAGCTCTGGGGCGAGGGCCAGAAGATGCGCGCCGAGGAGATGCTGAAGGAGGTCACCGGCTCGACCCTGGAGATGGAGGCAGTCGCCGAAAGGGTCCGGGAGGTCTTGCGCTGAGTCTCCGAGCGAAAGCTTCGCTTTCGCTCGGGATTGGGAACGGCGCTTCGCGCTGAACGTGCGCGGGCCGAGCCCACGCACTCACGGTGTGTGCGGGAGGCGATTATTCCCTTCCGTGCGGGCACGGGCGCTGACGCGTCCGCGCCCGCATCGGTTCGCCTCCGCCTAAGCCCGGCTCCGCCTGGTCTTAGCCTGCGGCCTTGGTGGCCCTGCTGGACGCGTCGAGAAAAACTCAGAGGACTTGCGGCATGGCCAGACACGGGATCCGATTCAGTGAATAGGCTTTATGCATGGCCAGAGCTCGAGTCCTGATCGCCGGCGCAGCCGGGCGCGACTTCCACAACTTCAATCTCGTGTACCGGGACAGTCCGGCACACGAGGTGGTCGCGTTCACCGCGACGCAGATTCCGAACATCGACGGTCGCCGCTACCCCGCCGAGCTGGCGGGGTCGCTGTACCCGGAAGGCATTCCGATCCTTCCCGAATCCGCGCTCGAGCAACTCGTGCGTGAGCACGAGATCGACGTGGTCGTGTTCGCTTACTCGGATGTCACGCACGAGCACGTCATGCACATCGGCTCGCGCGCACTCGCCGCGGGCGCTTCGTTCGAGCTGATCGCCCCAGGGCAGACGATGCTCGCCTCGTCGAAGCCGACCGTGGCAATCTGCGCAGTCCGCACGGGCTCCGGCAAGAGCCAAACCACCAGGCGCGTGGCAGGGCTGCTCCGCGAAGCCGGCAAGCGTGTCGCGGTGCTGCGCCATCCCATGCCGTACGGGGATCTGACGAAGCAGGCCGTGCAACGGTTCGAGCGCTATGAGGATCTGGAGGCAGCGGACGCGACGATCGAGGAGCGCGAGGAGTACGAGCCGCATCTCGCCGAGGGCAACCTCGTCTTCGCCGGCGTCGATTACGAGCGCATCCTGCGAGCTGCGGAGCAGGAGGCGGACGTCATCCTCTGGGACGGTGGCAACAACGACACGCCGTTCATCAAGCCCGACCTGCACATCGTCGTCGTCGATCCACACCGGCCGGGACACGAGCTCCGTTACCACCCCGGTGAGACGAACCTCCGCATGGCGGACGTCTGCATCGTCAACAAGATGGACAGCGCGACGCAGGAAGGTATCGACGCCGTCCTGAGCTCGATCCACGACAGCAACGGAGACGCACGCATCGTCCTGGCCGCGTCGCCCTTCCACGTCGAAGGCGACGCGGAGGAGATCAGGGGAAAGCGCGTGCTCGCGGTGGAAGACGGACCGACGCTGACGCATGGGGAGATGACCTACGGTGCGGCCGTCCTGGCCGCGAAGCAGTACGGCGCCGCCGAGCTCGTCGACCCACGCGCAGGCGCGGTCGGCTCCATCGCCGAGACGTTCGAGCAGTATCCGAACGTCGGCACGCTCCTGCCGGCGATGGGCTACGGCCGGGAGCAGATGGAAGACCTGCGCAGGACGATCGAGCGTTCCGACGCCGACCTCGTCCTGATCGGGACGCCGATCGACCTGCGCAAGCTGATCGACCTCGACAAACCGGCCATGCGCGTGACGTACAAGCTCCAGGAGATCGGCGAGCCGACGCTCAGGGATGTGCTCGCCGAGAAGGGACTGCTGGAAACAGCGCTCGTGTGAGCACGGTCGTCGCCCTTGGCGGGAACGCGCTCATGCGGCCCGGCGAGCGCGGCACTGCGGCCGAGCAACTCGCGAATCTGCGCCGCGCGGTCACCGCACTTCAGCCCCTGCTCGTCGGGCCCGGACTGGTGATCACGCACGGGAACGGCCCGCAGGTCGGCAACGAGCTGCTGCGGCAAGAGCGCGCTGCCGAGGAGGCTCCACCGTTGCCGTTGTGGCTCGCGGTTGCGCAGACGCAGGCAGAGATCGGCGCGTTGATCGCCGCCGAGTTGCGACCGGCGCTCGCCGAGCGAGAGACGGCGTGCGTGCTGACGCACGTGCGCGTGGCCGCTGACGATCCCGCGTTCGACCGTCCGACGAAGCCGATCGGCCCCTTCTATTCGGCCGAACAGGCCGAGCGGCTCGAGCGCGACCGGGGCTGGACGCTGGCAGCGGATGCAAATCGCGGCCATCGGCGCGTGGCTCCGTCCCCCGCCCCACTCGAAGTAGTCGAGCTCGCGGCGATTCGACAGCTTGCCGCGGCGGGAACGGTCACGATCGCGTGCGGCGGGGGCGGCATCCCGGTCGTGCGGCGCGGAGGCCGCCTGTCCGGAGTGGACGCGGTGATCGACAAAGATCGAGCCTCGGCGCTGCTTGCGCGAGAACTCGAGGCGGAACGGCTGATCATCATCACCGAGGTGCCGGCCGTGTATCGCCGGTTCGGCGCAGAGGATCAGGAAGAAATCCGCGAGCTCTCTCGCAGCGACGCCGAGGCGCTGCTGCCGCAGCTGGCGGAAGGCTCGATGCGGCCGAAGATCGAGTCCGCACTCGGCTTCGCCGGCGAGACTTTGATCACGAACATCGACTCACTCGAGGGCACGCTCGGCGGCAACGCGGGCACACGGGTCCGCCCGTAGGATCGAGCGAGATGGTCGCGATCGCCGACAGCCTCAAAGGGCGCTCGTTCACCCGGGTCGCCGATTGGAGCAAGGACGAACTGCTCGAGGTCCTCGACCTCGGCGGCGAGCTGAAGCGCCTTCAGCGGGCGCGCGAGGAGCACCACCTCCTCCCCGGCCGAACGCTGGGAATGATCTTCCAGAAGCCGTCGACTCGGACGCGTGTCTCCTTCGAGGTCGGCATGTACCAACTCGGCGGCACCGGGCTCTATCTCTCCGCGGGCGATCTCCAGCTGGGCCGCGGCGAGACGATCAAGGACACGGCCGTCGTCCTCTCCCGCTACCTCGACGCGATCATGATCCGCACCTTCGCCCAGTCCGACGTCGAGGAGCTCGCGGCCAACGCAACCATTCCCGTGATCAACGGGCTGACCGACAGCTCGCATCCGTGCCAGGCATTGGCGGACGTGATGACGATCCGCGAGCGCTTCGGCCGCCTCGAAGGGCTGAAGGTCGTCTACCTCGGCGACGGCAACAACGTCTGCGCATCGCTGATGGTCGCGTGCGCCAAGCTCGGAATGGCGTTCGTCGCCGCGACGCCTGCGGGTTACCGGCCCGACGAGGGGGCGGTGCGCATCGCCCGCGACGCCTGCGGCAGTGTCGAGCTCGTCGACGATCCACGAGCCGCAGTTGCAGGCGCCGACGTCCTTTACACAGACGTGTGGACGTCGATGGGCCAGGAAAACGAGCGTCAGCAACGGTTACAGGATCTCGCGGGCTTCGGCATCGACGCGGACCTCGTGAGGCAGGCCGGTGCAGACGCGATCGTGCTGCACTGCCTTCCCGCCCACTACGGCGAGGAGATCACCGAGGACGTGCTTTACGGCTCACAGTCCGCGGTGTGGGACCAGGCCGAGAATCGACTGCATGCGCAGAAGGCGCTGATGGCTCTCGTGATTCGGTAAGACTCCCGCGGCATGCTGCCGCTGAAGGACAACGTCCCGACTCGAACGTTTCCGGCGGTCACGGTCGGGATCATCGCCGTGAACGTGATCGTCTGGATCTGGGAGTTCACCGGCACGTCCGTCGAGACCGACGTCATCCACTACGGCTACTACCCGTGCAAGATCGACGCGCCCTGCGTCGGGCCGGCGCTCCAGGCTCAGATCCCCTGGTTCGAGGAGGCTTTCAGCTCCATGTTCATGCACGGAGGCTGGGAGCACATCATCTTCAACATGCTCTTTCTCTGGATCTTCGGCAACAACGTGGAGGATGCCATGGGGAAGGTGCGGTTCTTCCTCTGGTACATCGCAGGTGGGCTTGCCGCGACCCTGGTGCAGACCTTCGTGACGCTGCAGTTCGGCTCCGCGCAGGACGCGAGCATCCCGAACATCGGGGCGAGCGGCGCGATCGCAGCGGTCCTCGGGGCCTATTTCGTCCTGCTGCCGAACGCACGCGTCCTGACGGCGATCTTCTTCATCCTCATCTTCTTCCAGGAGTTGCCGGCTGTCCTCTTTCTCGGCCTGTGGTTCGTGTTCCAGCTCTGGCAGGGCGGCTTCGCGATCGTGCAGCCCGAGGCCGGCGGAGGCGTTGCCTTCTTCGCGCACATCGGCGGCTTCCTCTTCGGAGTGCTGACCGTCCGGCTCGTGGCGATCCGCCGCCCGCTGATGCCGAAGTACTGACATGGGCAGCTCGACCGGCGCCATCCGTCGGCCCCTGGCCCGCGATCACGCGGCGCCAGAGTCCACCCCCGCTCTTATCAAGGCGATCCGGCCTTGACTGCGAGCGAGTGCGGCCCCTGGCTTGGTGCTCGCGACCCAGGAGCTCGACAATGACACCGGCCGAACTGCCGGGTCAGTTCGACGAGCACGTCCGTCGAGCCCTCGATGCTCTCCCACCCGACCTCGCCCGCGGTCTCGAGAACGTCGCCGTGGTGGTGGAAGACGAGCACCCCGGTGAGCCGGATCTCTTCGGTCTCTTCGAGGAGGCGCCCTACCTGCCGGCCAAGATCACCATCTACAGGCGGCCCCTCGAAGAGGAGTTCGGGCACGACCCAGGGGAGCTCGAGCACGAGATCCGGATCACCGTCCTGCACGAGCTCGCCCACTACTTCGGAATCGACGAGGACCGGCTGGACCAGCTGGGCTACCGGTGACCTCCGTCCTGAACGCCGTGGCAATCGGGGCTGCTGTCGTGGGCTTTCTGGTGCTCGTCTTCTTCTTCCTCGGACCCCGGGAATAGAGGGCCGCCCAAACCTCGTTTTTATAGACATGAACCTGACTGAGATTCACCAAGAAATCGAGCAGGCCAGCGAGCGGCGTACCGAGCTGTGGCACATCCTTTCGCAGGGGCATGACCCAGCCGCGGCAGCAGAGCTCAAGAGCCTGAGCGAGCGCTTAGACCACCTGTGGGACGAGGAGCGCACGCTGAAGGCGGAACTCCGCTTCGGCGACCGCGACCACATCGTCGCGCGGGCCCGGGTCGAAGAGCGCCTCGAGCGCGCGGCTTAAGCAACCTTCCCCCCATCCGCGCTGAAGGGTGTCGGCCCCGGACGAGGGATTCTCCCCTCTCCCGCCGGGGCCGACACTTTTCGCAAGGAGTTGTGGCGGGCACTGCGGCTCGAGACAACAACCAAGGAGCCGTGATGCCGGGTTCGCACGCTGACGAGATCGTCGGGGACTACTTCGAGTCGGATGACTGGGCAGAGCAACTCGTGGACGACAGCGAGGCCGAACCGGATCTGGATCTTCCGCCGTTGCCGCCGCCTCATCCTGAAGCTGCCTGAAATAACGGATTCGAATCCGGCCTCCGCTGCGCGGAAGCCGTGATGATTCGAATCCGATTTTCTTTTCGATCCAGGCTGTAAGAGCCGGCGCGGGCGAAGCCCGCACCGGCGGCGTGGCTACACTGCGCGCGACTCGGGGCGTTAGCTCAGCTGGGAGAGCGCCGGCTTTGCAAGCCGGAGGTCACCGGTTCGATCCCGGTACGCTCCATCGCCGCTCGAAGTCCGGCCGCGCGCGTTGCGCGCGACAATGGTGACTTCGATCGGCTCTCGTTTCGATTCCGGCTGTAGCGCCGACGCCGGCACAGCCGGCATCGGCGGCGATGGGCAAATGCGAGACGTGTACTTCGAGGCCTTTCTGGGTCAAACTCATGGCCGTGACCGCTTGTTCTCAATGTGGAGGTTCGGTTCCCGAACAAGCTCGGTTCTGTCCTCATTGCGCGGCTCGCACGACGCCTGAATTGCCGACGGAGGAGCGGAAGATCGCGACCATCCTTTTCGCCGACCTGGTCGGATCGACGGAGCTCGGCGCCTCCCAGGATCCCGAACGGACGCGAGCGATGCTCGATCGCTTCTACGTAGCAATGAGTGCGGAGGTCGAAGCGGCGGGCGGCACCGTTGAGAAGTTCGTGGGCGATGCCGTCATGGCTGCGTTCGGCACGCCGATCGCACACGAGGACGATGCTGAGCGCGCGCTGCGTGCGGGGGTGGCGATGCGGCGCAAACTGCACGAGCTGTTCGGTGACCAGCTCGTCCTGCGGATCGGCGTCAACAGCGGCGAGGTGGTTGTCGGCCGCGGCCGCGAGGGGAGTTCCTTTGTCACCGGCGATGCTGTGAACGTCGCCGCGAGGCTCGAGCAGACCGCTGCACCTGGGGAAATCGTTGTTGGCGAGCGGACGGCGTCGGCAGCGATCGACGCATTCGAGTTCTCCGATCCCGAAACGATCGACGCGAAGGGAAGACGCGGCATTGTCTATCGCCGCCTGATCCGCGAGTTCGACGGTCAACGCGCTCGCGGCTTCGGAAACCTGCGACCGGTGTTCGTCGGGAGGGAACGAGAGCTCGACGGTCTGCTCGAGGAGTATCGTCGGACGGTCGCGGTCGGGAGACCGCGGCTTCTGACGATCATTGGGGAGGCCGGCGTCGGCAAGACGGCTCTCGCCAGGCACCTGTGGGAGAGGCTCGACGGAGAGTCTCCACTACCCTTGCGCATGGCCGGCCGCTGCCCGTCCTACGGACGCGGGATCACGTATGCGCCACTCGCAGAGATCCTGCGTTCAGCGCTTCGCCTCTTGGAGAGTGACGCGCCCGTTACGGTGCTCGAAAGGCTCGGACCGCGGCCGATCCTCGGTCTCACGCTTGGCGTAGACGTTGCAGGGGATTTCCACCCCCTGGCGGCCCGGGAGCGCTTGCAGGAGGCGTGGATCGACCTCCTCGCTGCGCTCGGGCGCGACCAGCCGTTGTTGATCGTGCTCGAGGATCTGCACTGGGCCGAGGAGCCACTGCTCGACCTCCTGGAGCGCGTCACCAGCGATCTGCAGGCGCCGCTGATGGTCGTGGCGACGGCTCGGCCCGACCTTCCAGACCGCTGGCGCGCCCGACTGGCCGAGCACGGAACCTTGTTGGAGCTAGATCTCCTCTCGCGGGGCGACTCGCAGCGGCTCCTTCGGGAAATGCTGGCCGCGGACCTCCCACCGGCGGTTCGGGAGGAGTTGCTCACTCGCGCAGAGGGAAATCCGTTCTTCCTCGAAGAACTGCTCGCTGCGCTTATCGACGGCGGCGTGCTTCGACCGGAGGGCGACGGGTGGACGACGAGGTCGCAACCGCAGGCGTTTGTCATTCCCGACTCGGTGCATGCGACTCTTGCTTCACGGGTTGATCTGCTCGATCGACCGGAGAAGGAAGCGCTTCAAGCCGCTGCGATCGTGGGGCGCGTCTTCTGGACGAGCGCCGTCTACGAGCTACTACCCGAGGTGACGCCGGACTTTCGGGTGCTCGAGAACCGCGGCTTCATTCGACGACGGCCTCACTCGACCCTAGAGGGCGAACGCGAATACGCGATCAAGCACGCGCTGACACGCGAGGTCGCATACGGCACCGTGCCGAAGGCAAGACGAGCGCATCTGCATGCGCGATTCGCCGAATGGCTCGAGCGTCGCGGTGCGGGTCGCGACGAGCACGCTCCACTTTTGGCGCATCATTACGTCGAGGCGGTTAACCCTGAGGCCTACAGCCTTGCGTGGTCCGGCGAGCCGGAGGAGGGACAGCGTCTGCGGGACAAGGCTGCGACTTGGCTTCGCCGCGCCGCCGAACTTGGCATCGGCCGTTACGAAATCGACAACTCACTGACCCTTCTCGAGCGGGCACTAACGCTTACTCGCGACAAGACCGAGCGGGCGGACGTGTGGCGGACGATCGGTCGAGCGCGCGCACTGAAGTACGACGGCGACGGGTTTTGGACGGCGATGCGGCTAGCGATCGACGCGACTGACGAGACGACGGATCCACACCTGGTGGCTCAAATGTACGCAGCGCTGGCTCTGCAGACGGCGCTTCGGCCGGCCATGTGGAAGCGCAATCCAGATCGTCAGCTCGTCGACGGCTGGATCGAGCGTGCCCTCGAGCTCGCACCGGCCGAGACACGCGCGCGGGCGGAAGCGCTTGTGGCACGCGCGTTTTGGCGCCGACCCGACAGTCGCGCAGCGAAGGACGCTCGCGAAGGCGCCGCAATCGCCGAAAGACTTCGTGCCGTTGACGTGCTGTCGTACGCGTTCAGCGCGCGCGCGTTGGACGCGCTCGCGTCTTCAGATTACGCGGAGGCGGAAGAAGCAACGCGTCGCCGTCTCGCCCTCCTCCCGGAAGTCTCCGATCCGGATCACCGGGCTGACGTCTATTGGAGCGCGATGCTCGTGCATGCCGCGCTTGGTCGTCTCGCAGAGGCGGGACGTCTCGCTCGGCTAAACGACGAGATCAATTCGCTGCTCACGCCACACCATCGCGTGCATGGCATCGCGGCGCGCGTACGGGTCGCCGAGCTATGTGGCCGTTGGGACGTCATCCGCGATCTCCAGAAGGATGCTGAGTCGCGGGTCGCTGCGAACCTCGACACGCCTTGCTCCGACAACGTGTTCTGCCTCCTTGTCTGCGCCCTTGCCTGTGCCGAACTGGGCGACGAGAGCGAAGCCGCGCGGCTCGAGCGCGCCGCCGACAAACTCGGCTTCGAAGGTTATGTCGGCGATCACGAGGGGCCGAGGATCCGGTTGGCGCTGAGCCGCGGCGAGCTCGGGCTCGTCGAGGAGCTGCTTTTCGCTCTGCAGGAGCAGGACCTTCGTGGTCGTCCCTCGCTCACTACGCGCGCAGCACACATTGACGGGTTGGTCGCGTTGGGGCGGGCGCCCGAAGTCGAGGACGAGGCCGAGACGCTTTTCCTCTCTCCCTACCTCGAGCCCTTCGCGCTCCGCGCACTCGCAGTGGCAAACGATGACCAGGCGTTGCTCGAGCGCGCTCTCGACAGGTTCACGGCGCTGGAACTCCGTTGGCATGCTGCGCAAACGCCGCTACTGTCTTCCGTTCGCCAATGAGCGGTTTCTGATGGGCGGCCTGGGTACGCCGTCGATCATGCGCAGGACGGAGACGATTCGACCTAGCCGAAGGTGAACGCGTCGGCCTGAACCCCGGGACGAAGAACGTCAACGGTGCGAGGCGTAGTCATCGCACTGAGCTATGGGCGTAGGCTTCCGTCGGTGGAGAAGCGGCGACAAAAGCACCTGGTTCTCATCCTCGCCCGCGAGTTCGCATCCAATCTCGCGACGCCGACGTTGATCGCCGACGATCAAGGGAAGCTCGTTTTCTACAACGAGGCGGCCGAGTCTGTCGTGGGCCGCCCGTTCGCAGAGGTCGGCGAAATGCCGCTCGACGAATGGTCGGCGAGTTTCGAGCCGCGGACCCCCGACTCCGAGCCGCTTTCGCCCGAGCGCTGGCCGACGCGCATCGCCTTCGACCAGCGGCGTGCGGCACATGAGGACCTCCGCATAAGGAGCATGGACGGGGTCGAGCGTGACGTCGCTGTGACCGCGTTCCCACTCTTCGCGCACGCGGACGAGTTCGTCGGGATCGTCGCGATCTTCTGGCGTGAGTAGGGGGCGGCGTGCGCGTGACGATCTGGGGCTGCCGCGGCTCGGTGCCAACACCGGGGCCGGAGACCGTCACCTACGGCGGAAACACGTCCTGCGTTGAGGTCTCGCTGGACGACGGCACGATTCTCGTGCTCGACGCCGGCACCGGGATCCGACGGCTGGGTTTCGAGCTCCTGGACCGCGGCATGCGGAAGATCCATCTCTGCCTCACTCACCTCCACCTCGACCACCTCGAAGGACTGCGCTTCTTCGCGCCGCTCTGGGATGAGCGCGTAGAGCTCGACATCTGGGGACCTCCGTCCCAGCAACTGAGTCTCGGGGAACGCATCGCGCGCGCCTTCTCGCCGCCGCTCTTCCCGGTCGAGCTCAGGGACGTCCCGGCCACCGTGACCTTCCACGATGTCCCGCGCGGGCCCTGGACGATCGACCGCGTCTCGATCGCGGCGCACTTCGTTGTCCATCCCGGTCCCACGGTCGGGTACCGGATCGAGACGAGGAGCTCGAGCTTCGCGTACATCCCGGATCACGAGCCGGCGCTCGCCGGGGCGATCGCCGGAAGATCGACCGACTGGATCTCGGGCGCGTCGCTCGCGTCGGGCGTCGACGCGCTCGTTCACGATGCGCAGTATTTCGAGGAGGAGTACGAGCAGCGGATCGGCTGGGGTCACTCGAGCGTTGCCGACGCGGTCGCGTTCACGCGCGCCGTCGGCGCGGGCAGGCTGGTGCTCTTCCACCACGAGCCGCGTCATACCGACGGATTGCTCGAGCAACTAGAGGATCGAGCGCGTGAGCTGGCGAGCGGACAAGCGGGGCCCTCGCCGATGCTCGCGCGCGAGGGGATGGTTATCGAGCTTCCCTGAAATGGACCCGGTCTGGACACGGTTCGACAACGCAGCCATCGCCGTGGGAAAGTGATCGCGAGGTCCTGACGCGGCACGTACAGACGGCCGAGGAGCGCTAGTCGGGCTCGTCGTGCGAGACGACGATCGCCGCCAGCGCTACGAAGCCCAGTCCCACAAACGCGAGCAACGCGGAAACCCCGATGATGTGCGCCCATGACGTCTCGAAGAAGAACGTCAGTGTGCCCCCCACCGCAAGACACACACTTGCGGCGACGCCGAGCAAAGGCTCTATGCCGGCCGCTCCGTTGGCAAGCGCAGACGTGGCTTCCGGCTCGACGACCTGTGGATCGAAGCGTCCCCGCAAGACCAGGCCGAACAGCAGCGCAAGCGAAGGCACGAGCACGATCGCACCGATCGCGACGCCGACGATGACTGCGACGAGCGCAGAGTGGCTGGCGGCGGCTTCCTCCACGGTCAGCCCCGGCAAGACGTCCGGCCGTTGAGCGAGCGCCCATCCGGCCACGATCGCCGCGACCGCGAGCGCCGCCGTCACGCGGGCAGGGGCGAACCGCCGCCGCAAGACGAGCGCCAGCGTCGCCACTCCGGCGAGCCCGGAGGCGATCACGGCCGAGCGACCGTCACCGCCCGTCAGGCCATCCCAGATCCGGGGCGCGTCGTCGCGAACGATCGGCAAGCCGGCGAGGGCGAGGGCCCCTGCGACGACGCCGCTTCCCAGCGCACGGGCGCGGAACGCGTCCGCAAGATCCGAACGCCCGACGCGCACCGCATCGGCCGCGAGGTAGACGGCCGCGAGATAGGCCGCAGTCGCCACGGCGAGGACACCGATGAAGATCGACGTGGCGTTGAGCCAACTGGTCAAGAGATCGCCCTTTGCGTTGCCAACAGGGACCCGTCCCGAAGCGATGCCGCCGATCACCGCACCGAGGGCGAATGGAGTGAGTATCGACGAGATCGCGAACGCCACCTCGATCCTCCGCTGCTCGCGCAGCGTCCTGGTGCCCGATCGCAAGGCGTATGCCGTTCCCCGCAGGATGATCCCGATCGCGGCGATGAACAGCGGGACGGAAAGCGTCGACGCGATCGAGGCGAATGCCGTCGGGTAGGCGGTCCAGCAGATCACGAGCACGAAGACCAGCCAGACGTGGTTCGTCTCCCAGACCGGTCCCATCGCATGATGCGCGTGCTCCCGTAGCGCCCGGTCGCGCTCCCCACGACCACCCCACAGCTGCCAGAAGCCGGCTCCGAAGTCTGCGCCGCCCAGCACGGCGTAGGCCGCGAGCCCGACGAGCAGCAGGATCAATGGAACGTCAGCGAGACTCATCTGCCGTGATGGCTGGGTAATCGAGCGGAGCGCGACTCAGCCGGCGGAGGATCCAGGCTACGGCGAAGCCGAGCCCGATGTAGACCAGTGCGAGTGTCGCATAGCCGATCGGGATCCCGCGTGCGCCGGTGACGGCCTCGGAGGTGCGCATGACGTCGTAGACAACCCAGGGCTGCCGCCCGACCTCCGTCGTGATCCAGCCCGAGATGAGCGCGACGAGCGCAAGCGGGCCCGCCGCGACGATCGCACGGTAGAACCATGGCGAGGTCGGGAGGCGGCGGCGCCTCAGCCACGTCCCGACGTAGACAACGCTCAGCAGCGCGAACGCGGTTCCGATTCCGACCATGGTCTGGAATGCAAAGCGGACCACGTTCACGGGCGGCTGATCGTCCACCGGGACCTCGTCGAGGCCCTTGACCTCCGCGTTGAAGTCGTGGGAGGAGAGGAACGAGAGCAGCTTCGGGATCTTGATCCCGTACTTCACCTCATGCCCGTCGTACCACCCCAGGATGTGCACGGGCGCGCCCTTCTCTGTCTTGCCGAGCCCTTCGAACGCGGCGAGCTTGACCGGCTGCGTCTTTGCGACGTCCCGTGCGGCCCAGTCGCCAACGAGGATCTGCACGGGCGCCGCGAGCGCAGCGATCGTGAGCGGGATGACGAGCGCCGTCCGTTCGTACCGGCCTCGGCGACCGCGCAGCCAGCCGAACGCGTAGAACGCCGACATCACGAACCCTGCGACGATGAAGCCGGCGAGGTACATGTGCACGAGCTCATGCCAGAAGTAGTCGTTCTCGAAGAGAGCCGCAAAGGGATGCACGTCGACTGCGCGGCCGCTCTCGAGCCTGTAGCCCGAGGGATGGTTCATCCAACCGTTGACGGCGATCACCATCAGGGAGCCGCTGAAGCCCGTGATCACGATCGGGACTCCGGCGAACAGATGCCTGCGCGGCGACAGGCGCCCCCACCCGTAGACGTAGATCGCGATAAAGATCGCCTCGAGGAAGAACGAGATCGCTTCGACGGCGAAGCCCAGACCAAACACGGATCCGAAGGCCGCCATGAAGTTTGGCCAGAGCAAGCCGAGCTCGAAGCTGAGAATCGTGCCGGTCACGACGCCGACGGCGAAGAGGGCAAGCATGATCTTCGACCACCGCTTCGCCAGGACGGTATACAGGGAGTCGCCCGTCCGATGTCCGAGCCATTCGGCGAACAGCACGATCGCGGGAAAGGCGATCCCGAAGCAGACCAAGGGGATGTGCGCGGCGAACGAGAGCGCCTGCATCTGCCGCGCCTGCAGGAGGTAGTCCTGGTCGGCCGGGCCGAAGGCGCCGACCGACGAGCCGGCTACTGCCGTTGCAAGAAGGAGAGGAGCGACGACCATCTCAGGCGACCGTACGCCCCGCCGAGCCGCTATGCGCCGGCACTCAGCGGACCAGGAGCTTCGCCGGTGCGCGGAGAGTATCGACCGTGCCCCGACCGGCCCGGGGCCAGGCCCGTGCAGCCTGTTCAGGCCGCGACGCGCTCCCTGACTTGCGCTCGCCGGGCTGAATCCGGGCCAGCAGGTCTCTGTCGTGGTCAAGCACCAGGACGGTCGCAAGGCGATCTTGCAGGTAATGCTCGGAACATACCCCGGAAGCTGAGGAGAGAAATCCATGACCACGACGCAGAATCTCAATCGAGGCTTGGCGCGACGCATTCGCGTGCTCGCACCGCTCGCTGTACTCACCTCCGCGTCCTGCTGGACGACAGCGACCCAGACCACAGCAGCAGCGAGCGGTCGTACCGTGACGAACAGCGCGATCGAGACGCAGAGTCTGAGACATGCGACCGAGAACAGCACGAACTGGGCGGGGTACGCTGTCACGCCGCTCGAGGCGACCACGTCGACGCCTCCCGCGACTCCTCCCACTCAGACGACCTTTACGAGCGTCTCGGGCAACTGGGTTCAGCCGAAGGTGAGCTGCACGAAATCGAAAGCGACCTATGCGGCGTTCTGGGTCGGCCTCGGCGGCTTCTCCCCCACCTCGCCGGCGCTCGAGCAGATCGGAACCCAGGCGACGTGCACGACCGCGGGCAAGGCCAAGTACTCGATGTGGTACGAACTGGTCCCGGCCGCCAGCGTGCCCATCCGCTTCAAGGTCTTCCCGGGCAATGTATTGACGGCCTCCGTCAAGGTGAGCGGCACGCAAGTGACGTTGCAGCTCAGGAACCTGACGCGGAAGACGAACATCACGAAGACCCTGTTCATGGCCGAGCCGGATCTTTCCTCCGCGGAATGGATCGCAGAAGCGCCGACCGGCTGTAACTCATCGCGATGTGTGCAGCTGCCCCTTGCGAAGTTCAGCATGCTGACCTTCACCAAGGCTTCTGCGACGACCTCGGACGGTCACACGGGCACGATCAACGATGTCTCCTGGTCTCCGACCGTGATCGATCTGGCTGACATCGCGAGCGGCCCACCTGCAACCGAGACAAGCGGGGCGCTCCCTTCCACGCTTTTGACGAACGGTGCATCTTTCGCGATCGTCTGGCAACAGGCCATCTCGACAGCGGCGGCCTCGCGCTAACGGGAACTACGAGGGCGGCTAGGGTCGGACGTGAGTCCAGCCTTCGCCGTGCTCAGACGCTTCGGTTGGGGCCATGAGCTGACTCCTCAGGGTGGCGTTCGACTCCCTGCAGTCGAGGCAGCGGAGGGATCCCACGACAGCTAGGGCCTCGTCGAGACGTCGACCGCAGGCCAGGCAGCGGAGACCGATTCTCTTCAAGTCGGCATCTGTCGCCGCGTCCCAGCTCGCCACCTCAGTCACCTGCCGCGAGCTTCGGCTTGATCGAGCGGGAGGCGTAGGCGAACGGATGCCGGTACACCTCTACCGCCTCGTCGCCGCTGACCGGGACGACGATCTCCTCGCCGGTCAGTCCGTCGTAGGCGAAGACACGTAACGTCTTGTCGTTTCTGTCCCAGACGAGGGCGACCCCGATCGAGCCGGTCTTGCGCGTCGCCAGATCGACCACTTGCTCCATGAACTCAGCATGGTCCTCGCCGAACTGGACGCGCTACCCGAAGGGCGCGAAAGGCCTAGACCCGCGGCTGGGGGCACGTCGAGCACGCGGCGCCGGCGGCTTGCTGCCGCCGGCGCCCACAGACGGAGCTAGGTCGTCGGCGCCGAAGCTGCCGGCGGCGCTGCCTCCGCATAGATCTCGCCTTCGGGAGCCTGGAGGTGCGCAGGCTTGTTGCGCTGCACGAGAATGAAGTACACCGCGCCGACCAGCGCGATGAAGATCGCGACCGTCCACAGGACGGGCCGGTCGTTCAGCCAGTTCCAGTGGAAATTCAACGCCCTGAGCGTCTGGTTCGGAGTCGGGTTGCTCTGCACGCGCGGCCAGGCAAAGTTGATGAGCATCCCTCCGCCCCAGGCGATCCCGAGCACCGTGAGTGGCAGGCCCCAGCGCCCGAGCGAGAACGGCGCCTTCGTCTTCGGCCAGCCGCGCAGGCGCGCACGAAGCAAGGCGAAGTTCCCAAGCAGGTAACTGAGGTAGATCATTCCCGTGGCTGCGATTGCCACGATGCCCGCGCCAGCGAACTGAAGCATCGGGATGAAGGCCAGGATCCCGATGGCGAGACACGAGCCGATCGGCGTGTGCAATCGCGGGTTCACCTTACTCAGCAGTCGCGAGATCGGGAGCCTGTCGTCGCGGGACATGCCGAAGCAAAGTCGGATCGTCGACGTCTGGATCGAGAGGCAGCAGACGAAAATCGCTGCGGAGACAACGAGCAGGAAGACCGTTGAGAAAGCGTTGCTGAAGTTGGCGTCGATGATCGCACTCGGGCCAAAGCCGCCCTTGATCGCTCCGGGCAGGTTTGGGATCGCGAGCAGGCAAGCGAAGAGGAACACGGCGCCGATCACGAACGCGCCGATGACCGACCCGAGCACGGCCTTAGGAGCTTCCGTGCGCGGACTGCGTGTCTCCTCGGCAAGCGTAGAGGCCGTGTCAAAGCCATAGATCACGTAGAGCGACATGAACATCGCGACGAGGAACGTGCCGGTGGTGAGGCTCGTCCCGCCGGTGTGGAAAACGACCGCCGCGGACTGATGGTGGTGGAAGAGCGCGAGCACGAACGCGAACACGACCATGCCGAGGATCTCGAAGACCACGCCGGTGTTATTGATGATTGCGACCAGCCTGACGCCGAAGATATTCAGAACGGTGATTGCCGCGAGCGTGACGACCGCGATGATCCGCTGGTTGCTGTGGTTGTTCGCCAGGTTCCAACCCATGTCGTCGAAGGCGGGTATCAGCGCGAGCGGCAACGTCACGCACACTGACGTGACCGTCAGGATCCCCGCGAACAAATAGATCCAGCCGGTGAACCAGGAGTAGGTCTTCCCGGATAGGTACTTCGTCCACTGGAAGACCGAGCCTGCGACGGGGTAATGACTGGACAACTCGGCCCAACCGAGGGCGATGATGAACTGCCCGATCGCCACAATTGGCCAGCTCCAGAAGAAGACTCCGCCGATCGTCGTCAGGCCGAGCGCGAACAGCGTAAAGATGCCAGTTGACGGCGAGATGTAGCTGAAGGCGACAGCGAACGAACTGAAGACGCCGAGCGTGCGACGGAGTTCTTGCTTGTAGCCGAAGCGGGCGAGATCGGCCTCATCCCTAGCAGCTTCGCGGCCCGTCTCGTCGTGGATGTCCACCATGCCGGTGCCCTCCAAGTTAGGGGATCGGGCGATTTAGTCATGGGGCCGCGTAGGTGTCAAACGAGACACGCCTACACGGTCTGAAGCGCACCGAGGAAACGCGGCTCAGCGGCGGTCCGGGCGAGCCGCTCGAAGTGCTCCTCGGCGTAGGCGGCGAAGTCGAAGTCGAGCTCCGAGATCGCGAGCTGCACGATGCCCCACATCGCCTCCCGGAAGTCGGACATGAACCGCATCAGGACGAGCGCATCGACGTCGTCGGTGCCGTAGGCCGAGAGCAACGTGTGCTCGGACTCCTCCGTGAGCTCGTGGTTGACGGCGAAGTTTCCGAGGTCGAAGAACGGGTCGCCCATGCCGGCGTATTCCCAGTCGACGAGCACGAGGCGGACACCGTCGTCGATAAAGTTCGCGTTCAGCAGGTCGTTGTGGCAGGGCCGCAGGGGCGCGTCGGAGCGACGGTGCTCGATCTGGTTCGCGAGCTCTTTCGCGCGCTCGTACGCCGACGGCACGCCGACGCCATGCGCGGCGGCGGTGGTGCGGTAGGCCTCGACGACACGAAAGCTGTCGAAGCGCCCCGGAAACGCAGGGCCGTCGTGGAGCAGGCGCAGCGCAGCCCCGACCCGTGCGACGTCGACCTTGCCGACCTCGCCGTCGACGTACCGCGTGACGAGGTAGCCCTCGGGCTGGACGAACGCGACCACCTCCGGCCCGAGCCCGAGGTCGGCCGCAACGCGCGAGGCGGCGTGCTCGGCCGAACGGTCGATCCCAAGGAGCTCGGTGTCCCTACCGCCGATCCGCAGGACGAACCTTCGCCCGTCGGTCTCGACCTTGAAGTTGCGGTTCGTGATCCCGCCGCCGAGGGGCTCGATCGCCACGTCCTGCCCCGGCCAAACCCGTTCGGCCAGCTGTTCGGGCTCCATCGCCCGATCCTAGACCGCGACTCTAAGCACGGATGCGCTCGCCCTTCGGGTCGAAGAGCGGCTCTTCGGAGGCCGTGCCCGGGATCCACTCGCCGAAGATCTCCACCTCGACTCTGGTCCCGGGGGCCGCCGACGGCGCAGGCAGGTAGGCGTACGCGATCGAGCGTTCGACTGTATAGCCGTAGCCGCCGCTGGTGACACGGCCCACGATCTCACCGCCGGCGCGAACAGGCTCGGAGCCGAGCGCGACCGAGCGTGGATCGTCGAGCACCAGGCAGGCGAGCCGGCGGGTGGGCTCGTCCGCAGTGAGCAAAGCGTCCCGCCCGGTGAAGTCGCCCTTGTCGAGCTTGACCGCGAAACCGAGGCCTGCCTCGAAGGGCGTGTCCTCGGGGCTGATGTCGGAGCCCCACACGCGGTAGCCCTTCTCGAGCCGGAGCGAGTCGATCGCCTTGTACCCGCCCGCCACGAGACCATGCTCGCGACCGCCTTCCGAGATCGTGTCCCAGAGGCGAAGGCCATATTCGACCGGGCAATAGAGCTCCCAGCCGAGCTCGCCCACGTAGGTGACCCGCAACGCGAGACACGGCACCGAGCCGACAGCCAACTCGCGCGCCCGCATGTAAGGGAACGCGAGCTCGTCTGTCGTCAGCGGCTGGAGGATCGCCCGGGCAGCGGGCCCCCAGAGCCCGAGGCACGCGTACCTCGAGGTCACGTCCTCGACCTGCACGCCGTCGGGCGCGTCTAGGCGGATCCAGGCGAGATCGTGCCGGCCGAATGCTGTCCCGGTGACGATGCGGAAGCGGTCGTGGGCCAGTCGCGTGACGGTGAAATCGCACTCGATTCCCCCGCGCTCGTTGAGCATCTGGGTGTAGGTGATCGCCCCGACGTCGCGCGCGACTTTGTTGTCACACAGCCGCTCGAGAAAGTCAGCTGCTTCCTCCCCCGCGATCTCGATCTTCGCGAACGAGGTCTCGTCGAAGAGCGCGGCAGTCGTACGGCAAGCGACGTGCTCGGCTCCGATCGCCGGTGACCAGAGCCGGCCGGCCCAGCCGCGCGGTCTCAGCGACTCGTCTCCGAGAGCCGCATTCGGCTCGAACCAGTTCACGCGTTCCCAGCCCGACTTCTCTCCGAAGACGGCCCCGAGCGCCTGCGCGCGTGCGTAGGTCGGCGAGACACGCAAAGGCCGTCCCGCGGTGCGCTCGTGCCCCGGATATTTGACGTCGTAGTAGGTCGAGTAGACCTCGGTCGTGCGCGCGAGCGTGTACTCGCGGCTCTCGTAGTGGCGGCCGAAGCGGCGCGAGTCCATCTCCCAAACGTCGAGGCTCGGGAGGCCGTCGACGATCCATTCGGCCAGAAGCTGCCCCATCCCGCCGGCGCCGGCGAGCCCGTGCGCGCAGAAGCCGGCCGCGACCCAGAAGCCACGCACGTCCGACGGCCCGAGGATGAACTCGCCGTCGGGTGTGAAGGCCTCGGGCCCGTTGATCAGCTTGATCACCTCCGCGTCCCCGAGCTCGGGCACACGCACGAGTGCGCCTTCCATCAACTCCTCGAAACGCGGCCAGTCCTCGGCGAGCAGCCTGCCGTTGAAATCGGCCGGGATGCCGTCCAGGGACCACGGCGCCGGGTGGCGCTCGTACCCGCCCATGACGAGGCCGCCCGACTCGCCCCGAAAGTAGACGAGCAGAGACGGATCGCGCATCGTCGGCACGTCCAGCGGGACGTCGTGCGGTTTCGTGATCAGGTACTCGTGCGCCATCGGGATCACAGGGACGTTCACGCCGGCAAGGCGTCCTATCTCACCCGCGAAGATTCCGCCGGCGTCGACCACGATCTCTGCCTGGATCTCGCCCCGATCGGTGACGACGCCGGTGACCCGGTTGCGGTCGACGTCGATCGCAGTGATGCGCGTGTTCGTGTAGATCTCGGCGCCGCGCCGGCGCGCACCTTCAGCGAGCGCGAACGTCAACTGGCTCGGGTCGATGTAACCATCGGTCGGCAGGTACGCCGCGCCGAGCATGCCCTCGGTCGACATCGGCGGAAACAGCTGCTGCGCGTCTGCGGCCGAGACGAGTTGAAGTGGCAGGCCAAAGGTCTTTGCCCAGCCGGCCTGGCGCGCGAGCTCCTCCATCCTTTCGTGCGACGACGCAAGGCGCAGTGAGCCCACTTCGTGCCACCCGGTCTCGAGCCCGACCTCGTCTCCGAGCGTGCGGTAGAGCTCGACCGAGCTCATCATCATCCTCGTCAGGCTGAGCGAGCCACGGAGCTGGCCCACCAGGCCGGCCGAATGGAACGTCGAGCCGCTCGTGAGCTCGGCGCGCTCGCACAGAACGACGTCTTCCCACCCAAGTCGGGTGAGCCAGTAGAGAATCGAGCAGCCGCCGACACCGCCGCCGATTACGACCGCACGCGCGGCGCTCTTCACGGGCAGACCCTATCCCGGTCCGGTCCATCCGTCATACGAACGAGGCCCGGGTTGTAGCCGGGCCTCGTTCGGGCTTCTGCGAGTTACGAGATCGTCAACGCCGCAGCGCCAAGCTGGCCGCGGATCTCACCTGCCGGATTCTTTGCCGTATGAACGTTCACGTAGGTACGGCCCGACTGGAGAGCGTTCAGGACCGAGGCGTTCACAGTCGCACGTCCTCGCGCCCCCGTCCTGCAGGGCGCGCAGAGCGGCACGATGACCGGACCAGGCTTGCCACGCGCACCGCTGTGGATGTGCGCAGCGACCGCCTTGCCGGTGAGCCGGCTAAAAGTCAACCGCCATACCAGGACAGCCGAGGAGCCTTGCTTGGTGATCGTCACCGTAAAGGCGCCCCGTGCCCGGCGAACGCTGCCTTTCGGCTTCGGCCGCTCCTGGGACGCACGCAGTGACGTCCTCAGGGTCGCGGCCGGCGACACCTGCCCCCGAATCTCACCCGCGGGGTTCGTCTTCGTATGCACGTTCACGTAGGCACGATCGTTCTGAATCGCCTCGAGCACAGTTGCGTTGATGTTCGCGGTGGCGGTCGCACCACTCGTGCATGGACTGCAGAGAGGCACAACGACCGGGCCCGCGGTGCCACGCTCGGCGATGTGGATGTGCGCAGCGATGGCATCGCCGGTCAGGCCGCCGAACGAGAGCTGCCAGTTGAGCACCGTGCCGCTGTCCGATTTCGTAAGGGTCCCCGTGAACGACCCGCGAGCCGAGGCGACCTCACCTTTCGGAGTCGGGATCTCGTCTCCGGCGACCATCGTGGCCACGATTCGAATCGGCGTTGCCTGGCTCCGCGCCCCTGCCGCCCCGGCGATGACAAGTCCGAGCACGAGCCCGACTGCGCCTGCCAGCAAGAAAAGCTTCTTCACCGAATTCCCCTCCTTGCGATTCGGGATCGAAGATCGACCCCTTCACCTGCGCTTACGGGACGCCCGGCTAAGCGGATTGTGCCGCCGGTCCTTAGCGGTTCTACGTAGCCCCACTCACTCGGATGGGGGACGCCCCCCAGCCCGCAGATGGTCGATGTTCAGGACTAGTACCTGCGGACTCGTACTTGCTGTGGCGATGATGGAGACCAAGCGGCGAACACCCACACGGCCCTCGATGGCTTCGAGGCTTCTGTCGACCTTCGAGTCGGCGGGCCTTGCTGCGACGGCGACGTTCGCAGGCGCGCTCTGGGTCGGCCTCGCTTTGCCCGGTCTGCCCCTGCTCCCAGGTGTGGGCGGTGGCCAGGGCAGCAGTGTTGCGATCTCTCTCAATAGCGCGGTCCTCGGCGTGCAGGACGGCCGCACGTTCACGTCTTCGGGTGGAGTCGTCGGCCGTCAGGCGCGGCTTCTCTCCCTCTTGCTTCCCGCGTCCGACCCGCTGGCCAAGGAGCTCGCGACCAAGCGACCCGGCGCAGCGCCAACGCCGGGTGCGCCGATGGTCGTCGTGCTTCCCGCTGTCCACACTGCAGCTCCTCCCAGCGATCCTCGCGTCGTCGAGAGCTCACAGCTTGCCTCGACGGCATACACGCCGGCGCCGGCGCCGCCTGCACCGCCTCCGCCCCCGCGGCTTCCTGCACCGTCGCCGCCGGCGCCCCCGCGCGCGCCCGATCCCGAGACACCGACATCCCCCATTGAAGCGTCCGCTCCTCCCCTTCCGGACGCCGATGTTGCGTCCTTGGCGGAGGACACGCCGCCGACCGACCCAAGCTCGCCGGGTAACGCTCCGGGCAGTGGCACCGGGAACGGCAACGGCAACGCGGGCGGGAACAATCCGAACGCAGGCGGAAACAATCCCAACGCCGGCGGCGCCAACGCGGGTGGAAACGGCAACGGCAACGGCAACGCGGGCGGAAACAATCCGAACGCCGGCGGGGGCAACCCGAACGCCGGTGGCGGCAATCCAAACGCCGGTGGGGGCAATCCGAACGCCGGAGGCGCCAACGCAGGCGGCAACGGCAACGGCAACGGAGCCGGAAGCGGAGCCCCGAAAGGGTCGCCGAAGAAGGGACCGTAAGTGGAAAGCCGCTTCCGTTCTCGCTATGGCCGGCTGGCCGTCACCAGGGCTGCGCTCGTCGTCTTCCTTCTCCTCGCGACCGCCATTGCCGCGGTCGTCTTCACGCTCGACCTGAGCGCAAGACACTCGAACCGGCAAGAAGCCGGGACGGAGCTTGCGAGCACGGCGCGAGTCGCCGCCTCGACGTTCTCGACCATGCGGGCCAACCTCCGGACGCGGGTCAGCGAACTGGCGGCGTCCGCGGCACTCCAGCAGGCCGTGCTGGGGAAGAAGGCAGCGCAGCTGAGGTCGCTCGCGGCCTCACGTGATGCGCGCATCGAGCTGCGGGGTCGCATTTTCGGAAAGCTTCCCCCGGAGCCGCGAGTCATGGCGACGGCAACTCTGGCACGGCGCAGTCAAGCCGTCGCGCGGGTGACCATGGCCGTCCCAATGGATCGTTCCCTCCTCGCCGTCCTGCAGAGCGCGACGCCAATGCCGAAGCACGCGGCGCTCATTCTGGTTCAGGACGGCCGCGTGATCGCCGGAGGCCCTGCCGGCGCGCACGTCGACGTGCACGCTCGGCGCATCGAACTTGGAGGTGTCCCGTTCTTCTCGACGCCCACCAAGCTCGTGGCCGGAAATGCGTCGCTCGTCGCGGTCGAGCCGGTCTCAGCCGTCGCTGCCCGAGTGAACGCCTATCGGAGACGTCTGCTTTTCGCCGCGGCGATCACCCTCGCACTTGCAGCCGGGCTCGCGACGCGCCTCGCGCGTCCCGTTGCCCGCGTCTTCGCCGATCTGGCGCGACTGACGCGGCAAGCACAGACCGACAGCCTGACGAATCTCGCCAACCGGCGCGCGCTCGACGAGCGTCTGGATGACGAGGTCGACCACGCCCGGCGACTCGGGACCAACGTGGCTTTCGTGATCGCGGACATCGACAACTTCAAGTCGATCAACGACACCTACGGCCACCAGACCGGCGACGAAGTCTTGCGGCGCGTTGCGCGAACGTTCGCCGACGCCGTCCGCGAGCTGGATCTCCCCGGCCGCTACGGCGGCGAAGAGATCGCCCTCGTCCTGCCCGGAACCAATCTGACGGGAGCGCGAGCGCTCTCGGAGAAGATCCGCAAGGCGCTCGAGGAGCTGTCCCACGCGACGCCGGAGGGGATTCCCTTCCAGGTCACTGCGAGCTTCGGTGCGGCATGCTTCCCGGCCCAGTCGAACGCCGAGGATCTGGTCGCCGCAGCCGATGCCGCACTCTACGAGGCAAAACGAACGGGCAAGAACCGCGTCGTCACCGCGACGGCGAAGAGGAAGGCCCGCGGCCAGGCGACAGCCGCCGATGCACCCGCACCAGCCTAGGCTCGTCTAAACCGACGACAAAACCGCGGCGCCCGGCGGCTGTGGAATCATTCTCCCGATGGGGCGCCGGGGTCTGCCTTTCACTATCGCCGTCCTCGCGGTCTCCGCCGTGCTCGGAGCGTTCGGGCCGTCAGCTGCCAGCGCATCCTGGGATCAGGTCCGGGTGAAAGTCGTGACGTTCCACTACAGGACGCACGACGGTCACCGCCGCGCGGCGTACGTCGTACTGCCCGACTGGTATGGGCCCGGCAACAATCCGCCGCTGCCGCTCGTCATCTCGCCGCACGGACGCGGCGTCTCGGCCGAGGAGAACGTCGACCGGTGGGGCAACCTGCCGACACAGGGCCCGTTCGCCGTCGTCAACCCGCAGGGACAGGGCCGGAGGTTCGAACGCTTCTCCTGGGGCTATCCCGGACAGATCGAGGACCTCGCCCGCATGCCGGAACTCGTCCGCCGCGCGATTCCGTGGTTGCAGATCGAACCTCATCGTGTCTATGCGTTCGGCACGAGCATGGGCGGACAGGAGACCTTGCTGCTCGTCGCCCGCCATCCCAAGCTCCTCGCCGGCGCCGCCGCGTTCGACCCCGTGACGGACATGGCCCGGCGCTACCGCGACTTCGCTCGCCTCCCGTGCAACGGTGGCTGTCTCAGGAAATGGGGAGACCCGCTCGGTTTCGGGCTGCGCAAGCTCGCGCGGGAGGAGATCGGCGGCACCCCGCTCAGCCACCCGCGCGCCTACGCACGCCGCAGCCCGATCACCTACGCGCGCGCAATCGCAAGGTCGGGAGTGCCGCTCCAGCTCTGGTGGAGCCGAACGGACCGCGTCGTCAGATCGGCGGACCAGTCGGTGCCCCTCGCGCGCAAGTTGCGCCGGCTGAATCCTTTGGCGCCCCTCCACACCGTCGCAGGGTGGTGGCCGCACTCCGCGGACATGCGCCCGTACTTCATGCTCATTCCCGCGCTGCAGAGGTTCGCTCTGGTGAGCACGCGCAACCCTTCCTCGCTCAAGGCTGCGCAGTCAGGCCCCGTTCACCGGCTGCTGCCCTGGCATCGCGCTGTGCGCGATGCGCAGGGAAGGCTGCTCCCCTGGTACCGGCCGCAAGTCGGGCTGGGCTACGACCACGTCCTGCGCATCGGGTGGAGGTTCATCGAGCAGCGCGTCCCGCGCGATCCACGCACCGGGGCGAAGGTCTATCTCCACTACGCGGTCTTCAACGGCCGGACGCTGCACGGTGCGTACTGGCAGCACAACCCGGCTTTCCTCAACGCGTCATTCGTCGACTCGCTCGTGTCCTGGTACCCGTACTCTGGTGACCGCCGCGCGGTGCGGGCGGTCCGAGAAATGTTGGACTACCAGCTCGCGCGGGGCACATCGCCGGCAGGTTGGGCGTGGCCGCGGGTCCCGTTCGCGACGAGCTGCGCGGGCGAGCGCAGATACGGGCGCTGCCTCGCCGGTCTCCCCCGGAGCTTCTACGGCGGCATCGAGACAGACAAGGTCGGGCTGCTGGGTCTCGGTTACCTCCTCTTCTACGAGCTCACCGGCGGGCGCCGTTATCTGGGTGCGGCTGTTGCCGCGGGCAATGCGCTTGCGCGCCACGTTCGCCCCGGCGACGCCACGCACACGCCGTGGCCTTTCCGCGTCAACGCGCGGACAGGCGCCGTCCTGGACGGCGCACAGTTCGGTGGGCTCGTCGTCGGGCCCGTACGGCTGCTCGACGAACTGATCGAGCTCGGAGCCGGGAACACAGGTGCGTACACACACGCACGCGACCTCGCCTGGTCCTGGCTGTTGAGGCATCAGCTGAATCCGGACAGTCCCGCTTGGAACCGCTGGAGCGGCTTCTATGAGGACGTCCCCTACAACCCGCGCAGTCTCAACCAGGCATCGCCGACCCTGACCGCGCAGTATCTCCTCAGCCAGAACTCGCCCGAGGCCCTCGACCCGCTGTGGGACGAACACGCGACAACAGTCCTGCGCTGGGTGCGCACCTCGTTCGGTCGAGGCCCGTTCGCCGGTGCGTGGGGGATCGACGAGCAACGCGCGCCGGGGAGACCCGGCTGCTGCTCACGAGTCGGGCTCGGCAGCACGACATCTCGCTGGGCGGCGGCGAACGCACTGTTGTACGCGCGCACCGGCGACGAGGCTGCGCGGGAGCAAGCGGTGCGCTCGCTGAGCTACGCGACGTACTTCGCCACGCGCGACGGACGCATCTCCTGCTGTGGACAGCGGCCCGGTAACACGTTCTGGTTCAGCGACGGCTACGGGGACTATCTACGCAGCTTCAACTGGGCGATGGCGGCCATGCCGGAGCTGGCGCCCAAGCGGCAGAACCATCTGCTCGGTACCGGCTCGGTGGTCCAATCGGTTGCGTACTCGCGCAGCAGCGTCGCCTACCGGACGTTCGACGCGGCCAGCACCGAGGTCCTTCGTCTGCGGTTCCGTCCTCGCCGGGTAACGGCCGGAACGACACTCCTCGAGCGCGGGGATCTCGGCGCAGAGGGCTACGTCATCCAGCAACTCGGCGGCGGCGACTACGCGATCCGGATCCGCCACGACCGCTCGCGGCAAATCCGGATCGACGGTTGACTCCGTTAGCTCGTCAGTTCCTACGGGCCGTTGCTTTGCCGCCCTTGCGTCCTGCGGCTTTCTTCTGCGCCGTGGTCCCTCCCTGGCTGGACGAAGAGCGGGATGAGGCCGAGTGCGACTTCTTCCCACCGCGACTCGAGGCACCGGGCGAATTCGCGATCTTTGCGGCGCGCTCCTTCGACATCCCCTTCTCCTTCAGCGCCTCGTACTGCTTCTCGTTCTTGACGTTCGCACGCTTGCTCGGCATCGGAACCTCCTTGGGTCGTTTGGCCCGGCTGGTTTTCCCCTGCTCTGAGCGACCAAACCCGCCTGGAAGCGCGCTACGCTCTAGAACATGGAGTCGCCGGGGGACTCGTGGGAATCGGTCGGCTGGGAGGCGGCCTGGCAGCAGCCTGAGGAGGACGCCGACCGCGATCAGGTCCTGCGCCTTGCCCGGCAACTGGCCGAGGCTCGAGAGCGCCAGAACGTCGAGGCCCTCCTCCAGGTCGAGGATCTGAAGCGCGCACTCCGCGAGCGGGCGGCCGACGTCGCGCGCCGAGAGCTCGAAGTGGAGAGACGCGCCCGAGAAATCGAGGAATTCGACACACGCAGCCGCGAGGGCCGCGGTCTACGCCTGCGCCGCTCCGAGCGGTCGCACGGAGCGGACGACGGCTACGCGGAAGAGCTGGTCAGCCGGCGCGAGAAGGAGGTTCAGCAGCGGCTCGACGCGCTGATTCCGCGGGAGCGCGAGGTTGCCAAGGGCGAGACGGCGCTGCGTGCGCGCGAGCTCGAGGTCGAAGAGGCCGAACGCGCGGTGGCGAGTCGCGAGCAGGAAGTCACGGAGTCGAAGGCCTCGGTCGAGCGACGCAGGCTCGAGCTCGAGAGCTCGTACGCGCGGCTGCGCGAAACGGAGGCCGCGTTCGCCGAACGACGGGCCGGGCTCGAGGAGCAGGAACGATTGCTCGAAGCGTCGCGCGTGGAGATCTCGCGACTGATGGACGAGCATGTGGCGCGCGTCGCGACCCTGGAGGCCGCCGAGCAGGAACTGGAGGCAGAACGCAGCCGGCCTGCAGCCCCCTCCGGACACGAGCGCGGCGCCGACGAGCGAGAGCGACGGTTTGCCGCTCAGGCGAGAAAGCTCAAGGAGCGTGCGAAGGCTGTCGACGACCGGGAGCTGCGGCTCGCTGCCCGCAAACGAGAAGCTTCCGCCGTCGAGGAGCGATCGACGGCGGAACGCCAGCGCAAGCTCGCCCAGCTCGAATCGCAGGTCGCCGCGCGCGAGGCGGCGCTACTCGCGCGCGAGGCAGAGCTCCTGCACATTCAGTCCGGCCTGGCGAATCAGCAGGAAGGCATTCGAAGACGCGAGCGCGCACTCGAAGACGCCGAGCGCATGCGCGAGCGTGAGACAGCGCTGCCCGCGGCTCCGTATGTCAGCTTCACCGAGGGACTGGACGCCTTCAGCGGCAGCCGGCACCGCTAGGACTGGGGCCGCTAGAAGCTCTCCGCGAGCACAGGCTTGCAGACGTCGACCACCCTGGGGTCGAACTGCGTGCCGGCGCCTTCGTCGAGCCGCCGCAGCGCCTCTTCCTGCGGAAGCCGCTTACGGTACGGCCGGTCCGTGGTCATCGCGTGGTACGCGTCGCACACCAGGATGATCCGCGACTCGATGGGAATCTCCTCGCCGCGCTTGCCGTCGGGATAGCCGGTGCCGTCGTAGCGCTCGTGACAGTGGCGCACGATCGGCCGGACCTCTTCGAGCCGGTCGATGGGCGCGATGATTCGCTCGCCGAGCTCGGGGTGCTTCTCGACGAGCTCGCGCTCTTCTGCCGTCAGCGGGCCCGGCTTGGAGAGGATCGCCTCGGGGATTCCGATCTTCCCGATGTCGTGGAAGAGTGCACCGAGCTCCAGCCGCTTGAGGGAGCGCGTGTCGAGACCGAGCCCTTCGCCGACCTTGAGCGCCAGATCGGTGATCCAGCGCGCGTGTGAGGACGTGTACTCGTCATTTGCCTCGAGTGCGTTGGCCAGGGCCTCGACCGTCTCGAGGAAGGTCTTCTCGAGGCTTTGGAAGTTGCCCGCATTCGTGAGCGCAAGCTTGGCCTGGTGGGCAACCCCTGCGAGCAGCCGCAGGTGCCGTTCGCTGAACCCGCCGTCCTCGGGAGCGGCGACCGCGATGCAGCCCAACCGGCCCCCGTCGAGTGTGAGCGGTGCGATGGCGAACGGCGTCCCTGTTCCGACCTGGTCCGCACCCTTGATCGCGCGCCGCTGCTCATCGGTGACTACGAACGGCTCCTTTCCGGAGAAGAAAGCCTCCGCGGACTCGTGATCGAAGTGCATCCGGGCGAGGCGTCCGTGGTCGAGCTCCGAGTAGCCGTGGGTCGCGTGGACCCTGAGCTCGCCGCCGGTCGTTTCCTGGAACCACACAGATGCGCGCGGAGACCCGAGCGTTCGCGCCGACCGCTCGACGATCCGGTCGACGACCTCGTCCATGCCCTCCGCCGTCGAAAGCTGCCGGCTGAACTCCAGCAATGCGGTCGCGCGCTCCGCTTCGCGGCGCGCGGCCTCGTAGAGCCCGGCGTTCTCGAGTGCCACGGCCGCGTGACCGGCGAGCACTTCCAGCAGGCGGACGTCGTCCTCGTCGAACTGGTTCAGGCCGAGCTTCGAGATCACGATGATGCCGACGACGCGCGTCCCGTACGTCAGCGGGACGACGACCTGCGACTCGTCGATGGCGTCGGTGCCGGGAAGCACGCGCGCGAACTCGCAGTTTGCGGCATCGCTGATCAGCAGAGACTCGCCCGTCTCGGCGACGCGGCCGGTGATGCCCTGGCCGACCTTGCACGCGAGGATCTCCAGCGGCTCCTGAGTCTCGGACGTGAATTGGCCGACGAACGCGATCGGAATCACGTCGTCGCCCTCGACCACCGAAACTCGGCAGTTGTGGTAATCGATGAGCGAGCGCAGCTCGGTCGCGATCACGTTGCCGATTCGGCGCACGTCGTTGAGACGGTTGAGCTTGCCGCCGAGGCTCTGCAGCATCTTCATGTGCGCAACGGAACGCACATCGCGTGTGGACGGGACCTCTTCGCCCTCGGGACGCTCGAGCTCGGCGTCGTCGTAGAGGATGATCTGGTTCTTGCCGCGCGCCTTCGCGGTCATCATCGCCGCCTCCGCGCAGGCGATCAGCTCGCGCGGGTTCATCGCGTGCTCGGGGCCGCGCGCCAGCCCGACCGAAATCGTGATGCGGCCGGCCGGATCGAACTCCGTCGCCTCAACACGCTGGACGAGCCGGTGCGCCAGACGTTCGGCGTTCTGCGGCGAGCGCGAGGCGATCACGATCGCGAACTCCTCGCCTCCGAGGCGATACACCACATCCGACGTGCGCATCGCGTCCTTCAACGTGTCCGCGAGGCTGCGCAGGATCTCGTCGCCCGCACCGTGGCCGTAGACGTCGTTGACGCGCTTGAAGTCGTCGATGTCGAGCATGAGGAGCGAGACCGCGTCGTGCGACCGGCTCGCGTTCGCGAGCGCCTGCCGCAAGCGCTCGTGGAACGCGCGATGGTTGAAGAGGCCGGTGAGCGGATCCGTCTGCGCCTGGTGCTCGAGCCGCGCCCGGATCTGGGCGTTGTCGAGCGCAAGCGCGGCGGCATCGCCGAAGCGCTTGGCCAGCTCGAAATCGTTCTCGTCGAACGAAGCGTCGTCGCCGAGGCGATAGATGTTGAGCGCACCCTTGATCGAATCGCGCGCAATCAGCGGGATCGTGATCAGCGCCTCCGGTTCGTCCGCAGGCGTGCCCGCCACGGTCATGACACGCGGGTCGAGGTGCGCCCGATTGACCCACACCGGCTCGCGATGCTCGACACCCCAGCCTGTCAGCCCAACCCCGAAGGGACAGCTATCGGCGAGGATCTTGTCCGCCCACTTGTCACGAGCCCATACTGGGATCAGGAGACGACGTGGCTCGTCGGCCTCGTAGATGGTCAGCGAGTCGTGCGGGACGAGCTCGGCGAGGGCATCCGCGATCCGGTCCAGCAGTGCGTCGAGGCTCTGCTCGGCGAGGACGTCGTGGAAGACGTCCGCCAGGCGCCGGTACGACTCGACGCGCGCGGTCCCCTGCGACGCATCGGCGAGGAGGTCCTGCTCGATCAGGCGGAGTGGGAGAGCATGGTCGCTCATCGGCAAGGTTGGATTCGCTTGTGCAGCCGCAGTGGAGCCCCCTTTTCAGAACCGACACACAGCAAAGCGCCGCAGAAAGCGGCTGGTATCCCCCGGTCGAGGGGTTCCTCTTCCTCGCGAGTGGTCATAGAGGAGGCATGGCCCGGGCTCGGGCGACCACATCGGCCGCGAACTTCCTCCCGGCGGAGCCGTCCCTGCAGGCGCTTCGCGAGGCGGCGGCCGGCTGCCAGGGCTGCGACCTGTGGAAGCTCGGCACCCAAACGGTCTTCGGAGAGGGCCCAGAGTCAGCCGGGATGATGTTCGTCGGCGAGCAGCCGGGTGACCAGGAGGACCAAGCGGGGAAGCCATTCGTGGGCCCGGCCGGACGGCTGTTGGACAAGGCGCTCGCGGAGGCCGGAATCGATCGCTCCGCCACTTACATGACGAACGCGGTGAAGCACTTCAAATGGCAGGAGCGGGGGAAGCGTCGGATCCACCAGAAACCGACCTGGGCGGAGATCACTGCGTGCCGCCCGTGGCTCGAGGCCGAGCTCGCTGCCGTGCACCCGCAGGTGCTCGTTCTGCTCGGCGCGACAGCGGCGCAGTCGCTGCTCGGCCGTGAGTTCCGCGTGACGCAGAACCGGCGCACTCTGGTCGAGTCGAATCTCGCCGAGGCCGTCACAGCGACGATTCATCCCTCTGCGATCCTTCGCGGGGAACCTGAGCAGAGGGAGACCGAGTTCGCTGCGTTCGTCGACGACCTTCGGTTCGTCGCGAGCCTGCTCTAGCTTGCCCTAACTCGTCTGGGCTTCTTCTTCGGCCTGCGCACCCTCGGCTACGCGTGCGCGCTGTGCGAGGTCCTGGCTCAAATCCTCAGGATCGTTGTCGGTCTCGTCCCAGCTCGGTTGCGGCTGAGGCTGAGGCTCCCCGAAGAGTTCGCGCAAGGCATAGGCGAGACCCGTCGCGAGCCCGAATCCCAGCAGTAGTCGCTTCATGTCGAGCCTCCCGTCGTCGTTTTCCGAAGGACCTACCCTACGACGCCGGGACCGAGCTGACGAACCGCTAGTCGCCCCAGTCGAAGTCGCGACTGCGGCCCCAGAGGCCTTCCTCGGAATCCGGGCCGGCCTGCTCCGCGGTCTCCTCGCCGGGCCACGCGAGCACCGGAGGCTCGGAAGCGGCGACCGGCTCCTCGCCGTCCATGGTCTCTTCGAGGCGTGCCTGCTCTTCGGTCTTGAACAGTGGATGATTGTCGAAAGGATCCGCGGCCTTGTAGTGACCGAGCGGCATCGCCTCCTCGAGCTTGGCGTTCCGCTCCTTCAGCTCGAGATGGTCCTGGATGACCTTGGCGAAGATCGACGGCGTCTCAACTTGCATAGAGGCTCCTGGAGTAGGGGTCAGGTGCTGCGGGCGAGATTGTAGCCCTTCAGCCCCTTTTTCCACAAAAACTGCAGGAGGCTTACGAATGCGAGACGGGCTCGCGCGCCGCCTCGACCCGGTTCTTGCCGGCCCGTTTTGCCTGGTACATGGCCGCATCGGCCGCCGCGAAGAGCTCGGAGGCGGTCTTCGCAGGGGGGATCGCGGCGACCCCGAAGCTGGCCGTGACGGGGATCGGGCTGCCGTCGACGGCGAGGACGGCCCGCCCGGCGAGGGCCACCCGGATCCGCTCGGCCAGCTGGACCCCGCCCGTGAGGTCGGTGCCGGGCAGGACGAGGACGAACTCCTCCCCGCCCCAGCGCCCGGCGAGGTCGACGTCCCGGACGGTCTCCTCCAGGAGCACGGCGACCTCGCGCAGGACTGCGTCGCCGGCGGGATGGCCGTGGCGGTCGTTGATGTCTTTGAACCAGTCGAGGTCGGCCACGACCACGGCCAGGGAGCCGCCGAAACGCTCGACACGGGCGAACTCGTCTTCCAGCGTCTCCTCGCACTGGCGGCGGTTGGGGAGACCTGTAAGGCCGTCGACCAGCGCCTGTCGTTCCACGATTCGGTGCAGCCGTGCGTTGTCGAGCGCCACTACGGCATGCGAAGCGAGTGAGGCGGCTGTCATGCGGTCCTCGTCGCTGAACTCGGCGCCGAAGAGCAGCAGCGAGCCGAAGCTGATCGACCCGGCCTGCAGAGGCACCTCGAGACGCTGTGTGCCTTTCTCCGGGAAGCCGGCCTTGACGAGCGAGCCGCTCGTCCCGACGAGCACGCCCCCCGCGGCACTGGTCGCCTCCATTGCAGCCTCCACGATCAACGGCATCAGTTGCTCGGCATCGTGCGTCGCTCCAAGCGCCTCGCTGAAGCGCGAGGTCACGTCCCGCAGGCGTCCACGCTCCGCCTCGAGCTCCTCGAGTCGAGTCTGGAGCTGGAACGCCATCTGGTTGAACGTTCGGCCGAGCAGGGCGAACTCGTCGCGGCCCTGAACGGGGACCCGTTCCTTCAGGTCGCCGCGGGCGATTGCGGCGGCGGCGTCCACCAGGCGCCGGATCGTTCGCACGATCGCCCGGCCTTCGACATAGGCCACGCAGCCGACGAAGACGAGCGCGGCGACAAGGCCGATGAGCAGCTGATTCGTCGCCTTGCGGTTGGCGGCGTCGATGAGCCCCTGCGGGCTGATCACGCCGAGCGTCGCGCTGGGTCGTCCTTCGAGCGTGCCCGCGACGAGAGCCCGGTACCTCGTTCCCCCGACGGAGACGGTCCGCGGCTTGCCGGAGAGGAGATCGAAGCGGCCGCGAATGCCGGGAGGCCCGGCCACGATCCGGCCGTCCTCCACGACGAGGACGTGATCCGCACTTTCGAGCCCGGAGCGGGCCTCCAGACGGTTCACCAGGGCGCCGTCGAGGGGCACGGACGCGATCACGGCACCCTGAGTGCCCCCGGCCCCCAGGACGGCGACCTGCCGCGTGGGCGCCATCGGGTCGCGCTTGCCGACGTGAAAGCCGCCAGGCGCCACAACGGTGAGATGCGGCTGTCCTTTGAGCATCCGCTGCAACTCGGCCCGGTTGTGAGCCAGGAGCGCCCGCTGGAAGGAGGGCTGACGGGCAAGCCTCTCGGCAGCCTTGTCGGCCGAGCCGAGCGCCTCCTGGTAGGCGGCCAACGTCGCACGGAGCCCTGCCTGCAGGCGCGCGTCGACCCGCCGGGCCTCGCTCTGAGACGCGACCGTGGAAAAACCCCAGAAGGCGGCCGCCAGTGGAAGCAAGGACAACAGCAGGAAATAGGCGACGAGCTTGACCTTGAAACTACCCACGACTTCCCTTCAAGCCTTTCTCCCCACGTGCCGATACCCTTGATTGAGCCAGGTATCGACAACCCCGGGGAGAAACATGAGGGAAAAGTGCGCGCGCGTCCTAGCCGCCGCGCTGATGACCGGAGCCATCGGTTTCACACTCGCGATGCCCGCGTTGTTCGCCACGGCGCACGACGCCATCCGCTCGTTGACAGCACCACCGTCATCCCTTCAGCGCTCCGTGCAGCTGGTCGCATCCGCGTCGTCGCATCCGTCGCATCCCGTTCACGCGGGGCGACTCGAGGACAGAGGTTCGATCGTGCGTGCCGTCCCCGTGGCGGTCGCTCCGGCTTCCGGTCGGGGTTCCAGTCCCACGCGCCAGCCGAGGCCGGCCCCGAAGCCCGCTCCGGAGCCGACGCCACCGCCCGTAACCGACACGCGCACCCTGGCGAACGACACCTCGGCGGCTCCCGTCACGCAGCCCGCCCCGAGCCAGCCGCCAATTCGCGCCGGCAAGGTCAACGGAAAAGGCAAGAGGCACGACAAGGACACACAAACGGCTAAGCCCCCGGAACCCGTGCAGCAGGCCGCGCCCGCGGCGACGACGCCGCCGGCGGAAGAGACCCCGCAGGCCGAGGGCGACAAAGGTCACGGCAACGGCAACGGCAAGGGGAAGGACAAGGACAAAGGGCACGACGACTAGTGCCTGTGCGAGGATGCTGCGGTGCGGCCGCGCCTCACCAGACGCCTCGGACCCGTCGGTCTTGCGCTGACCGCGTGGGACATCTGGCGACGCCTGCCACCGAAGCAGCGCAAGCAAGTCTTGAACGTGGCGCGCAAGCATGGGCCGAAGGTCGCGTCGCGCGTGCTGAAGGCGAGTGCGCGGGCGCGTTCGCGCCGCGCACGTAAGCGCTAGCCCGTTCCGAGAGCAGCCCGGACGATGCGGTCCTGCTCGCGCAGGTGGGCGGTGGGATAGCCCTCGCTCGGGGATGCCCGCCAGGGTCTGCCGGCATAGCTGAGCGGGACTCCCGCTTCCTTCAGCGGCACCTCCAGCCGATGCCGGATCGTCCGCCAGGCGCCCATGTTCTGCGGCTCCTCCTGCGTCCAGACGACCTCGCGCAGGTTCGGGTAACGGGCGATGAGCTCCGTGTAGGCGTCGACGGGGAACGGATAGAGCTGCTCGAGCCTCGCGACCGCGACCTGCGTGGCCTGCGCGCGTGCTTCGTGCCCGGCGATGTCGTAGTACACCTTCCCCGAACAGAAGACGAGCCGCGTCACATCCTCGTGCTTTGCGTCCGGATCGTCGATCACCTGCTGGAACGAGCCTTCCGCAAGATCGGCGAGCGTCGAAGAAGCCTGCTTCAGGCGCAAAAGCCCTTTCGGCGTCATCACGACCAGCGGGCGGCCCGCTGCATCGAGGGCCTGACGACGGAGCAGGTGGAAGTGCTGGCCGGACGTCGACGGATTGGCGACGCGGATGTTCTCCTGCGCTGCAAGTTGGAGGAACCGCTCCAGCCGTGCGCTCGAATGCTCGGGACCGTTCCCTTCGTAGCCGTGGGGTAGCAGGAGCGTCAGCCGCGTCGTCTCACGCCATTTCGCCAATCCCGCGACGATGAACTGGTCGATCACGATCTGCGCGCCGTTGACGAAGTCGCCGAACTGCGCCTCCCAGAGCACCAGCGCTTCCGGCGCGGCGATGGAGTACCCGTACTCGAAGCCGAGACACGCGTATTCCGAGAGCGGCGAGTTGTAGATCTCGAACGAGGCCGTTGCCTTGTCGAGGTTCTGCAGCGGCGTGAACGTCTCGCCGGTCTGGACGTCGTGCAGCACGGCGTGGCGATGAGAAAACGTGCCGCGCTGGGTGTCCTGACCCGTGAGCCTGATCGGGATTCCCTCGACGAGCAGGGACCCGAAGGCGAGAGCCTCGGCCTGGCCCCAGTCGATCCCGCCTTCATCGATCGTCTTCAGCCGCCGCTGAAGCTGACCCAGCAGCTTCGGATGGACGGTGAAGTGCTCGGGGACGCGCAGCAACTCGTCGTTGAGCTCGCGCAACCGATCGGCCGCGACGGCGGTGACAACGCCGTCGCCGCTGGAGAACGGAATCTTCTCTTCTGCAGGATGCGGCGCGCCGAAGGTCGCCTTCAGCGCTTCGTGAGCCTGCTTCAACTCCGAAGTGACCTGCGCAAACAGGTCGTCGGCTTCGTCCTCCGTGACGACTCCCTCCGCGACGAGCAGTTTTGCGAACTGGTCGCGCACGGTCGGGTGCTCTGCGATCTGCGCGGTCATCAACGGCTGCGTGTAGGCGGCCTCGTCCTGCTCGTTGTGACCGTGCCGGCGGTAGCCCACGAGATCGATGACGACGTCGCTCTCGAAGCGGCGGCGGAAGGCCAGCGCGAGAGAGACCACGGACATCGCCGCCTCCGGGTCGTCGGCGTTGACATGGATGATCGGGACGTCGAAGCCCTTGGCAAGGTCGCTCGAGTAGCGCGTCGAGCGTCCTTCGCTGGGATCAGTGGTGAAGCCGACCTGGTTGTTCGCGATCAGGTGGAGCGTCCCACCGGTCGAGTAGCCCTCGAGCGCGGATAGGTTCAACGTCTCCGCGACGCCTCCCTGGCCGGGGAACGAGGCGTCCCCGTGGATCAGCACCGGTGCAGCAACATTGGGATCGTGCAGGCCGTAGCGCGTCGAACGATCGGTCTGCTCTGCACGAGCGCGTCCCTCGACGACGGGATCCACTGCTTCCAGGTGACTCGGGTTCGCGGCAAGTGTGACCGTGATCTCCCCGGCGGGAGTCGAACGCGTTCCGGCCGCGCCCAGGTGGTACTTCACGTCACCGGTTCCGCCCTCGTCGGTCGCGACGACCGCCTCGATCGTGCGCTCGCCTTCGAACTCGCGGAGGATCGAGTCGTACCCGAGCCCGAGCGTGTGCGCGAGCACGTTGAGCCGGCCGCGGTGGGCCATCCCGATCACGACCTCGTGCGCACCGTTCTCCGCCGCGAGCTCGATCGCCTCGTCGAGCATCGGCACCATCACGTCGAGCCCTTCGATCGAGAACTGCTTCTGTCCGAGGAACGCCCGGCGCAGGTACTGCTCGAACGCCTCGACGCGTGACAGCCGCGCGAGCAGCTCCTTCTTCTTCTCTGCGGAGAGGGGCGTGCGGTACTTGCCGGACTCGATCGCCTGCCGCAACCACACGCGCTTCTCGTGGTCGGCGATGTGCTCGATCTCGTACGCGATCGTCCCCGTGTACGTGGCGCTCAGACGGGGCAATGCGTCGGCGAGCGTGTTCCCGGCGACGTACATGCGCAGAACGGCGGCCGGCACCCTTGCCTGGAGCTCCGGGGTCAGCTTCGGAATCAAGCGCTCGGGCTCGAGCGCGGGGTCGCCGGGGGGCTCCGACCCGAGTGGATCGAGATGGGCCGCGAGGTGGCCGTGCATCCGGTGCGCCTTCACCAGGGCCATCGCAGCGGCGACGGCGCCGAGTAGCTCGTCGGAGACCGGCTCGGCCTGGGGTGGCGGGGCTGCTGCGACAGGGCTGGCGGCGGGCGCCGGAGCCGCGGCCGCCGCCGGATGGCCGTTTCCTGCCGCCTCCAGGAGGCGTGCGAGGCCGGGATGGGTCGCGACGATCTCGCTGTCGCCGCTCTCGAAGAGCAGGCGCCATTCGCTCGGGACCGCTTCTGGATTCTCGAGGTACTCCTCGAAGAGGTCGCGCGCGTAGCCTGCGTTCAGGCCGTCGACGTCAGTCACTACGTCCTTTGTAGCAACGAGGCGTGCTACCAGAGGGGATGGCTCGTGATCACGGCCACCGCGAGCCCGATCGCGAAGGAGGCGGCCCCGATCGCAACCGCGTACGTCGCCAGCCGTTCGCTCCGGCCGCCGATCCCGACCGCGATCAGCGAGATCAGGATCGCGAAGGGGATGAGCCGTAGCGGCCGGTAGACGATCCCCACGAGGCTGACGAAGATCCCAGCGGCTGCGAGAAAGCCCGCCACCGTCTCCGCCGGCCGGCTCTGCCGGTAAGGCGTCGCGCTCACGTCCGCACGGTAGCGCGACGCGTCCGCGCGTAGCCGCGTGAGGGCCGACCGTGCGGCCCGGGCCTGCGCGGGCGAATGTGCCTTGGCCGCCACGGCGTCGGGTCGGTGTCGTCGGAGGCCTTCACGAGCGCGGCCGACTCCTCGGGTCGCGGCTCGGATTTGATCGCCCAGTAGACGACCCAGCAGAGATAGAGGATGGGGATCTTCATGATCACCATCAGCCAGATCAGCTCCCACACTATGAGCCGAGTGTACCCCTTGAAATCAGCCTGCAACCTGGGCCTCGAGCCTTCCCTCGATCACCTCCTTTCCGTGGTTGTCGTACTGCGTCACGTCGAAGGTCGCTCGCGCCCGGCCCATCTGGATCCCGCGCGTGGACGCGATCCGGACGGGTAGCCCCGCCAGCACTTCGTAGATCTCGGTGTATGCGCCTTGATCGACGCCGATCCAGCGCACGCCCGCGGCCGGCTCAACCCATGCGTAGGCCAGCGCACGTCCTTCGCGGTCACGGCACAGGATGTCGAGGCGCGGGTCGAGCAGCTTTCCGGCCAGGAGGCGTCCAGCCGAACTGCCGCACCAGGGGAGCTTGCGCTCACCCGCCGGATCCGTGCCCCCGTCACAGGCATACACAGTCTCGTGACCGGAGTCCGCGAAGGTCAGGCTTTCGCCGAAAACGCCGATGCGTTCCACCACGACGGCGTCGTTTCCAATGTTCGCTCCCGCCGGACGGCAGCTCGTGAAGCGGCGGCCGAGAGTCGTGCCGTCGAGCACGCGTCCGATCGCGACCACGCTTCCCGAAACGGCCTTGAACTCCGGCGCGGCTTCCCCGTAGAGCAGGCGCTCCGGGCGAGCGCCGCCGCTGTCGCAACCGGCGAGCAGCATGAGGGCGACCAGCAGCGTGGTGAGTCTCACCCCGTCCAGCCCCACCTGGCCACTCCGCCGTAACTCGGATCGCTGCGATAGGTGCGATAGAAGATGTTCGTCCCGCAAGCTTCGCACTTCGCCTCGACGATCTGATCGCCGCCGTAGAGCGAGCGGGCGAAGATCATGCCGATGTGGGTCGAGCTTGCGAACGCATCCATCACACCTGCCGTGGACTTCGCGACGATGTGGTTTGGGGCGCCAAGACCATTCTTGAAGTCTCCGGCGGTGTACGGGCCGTGCACGTTCCGTAGGGCACGCCAGTAGTACCGGCCGTCGCGCCAGCCGTCGGTCGACTCGCGCCACGTCTTGAACGTGAGACCCGAGCAGTCTCCGCCTTCGCCGTGCGCCGAAGGATCGCCGGGAGCATCGTAGGGGTACGAATCGACGTCATCGTAGTTCCAGCAGCCTCCGCCCCACTGGTAACCCTCGTAGCGTGCGGCGTTCGCGTAGTCCTGGCCGGCGTCGCGCGTCATCGTGGTCATGAACGTCGGTGCGTCGTAGTTGCAGTTGGTCCAGAAACGATGGTATGCCTGAGCACCGGTCGCGCCTGCAAGCACGAAGCCGACGCCGAAGGCCACGAGAAACATCTTCATCGGGACACCTCCACGTCGAAGCGGTCGACGAACAGACCGGCACGAGTCGAGCCGAGCCGATACAAGGAAGAGCCGGCGAGCCGGAAGCGCGCCAGCGGTGCAGACTCGGCCCACTCGAGCGACTCCACTGCGAAGCTGTTCGCGACTCCGGACCGGTCGAGGACGAGCACGACGTACTCGCCGCGATCGTCCGTGTACGTCTTCGTCACGACCACGAGGCGATTTCCGTGCGGCTCCGCAAGCTGCACCTCGCCGAGCGGTGTGGCGCTCGTGATGCGCCAACTGCGTACCACCGCGTTGCCCACGAGCTCGGCCAGCCGCAGCTCGCCTGCACCGACGCGCTCGACCACCACCTCGCGCCCGTCGGCGAACGGGCGACCGGGGCGGCCCCGGCCGGCTTGCGCCGGCCGATCAAGGGCGGCGCCGTGCTCGGCGACGGGTAGCCACTGCTCGGACGGCTGCTGCTGAACCGTGGGCCCCAGGGGCCCGGCGGCAAGCTTGGCCCACGTCCGGTCGGAGAGCCGCTGCGTCCAGCGCGGCGACCCGTCTCCACGAAAGCTCCGCAGCACGGGTGCCGGGGTCGTCCGGTTCGGCGGCTCGAGGACGTCCATCGTCCCATCGGGCTCGAGGGCGAAGTCCGCCAGCGCACCACTGACCTCCAGGTTGGTCGCCTCGACGCCCCCGCGTGACCAGCGTTCAACCCGAGCGTTCACCTGATCGAGCACCGCGACCGTGCCGTCGGCGGCGACGTCGAACGACGAAGGGCCGCTGAAGCCGAGCGCGCGGGAACCGGCGCGGCCGACCTCGCCGACGTCGCTGCCCCACGGGGCCGTGACGACCCGCTCATCCGGCGCGCGGCCCCGGCCGAACGTGTGCGGGCCGAGGACGACCTCGGTTGCATCCGCCAGCGGGAAACTCCGTTGCGGCGCCGTTTCGCCGCCCGCCGGCATGGTGACCGTCGCTCCACTCGCCTCGTCCCTGAGCACCGCGAAGTAAGAAAACCCCTCGCGCGAGGACGCGATCTCGCGCGGCAGCGCGACGGAGTACCGGCCCTCGCCGGAGACCTCGCCTCGGCTCAGCGTCAGCCGGCGGAACGCCCCGCTCTGGCCGGCGCGGACGTAGGCCGAGCCGGAGCCGTCACAGGGCTCGCCGTCGGCTCTCGGGGGACAGACGATGGCGTAGCGCAGGGTGACCGGCTCGCCCCTCGTCGTGAGGACGGGCGGGATGTGGACGGCATCGAGGCCTGGAACGGCGGGCGCGGGCCCGCTCGCAGTCGAGGTCGAGGTCAGGGCGATTCCCCCGATGACACCTGCAACGATCCCGGCCGCTCCCCCCGCGAGCGACCGGATGCCTGGTCGGCGCATGGGATTCCTCCTGGTCGGGATCGCTCCGACGGTACGCGGCCAACTACGACGCCCGGGTGACGTCTTTGGAAGAGAAGTGCAAAATTCGCGTTAGGCCAGAGTCCAAAAAGGGGAGACGCCGCGAGATGGTCGTAGACGAACGCCTACAAGCTCTACTGGAACAGGGGGAGGAGCTCGGCTGCCTCAACCTGTCCGCGGTCAGCGAGTTCCTCCAGGAGGCGGACCTCGACGACGATCAGACGACCGGCTTCTTCGAGCAGCTCGAAGAGAAGGGCATCGCGCTCACCGACGACTGCGCCCGCCCGGACGCGACCGGGAGCACGTACGTGAACGGCGACCTCGCCGTCGCCACCACCGATGCGCTCCAGCTCTTCCTCAACGAGGCCGGCCGCTACAAGCTGTTGACCGCCTCCGAGGAGGTGGAGCTCGCCAAGCGCTTCGAGCGGGGCGACAAGGAGGCGAAGGATCTCATGATCAACTCGAACCTCCGCCTCGTCGTCTCGATCGCGAAGAAGTACCAGGGTCACGGCATCTCGCTGCTCGACCTGATCCAGGAGGGCATCATCGGGCTCATCCGCGCGGTGGAGAAATTCGATTGGCGCCGCGGCTACAAGTTCTCGACCTACGCGACCTGGTGGATCCGGCAGGCCGTGCAGCGCGG
>WNGD01000419.1_pt1 | contig 44463 bp, 41 predicted proteins | sample 5400671 | NCBI WGS metagenome assembly WNGD01 (sample SAMN13153369, study PRJNA577476) | soil metagenome | isolation source: 40 cm soil or saprolite under grassland replicate 2 | place: USA:California | collected 2016-06-15 | reverse complement strand
GCCTGTTCCTCCCGGGCTCGCTCTATTGCTTCCATCGCCTGCTTGCGTTCAGTGATATCCAGATAGAGGGCAAGAGTCCCAACGCGCCGACCTTCTACCATCACCGGAACACCCAGGGCTTCCAAATCCCTGTGCCACCGCCGGGTCATCACATGAACGACCTCTCCTTTCTTGATGCGGGAAAGGTTGTGGATGACCTCGGCATGATACTCTGGACTGCTCACCACTTCAACTAAGCTGTGCCCGACGATTTCGGCCTGCGCGTAGCCGGACAGTCGCTCAAAGGCCGAGTTGCAGGCCACAATCTTGTCATCAAGGTCAGAACTGACGACGGCGATTGGGCTATTATTCATTAGGGCCTCAAAATACTGCCGCTGGCTGTTGGCTTCCAGGTACAACCGGGCATTTTCGCGCGCACTAGCCTCGGCGATGTCCTTGGCCCTGGCAAGCTCGGCGTTGGTCGTAGCTAACTGGGCGGTACGCTGCTGGACGCGCATTTCTAACTCATCACGGGCTTGACGGAGTGCCTCTTCGGCGCGAGCCCGCTCGGCCAGTTCTTGCTGGGCCGCCTCATATAATTGAGCATTGTCCAGCGCAATGGAGGCCAGTTGGGCGAACTGCTTCAAGGGAGCGACCTCGTCTTCGCTAAACGGCAGGTTCTCTTCAGTACGTGCCACACCGATCACGCCGATGACCTGGGATCCCTTGAGGAGAGGCATCGCTGCCCAGGCGCGTAAAACGTCGAGGCCGAGACCGGGCAACCCCTGGTAATTGTCGATCACCAGGGGTTGCCCGGTTTGCCAGACTAAGCCCGCGACTCCCTGGCCTTCCCCAAGGCGCAGGCCGATGAGGTCGCGAAACACACCGGAGCCGAACCGTAGCACGATCACAGAACTAGCAGGTATGGTCAGGGCAATAAAGGCGTGCGGGGTACCCACGAGTGCGCCCACCCGCCTGATCATGTCTGCCAGCAACTCGGTCAATTCCAGTTGGCTGGTCAATCTCAAGGCCGTCTCCTGCAGAGCGGTCAGATAGTCATTTTGTCGGCGCAGCGCCTCTTCGGTGTGCTTGCGACTGGTTATATCACGCATGATTGCCAGCCCACCGATCATTTCCCCTGACTCGGCCAACAGAGGCGAATAGTGCGTTTCAAAGAACCGCTGCTCGCCTGTTTGGGGCACGATATGGAGCCGCTCTCCCGTGCTGGCGGTCTTGCCTGCAAGAGCCGCAGAGAACAAGCGGTCTTCTCCCGTCTCCTTCAAGGAAGGGAGGACATCGAACGCACATTTGCCGAGCGTTTGCAACGGGCTTCGGCCGAAGATCCCCTCCATTGCCGGATTCCAGACCGTGTAGCGACACTCACGGTCAAATGCGAAGATGCCGTCTGGACTACTATCGATCAGCCTCTCAGAGACGGCTCGCAGCTTGGAGTTGGCAGCGAGTAGCTCTTGCGAACTCAGCTCGAGGGAGCGTTCCAACATGGCGCGGTCTGTGTCGGACTGCACATACGCATCGTTCACGGCTGCAATGAAAGGCTGCCACTCCTGAGGAAAGGAATCTAAACTACCAAAATGGCGCCTGAGTTGACGTTTCAGCAAACTGTGCATCTGCTCCATAAGCTACGCTCCCTGGCTAGCAGCTATCCACTCCCGTTCAATACAGCGGCACATGAGAGACGGAGAAGAGGTGATCCTCACCCCAGCCCTTTCTCCCGCGTTCTTTGTGTGGAAGCCCGGGTGGGGGGTCTGCCGCATGCGTGATAAACGATTACTTCTCAGAGAACGTCGTGATAGTCATGGTCTGGTTGTGCAATTCGCACTTCGCACCTGGTGTAAAGGGTGAGATCTCGCCGTACGAGTAGAACCCGGTGAGTGGGGTTCGATCACCCAGGATATCGCGCACGCCTTCGACCTCTTCTTCGATGCGTTGCTTGAGGACCAGCTTGCGACCAACGCAACTGATGAGCACCGCCAGATCTGGGGAGGAGGAACCGACTGCTTCATAGCTCGTCTTTGCCGCCCCGGTTGCTCCATCGACCAGCCGATCAAAGTTGGCCTTCATGAAGCGTGCATAGGCACCCTCAGGCATGTCGCCAGCGAACGTCATGCTCTGCTCGTCCTCGCTGACGGCCAAAATCGTCCGTACCACCGGCATGGTGCTCTCTGGAGTGCGTAAACTCAAAGGGAAGAGCAGGCCTGTGGCGGGCAGACCTTGCGCGTGCTCACCCAGGTAGGTCTTATAGAGCTCCAGGGCTGATTTGCCATCGAGTTCATAGAGCATATTGCCTTTGGACCGTGTGATCAAGCGCTCAGGACCGAAGGAATCCCAGCCGCCCAGGGAGCCATAACCGACCTGCAGCCGGTCACCATACAACCCGAGTGCGGCAATAACAGCTTGCTCTGGCTCACCATCCAAGAACACGAGGGTTTCCTGGAAGCGGGCACCATCGCCCGATAATCCACCAGTGATGGCGACATGGGAGGGTAGATGTTCTGCCAATCCGGCGACCAGTTCGCTCCCGTTGACGTGCAACCCGTCAGACAGCACAAAGACGTGAACCAGCCCTGCCTCGTCGAGCTCCTTTGCCAACTGCTCGCCAGCTTCAAAGCTACTGACTCCGCCGCTGAGCTTGACGCGCGTGCCCCTGATCTGGGTGGCTTCGAACTGGATCGCCGTGGCGACCAAAGAATCGTCGAAGACCTGGGTCCCATAGATCTCGCCAGAGGTCGAACAGCCGAGGAGATGCGCAGTGGGATAGGCCCGCTTGATCTCGTCGAGGTGCTGCTGTTCTTTGAGGACTCCTGTACTGCCAAAGAGCAAGACCAGTTGAGCTGCTTCAGCTAACCTGCCGGGTGCAGTCGGCTCCCATCCGTTGCCTTGTGTCCATCGCGTTTGTTCAGTTTTCATGGCATACCTCTTTCTCGGAGTTGAGAAGAACTTGATTTTTGCTCGCACTACCCTGAACTACATCTTACTCGTCGGCACGCGCCCTGTTGCGTAGCTCATCCGCTTTGCCAAGCAACTGCTGGAAGTAATCGCTTTCGGTGATTTCGGCGACCTCGCTGGCACGCCTCTCCTGATCAATTTCAATGCGTAATTGTTGCACTTGTCGTTTCAGTTGCTGCTCGCGGGCATAGACCTGACGTGCCATCTCCTGAAAGACCAGCGCCAACTGCCCCAGTTCATCACTGCGCCGGGCCACTTCGTCCAAGCTTTCCGGTTGAAAGGTATTGGCCTTGATAGCTGCCGCTGCTGCCGTAACTCGCCCTACCTGTTGCAAATAGTCGATTTCCTGATCGCGCAGCTGTTTTCTTTCCAGGCACGCAGAGAGCCTGGCGCGCAGCAGTACCGGGTTGAAGGGCTTGGGCAGGTAATCCTGCGCTCCCAATTCAATACATCTGACGACGCTCTCTAGCTCTTCCACAGCTGAGATCATAATCACCGGGATATCGCGCAGGCGCGGGGTGGCCTTCATATGTTCCAGCACTGCATAGCCGTCCATTTCGGGCATCTGCACGTCTAGCAACACGAGGTCAAAGGGCTCGCCCTGGAGTTTTTCCAACGCCTGTCGTCCGTTTTCGGCCAGGCTGGACCGATAGCCGAGTTTGGTAATGTAGCGGGAGAGCATGATGCGGTTCATGCTGTTGTCGTCCACGACCAGGAGCGAGCTGGTGGGGGTGGATGAAGGTTGATTGGCGATTACCTCGTCCTTCATTTGGCTCAATTCAGACCTGCTACTTCCTAGCTACTCAACCTATCGAAGCTCAAAAGGAAAGCGGTGGAACTTCTTCCAGACAGCGATTCTCTCTCAATGTCGTACACCAACCGTCATATATTTTACCACACAAGAAAGGGAAAGGGTTGGGTTTTCTCTGGAAGCCAGGGCTTGTGAATTCTCGTTAGTGATCAGCTTTTATGAGGTCTCGTCAGGGGCATGCTGAAGCGTCACAAGCGTTATATCATCTTCCTGTTCCCATTCAGCGCCCGTAAAGTGCGTCAGTTCGGTAAGGAGGCAATGAATAAGTGCTGCGCCGCTTCTAGGGTGGACTGCAATGAGTCGTTGTAAACGTGCTAGGCCGAACATCTCGCGCTTCACATCATGCGCTTCGACCAGCCCATCACTGTAGAATAGCACGGCATCGCCCGGCTCCAACACAGTTTCTCTTTCCTCATAGTGCATGCCGGGCATCATGCCAAGCGGCATGCCGGTAGCACGCAGTTCCATTACCGAGGCGGCATGGCGGCGATAGGGTAGCCCATGTCCGGCATTCGCAAAGTGCAGGCGACCTTCCTTCGGATCGAGGAGAGCATAGAGGCAGGTCACGAACATATTCGCCGGAATATCTGGATAGAGGAGATTGTTGACTGTTTCCAGCACCTGCCCGGGTGCGATAAGACTCTGAGCTGACGCACGTAAAACACTGCGAGTCGTCGCCATCACCAGCGCCGCTGGTACACCTTTGCCCGAGACATCCCCGATGAAAATGCCCAGGTTGCCATCCGGTAAAGGTAAAAAGTCATAGAAGTCACCCCCAACCGCCTGGGCAGGTTGGTAATTCGCTGCAATCCGCCAGTTCGGTAAGGATGGCAGTTCCCGGGGGAGCAGCGTTTGTTGAATGAGCCGGGCCACCCGCATCTCTTGCTCGATACGCTCACGTACCCGGGCCTCGTGTGTTAGACGCTGCTCACGCGCATAGATCTCGTCGACCATGTGCTGGAAGACACGCGCCAGAAATCCCAGCGCGTCCGTTCGCCTAGCCACCTCCTCCAGAATCCGGGGATCGAAGGTATTGGCCTCAACAGCAACTGCCGCATCGATGACACGGGAGACATGCTGTAAGTAGGCGACTTCCTGGTCACGCAAGCGTTTCTTCTCCAGGCAGGCGCTAATGCGAGCGTTAAGTAGCACCGGATCAAATTGCTTAGGCAGGTAGTCCTGTGCCCCCAATTCAATGCATTTGACAACGCTCTCAAGCTCGTCCACGGCTGAGATCATAATCACCGGGATATCGCGCAGGCGGGGGTCGGCCTTGAGCTGTTCCAGCACCTGGTAGCCGTCCATTTCAGGCATCTGCACGTCTAGCAACACGAGGTCAAAGGGCTCGCCCTGGAGTTTTTCCAACGCCTGTCGTCCGTTTTCGGCCAGCGTGGCCTGGTAGCCGAGTTTGGTAATGTAACGCGAGAGCAAGATGCGGTTCACTCTGTTGTCATCCACAATCAGGAGCGAGCTGGCGGGGATGGATGGAGATTGATTTGTTGTGGGCGCTTCCTCTTGCGTCTGGCCCATTTCATACCTGCTACTTCCCAGCTACTTCATCGTTGCGTATACTGGAGTATATCAGGTCGAAAGCAATAATACAAGAAATTTTCCTGGATTGCAGCCATTACTGAACTATGCTAAGATAAACCCCAAGTTATTTACTTTCTCTGGTCACTTGAAGCAGGCCCTGTTGGGAGTGCTATCACCTGCAATGAAGAGTTCCAGCTGTTATAGCAGAAGGTTGACAAGGGCGCAGGGGCTAAGAGCAGCGTGCAACCTTGAATGTAATCTAGCGGAGGGAGAAATCAAGCCATGTCCACGATCGTTTCGATTCACTCCTACCGGGGCGGCACTGGCAAATCCAACTTGATCGCCAATCTTGCAAGTAGTCTTGTCCAACGAGGCAAACGAGTTGCCGTCGTCGATACCGACATTCAATCACCCGGTCTGCACGTCCTCTTTGGCATGGATCCGCAGCAGATGGGCTTGACCCTCAACGATTACCTGTATGGTCGGTGCAGTATTGAGCAGGCGGCCTACGATGTAACCAGTAAGCTGGATCCTAACCTGCCTCCAGGAGGAGCCTTCTACTTGATCCCTTCGAGCATCAAAGCCAGCGAGATTACGCGGGTCTTGCGTGAGGGCTATGAAGTCAACTTGCTCACCGACGGCTTTCGCAAGCTGATAAAGGCGTTTCGTCTCGATTACCTCTTCCTTGATACCCACCCAGGCTTGAATGAAGAGACGCTGCTCTCCATTCTTATTTCTGATACGCTGGTGTTGATCCTGCGCCCCGATCAGCAGGATTTCCAGGGAACTGCCGTCACGGTGGAAGTCGCTCGTAAGCTCAAACTGAAGAAGTTGCTACTGGTGGTGAACAAGGCCCTGCCCAAGCTGGATTTTGAGAGTCTGAGGCAACAGGTGCAAGAAGCCTACAATGCACCCGTCGCCGGAATATTGCCAGTGTCGGAGGAAATGATTGAATTGGGCAGCGCCGGCCTCTTCAGCCTGAAGTACCCCGAGCATCCTTACAGCCAGGGAGTGCGGGAGATAGCTGCACAGATACTGAGTGCAGTTTGAGATACACTGATCAGCGCGCCTGCATTCTAATCCCGCCATCCAGGCGTATCACCTCGCCATTGAGCATCTCGTTTTCAATGATATGTTTTGCCAGCGCCGCATATTCGCCTGGTCGTCCCAATCTCTGAGGGAACGGCACTTGTTGCCCCAGCGAAATACGAGCAGGTTCCGGTAGACCTGCCAGCAGGGGTGTGTCAAATAGTCCTGGCGCAATCGTCATCACCCGAATACCATAGCTTGCCAGCTCTCGCGCAATCGGCAGCGTCAAGCCTACAATACCTCCCTTTGAAGCCGAGTACGCTGCCTGCCCAATCTGGCCCTCGAAGGCCGCGACTGATGCTGTATTGATGATCACACCGCGCTCACCTTCCTCATTAGGTGTATTCTCTGCCATCTCCGCCGCTGCCAGGCGAATAGCGTTAAACGTCCCAATCAAGTTCACTTCAATCACTTTGCTAAAGGATTCCAGGCTGTGCGGGCCATTTTTCCCTAGCACTTTTTCAGCAATGCCAATACCAGCGCAATTAATGAGCACATGCAGGCCGCCGAACGTCTCAACCGCTGTCCGCACAGCAGCCTGTACCGATTCTTCCTCCACAACATTGGTTTTAACAAATAAAGTCGAAGCACCTGTATGGCTGTGCTCTGTTGCCAATGCTATTCCTGCTTCGCTGTTCAGATCGGCAATCACTACCTTAGCTCCCGCCTGTGTTAGCAGCCTCACGCAAGCTGCTCCCAGGCCCGACGCTCCTCCCGTTACCAGCACACCCTTGTCCTGTAATTGCATAGTTGTTTCCTTTCATTCTTCGTCCGCGTAGTTTATAGGTGATATACTCATATCACAAGCCATTTCTCATTCTACAACAGCGAGTGCTAAACCATGAAGACCTCCACCTCCAGGAAACCCCACTGGCAAGGTCGTCATCGCTACATCTCGAATGGCCGAATGGCCTGGTATGGCGAGGCTGGCGATGAGCACTACTGGTATGAATACTGGAAAGCTCGCCTCACTTCTGACTATTATACCTCTGCCGAAACATGTGATCTCACCACCGACGAGCTTGGCAAGTTACTGATAAAAACAATGAATCCGCGCGGGCTTCATCTCGAAGCAGGCTGCGGGGCAGGGTACTGGGTAGCCGCGCTCAAGCGCCACGGACTGATGATTGAAGGAGTAGAATATGCTGACTGCCTGGTAGGCCTGGTGCATTCAGTAAACCCCCAACTACCAATTCGTGCGGCAGATGCTCTACATATTGATCGCCCGGACAACTATTATGACACCTACCTCTCTTTCGGTGTAGTTGAACACCGTATCGAAGGCCCCGACCCTTTCCTGTCTGAAGCTTATCGCGTACTCAAACCAGGGGCAAAGATACTTATTTCCGTGCCATACTTCGGGCCAATCCGCATGCTCAAAAGCCGCCTGTCCCTATATGCCCGCAAGCGTCCAAACCTCCCCTTTTTTCAGTACGGTTTTACCAGCAAGGAGTTTACAGCTTATCTTCAGAGAGCAGGATTTTCAATAGAGGAAATCCGGGTTTTGTATGCACATCGCCTACTTCTAGAAGAGATTGCTTTATATAGGTGGGCGTTAAATCAGTCCTGGGGCAGTTTCGTGAGAGAATGGGCAGAATCAATTTTACATAATAAGGATGGACATATGCTCCTGGTAATTGGGAGCAAAACCCCCTAGACAATCAACTCGAAATCTGTCATACTATAAAGCACAAAGCATCAGAAATGCAAAAAGCAATGATGGGGAAAAGTAAGCAGGTGGGGAAGCTACAGAGAGAAAGGGTCACCGGCTGCAAGCCCTTTCGCGCAGACACCGGCGGAAGTTCACCCCAGAGCTGGCTGTTGAGCACATAGGTGTTCTCTTTTCATACCTATGTGGGGTAGACAGCCCCGGATAGTCTCCGTTACCAGGCGAACCAAGTGGAACTCAGACATATGTGTGTTTCTCACCTTATCGTGAGTAATATCTCTCTAAGCTGATTCAAAATGGGTGGTACCACGGAGATTGCTGGCAACTTCGTCCCTGTCGACGAATGTCTTGTCAGCTTTTTTGTTTGCATAAAAAAGGTAACTATTCAGCAGGGGGTTCCAAGGGGCCTGCAAGGCCCCTTGGCGGGGTGCGGGGTGTCCCCGCCTTCCTCCCGCAGCCTGCCGCCGGAGGCGGTGTAAGAGAAAAGAAACCTGAATAGATACTAAAAAAGGCGCATTAGATACATGCAAAAGAGAAAGGCCGAGTTCACATGGGTAATATAGTACAACAGGACATATTGCAACAATTGGAGCAACTACGCCGGGATGCCGAGGCCGCTTTAGCCAGGGCCACTACTATCGAAGCGACCAGGGAATGGCATGCTGAATACCTGGGCCGCAAGGGCCGCTTAACCAGCATCTTGCGTAACCTGGGTAGCTTACCCAGCGAAGAGCGTCCACTGGTGGGCAAAGTTGCAAATGAAGTAAAGACCGCCCTTGAGGATGCGTTGCAAGAGCACCAAAACGCGATCGCCCAGGCCGAGTTAGAGGCGGTTCGCCGTGCCGAAAGCGTAGACGTGACCCTCCCTGGGCGTCCCCAAAATTTGGGTAAACTGCATATCACCACCCGCACCTTGCGCGACATTTACGCCATCCTCACCGCCATGGGCTTCCAGATTTACGATAGCCCGGACGTGGAAACAGACGAATATAACTTCCAGTTGCTGAACATGCCACCCGGTCACCCGGCCAGAGATATGTGGGATACCTTCTACACCACCACACCAGGCCTTATCCTGCGAACTCATACCAGCCCAGGACAGATTCACGCCATGCGCGAATACGCGCCGGAAACCATTCGCGTCATTCTCCCTGGCAAAGTTTACCGCTACGAGGCGGTAGATGCCTCCCACGAGTCGATGTTCTACCAGGTAGAGGGACTGGCCGTTGGCAAACACATTACATTCTGTGACCTCAAGGGCGTGCTGATTAACTTCGCCAATCAAATGTATGGTGAGGGCCGCCAAACTCGCTTCCGTAAAAGCTACTTCCCGTTCACCGAACCGAGCGTGGAGATGGATATAGAATGCGTACTATGCAACGGCAAGGGCTGCCCTGTCTGCAAATTCACAGGCTGGCTAGAAATGCTCGGAGCCGGCATGGTACACCCACTTGTGCTGCAATACGGAGGCTATGACCCGGCCGAATTCAGCGGCTTTGCTTTCGGCATGGGCCCTGATCGCATGGCGCTGCAGAAGTACAGCATCGACGACATCCGCTACTTCTTCGCAAACGACATGCGCCTACTCGAAAAAGTCTAATACCGCGAAATGTAGGGGCGACCCTCGCGGTCGCCCAGCTCGCGGTCGCCCGGCTCCTGTGAAATGCGGGAACCAACACTGTAAAATGTAGGGGCGACCCTCGCGGTCGCCCAGCTCCAGCGGTCGCCCGGTTCGCGCCCGCCCAGTTCTAGCGGTCGCCTGGTTGGTTCCCTGACAAATTTATACGTTGTGCACTCATCATGTGTTAGCACGAAATCGGAGACAAAAACAATGCGAGTTCCCATCTCATGGTTAAAAGAATATGTAGATCTGAACCTGCCTACCAAACAACTGGCTGATCGACTGACACTGGCTGGCCTCAATGTAGAAGGCATTGAAAACACAGGCGATTGGTGGGACCCTGAAAATATCGTAGTGGGTCGGTTGCTCGCTGTGAAGGCGCATCCCAATGCTGACAGGTTAGTGCTCGTCGATGTCGATTACGGCGCTTCCGAACCCGAACAGGTGGTCACAGGTGCGCCTAACCTGTTTCAATATAAAGGCATGCAGCATTTGCCTGTGCTCAAAGTGGCATTTGCCCGTGCTGGCGCAATCCTGATCGATGCCTATAGTGACGAGCAGCCCAGGCTCCAAAAGCAGCTCAAGTCTTCAAAGATTCGTGGCATACCCTCGAACGGCATGGTTTGTTCTGAACGAGAGTTGGGCCTGAGTGAAGAACACGAGGGCATCCTGATACTACCGGAAGATGCTCCGGTCGGTATGCCTCTACGAGATTATCTTGGCGACGAGGTACTGCTACTTGACCTGACAGTGGATATGGCTCGCTGCCTCAGTATGATCGGCGTAGCACGAGAAGTGGCGGCGTTGACCAACGCAACCTTACATCTTCCGCCCGACGAGTCGTCTTCCAGCAATGGGGGTGGCGCGTCCGATTACGTGGCGGTAGAGATTGCTGATCCTGAGCTGTGCAATCGCTATATTGGCATGATGATCAAAAATGTGCAGATCGGCGAATCACCCAAATGGATGCAGGATCGGCTGATAAAAGCCGGAATGCGCCCCATCAGTAACATCGTAGATATTACGAACTATGTAATGCTGGAATGGGGACAGCCGCTGCACGCATTCGACTACGACCTGCTTATCAAGAGAGCTGAAAAAGCGGGAAGTCCCAAGCCAACCATCATAGTGCGTAGGGCCAATCCTGGCGAGAAGATGACCACCCTGGATGGTGTTGAGCGAGAACTCGATGAATCTATGCTGTTGATCACCGATACGCTCGGCCCTATTGCTATTGCAGGCGTCATGGGCGGCACCGACACGGAAGTTCATGCAGGAACGCGCAATATCCTGTTGGAATCGGCCACGTTCGACGGCATCAACAACCGGCACACCTCTCAGAAACTGAAGTTGCATAGCGAGGCAAGCCAGCGCTTCACGCGAGGTGTGCCGGCCACACTCAATGCCATCGCCGCTCGTCGTGCCACCAACCTCATGCGTGATTTCGCTGGTGGTCGGATCGTGCCAGGCATGGTAGACAACTACCCGGTGCCACAGGCACAGCGCATAGTCTATACTACCGAAAGCGACATGCATCGTATACTGGGTATGGATATCAAATTGCCCGAGATTGCCGCCGGACTGCATCGATTAGATTTCGTTACCGAAGAAACAGCCGCACTTCCTGCCCCACGCTCAACGCTGGGTAATGCAGCTATTGGGTTACATGTTGACCCTGGTGAGCGACTCCTGCACTGTACTGCTCCCTGGCATCGGCTAGATATCCAAGTGCCTGCCGATCTAACCGAAGAGGTGGCGCGCATCATCGGTTATGAACGTATTAATACAACGCTCATGGATGACGAGCTGCCGCCTCAGCGTCGCAATTTCGCGCTTGAGACAGAGGAGAAGATTCGCGATATTCTGGTAGGCTGTGGCCTTCAGGAAACCATCAGCTACGCTTTAACAACGCCAGAAAACCACGACAGGCTCAATCGTGAGCCCCTAGGCACTGCTGAAAAGCGCGTTCCCTTTGTCACGCTCGTCAACCCTCTTTCGATCAAACGCAGGGTGATGCGTCGCTCGTTACTGGTGAGCGCCCTGGAGAACCTGGCTTACAACTATCGCTATACACAGCGCCTTGCTATCTTTGAGATTGGCCGCGTCTACCTGCCAGAGAAAGGCGATGGCGTGCGTCCTTATGAGGACAACCGTTTGAGCCTGCTGCTCACCGGCCCACGCCGTCAAGCTAGTGTCCACCTTGATCCTGTAGGGTCTCAGGATTTTGATTTCTTCGATCTAAAGGGTATCCTGGAGACCCTGTTACAACGACTAGACTTTAGCGGCAACGAGGTTGAATTTGTTGCCCTGCGCAACAATCCCACCTTCGGCACAACCAGTGCCCAGCTCAAAATTCATGGCCAGGTCGAAGGTGTCCTGGGTGAGCTTGACCCTCAGGTATTATTGGACTTCGATCTACCGGCCATGGCGCGGGTCTACGTGGCTGAATTGGAGATCAAGCCACTGATTAAGCCAGGTTGGAGACTACAGCCCATGAAGCCCATCAGCCACTATCCACCTGTTGTGGAAGACCTGGCCTTTGTAGTGTCCGAAGAGGTCACAGCGGCGCAGGTACTCGAAGCCATTCGCAAGGGAGGTGGCTCCATGTTGACCAAAGTGGAACTTTTCGACATCTATCGTGGTCAACCTATCCCGCCTGGCCACAAATCGCTGGCCTACAAGCTCACCTATGAGAGCCTCGAAAAGCCATTGACAGAAGCCCAGGTGGTTGAAATACGCAACAGGATAATCAGGCGCGTAGCTGAAGCGGTGGGTGGGAGGTTAAGGGAGTAAATGATCCCCGCAGGGCGACCGCAAGGGATTGCCCCTACTATACACGGATGGATCGCCTTCCCAGGCCCGTATATAGTAGGGGCGGGGCTGGCCCCCGCCCTGGCAACTTGCCCCAACAAAACAATTTATTGCTTATTTTATTGCTTTCAGAAGCTAGTGAGTCACATATGCAAAACCAACAAGACATAGTCCTCAGTGACAATGAGATTCAAATGCTCAACGCCCTTGCAGCCAGGGCAAACGAAACAGCTCTGCCTGTCGAAGACCTTATCGAAAGCCGGCAACTTACGTATTCGCAAGGTCTCTCCGCCATAGGCTATCTCTGTGCGAAAGGGCTGGCCGAAGCGGTCGAAATAGGCATAAGGCAGAAATGCGTACTCAGAAAACTTGGTCAGGAGTACGAAGAATATGGCTTACCGGAGCAGCGTCTCTGGCAGCATCTAATCGCAACAGGTTCTCTTACCCTCAAGGAAGTCAATGACTTCCTCCCCCCCTCGGAAGCCAAATTTACCATCGGCATGTTTCTTGGCGCATTTCAGAAAGCTGGCCTGGTTGCCTTCTCCAATGGCAAAATTACTCCGTTGCAACAAGCCCTGCCTGTATCTATCGACAACCTGCAGCGCTATTTGACGCATGTAAAAGAAACTTCAGCGCGTGACCCACACAATCCTGCTGAAGAAGAAGCAAACAGACGCAAATTAGTTGAAGACAAGCCCGAAACCATACTTGGTTATCGTTTAACCAGCCTGGGACAACAACACGCCCGCCTTTATGAAGGTATTGAGATGCAGTCGATGGTCGGTAACATCACCCGCGAAATGCTGCTCAGCGGAAAATGGCGCAACAAGCAGTTTCGCCCGCTAAGTGTTGTGGCACCGCCTGAGATTCGTCTTGAGTTGCAGCATCCCTTGCCGCGCTTCCTCACCTACTTGCGACGCTCGCTCGCATCCGCAGGCTTTCGCGAAGTAACCAGCCCTATTCTCGAAACGCAATTCTGGAACCTGAACGTACTTTTCATGCACAAATATCACCCTGTACGTAGTCCCAAACACCTGTTAGCAATCAATGATATCAGCTTGCAAGAAGATTCCACTGAAATGGAAGCCAGCACGCGAACCTACCAGGAACGCTTTGCCAGGGAGTATCAGGGCAGAGGCACATCAGGCTCACGTGGCTGGGGTACACCGGATGGCTTCGACAACGATCAAGTCGTGGTTCGCAGTCACAGTACCCCGGTGACAGTCAGGCAACTGGCTTATGCAAAGCATCTCCCCGTGCGCGTATTCGGCTTTTCGCGCTGCTGTCGCGCACGTCCTGAGAAGCCCGAATTTCTTCAGATGGATGCGCTGGTTGCCGATGAAGGACTGAATGTGACCACCTGGATGGGTACGATCAAACATGTCTGCATGGCTATTTTCCCGCAAGCCGTAGATATTCAAGTCCAGGCTGCCTATTTCCCATTTGCAGAGATTTCGGTCAATATCTGGGTAGTATATGCCGACGGCACTAACCACGAGGTAGGCTCCAGTGGTTTATTGCGCCCTGAGTCGGCGGCCATCCTGGATGTTCATACCCCTGTCGCACTCATTGGCTTCAACGTGAGCCGCCTAGCAAGTATTTTGAGCAACAATGCCAGGGCTATCGATCCCAACAATATTGGCTTCGACGCATTTAATGAAACGGAGATTCCTATACATGCCCAACGTTGATTTTGAGCGTAGCATAGTTTCCAGCAGACTGGCTAAAACCCCGGACTCACCAGAATTTAAACACAAGTTACTCAGTGTAAAAGCTTATCTTGATTACGAAGATCAAGACATCGTGCGCGTGAACTTCCTGGACACCCTCCGGCCCGAAATCTGGTGCATAGATGGGCTGGTCCGCCAACTCGAACCACTACCAGGACGACAATATGGTTTGCACCTGGTCGAAAACCTGCCCAGGATTCCCGCGCGATTCGCGCACCTGCCCCGCAATAATAGCGCCTGGGTTCTCTACGTCCAGCTAAACCCTGATCTTGAAATATTCGACGATGCATATTTCTTGAAAAAAGTACGCGATCAAATCGGCTTCGGCAGTCTCCGCAACATCAATGTCACTATTCTCCCTGGTATGCAACACACTCTTTCCGTCGAAACACCAACCGACGACAAGGAAGAAGCTCCAACCCTCCGTAGGGGCCGATTTATCGTGCCCAGCGCCGATTTATCGGCCCCCAGCGGATTTTCCGATATCCAGATTATAATGCCACCCTTGATCTTAGAAAGAGGCATGAATACAGTTGTGATTAGAACGCTGGATCAGCGCGTAGGCACCTGGCTGTTCTTCACCCTCCTCTGTAATTTTCTTGATAGAGGCTACAACATCAACGGCTTTGCGTCTTCGATAGATGAGAAAGAGATGTTTGCCAAATGGAGTCCATTTGTCATTCCTAATCAGCAAATTGTGAAGGCATTCGGTTTTCAGCCCGACCCCGATAGATTTCGCGTTGCATTGGAAAGCATGTATTACCACGTACAGTACGATGAGGACGCGCATGCATGGCACATCACACCACCCATCTTTCGCTTCGACATCATCCATACTGTGGATATACTGGAGGATTATCTGGTCGCAACATACTATGAAGAAGCCAGACCCTCACCGCTTATTTCTCCTCACGCTATGGGTTCGCAAACAAAACGCAGCGAACTGGAAGACCGCTTGATAGACTACATGCAGGCCTCTGGTGCCAGGCAGACCATCGGATTATTGCTCGACTCCTACGAGAATCTCGTTGATCGCATGTGCCATGCAGCGCCCGAGAGGCTCATTCATCTCGTCAACGCTGTCAACAAAAACCGCGAGTACGCTGTTGATAGCAGCCTTCCACCGCTGCTAAGAAATGCCGTGCATCCTTCTGCGCCGCTCCCTCCCACGACATTTTATTTGTTCACCGAAACCTTGTTCCTTGATGAGAAGAGAGTTGCGCACTCGCGCTGGAAAATGGGTATTTTGCTTATCGGAACCGATCACCCTTTTAATAATGCTCATACCCTGCTGGATGCGCTCTGTTACCACCTGCATTTAGACTATTCCCTCAAGCGAAGCAATAGCCAGGCGTTCATCCCAGGACGACAGATGACAGTTTCCGTGGAAGACATACCTATCGGGCAATTCGGAGAAGTTCATCCGGAAGTCTTAACGCACTGGGAGCTGTTCTACCCTGCAAGCTTTATCGAGCTTGATTTAGACTCGATTACAGAGTTTTGGGGTGGTAACGTAGCCTGATGCTCAAAAGCATACCTCCTTGCAATCTGCCTGAGCGCAAGCTAGACGCGGCAGCGTCGTCGGCAGATTGTTTATCAAAAATAGCGCTTTACTGGCATAATGGGCGTAGTCTAGGCCATACAGTTCGTTGCGCAACACTCGGCCAGGCGCTCCTGGATCATTTGCCAGATAGTATAGTGGTAGGTATTACAGGTGCATCTAAAGGCTTTGAACTGCTGCCTCCAGAGATGGATCTCGTAAAAATTCCATCGTATTTGACCTATGATGATGCCGGCGGTGTACGAACATCGCCGATCCTATCATTAGCAAAAGAGCAGTTTCAGCGCATCCGCGAGAACTTAATCGCCACATTTGGGAGAGACTTCCAACCCCATGTAATGGTTGTTGACTATCATCCCGAAGGAAAGCACGGTGAGTTGATACCCACAGTTATCAACACGCCGGACACCAAAAAAGTGCTGGGCTTGAGAGGTGTCTTAGGGGGTCTAGCAGAGACGAATCGCGATTTTTTTAATTCTCGCCTGGTTGCTTTTATGCAAGACTATTTTTCTGCTATCCATGTATACGTTGATGAACAAGTCTTCAGGCTTGAGGAGTACTATTCAATTCCGGCCTCGCTAAGTGCTATGTTCAAATATACAGGCTATGTGACACGTCCCACCATAGCCACCAGATCTGAAGCGCGAGTAATGTTACAACTAGACCCGGACGCTCGTATCATTGTCATTAGCTTCGGAGGTGGACAGGGAACCGAACCGATCTGGCAATCGATCCTGCGCAGCCTTTCCAAACTTCGAAAACATTTCGACTACGCCTACTTATCTGCCGGGCCATACCTCGAAGCCGATGCATACGAACGCCTGCGTACGCAAATCTCACAGTATCCTAACTGGACGTGGATGAGGCTGCTGGATCCCTTGCCTGCCTGGATAAAAGCAAGCGACTTCTTCATCGGCTCAGGTGGCTACAATTCCTTAGCTGAAGTCGTAGCAACAGGCGCTAACGCCCTGATTATCCCGCGTCAACTGAACGAGCGTGAGCAAGAGCTACACGCCACGAGACTGGCAAACCTGAACGTCTTGCGCGTAGCCAACCTGGAAACAATATTAAGCGAAGATATAACTCGCTTGTTAGAGATATGCCTGGCAGAACCCTTTCCCTATAACGGAAATATAAAGATTGCTACGGATGGAGCACAGCGTAGCGCTAAGTTAATCAAGGCCATGATCTGATGAATAACACACCTCCCCTACGTATCGCCCTTACCACCTGCGACGACATCTTCGATGCAGGTGGTGTAAGCACCTCAATTGTTCGCATCGCACGTGGTCTTTCCACCCATTACAATGCACGTGTCGATATACTCATGCTCAATACTGTTCAAAGGGCTGAATTCAACCCGCGTGGGCAAAATGGCATCATACAACTGGATCAACGCATTGATAATGTAAACTTGTTCAAAATCGCATCCTGGACTGGCGGTGCGAGCCAGGCCCAACGCTGGGTTGATATACATTATGCTCTTTTAGAATTAGCGGGTGAGCGCCAATATGATCTCATGCAAGCCTTCTACGCCAGCGTTACAGGGTTTCCAACAGTCTACGCTTCGCAAGAACTGAATATTCCATCCATCGTAAGTATACGGGGCAATGATACAATACGCGATGTCTTCAATGCCGAACGATTCCCTTACCTCAAGTGGGCACTGGAGAACACTACCCAATTCACCGCCGTAAGCCAGGAAGGCTTGAATAGAGCGCGTATTCTATGCGCTCGCCCCCATAAAGGGAGAGTCATTCTGAACAGTATCTGTCCCCAGGACTACACAGAGGGGACGCAAGATTTACAATTATCACGACCTATGATTGGTTCGCTGGCAGTTTTCAAGAACAAGAAAGGCTTAGAGGTGCTGCTTTGCGCTTTCAATATGCTCTTACAGCACTACCCAACCGCCCATCTACTGCTCGTCGGTTTCGTCATCCCAGAAGAACAAAGCAGATTTGATAGTCTAGTTGCTAACTATAATCTATGTGGCAAGATTACCATAACGGGTAGGGTACCGAGACAGGATGCTTTGCGCTACTTACGCAGCATGGATATTTTCGCATTCACATCCCTGCACGACGGCTGCCCTAATACGGTACTCGAGGCGATGCTCTCCGGCACACCTATCGTTGCTACTCATGCGGGTGCCGTTCCAGCGTTGATCGAGGATAGAAAGCATGGCTTGCTTGTACAACCTGGATCAGCAGTGGAATTGTATGAAGCCCTCTCGAAAATGTTGAGTGACGATACTGATAGAAAAAAGTATGGGGTACAGGCGCGGGAAAGGGCATTAACTCGATTTGCGCCCAACCAGGAGTTGGAAGCATACTGGGAGGTCTATCAGGAGTGCTTGGAGAAGTAAATGTTGGAGCTGCGACAGCATGTATCGCAACTCCAATATCTTTGTTGTTGGACTCAGTCGTTAACTACCCCGTCTCCATCTCTAACGTAGCGACTATTCACGGTCACCCATCCTTATTTACGGATCAAGAATGGGACTACGGAAATCCCAGGGTGATCGCCGGTCAAGAAAATTCAACCACAGTTTGGTACTTTCCTGCTATTTCATGAGTTCCACACACATTAGGTACGAAAGGCCGTGGTAATATCGTAACCGTCTCAAAGATATTTAAACAGTATCAAGAGAGGTCATTTCAGTTCACGATGTTGCTATCGGAGCTGTCTCTCTTTTGTGTACCATGTGCGCTGTCAGGTAACTGAAGAGAAGGCTCAGTAGTGTAGATCCTTCTGGAGGTCTCCTCGCAAGGCAAAACAAGGCCACCAGAGCCCACACTACAGCCACGACTCTTTAGGAGTCTGACGCACAGCAAAGACAAGCGTGTGAGGAGACGCTTCCACATCAGTGGGAAGTCAAGCATGGCTCTGCCCTCGCAGCGACGAGATGTGGATCCTTCTCAATGCTCACACAAACATGGAGGTATCTATGCGAAGTAAAACATCACGGCGGCCCTCGGCCGCTTCGTTAGCGGGGCCCCGCCCTTTTTCGCCCCTGACACTGATTGGCATCCTGATCCCAGTTGTGCTGACCCTTGGAGTTGGGGCTATCCTGGTGCTGCCCCATCGAGGAACACACGCAGCGGCTGGGAAAGGAAACTGCATCTTACTTGTGCCCTCCAATCCGCTCTCGGCACAGGGGTTAGCCACGCCTTATCGACTCCTCCCCCCATGCCACGAGGCAGACCAGGCCACAGCGGCTTTTGTGCAGGGTGCGGTCGTCGATACAGACACAGGGATCATCTCGGTGTACAACCCCTTAGTGATTGACCAGGGAACCACGCCTGCGATCCCGCCGGTCGTCCCACAGCTCCCAGCAAACCGCATGGTGGCTCTCTGGTTCGGGTTTAATGGAAACACTTTAACCCTGCATGGGCCTGGCGTACGGCAGGGCAATTGTGTCGATGGACTGGTTCAGTTTGCCTACTGCAATGCACCTGCTTTTTTCACGGCGGTGAATCAAAACCAACAGGTGAAAATGCCAGCACTTGTTACGAGTCAAGTCGATGGCCAGATGTGTCCGACGGTACGTGACTTCTCGATTGTTGACCAGGACCAGTCCGATAACACCACGACGACCTACCTGATGACTCCTACTGGTCAGACGGCACAAAACACGGCTGCCAACCGTGCAGCTCTTGGCACCAATGTTGCGAAAAACCCTAGCGATGAACGTCTCTTGACCTTGGTCGATGCTGCAATTGGCTGTACGCCGTATGAGGCCCCAGATTTGGCCGACAACGGCACTCCCGTGCCCGCACTCCCGCTCAACGAACTGCAAGCAGCGGCTTTCCAAGGGGCACCCAGTGCACTGGTGCCAGCTACCGATCCGTTTGTACTGGTGAAGGGTCAGCCCAACTTACAGCAGTTGAATGCGTATCGTCTGGGCGTTGACCAGCAACCAGCGGCATCCCTAGCTGATGCGAGTACAACGGCGTATTGCAGTAACTTGTTGCAGATCGCACCAGCACGACTTGCCCTTGATAAGCCTTTCACACAGGCCAAGCCTTCCGCTGACCCGGCGGTAGCCAGCACTCTCTTTGCGTTTCTGGCACAACGGTTTGTTTTCACGTTTGAAAATCAAGGGTTAAATTGTACAGGGGTACTGAAGGTGACCGATCCTGTCACACTCACTTTTGCCAATGGCGTGGTAGTCGATGCCACGATCCAGGTATGATAATAAGCAAGGTTTCAGGCCACTGCTTACTGTGCTGATGTGAACTGAGCCGGTGAGCATCCTCTTCGTCCGGTCAAGAGTATCTGCTGCCGTCCCACTCTTGCTCAGCAGAAGCGGAAGTGGCCTGAAACCCTGTTTACGAGTCCCACAATTCGGCCCAGCCTGTTGAAATACTCCTGAATGGATGAGCCTAGCACACTAAAAACCCATCATTTGCGCTTAAATTTTCACTCGCTAGAGCTTTTTGATGAGGTTTTCTGCCTTTTTTCAACAAGCTGCGGCCCTTTCTTGAGACACCACCTTTTAATCCAGCTTGAGGCTTTCTTTATTCGCTAAAGTTCATAAAAAAGTGCCAAGGGCCGGAATCGAACCGGCGACACCAGCATTTTCAGTGCTGTGCTCTACCGACTGAGCTACCTTGGCTTCTGGAATGGGGCGACCATTCAGTCAAGCCGCCCTTACTTCCTTGCGGGCTACAATATAGCACGGCTCTTTTATCGAGTCAATACGTTATTTAATCCTATGTCCGTACTTAATCCTGTACCCCTCGTGCTCATTGTTGAAAATCCAGCCAACCACCTCACCAATGCGGATGTCCTCGTATATATACCCTTCGAGGGTCACAGCTGCTGAACCGCGTCCACGGATATGTAGCCGGCTACTCTCCATCTTTGCAAATCGCTCTTGCCAGAGCGCCATATTCTCAGGACGCAGATCAACCCAGCCCTTATGTGCCCATGTATCCACATCTTCACCTGTGATCCTCACATCAGGTTCGATCCTTTCTGGAATTCTGATATGAGGGCCACGAATGATCTGCCTGCCATCCGGCAAAAGAATGGGCAGTCCGAGTGAAACAATAGTGTGACACATCTGATCAAACTCCTCAGACTGTATGAGTTCAGACAGTTCTTCAGAGAGGTCCTCAGGCGAAAGTTTAAGCACCGCTCGTAATGTTTCGTATCGTAGCTTGAATAATTCTGCCTCCCATAGCAACTTGGAAAGCTCCGGAGGTCCTAATTGCCCTAATGCCACACTATGTGTACTGGTCTCCGCCTCCAGTCGTTCAAGATCTGTCAGCGCCCGGTGCCTCAGATACCCTGCTCTGTAAGTGGGGTTCATCACCGCCCCATCGATGGCAGCTATCACATCACGCCCCGTTGTGCTGCCCTGAATTTCCATCGCAACCTCGTGCGCGATCTCCTCAGGCGTGATAAACTCCATCTGGCCCAAAGCCGTGATCGTTTCAAATTCCCCTTTAGTAAACAGGCCGTTCTCACCTGTATCAATAATCGGTAGTTCGAGTTCTCCCAGCTTTCGATACATATCCTCAGGCTGGTGAAGCGCCAGGTGCTCATTCAGCCATTCAGTTTGGTCGCTATAGCGATACATGGTTTTACTATGCTTACCCCGCTCAGGAATCGGACGAAAGACGATGTCCGCGTAGCCAATCATGCCACCTGGCTTGATTTCCTTCACAATCGGGCCACCCGCGGTGCGAGCCATCAAGAATAAGAGGCCTGTATGCGCAAAAGCAACCGCTGTCTTGGTGATTAACTGGGCCGAAGGTTTATCCTCGCTATGGGTATACGGAATATTCAAACCCATTCCGCCAGTCCCCGTCGTGCCAATTTTGAGGTAAAGACGTGTGCCAACCTCGACCATCGCTTTATTCAGCAGGAAGACGTGGCGAATAAGTTCTGGCAGCGATTGACTCAGCAGGAGTTCATACAGGGCCAGGCTAGTCTTATCGGCCTTGTTGCGAGCGCATTGAAGATCGCCCATCCGAACAGTCTCTAAGAGATCAAGCACGTGGTTTCTGGCCTGGTTCGATGCCGTGTAGACATTTTGATAGCTGATTGCCGTTGCGGTGTTGATGCTGTCTATGATGACGTCGGGTTTATGTCTACGAATTATGCTGACGAGGCGAGAATGCTCATAGGCATCCTCAATGTTGTCAAACAGGTCTGCGAATAATACTTCTCGAAGCGTAGGATCTTCCAATAATTCTTTAGGATTTGTATCCGCATATTCGTTACGAACGAAAATATTGCCATGTTCCGCAATCCACTCAATTGACTCGTCACCGGATGCTTTGCTAAGGTACGCAAGCGCTCTTTCGACTTCTTTACTGAACAATGCAGCGATGACGATTTTACGTGGGGACAGGTTGGCGTCTGTTGCAATGCGGTGCGCAATTTGTTTACCAACCAGCCCCGCGCCTCCAAGGATGAGGAAACACTCTTTTTGGGGCAACTCTGCACCTCCCAGAAGTGATGGGATGGACAGGTCTCATTACCTGCCCTCACCTCAATACTATACTCCATGGAGCCTACTGTCAAGAAAATACAAGGTACCCGTTGAGTTCAAAGAACTTTAAATTAGCTCTTCTACCCACCTTGAATGAGCTTTACACCTCACAAATCCTCTCACCAAATAGGTTGAAAGAAATGCTATACTGGACGAACCTGGTATGTGTCCTATCAATTCCTGTTGATTCCTTTTGGAAATGTAGGGGCGAGGCTGGCCCTCGCCCGGGCCGCTGTCCTCTGTTCAAACGGATTTGATATCATATACTGGCACGCCACGAACAAGGTGCAGGTTTCATGGCCGGATCAGGCGACGATAGAACAAAGAAAATGGCATAACCATCGAAAGCGGGCTATATATGAATCACAAGGATCATGTCTATCTATTACAAAAGGGTATACCTGGGCAAGGTGGCATATGGGCCGATCTTGGCTCAGGATCGGGTGCCTTCACTCTGGCACTTGCTGACTTGATTGGTCCAACCGGCCACATCTATTCTGTAGATAAAGATAGGGGAGCGCTTAGAGAGCAGGAAAGAGCAATGCGAGCTAGCTTTCCTGCCGCAACAGTCCATTACATCACAGGAGATTTTACCCAGCGGCTTGATCTTCCATTACTTGATGGCATCGTGATGGCTAACTCCCTGCACTACGTACGCCAGAAAGACCCACTATTGCAATTGATACGTAGCTACCTGCGCCCTCATGGACGTTTGATCTTAGTGGAATACAACGCAGACCGCGGTAACATGTGGGTACCTTATCCGCTCTCCTATAACACATGGCAAAAGTTAGCGAGCCAGAACGGGTTCACCCAAACTCAGTTATTAGCAGAAGTGCCAAGCCGCTTTTTCGGCGAAATCTACTCGTCCTTAAGCTTGCGTTCTGATTGATAAAACTCAACCAGCACTATGCCCTCCTCGACCATGTGTAGCCCTAGCCGCCAGGTTGCACCCGGTGAACTCATGAGAACTTTCTGTGATCGCGCCGCTTTCGGCTGCCCTGGCACGCTTCGCCCCAAATTTCACATGATCACATGTAACGATTCAGCAGGGGGTTCCAAGGGGCCTGCAAGGCCCCTTGGCGGGGTGCGGGGCAAGGAAGCCTGGGAGGCTTACGTCCCCGCCTTCCTCCCCCACCCTACCGCTGGAGGCGGTGCCAGAGCAAAGAAACCTGAAGAGTTACGATCACATTCGTTGTGTGCTGTCTGTGATACTCTACCTCTTTGATGTGATGGGTTTGTGATTTCCTAGTTCTATGCTTACAAAAGTAAGCAATTGTACCTAGAAATTTTGGAAACAGCACTCATCCCTCGATACTCGAGTATGGTGGGGATGACACTGCTATCATTCCTGATAGGAGGTCAGAATGGCCTATCGTTTTCAGGTCAATCAACAAACATGTATCAATTGTGGTATTTGTATGGACCTTTGCCCTGTGCGTTGTCTGGATATGACGCGCCCATCGGGAGAAGGAGAACTAGGGCAGGCGAATGATCTGCTCACCCCTATTCCTGGCGACGCGGCAGTCCGTTCGTGGATGATGCTGGTACCAGTGCAGGTAGCGCAATGTGTTGGATGCCAGGTCTGCGCGCAGGAATGTCCCACCAACGCGATCACCATTGAGAGCAGCGTGAAGGAATTGGTCTTTGCCAAACGCGGTCCTGTCTCGTATCTGCCGCCAGAAGAAGGCTGGCAACCACTCGATGCCTACACGCGCGCTTTCCCTGAAGAGCCAGGCGAAATACCATGGGGTGAAGGACACACATGGCATGTCGCTGAGCGCCAGGCCACCTGGCAAAGCTGGCGCACCTGGCTTGGCGAGCGTAAGGAAGATCTACGGGCACCCTGCCAGGCTGAATGCCCGGTCGGCACCAATGCAGGATTGTATGTCAGCCTGATCGCCGAGGGACGTTATGACGAAGCGTTCAAAGTAGCATCCGAACCCAATCCTTTCCCTGCAATCTGCGGTCGAGTTTGTACCGCCCCTTGCGAAGATGCCTGTCGCCGTGGTGAGTTTGACTTACCTATCGCTATCCGTGATCTGAAGCGTTTTGCATCAGATCATGCCACTGAGTGGACGCGCAAGATTACCCCGCCAAAACAATGGTATGCCGAGCGAGTAGCGATTGTTGGCGCAGGACCCACCGGACTAAGCGCTGCCTACTACTTGGCGCGGCGAGGCTACAGAGTAACCGTTTTTGATGCCATGCCGGTCGCGGGGGGCATGATGACTATTGGCATTCCCGATTATCGTTTGCCGCGAGCCGAATTGAATCGCGATATCGATTCCATGCGCGAACTTGGTGTGGAAATCCGACTCAACACTGCCATTGGGCGCGATGTCGAATTCGAAGACTTGGAGAGGGAATATGATGCCGTATTGCTGGCCGTGGGTGCGCAACGCAGTCAGCGCTTAGGCATCCCAGGTGAAGAGTTGCAAGGAGTCATTCCCGCAACCAATTTCCTCAAGGACTTTAACCTCGAACCAGAAACCAAACTGGAAGGTGATGTTGCAGTCGTTGGGGGCGGTAGTACGGCTATGGATGCTGCACGTTCAGCCCTGCGTGCTGGTGCACGTAGTGTACACATTCTCTATCGTCGCACCCGTGTCGAGATGCCCGCTCAGGCTGAAGAGGTGCGTGCGGCAATCGTAGAAGGCATCCAGTTACACGAACTTGTTGCCCCAGTACAGGTGTTATCCTCCGCAGGACATGTGAGAGGCGTGCGTTGCCAGCGTATGGTCCTGAGCGAACCTGATGAAAAGGGACGCCGCAAGCCGGTACCCGTACTTGGCACCGAATTCGATATTCCGGTTGACATCATCCTGGTGGCAATCGGTGAGGCGCCAGATCCTTCATTCCTACCCGAAGGAACCAGCGTCGGCGTAGCTCCATGGGGCGGCCTTCTGATCAATCCACAAACCCTGGCTACAGGCGCGCCAGGAGTCTTTGCCGCTGGTGATGTCACTTATGGCCCGAAGTCGATTATTCATGCTGCTGAGCATGGCAGGCAGGCCGCTAGGTCTATCCACGCCTACCTCAGTCATCTTGCGCTACGGGATGTTCCTGAGCTGCCGGAAGATGAATACCAGACAATTTCTACACTACCTCCTGGTGACACCATAACACTGGACTTACGACCTACACCACGCGAGGTAATGCCCTTAAAAGAAGGCGATGGCTTACCAGACCGGTCAACCGAATTCGCTTTGGGCTTCACCGAGGAGCAGGCGCGACGCGAGGCCAGTCGCTGCCTGCGATGCGATCTAGCCTACCTTTGCCCATCTATCAAAGTAATCAGTGCTGACAGCGTTGTGTCAGCGAAGGCAAGTCGTTGAACAGTAGGGGTGTGATTATGCAGATGAACAAAATCATCCGGACATCCGTAGGGGCCGATTTATCGCGCCCAGCGCCGATTTATCGGCCCACGCGAAACCCACCACATACCCGGATGAATGTGTTAAAAGGCATTATTGCACCCGCAAATACTAGCAATAGTGAGGAGATTCTAACATGTCAGTAAATGACCTTACACAGGCAATCGTCTCAGGAATTAATGCAGGTGCTGAACAATTTCTGGAAGGAACGCTCGCTGCTATCCTACCGGTGGTCTGGCTCGCCATTTTAGGGCTGCACCTGGGTCGCCCCTACATCCTGGATATGATCGATCGTTTCACTCTGCGACTTGGCGCAGATTTGCTCTGGCTGATCTACATCGCGCTTCGCGACTTGCTGATTGTCTCAGGCGTCGTGATGAGCTTTATGTTCTTCTTCCCGGATGTCGTTACCGGTGACAATCTACCACTCACGGGTGGCTTAGCTGCCGCAGCATTGTTTGGCGTGTTGCTGGTCAAATTGATGGGCGACCCCGACCACGACTTGCGTGCTTTTCGTCTTGTGACAGGCCTATTGGCCCTGGGTGCTTTGCTATACTTCATCCCGTATGTGTTTGGCGTCCAGTTCAATTCAGTTGCGCCAGGTCAGTTCGCAAACATCAGCAATTGGCTGGTCACGAGCACCAATCCGCAATGGGCTATCGGGATCACCTATGTATCTATTGCCCTGATAGCGATCATGGGAGCCATAGCTGCCGCTTATGTACTGATAACTGGCGGGCGTGCAGAAGTGCCAGAGGCTACAGCCACTAAATAACCATTGTGCTGCAAGAGCGATTGTGTCCGTGTGGCACTCGCTCAAGGGGTGAGGATAATCACCTTGCTCTCATACGAACTGATAACGTAACGCTTTCCGTCACACAATGGCGGATGCTTCAAGAGAATCAAGGAGTCATAAAATGAAACCCGATGATGTCACCACTGCAATCACAAATGCGCTTGTGCAGGGCGGTTCACAGTGGTTGATTGCCACCATTGTTGCTTTCCTACCCATCCTCTGGACGATGGCCCTGATACTGCATCTTGGTCGCCCCTATGTTTTGCGCACGTTGCGTCGCTGCGGACTACGCCTCGGCGCTGACATTTGGTGGATGTCCTACCTGATCATACGCGACGCTGTGTTGCTCATAACTTTCGGACTGAGCTTCATTTTCTTCAACCCCAATATCGTCGTAAACTCTGCTCTTCCGCTCACAGGCCCCATAGCTGCACTGTGTTTATTGCTTGCACTGGCTGTGAAACTCTCGCGCAGGGTAGACGATGATGTCAACGCCTACCGGCTCTCAACCATATTCCTGGTTCTGGGGGCTTCGCTTTACTACATTCCTCAGGTCTTCGCGGTAGAAGCGGCCAGCCAGGATTACCTGGCCGGTTTTGTCAATACTTTCACCAGCAATACGAATCCCATAGCAGCACTATGGATTATGTGGCTTTCGCTGGTGGGCGTAGCGCTTGTAACAGCCTGGCTATTCTACCGGCTCATGCTGAACGCAAGTCGTACCCTGGCAAAGCGAGTGGCTAAAAGGGAAACCCCTCCAACACCCGAGCCAGCAAAAGCTATATAATAAATGATGACTCGTGAATCTTAACAGTGTGAGATACCGTTACCGTTGTTCCTCCCCGCCCTTACCAACTGTAGAACTTTGACCATCAAGTAAGGGCGGGGGTGGGGTTGAAAGGCGTGGGGACCCTTGTGGCAAGAAAGTCTGGGAGACTTTCCGCCTTGGGGAGGAGGTGTGCTACGCATCTCCCGTTTGCATCAGCAGAGGGCACCAAGGGCGACGCAAGCGTCCCCTCCCTTCGTCCACGCCACCCCTACGCGGTTGACCTTAGATTGAGAGCGCTTGCGTGGCGAGTGAGTGTGCCGCTACGTGAAACACTACTGGCGTCAGCTCACCAGCAATCTTATACATATTGGGGATCATTAGTAACAGGCCTTGGGAAGCCGTGAACGTGGTTGCCAGGGCCACAGTCTGTAATGCGCCGTGAATTGCCCCGGCAGCACCGCCCTCCGACTGCATCTCCACTACGAGTGGCACTGTTCCCCATAGATTGGCTCGTCCCGCTGCAGACCAGGCGTCAGCCAACTCTCCCCTCGTGAGATTTCCGCATTTTGCTTCTTGCTATCTCGCTTACCCTGCTTTCGCTTACGACGCCATTTATCACCTCGAGCCAGGGCCACTACAGCTACAAGTATAAGTATGCCACCGAGAACCTGGATGGGACTAATCGTCTCTCCTAGCACGACTGCAGCCAAAACAACGGCCACGATTGGTTCAAACGTGGAGAGTGTCGATGCAGTGGTCGGACCAATTCTCTTGAGACCAGCGAAAAAGGTGGTAAAACAGCCTTCAAGCGACTACCTCATTAAACCGAGGGGACATGCCGCCGAGATCAGGGGCACCAGCTTGCACACGCTGTTCACGTCTGTAGTCACGTCGAGGGGAGATGAGCAGGCGATTTTCGATGGCTTGTGCTTCCGTACCTGGCGCGAGTGGGCGCAGGGCGCCTCTGCCTTAGTCCGCGCGCGATTCGCTCAGTTGTTTCCGAGCACAACTGATTGGGAAACAAGTTCCTTGTGAATGCGGCCCTCTCCGTCCGTTTATCTCAAGGTATCTCGCAATATGCACATGGTACAATACAAGAAAAAGGATTCGGTAGAGCATATGCGCTATTTTGAGGATTTTCACATTGGTGATATATTCGATCTGGGCCCGCTGACCGTCACAGCGGAGGAGATTATTGCCTTTGCCGAACAATTTGACCCGCAGTATTTCCACACCGACCCGGAACGCGCAAAGGACTCGATCTTCGGGGGACTGGTGGCAAGTGGTTGGCACGCCGGAGCCCTGTTTATGCGGATGTTTTTCGATGGAGTGCTCAGCAAGATCGATAGTATTGGCTCGCCAGGCCTGGATCAGGTCCGCTGGTTGCAACCGGTGCGTCCCAATGACACCTTGCATGGACGTTTCACGGTCATTGATGCCAGAGTCTCGAAGAGCCGGCCAACGATGGGCATTCTTCGTTCAAACGGCAAGATGTTCAATCAGTATAATGAACTGCTCATGACTGTCATCGGCATTCACTATGTCGGACGCCGGCCTGGAGAGCCTGTTTGAAGCAACCAACGAGAGATGATGACCATGCGGACCCGGTGGTGTTTTACCACCAACAGAGATCGTCTCACTGCGTGTTTTGATGTTTAGTTCAGCCATCTCTCCTGCTCCTTTCCTTCGTGACCTCAGTTCGAGACCCGCTTGCGGATCCAGAGCACCGGGGAAACCATTTTGTACATCACCGTCCGGATAACCGCATTCTGCCAAATGTTCTTAGCCTCAGACCATTGCACTTTCGGATCTATGCATGTCTTGTACATTAGCACTGGCTCGTCCACTACACCAAAATACGCTGCAACCGATTTTAGTGTGTCTTGCCAGAGGGAAGTATAACGCATAAAGCGTTTCTAAAACGTTTGATGATGCTTACATGCACCCGGAAAGTATCTCGATGACAAAAATAGCAATCACAAAGACTATAGCCAGAAGGACAGGCTGAGTGATGAGTCTTCTATCTCGATTCTGGCTTACGGCGAAGCGAATAACTCCTATCAAGACGATGAGCACAGCACCAATGGCGGCAACATATCTCAAAATATTAGGGATGCCCTGCGTACACCCCGCATTTCCTGCATTATTGTAGATAATGCCAAGTGTGATAACGATAGCGCTCAAAAGGGGCAGAAACATCTGATTCGTCGCCTGAATGATCCTCTGATCTCCCTGGCGGTTGCGTAGATACACGAGCATCACAAGGATAATAAGGATAACGCAAGCGATAGCTATAATAACGTTAGTTAAGCTTGGATGCAAAGAATCTCCAGTATTGCCTGCTTATGCGGACTTCTCTGTCTCCTCTATCGGCGCGGTAAAATGAATCTCCAAAGCCTTATTCACGAAACGCGCCAGCTTCGCCTCCTGGTTCGCCAGTACCGCTGGAAGCGTTATGTCACGCTTGAAATTGCCAATCTCAATGATCATCTCATCGCCCTTCTTCGTCATTAACACCTTATTCATTTCGACATGTGGCAGTGGGAGGCGCAGCACATACGTATCTCCCTGGCGGGTCACTTCCTGTATAGGCCCACGGTAGAAGACCTGTGTGGGATCCAAATCGGCGAATATGGCCTGGGCTAGCTCCCCAAGTTTAGCCATGCCAAGAATTTCGCGGGAATAGTAAGGAGCTTCCCAGATTGGCAGGGGTGCGAATGTATTATGAATCTGATGACGCAGTTTCTCTTGATTGCTAAAGAGGTCTTGCATAAACGCATCTGTATAATTGCCTGGTTGGATCACACGATTGCATACCACGCCATCAATAGGATAGCCAAAGAGCGCGAGATAGGTTTCAGCACGCAGCGCCTCTTTAATCACCATGCGTTCTGGATTGACTACCGGACGATAGGAGCTTATCTCTGGATCGCTCAATACCTCGCGCAACCCTTTGACTCGTTCGCTTAAGATCTGCACTGCATCCATCACTTCGCCGGAGGGGATGAAAGCCTTGATGAATGGACGAGCGAGGTTCAGTGTACTACTTTTCAAGTTTAAGCCAGCGATACGCCCGGCATACCATTGAAATGTGTCAGGCATACTTAGGAGCCGCACCGTCTCCCCTGTTGGCGCTGCGTCGATAACGACAACTTCAAAGTTTCCATCGCGAGCATTGCGATAGATGTTGAGCAGGCTGACAATCTCGTCCATACCAGGAATGAGAGCCAGCTCTTCCGCCATCACCGAATTTATGCCGCGATTGCGCAGTAGCTGGCTCATCTTCTGCTGCAATTTGCCCCAACTGTGGCGCATCTCATCCAGTGCATTCACTTCCTGTGCCCAGAGATTCGCCGCGAGTTCCCTGGGTTCCGATGTGATTGGTGTATTGAAACAATCGGCAAGGCTATGTGCCAGGTCGGTACTGACTACGAGCGTACGTTTACCCAGCGCGGCGGAACGAACCGCTGTAGCTGCTGAGATAGTCGTTTTCCCGACACCGCCTTTTCCAAGGTAGAGAATAATACGCATTGAAGTCCTTACTCTTTGTTTGCTACAAAATTCTGCAGTCATTGCTATTTACATGTACGTAGATTGTCCCGCTCCGGTTATCTTTTATGGTTATGCATTGGAAAGGGCATATAGCAATGCTGCTGTAAGTATACATCCAGTAAGTTGCCAATTGGGTAAGAGCTAATGCTATCGTGTTGTGGGCACGGTTGGGATACTCACGAGTCCTATCTTTGTGTCGCAAAACCACTATCAAGGCGCTTGATATCGGATCAGATGCAGATACGGCCCTGCCACATAGGATAAACTGTCGATCCCACATGCTTATTGAGAGAGTACTGTGATGGGAAAGCTCTCACATGTGATGGTTGTGTGAGGTCCTTGCATTACACTGCACACCAAATAGAGGTGTTTGCACCAAGTGGGGGGGAGGTACGAAGAGGTGAAGCTCACAAGCGGAATGTCTTGCCCCATTGTATCCCAGTCTCTCTTGGTGCGTTCAGTACCATCCTGGCTGCAGCCATGCTCGGAGAGTACATCGAGCTAATGCTGCGTTCCATGTCAGGTGCGTGCAGGGAAAGGAGAGAACCAATGTGGCGCATTGTGATTGCTCTTCTGCTTCTCGTGCATGGGCTGATCTCCGGCGCGATAGGCTTCAGCAGTTTTGGGAGCACACCTGGCTCTAGCCTGGCGAACCCATCCTGGCTGAGTTGGTGGCCGACCAAGTTGGGGCAATCGTGGTTGTTGACCCCCCTAGGGATCGAGAATAGGATCGTCTACTGGATCATCGGACTGCTTTGGCTGGTGCACGCCTGAGTAAAGGGGGAACCAAATGTGCAAAAAGATAGCCATAGGGCTGGCAAGCCTGGGAGCCGTTGCAGCAGTGATGTACCTGCGCTTCATCCGTCCCTGGTACCTGCGCTGGGGCGCAACTGATGCGGAAGTCCATCGACCCATGCCCGGGGACGACCTGGTGCCCCAGCCCAACCATGAGAGTACTCGCGCAATCACCATTAGGACCAGCGCCGCCGAGATCTGGCCATGGCTGGTGCAAATGGGGCAGGGACGAGGTGGATTGTACAGCTACGATTGGCTCGAAAACCTGATAGGCTTGCAGTTTTCGAGCGCTGATCGCATCATCCCTGAGTTCCAGCATCTCCAGGTAGGAGACATCATCCCGCTCGAACCAGGCGGCAGCGGGTACAGGGTGACCTCAATTGATCCCAACCGCTTGCTGGTGCTGGGCTGGACGGAGCAGCAGGATATGACATCTTCATGGGTCTTTATGTTACATGAGCTTGATGGAGAGCATACCCGGCTCATCGTGCGATGGCGTGCTAGCGTCAACTTCAAGATGTCTCCATTAGTAATACTCATGAGTCTCTTCATCAATCCCGTGGAGTTCGTGATGGAGCGAAAGATGCTGCTGGGCATCAAGCAGCGGGCCGAACGGGCCATCAAGAGTAGACACTTGAGCATGTCGAGGCAAGGACACCCCACCACGTGAAAATGGAGATCAAAACATGACAATTCGACGGCCCACCCCGAAGAGGACTGTGGGCACTATCACGATCGGCATCGCCGCTACTGCCGCGTTAGGTCTTCACGTTCGCTTCGTCCGTCCTCGCTTGCTCAGCTGGGGTGCGACGCGCGATGAGATCGCACGACCGATGGTTGGAGACGAGGTCTGCACGCGGCCTCAGTTCAACGCCACCCGCGCAGTCACCATTCGCGCGAGACCCGAGGAGATCTGGCTGTGGCTGGTTCAGATCGGCTTCGGTCGCGCCGGTTGGTACAGCTACGACCTGCTCGACCATCTCGGCCGCCACAGCGCCGAGCGGATCATGCCGGAGTTCCAGCACCTCGCTGTCGGCGACTGGGTTCCGATGGGAAGCAAGGTCACGCCCTCTACAGCCAACCGGGTGACGAGGATGGAGCCGAATAGGTTGATGGTGTGGGAGAAGGGAGGCGGCACGTGACTCTGGCTGCTCGAGCCCGTCGACGTCGAGCACACAAGGCTCATCACGCGTATGCGTGGCACCTACAACTGGCGCAAGCCTACGATCGTCAACGAGCTGATCCTGATGGAGATCGGCGACCCGTTCATGATGCGCAAGTGTCTGCTCGGCATTAAGCGTAGGGCAGAGCTGCTCGCGGCTGAACGGCAGAGCTTCGCGATTACGGGTCGGCCTGCTACACCAGAGGTGGTGGTATCGGATGGACACGGGGGTGAAGTCACTGCGAACAAAGGTGCCGGAAACATATAGGAGAAAAGGAGGCGGGAAGATGTTTACCTTCCGAAACGTGTTCGCGTTGGCGTTGTTCCTCTTCGGCACAACGTTTCTGTGGCTGACGGCAGCGTTCCTCGGGGACAAGCGCGACGCCAAGGGGGTCGTCTGGACGGTGGTGCAGGTGGGCGCAATGCTCGTCATCATCGGCTTTGCAGCTGGGGCATGGTGGCTTTCAGGAATACGTCATGGTGGGAGCCGATCGCGATCGTATCTGCCATCGTCGGTCTCATCGTGCTGATCCCGTACGGGATCGGCGCGAGCTCCCTGGGCGTGGCGAACCTCTGGACGAATGTCGCTTTGCACGCGCTTGGAAGCGTAGCAGTGCTCGTGGTGCTCCTCGTTCCGCCCGCTCATGCTTGGCTGCTCGGCTGGATCGGCGGGTAGGTGCGTCCACACCATCGCGGCGGCCGTCCCGTACGCCACCTACGCCGTGGTCTTCGTGCTGCTGATCGAGCTCCCCCACTTCCTCATGGAGCGCAAGATGCTCCTGGGCCTCTAGAAGCGGGCCAAGCTTAACCAACTTGCCCTTGCTGACCTGTCACCATTGCGTATGGTCTCTCTTCCGTCAGAATGTACGCTCGACCTCTCGTTCGTGTGCGAATATGTCCAGCAGACCTGGCTCAGGTAGCCTTGCGAACATAAGTGAGCCATGCACCTCACGCGCACCACAGCGCATAAAAAGGGATACGTATCTCACTCGCCGTGGTAGAAGCATTTATCGGTCTGGGTGCTATCGGTGGGGGCATAGCTCTGCTGATAGGTGCGTTTGCCCAATGGTTGCCGGTCGAGTTTCTGCAAGGCACGCCCTTTAGGGACTACACCATCCCTGGCCTGGTGCTGACCATTGTCGTAGGAGGCGGAATGCTCCTGACCGCAGCCACGCTGTTCCTCCAGCGTGAAGTGACGGTGCTCCTCTCAGCGGCGATGGGCTTCATCATGATCGGCTGGGAGATCGTAGAGGTAGCAATCATCGACCGGTATGAGCAAGCCGTCGTTCCCAGCACGGTGGTGCAAAAAGTCCTCTTCTCGTTGCTCGGTCTGGTGATCATCGGACTAGCTGCCTACTTGTGGATGACCGAGTATCGTGGTCAGCATGTTCAAACCAGGCATATCAGTCACGCCTAAAGGAACAGGTGAAAGACAGCGAAGATATCCACACAAGCCAGGCGGGGCCTTTTCTCCAGGCATCTGGCCTGGCTTCTTCCAAGAGCACGAACCTTTGTGGTTTGGCTTATCTCCTATTCAAAAGATGTGGATAATCACGCAGTTCGGGCTCCTGAAGGCGACTTCCGCGACTGGCAAGCCATCGAGGTACCTACGGCTCGATCTTCCCATTCATAACCATCAACTTGAGAAATTCCAGGTGGCGCACAACTTCGATACGATCGCTCCCACCATTTTGGTACCACTGGCGCAGCCACAGTAATGAAACGATTTCTTCAGAGGTGAAGCCGTTCTGAGTAAGTACATCAGTTTCAGAAGTAGTAATTTCGGTATTGTTTACCATATCAAGTTCTTTTTCAGATTGGATTTGCGGATTCATAACTATATACCTTCTTCCTTATATTACAGGACTGTCTCCGCTGTCTTGCTCTACTTTATTCCGCATTCCGCTTTTTTACAGGTTTTTCGCTGCCTATAGTTGCCCGGCTATCTTAGATTAGTCTAGACCCTGCACTTTAATAGACGATCAACCCTCTACATTTTCAAATATCACTTTGTTTGTATCTTTCAACATCTTTCCTCTTCCACTTATTCCTAATTCCTAATTCCTACAAGGAAAGTATAAACGGAAATCAATGTCGCAGCTATCGACAAGATAACGCTTGGACTGTGAAATGCATCACATCTCACTTTATGTCAGATATACGAACGGAAACTCATTTGAGTTCCATCAATATCTGCCAATTTTCTAGATATTGATAATTATCGAGGGGCAATATCAAATCCTGTTGCTGCTCCTAGAAATGTAGGGGCGAGGCTTGCCCTCGCCCGGGGCCGCGGCTGCCCACACATCCCTGTTCAAACGGATTTGATATAACCGGATAAGGCTTCCTCTGAAAGCATAAACGCAGAGAGGTTACAAAAAATGTTGATGAATATGGCCGAACCCGTGGGGCGCATGCGCCCCACGGGTTCGGCCATATTCATCAAGTTAACTTAGCCACGACGTACGACTATATTAATCAGTCGTCCCGGTACATAGATCACCCTTTGGACGGTCGACTCACCAATGAATGAAGCTACCCGTGGATTGTCCAGGGCCAGCATACGAATGTCGCGCTCGCTGGTATCAGCAGCAACTTCGATTTTCTCACGTACCTTGCCGTTGACCTGCACGACCAGTGTAAAAGTCTCATCCCGCGTCAGCGCCTCATTATAACTGGGCCACTCTGTCATGTGGATACTCCCACTCCCCGCGTGACCCGTCATGTGCCACAGTTCTTCGGTGATGTACGGCGCCATTGGAGCCAGCAGTTGCATCATCGTCTCCAGCGTCTTGCGGAAAGTAGCACCACGAGCTACCGGCTCATTTTGCTGCTTAATCAGCGCATTGTTGCACTCCATTAACGCGGCCAGGGCGGTATTGAAGCGGAAGTTACTTAACTCCTCGGTGACACGCTTAATTGTTTTGTTGCGCAGGCGCTCGATAACCATGCTCTCACGATCTTCCTCACCGTTGGGACTATCAACCCAGTTATCAGTTACCAGGCTCCAATAGCGGTTCAAGAAGCGCCAAACACCCTCTAAATTGTCCGGCTTAAATGTGCCACCCGCATCAAACGGCCCCATAAACATCAGGTAGCAGCGCACAGCATCTGCCCCGTACTTCTCAACGTACTCGTCGGGTGCCACGACATTGCCTCGAGACTTGGACATTTTCTGTCCATCGGGCCCCAGTACTATACCCTGGTGATACAGCCGTGTAAATGGCTCATCAAAGTCCAGGTGTCCCATGTCTCGCAGCGCCTTGATAAAGAATCGGGCGTACAGCAGATGCAAGACCGCGTGTTCTGCTCCACCGATATATTGGTCGACAGGCAGCCAGCGTCTCATGGCATCGGCGCTCCACGCCTGTTTGTCGTTGTGCGGGTCGGCGTAACGCAGAAAGTACCAGGACGAGTCGATGAAGGTATCCAGTGTATCGGTCTCGCGTGTAGCTGGACCTCCGCATATCGGGCAGGTGGTGTTCACAAACTCCGGCTCGTAGCGCAACGGCGATTCACCAGTTGACTTGAACTCGACATGCTCGGGCAGCCAGACCGGCAGTTGCTCCTCTGGTACCGGAACCATACCATCATTTGGACAGTAGATGATTGGGATTGGCGCACCCCAGTAGCGCTGCCGGCTAATCAGCCAGTCACGCAAGCGATAGGACACCGTGAACTTGCCTATACCCTGCTCCTCAATATAACGAGTTACTATGTCAATCGCCTCGTCGGCGGGTGTACCATCGAATGGACCTGAGTTGACCATCACCCCCAGGTGTTCTTTTGCCTCTGACCACGTCACGGGATCGCTTGGCTCCTCGCCCTCTGGCCGAATAACCTCGCGTATGGCAATGCCGAACTTCCGCGCAAACTCAAAGTCGCGTTGGTCATGGGCAGGCACACCCATGATTGCTCCAGAGCCATAACTCATCAACACGTAATCAGCAATCCAGACCGGAACCCTGTCGCCGTTGACAGGATTGGTGATGTAGCCACCTGTAAAGACGCCGGTCTTCTCCTTCTCCGTGCTCATGCGTTCGACTTCGGTCATATGACGCGCCTGGTCCACGTACGCATCGACTTCGGCCTTGTTTTCAGGTGTTGTGATCTTCTCGACCAGTGGATGTTCGGGAGCCAGAACAAAGAACGTGACACCATAGATAGTGTCCGGGCGGGTTGTGAAGACTGGGATCTCTTCACGTCGCCCATCGATCTCGGCGAAGAAGCGAATCTCCGCCCCTTCGCTGCGCCCAATCCAGTTGTGCTGCATGATCATCGTCTTGTCAGGCCACTCGATCTTGGAGAAATCCAGCAGCTCTTCAGCATAGTTGGTGATCTTCAGTAGCCATTGGTCGATGTCTTTGCGTATGACCGTGGTACCACAGCGTTCGCAGGTACCATCGGGCAGCACCTGTTCATTCGCCAGCGTCGTGTTGCAGCTTGGACACCAGTTAGCCGGGGCCTTTGTGCGATAGGCCAGGCCATGTTTATAGAATTGCAGGAACAGCCACTGCGTCCATTTATAGTAATCGGGCATGCAGGAGACAATTTCGCGCTGCCAATCCCACCCGGCGCCCATCACCCGTAGTTGTTTGCGCATGGTCTCGACGTTTGCCAGTGTCCAGGTACGCGCCTGCACACCATGTGAAATGGCGGCATTCTCGGCTGGCAAGCCAAAGGCATCAAAACCCATTGGCTGCATGACGTTATATCCATGCATGCGTATAAAGCGGCCATATGCATCGGCGGGCGCGAAGTTATACCAGTGACCAATGTGCAGTTCCCCAGATGGATAGGGTAACATCACCAGGTTATAAAACTTTGGCTTTGCTGAATCGTCGGGGGCATGATACAGTTGCTCAGCCTCCCAGCGAGTCTTCCATTTCGCCTCGATTTCTTTGGGATTATATTTTGTCCGTGTAATCATAGAATACTTCTCCCGCTCTTTATTAAGCCAAAAATATCAATCATACCAGCTCAACCTACATCAGCATACAAGAAAAAACAATCATAAAAAAACCTTTCATCCTCGCGGGACGAAAGGCCTTTCCGTGGTACCACCCGAATTTATATCAATCAATCAGGTTAAAATGGGTGGACCTGAGGGGGCTCGAACCCCTGACCTCATCCATGCCATGGATGCGCTCTTCCAGCTGCGCTACAGGCCCATACTGAGTTCCTGAAAATGAGCTTGATATACACTCATTATATGTGATAACGGGCACTCCGGCAAGCGCTAGGACCTTTGGGATTGGTTCAATGCATCGAACCCCCATGTAGTGTTCACACTTGCTGCTCACAGGCGAGTTCGGTCCGGCGTTATGTAGCCTTGCACCGCCCGGCTACTCTCTGCAAGAAAGCGACCTACTACTCCTGCTCACTGCTAATCGTCTGCGATTGACTGTAAAGTATACGATACCACAAGTGTTTGCGATTTGCAAGGTTTTCAATTCCAAATCGGGCTTTCTATGTCCTCAATGGTATAGTATATGGTGGAGATGAGGGGGCTCGAACCCCTGACCTCGACAGTGCGATTGTCGCGCTCTCCCAGCTGAGCTACATCCCCTGGCAAGCTAGATCATACCATTTTGGGCCTGAGTTGTAAATAGGGGTTTTTGGCGAAAGCAGCATCTTATCAAGGGCAGATAATTCTCTAGATCCAATCCAATTACCTCTACTTATCCCTTGAATGATGGGAGCGCCGTACCCTGCGAGATTGCTGCTGCCCTGCCTCGATCTCTTTATTCAAATTATCTCCCACATCAAAAGCGGACCCTCTAAACTGAGGACCCAGAACCTGGGACCACGATCTATAAGGATCATTCCTGGATTTCTGGCTTCTAGCGAGGTACACCGCAAAACCAAGCAACAACACCAGGATGCCAAGGAATATAAGTGCTGCAATAAGTTGCATCGATCTGCCTTTCCTAATTCTATAGCTAACAGCTATTATAAATATAACATATGGAAATAGACGCTTTGCTTACACTATCACCACTGGATGCTTCTGGTAGCCAAATAAAGGATTTCGTACGCCAGCGAAGTGAAACTTGACTTCTGTGCTGAACTATCCCCACGGCCCGTGAATAATCCCGAAAAATCATATAATGCCCCGGACGACCCTCGCGAGCGACCGCATAAATAGCAGACCACCCTTTGGTCCCACCATGTATACTAAAAACAACAGACGTGCACCTTTCTCTCCACTACACATCTCCAAGGGGGAAAACAGCAATCAAAAATATTCCCGCGCAAAATGAGCGCTACTTACACCATATTCCTGCTAACGCAGCCTCCAAGGGCAACTCCCACTCGGACGACAAAATATTCCCGCGCAAAATGAGCGCTACCTGCACCATATTTAGACACCCGGGCTCACTCGCATCCCTTGAAATGTATGGCCACCCCATACGACTTTGCCGACGCATGAGACAAAACGTGCCATGTGGCAGGGGACGCTCCTACACTACACGAGTGCATCGGCTTCCCAGGCCGTGTATTGTAGGGGCGGGGCTGGCCCCCGCCCTGGCAACTCGCATCCGCCAGCAGAGTCATTGCGGGCACCCGGTGCACTACTGTATATTTCGAGAACATCACAGACCCCGTAACCATTCCAAAAACCTATTTACTTCTTGCGCCAATTATGTTATCTTAAGTAATAACAAATACGGCAAACACGCGAGACATGTCCTTTTCTGGAGGTTTTCAGAGAGGAAGCGCCAGCGGCTGTAAGCGCTCCAACCAGCAAGAAATCGATACCCCTCGCTAGCCTGTACCGAGGCTGTAAGGTACACGTCTCGACCACGTTATCAGTCGCTAGAGCGCATTCTCCTGATCTGTAGCAGTTGATCCTGTCTGCATCTCAGGTATGCGGAAGCTGGGTGGAACCACGAAGAGTATGATTACCTTTTCGTCCCAAAGAGGGATGGAAAGGTTTTTTATTGTCGTAATATAAGGAGGATTATACTATGTCGGTCGAAGCGGAACTGCTTGAATCGGTCAGCTATACGCCGATACAACGTATGCGGCACTCCGCAGCGCATGTAATGGCGGAGGCTGTTCTGGAGATTTTTCCTGATGCTAAGTTAGCTATTGGCCCGGCCATCGAAGACGGCTTTTATTATGATTTCGATTTGCCACGTACCCTAACGCCAGATGATCTGCCCGATATTGAGCAGCGCATGGCGCGTATTATCGCCGGCAAATACCCATTCCTGCGCGACCGCTGGCCCCGTGAGAAAGCTCTGGAGTACTTTCGCGAGAAAGCACAAACCTATAAGGTTGAACTGATTGAAAATCTGCCCGATGCAGAGGTAGGCATCTACCAGCAGGACACGTTTCTCGACCTATGTCGCGGCCCACATGTAGAGAACACGGGTCAAGTTGGTCCTTTCAAGCTCATGAAGATAGCAGGTGCCTACTGGCGTGGTGACGAGAATCGCCCCATGTTACAGCGCATCTATGGAACGGCATGGTTCACACAAGAGGAACTCGATCAATACCTTTGGCAACTGGAAGAGGCCCAGAAGCGCGATCATCGCAAGCTAGGACGCGAACTCAAGCTTTTCATCATAAGCGATGAGGTACCCGCTGGTGTACCCCTGTTCTTGCCAAATGGTGAGACGCTGCGCTACCAGATGGAGAGCTACGTCCGCGAAACGCAGGAGAAATATGGCTACCAACATGTGTGGACCTCGCACCTTGGCAAAGTGAAACTGTACAAGACTTCGAGGCACTGGTACAACTATCGCGAGAATATGTTTCCTGTGATGCAAGGCGAACAGGAAGTATCAGAGGATGAAGCCTTTGTGCTCAAACCAATGAACTGCCCGCACCATATCACGCTCTACAAGTCACAGATGCATAGCTATCGGGAGTTACCGGTGCGCTACGCCGAATTCGCCACCCTCTACCGCTATGAAAAGGCAGGAGTCTTAACGGGGCTGGCGCGTGTTCGCAGCCTCACGCAGGACGATGCGCATGTCTTCCTGCGTCCTGACCAGATTCAAGAGGAATTTAACCGCGCCATTGACCTGACGATGGAAGTCTTCAATACCTATGGCCTGACGGATTACTGGATCGCTCTCTCGCTGCGCGATCCAAATAAGAAAGAGGATTATGCTGGCAGCGACGAGGCCTGGGAGAGAGCCGAGAGCGCCCTACGCCAGGCAGTCGACAATAAGGGCATTCAGTATCGTGAAATGATTGGTGAAGCGGCCTTCTATGGTCCGAAGACAGACTTTATGGTGCGTGACGCGCTCGGACGTGATTGGCAGTGTTCAACCGTGCAGTTAGACTTCGTGCAACCTGAGAATTTTCAGCTTGAGTACATCGGCGAAGATGGTCAACCTCATCGCCCGGTCATGATCCACCGTGCCGTGACCGGCTCGACGGAGCGCTTCATGGCGCTGATCATCGAACACTTCGCTGGAGCTTTCCCTGTCTGGCTGGCTCCTGTGCAGGCTATGATTATACCCATCGCTGACCGCCACCAGGCATACGCCAACATTGTCCTGGCAGCGCTCAAAGCAGTCGGCGTGCGTGCCGAGGTGGATAGTCGCAGTGAGCGCATGAACGCCAAAGTTCGTGACGCGCAACTGCAGAAGATACCTTATATGCTCGTTGTTGGCGACAAAGAAGCGGCGGACAATACCGTTTCCGTTCGCCTGCGCACCAACGAAAACCTTGGAGCGACACCGCTTGACAAATTCTTAGCGCATATTATGGAAATAATCAACACAAAGAGCCGGGAACTTTAATTAATCCGTAGGAGGGGAGGGTCTTGCTCCTGCCCTGAACTTTTTGGCGCAAAGTACCTTAAAGTACCTTCCTGAATCAGTAACCAATGAAGATGCTGATTAGAGGGTAGTGTGTAGAATCGGCAATCTAAAGGGAGTCCCGCTGAGAATGAAGGCAAATCAATCAACATTATCTTCTTCCATGCTGATCAAGGGTGTCTTATGCCGACTTCGCTTGGGTGAAATCGTAGAGAGGGACAGTTCGTGTTGGTGGCGCAGCTGTATGCCGCAGAGACTCAATTCGACGCACGGTTTCTGGCGTGAATAACACATCACCACAGATCGTACAGACCTCGGCCGGTACATGATCGATCACAATAATCCGATCTCCTTGACGCACAGTATGTACGACCTCTCGATGCTCATACTCACCTGGGCAGCCATCAATACTACATCTCATTTCTATCTCCTTTGTGTTGGACTCACCCACTTGGGGGGGAGAGGCTCGTATACCGTTATAATAATCAGCAGCAGTTGTGCTGTAGTGCAGATAACATGTAAAGGACGGCCCTTATGAGTACAACCATAGAGCAAGCAACATGGGCCACGCCGATGCTCGGAGTAATTCTCCCTTTTATACAAAATCAGGCACGCCCCCTTTTTGCGGTCCTTCATCTGTGCTGAAAACTTGCGGCGGTGTTACATCGGGCTGGCGGAGCTTACCCTGGCGAGCAGCCTGTACCTGTGCCCAGATTTTCTCTGGTTTGAGCGGCATGTCAATTGTCTCAATGCCAAGTGGCGCCAGTGCGTCCAGTACGGCGTTGACGACCGCGGGTGGTGCACCAATAGTACCCCCTTCACCAACGCCTTTCGCACCCAATGGGTTGACAGGTGAAGGAGTCTCGACCACGTCAGTTATAAAATCTGGTACCTGCATGGCGTTGGGCAAGGTATAGTCCATCAACGTGCTGCTGAATAGCTGGCCGTTCTCATCGTAGATAACCTCTTCGTAAAGGGCCTGTCCGATGCCCTGGGCCAGTGCTCCATGTACCTGGTCGATGCCCAGGTACATGGAGCACTGGCCCACAGTCATCCACCGCCACATATTGTAGAATACGCACTTCACCCGTATCGGCGTCTACCTCGACCACGGCAAGATGGGCGCCGGAAGAGAAAGTAGCACTTGATGGGTTGAAATCTCGCCAGGCAGCTAATCCTTCAATAGGCACGCCATTGGCCGGGTTGGGCCGTTCTCGCTCAATCAGGTCTGGATGTTCCTCGCCTAACCTGGCTAGCTCGCCCAATTCCACTGCTCGCGTCGGAACGCCACGCACCATCACTCGCCCATCCTCCAGTTCTAGGTCCTCGGTGGCAGCTTCCAGCACTCGAGCGGCCACCTGCAAAGCTTTCTCGCGCACAGCCTCGGCAGCAAGTAGCACTGCTGACCCGGCCACCTGCAAAGAGCGGCTGCCGAACGTACCGATGCCGAAGGCAGGTAGCGTTGTATCATTCATGCGCACTTCTATCCTGGAAGCAGGCAGGTGAAAGGTAGCCGCAGCAATCTGCGTAAAAGCGGTAAAGTGTCCCTGGCCGTTATGGGCTACGCCGCTTTGCACAAGGATGGTACCGTCCCTTTGTATTCGCACTGTAGCTGCTTCCTGTGGTACACCAGGCCTGTTACTGAACGTACCACCAGAAATTTCGGTAAAAGTCCCAAGACCAATGCCCAGGAGCGACGAACTACCTTTCTCTCGACATTCCCGCTGTTTCGTGCGCCAGCCTGCATAGTCAGCCAGTTCAAGCGTCCTGTCCAGGGCGGCCTGGTAATTGCCGCTATCATACTGGGCCCCCGTCACCGTTTTGTATGGAAAGGCATCTGGTGCAATAAAATTGACCCGCCGCACCCCGGCAGGGTCCAGTGCCAGTTCCTGAGCTATGCGATCCATGGTGCGTTCCAGAATGTACGTTGCTTCGGGCCGGCCTGCTCCTCGGTAAGCCCCGGTCGGGACCTTGTTGGTGAACACACCAATAACCTGGCTATCCACCGCATGCAGCTGGTATGGCCCATTAAGCATGTGCGGTGTCCCGGTAGGTACCATAGCTGTCGTGCCGGCTAAGAACGCACCTAGATCGGCAATTGTACGCACTTTGAGGCCGAGCAGTCGCCCATCGTTCTGGAATGCGGCCTCGATATAATTAATCTGACCACGCCCCTGTGTCTGGGCTTGCAGATTCTCACTGCGGCTTTCGATCCACTTAACAGGGCGACTATATCTGGTGGCCAACGCCGCCGCCACAAGCTCTTCGCCTACAAAGCTGGTTTTCGACCCGAAGCCACCGCCCACCTCGGCGTTGTATACGCGGATGCGACTGCGGTCGAGTCCCAGGAAGCCGGCCAATGTCTCTCGAGCTCTATATAGAGCCTGGGATGATACCCAGGCTGTAAGCAGGCCGCTCATGGCGTCAAAATCGAACATGCAAGCTCGTGGCTCGAGCGAGCTGGGTGCGAGCCGTTGGTTAACTACCCGCAGGCTGATAAGATGATCGGCGCTATCAAATGCGGCCTCTATATCTCCTCCACCCGCCTGGTAACGGAAAGCAATATTAGAGGGAAACTCGTCATAGAGCAAAGGAGCATTTGGGGCAAGCGCCTCTTCCGGATCTGTCGCTGCGGGCAGTGGCGCATAATCCACTTCGACCAGGTCACGGGCATCCATAGCGGCATAGAAGTCTTCGGCAAGCACGACCGCTACCGGGTCGCCAACGTACCGCACCCGCCCTACGGCTAGAGCTTTCCTTGCTGGCTTACGAAGTCCGGGTATTGGTATCGGTAATGGTTCGAGGGAAGGCAGACCACTAACGAGGTCCGCGCTTTCAAAGGCTGCTATGACTCCTGGTAGTGCCTGCGCTGCGTCCAGGTGGATACTCCTGATCTTCGCGTGGGCATAAGGGCTACGCACTACTACCATATACAGTGCCGGGGGCCTTCCTT